>Ga0115006_10002564_pt1 | contig 11999 bp, 11 predicted proteins | sample ArcOceMetagenome_3_FD_88943 | JGI IMG/M metagenome (GOLD analysis project Ga0115006, IMG submission 88943) | Marine eukaryotic phytoplankton communities from Arctic Ocean - Arctic Ocean- Svalbard ARC20M Metagenome | ecosystem: Environmental > Aquatic > Marine > Oceanic | place: Arctic Ocean...
ATCTCCCCAGTTTCAATAGCAATGCCCTCCCAACAATCGTCGTCGGAATCGGCCGTCGCATCCTCGACTTCTTCCTTGCCCGGCTTGCGAAATACCACGTACAGGACGGCATCGTTGGCGATCTCGTGATCGGCAAGGGTGGCCGCGTTGGGGAGGGGATCGGACCCCTCCTTGTCGGAGGCATAGATCCTCATCTTGTGGGGCGGTACGGCTTCGGCGGTGGCGGAGGAGGAGGAGTCGTCGCTGCTGCAGGAGAGGGCATCGCTGACTTCCTGCTTGACGTCGGCAATGCTTTGGGTCGTCTTGACCCGAACGAAGAAGGTGGCATTTCGCCTCTTGCAGCGGACGCATCTGTGGTGAGCATAATATGAGAGGAGTGAGTGAGGAGAGAGTGGAGCGAGAGGGTCAGGATGCGCCGGTGTGGCGGCGTGGCGGCGTTGAGCGAACATCGACTGATCAAACTCAGCTCGCCGGCCCAGCAGCAAGCAACATTCAGAGAACGACAGAAAGGAATTACTCACATCATCTTGTCGGATGCTGAACTCATGGTGGCTTTGCGATGGTACGAGGGTCAGGTCGATCGGATGCAACTTTTTGTGTTTCAGTTTTCAGTCCAGTTTGCTTGAGATGCATGGCGCAATCGGGACCAACATTTATTTATCTGGACCGACGCGGAAAGACGATCTCATCCATTCTCCACCGCTTCAAATTTTTGGCGTATCCCTGCCCTCCTGCCCTCCATCCCTCCCTTGCGTCCAATAATAGCCCACCCCACCATGTCGTCCCGCCTGCAGGAGCTCTCCCCCAACGCCGAGATCGTCAGCAAGGACCAGGCCCGGGCGGTCAACGTGGCCGCCGCCAGCGGCCTGCAGGACGTCCTCAAGACCAACCTCGGCCCCCGGGGCACCCTCAAGATGCTCGTCGGCGGCGCCGGCCAGATCAAGCTGACCAAGGACGGCAACGTCCTCCTCCACGAGATGCAGATCCAGCACCCCACGGCGTGCATGATCGCCAGGACGGCCACGGCGCAGGTGAGGAACTTTTGTTTTTGTTTTGTGCGGGGACTTTGTCGCGTATCTTACAATACACACAGCTACTCGTACCAGCAGGACATGGACCGAGAGGTGCAGCCGTCGCATTGGAAGGCATAGATAGCCACCCGTCTCGCATATTCTCACAACGACCGCACTTCTTCGTCATATTTCTTCACATTTCAACAGGACGACATCACGGGAGACGGAACCACGTCGACCGTCCTCCTTTGCGGCGAGCTCCTTCGGCAGGCCAACCGATACGCCTCCGAGGGGCTGCACCCCCGCGTCATCACGGACGGATACGACATCGCCCGCGACGCCACCCTCGAATTCCTCGACGAGTTCAAGGTCCCCATCGGCGGCAAGGATGGCAAGTCGGCCGTCCAGGACCGCGATCTGCTCCGGTGCATCGCCTCCACCTCGCTCAAGACCAAGCTCGACCACGAGCTGGCCGAGCAAATGACCGAGGCCGTGGTGGACGCCATCCAGTGCATCGCCCCCGAGCAGCACGCCGAGGGCGGAGACGCCGACGACGTGGAGATCATGGACAGCACCCTCGCCGCCCCCCTCGACCTGCAGCGCATCGAGATCATGGACATGGAGCAGAAGATGGGCACCGACTCGCGCTTCGTCAACGGCCTCGTCCTCGACCACGGCGGCCGCCATCCCGACATGCCCAAGGTCCTCCACAACTGCCACATCATGACGTGCAACGTCACCTTCGAGTACGAGAAGACCGAGGTCCAGTCCGGCTTCTTCTACTCCAACGCCGAGGAGCGGGAGCAGCTCGTCGAGTCCGAGCGCAAGTGGCTCGACGAGCGGTGCCGCGCGGTCGTCGACTTCAAGCGGTCGGTGTGCAAGGAGGGGGAGTCGTTCGTCATGATCAACCAGAAGGGCATCGACCCGCTCTCCCTCGACCTGTTCGCCAAGGAGGGCATCCTCTGCCTCCGCCGGGCCAAGAGACGGAACATGGAACGGCTGACCCTGGCCTGCGGCGGGTCGCCCATCCATTCCCTTGAGGATATGGACGCCGCCCAGGTTGGCTTCGCCGGGAAGGTCAGCGAGGTGACCATCGGCGAGGACAAGTTCACCTTCGTCGAGGAGTGCCGCCATCCCAAGAGCTGCACTCTCCTGCTGCGGGGACCCAACAAGCACACGATCGACCAGATCAAGGACGGTCTCCGCGATGGGCTGCGGGCCGTCAAGAATGCCGTCGAGGACAAGGCCGTGGTTCCCGGTGGCGGTGCCTTCGAGCTGGCCGCTGCCATGTATTTGCGCGACAAGGTGGCCAAGGCCACCAAGGGCAGGGCCAAGCTGGGCGTGGAAGCATACGCGGAGGCTCTCCTGGTCATTCCCAAGACGCTGGCCGAAAACTCTGGCTTTGACGTGCAGGACTGCATCCTGAAGCTTACCGACGAGCGGGAGGAGAGCGGTGGTACCCTTGCCGTGGGTCTCGATTGTCAGTCTGGCGATCCCATGATCCCCGCCGACCAGGGAATCTGGGATAACGTCCGCGTGAAGCGCCAGAGTTTGTATCTGTCCACCGTCCTTGCCAATCAGCTGTTGCTGGTTGATGAGGTGATGCGGGCGGGGAAGAGCATGGGCCGTGGTCCGCCCGCAGATGCTGGGGGTATGTAGGTGCTTGCCAGCCCTTGGCGGCAGCACCATAAGAATAGACTTTATCACGCTCTCTGTGCTTGCATTTTTCTCTTTCCTGTACTACGTAGCTGGCGATAGCATGGCTCTATTTTATTATATACAGGCGAATACTGCTACCAGTTCAAATCAGAAATATTTGTTTACGGGTTGGTCACGTCTCCCTTCTGTCTGTAATCCGCGGCAACGTCCTTATCAACCTGCTTTAAGATGAACTCAACGGTCTCCTCAAAGTTGGGGATGTTGCGCATCTCGAACTTGGCCCCATCGCGGAGGAAGGCGACCAAGTCACCGTCGCCAAACAAACGCTTGGCCGTGCGGAGCTCAATGATGTCGGGGTATACGATCTCGGCCATGTCCTTCCCACTGACACCCGAGGTAACGCGGATCCTGCGAGTGGTGATCTTGTATCGGACCCAGGCCTGTCGGGCCCAGGCGGCCGCGGCGGGGATGATGCCCACGACGGTAAGGATCGATATGGTGGGGACAATGGTCTCAGTGATGGCGGGAGGGCCCTCGTAGAAGGTCTCCTCCGCAGTCAGAGCAGCGGCACTTTTGCGAGCGACCTTGGCCTCATCGGCAACTCCCCCCTTGCGCTTTCCCCTCTTGGTCTATTGTGGCAGTATTGAGATGAGCATAAATGTCGATATCATTGTGAGCAAATAAATAAATTGGAGTTATGGAACACAGATATGTTGCATGGAATGCTTCGATACATGCTGGCTGATCCACATCTGAGACACCACAATCTCTCCCTTACCTTGGCAGCGCCCCGTCCAAGAGACTCGGCCTTGGTCAGTTCGTCCACCTCGGCGGCAGGTGCCGGGACGTCCACAGCGGCCTCCTCATCGACCTCGGCGCTCAGTGCGACATATCGTGCGGGCTCAAATGGTTGCTGAGACGAGAGAGCGGGGGCGATCGTGTTGGTCCTCGCCGCTGGCGCGAACGCAACAGCGGACGACGCGAGAACGGCTGCGGCAAGAAGGCTGAGCTTGGTCATCTTCATTCTGGTGCTTCTGAAGTAAATCTGTTTGAGTTCTATTGCTTTTCTGTGGATATGGCAGCAGCGAGCTATTCCATCAACAATGCTGGGCCCTTTTTTGCTCTTGCTCATCGCAGTGGAAAGCGTCAGGCGATTTTGCTGAGTGTGTGTCCGCTGACGTCACTCTCGGGTATTCCCCTCAACTAACTCTTTCCCCTGTATCATTGCTGCCGGCTCCACTCGTCCGCTCCGCAGTGTCGCCGTATCGCATCGGCATCGTATCGTCGTCGGCTGGAGCTACGTACACGTAGCTGGATCGCATCGCCGGTCGTCTTATTATTGCAGCCACCAGCGCAGCAGTATCTCGTCGTTCTCCATTGCTTGATTCCGATATGAGGCTGGAACATTCCTTCTCTCTGGGTGCCGTGCACTTGCTTCTCTTTGCCGTGAACAGCTCTTCGGCATTTCAGTCGCATGCGTCAGCACTACATGTACAAATGACAACAAGGCCAGGCAGACCGATATCGGCATCCTCGGTCCGCAGCACGGCACTTTGGGAGCAATCGAAGGACAAAGAACAAGAAATTGCGGACCTTGAGGAGAGGCTGGCTGCGCTTCGGGATGAGGGATCGGGCGTCGGAGATGCTGCTGTTGCTGAGGAGGACGACGAACTCCCACCGAATACACTGGCTCCGGACGACGATAGTTTCGACATGAATGCGTATCGCAAGCGGGTGGCCAACATCAAGGAGCCGCCTCCGGGAGAGTTCTTGAGCGAGGCCTGGAAAGAGTCCGTCGAAGAGCAACCGGGACTTAGTGATACTTTGAAAACTCTGGGCATTGGAATTGGCATCGTATTGGCATTACTGGCCTTTAGTCAGATTCCCATCGGGGATGAAGGGTTGACGAGATACTCGGCGAAGATCGGCCTTTGATTTGCTACTACTTAGTACGTTCTAACGTATTAGGAATTCCTAAATGATACTATTATTGTGGAGACTTACGAGCTCGTATATTCTTGTCAATGGAACATATTATTATTGGATTGGGGAATATTTGAATTCCTCCAACAAATCCCGCCGTAAGTGGTTTGCCACGTAAGACTTATCTTTTGCATCGAATCCGACGAAGCGATTCTCAGCCTTGCCATATTTCACTACTGCCTCGGCCATTCCCGACGACCCTTCGTGGGCTGCACCTCCCTTTGCGGGATTTTTTTGGAATCGAAAGTTCTCAGACTTGATCTTGCCGCCGGCACATTGGCATGTTTTTGTGAGAACAAACTCGGGATAAAATAGTAAATCTTCGTATCGAACGATGAGCCGAGGATACTCTGCCTCGTAGTAGGCCCCGTACCAATCATTCCAAAGATCTGCCAGAGAATTATGATGCGTGGTGCCATCCTTGTTGCCATTGTAGCGGATGCTGACCTCGATAGTCTTGTCAGGACCACGCCCGTGAATTCCAACCTCTTCGTCGGAGTCATTGGCAACCAAATTTGGGCAGTGCTTTTGTGTATGTCTCCAAGTCGCCGCGTAGGGATGTCGACACATGGATTGCATCCACGTCATTGGATCCTTCACCATGACAATGGGCAATGTATCTGTATGCGACACTCCTCCGTCCACCTCGGCATCGAAATGCAGTCTCCAACTAGCAGGCGTGTGCTTCCCCCAAGGAACGTTTCTTCTCATGCCATTCGTCGATATTGTCGAATCTGGAATTTGGCAATTCAGATACAACATCTGCTCAAGAAAATTCGTCCCAGTGTTGAACATACCCGCTGGGCCAATGAGTGCATCGCTTGGTTTCGCGAGGGAATGGCGGAATGCTTCGCATCGTTCCAATCCAATGATGTTCGGCTGAGAACCATATAGCGACGTCATTTCGGTCCAAGAGGGGAGCTGAGCTTGCAGTTTTTCGTCAACCATTACACCTGCACGTCGGAGAGTCATCCTTATTCGGTTGGATTCGTCATTTCCCATATCTATTGGTGGTAATACCGACGGCACTCGGTTTGCCGGTGGTCGGACGACGCTTGATGACACAGATGAGTCTTTCGCGACAACACGAACATGTCTCCTTGGATGCCAATCACGTTGCTGTTGATGTTGTTGCTGATCCAGCCCGACCTGCATGTTGAAGTGAAAATACACATCGATAACGCCGAGTATGGCACAAAGGATGATGAGCCATCGGAGGACTGGGTCATGCCCAGCGGCAGTGGCAACCTCTCGTGCTCGTCCGGCTCCTTGCCGGTTTCTCCTCCTGCTGCTCATACCCTCATGGTAATGTGGGCTTCACCAAGGCCCCTGCTCTGCAATTCTGCACTGCTACTGGGATGGACTACTGGGTGAATGAACGGGGCGCCGAGATTGGCCGAGATCACATCATGTTGCAAAAGACGCACCCACGCCACTCCGGGTTTTTCATCCAAAACTCGCTCGCTCATTCAGGTTGAACCAAAATCAGCAATCCTCTACTGCAAATTTGGCGCAAAAACCGAGGCTCACTTTTTCGGACGACGCGACGTGAGAAATCCATGGACAAGTACCGACTCTTGGGGGAGCGTCGTCGTGGGGAAGAGGCGATCGCTGCAACATCTGATAAGGGCGACAGCAAGCCGTCTGCTGTCGACACATCGGCACAGGATGCCTCAGCATCTGGTGCCAATGTGGGAGAGCAGCCATCAGGAGAAGGAGGTGGTGCTGGAGGAGAAGGAGGAGGCATTAGCAATTCCGATCCCAATGAGATACGCATAACGCAGCAGGGCAAGCCGAGGAATTATATTTCGTACGCCATCGGCCTTTTCAATAAGGAGGGCAATGACAGCATCACCCTCAAGGCGATGGGGAGGGCCATCAACAAATGCGTGACGATTACAGAAATTCTCAAGAGGAAGATGCCACTGCACCAGATTACCGAGCTGTCGTCCGAGGAGATCATCGATGTCTTCGAGCCACTCGAGGAGGGCCTCGATGTTGTGGAAAGCAAGCGTTATGTCAGCTGTATGGTAGTAACACTGAGCAAGACGGGGAAGGAGATGGACACGAGCCATATTGGATACCAAGCACCGCTCCCCCTCGAGGACATACAGCCCGGTGATTTCAACAGAGCAACGTTTGATCGATCGGAGACTCCCACGGCGGTAGGCGGCAAAGGTGGGGGCGGAGAAGTAGGTTCGCCTCCGACGGATCCAACGACGAGTGTTATGGCGAGTTAGCGAGGATACCTTAACTTTCTATATTCCTACGTAGTAGCTTCTACACGTTACTTAGCTTCATACCATTTTACATCCATTACACGTCAAAGATTCCTTTGCGATCGTCCCAATTCTTTGGGTCGTGAAACCAGCTGTGGGTTAGATTGACATAAAGCATTGGCCGTCGGCCTTCATTTGCATCTGCAGCATCATTGTTAGGTCTTGACGTATTGCCGAGTCCCTGGTGAAGTATCCTGGTATCAAAGATGAGCGCATCTCCCATTTCTAGCGACGGGCGAATCATTCGCAGATGCATAACTCGTTCATTGCTTTCGGAGCTGGCAGCCGAAAAGATGCTACTTCCTTTCTCGACATCTGGGGCACCCTCCACAGTCATTTCTGCAGTCACGCTCAGCCGGTGACTGCCATAGACAAATGATGTACCTGCAGCATGTGTACCGCCAGTGAAGCATCCGTCTTCGTCCAAGATTCCTTCTTGTGCCTTGCCAGGTGTAAAGAGATTTGCATAATGACATGGAAGGCAATCGATGTGCTCGAATAAGTGCGGCGTATCAGCATGCATGGCTTGATCGCCGCTGCCTGGGAGACTTATAACTGTCCCTACTTGTCCTACACGAAGGGGTTGTGGAGTACCATCGGGACCTGCGCCACCAAAGTTCCATCTTCCAAAGTTGCCACTGTAAAGCTTGATCGCTGTATTGTCCCCATTCGTATCTTCCTCTGCGTGTGGGTTAAATAGAGCTCGGGCAATTCGAAGGATGCTTGGGTGAAATCGGATGCTTCCATCGACAGTACCTTCTTGTGATGATGTAAGGATTGCAGGACCCTTGTCTTCATCGGTGTCAATCTTCAGATCCAGACCCAATTCATGGTATGCCCTTTCATTCTCTTCCACTCGCAAAGCGTGCATAGCTGGCCCGTCTCTAAGATCGACTCTCAAATCTTCTCGCATAGCCATTTCGCGGTAATTGAGCGGATCGTTCATGCCATCACGCCCAGGATTTAAAACGTCGACCTTATCACGATCTTTGATAATCTCGGCCGCTTTGCTGAAATCCTGTAGAGTCATATCTCCCCAGGGTTGTGTCTGAGTTTCGGGATCAAAGATATTATTGAGCACAACAAATCCATACGTTTGCATAGATCTCACAGCTGCTCGAATGGATTCGTCCGATAGGCCGGGATATTTCTTATCTCTGATGGATCTCATCTCTTCTGCCGTTCGGGTGATTGTGGCTTTTGCGGCAATGGCTTGTTCATGTTCCAGCGAAGTTTCTCCGACACGATGAGCCATATTTGTAGGAACTGCTGCATGCAAATCTTTCCATGGGCACGAAATACTGTTGATGGGACAGGGGCGTTTGGTGACGGCAATCACAATACATTCGGATTGGCCATCGTGTCGAGAGTGAATAAGCTTGGCATTCTCCACATCATATACCAGGGAGCTGAATGCGCAACAAGCATTCAGAACCTCGCTAGTGTCATTTCGCCGACTCTGTTCACCACTGCTGAGCAAGCAGATCAGGAGGAAACCCTCCTTGACAAGATCCCGCCTTATCTTCCTCTCGTTTTCTTTGCGCACAGTGTCACTATCTTCCCCGGCACCCCTGCTATCGTAGAATAATACACCTGCATCGGCAATAGCATCGTCTGATGTGTCGTCTGGTGATACAATCTTCACCCCTCGAGAGGTTAGGCGCTGCATAAATGTAGCGGAACCGACAGAGGAAGGTGATAGCGCCACATATCGATTGGACAAATGCGTCGACTTGCGTTGCGAGAGGAATGTGGTGGTGGTGTGGAGCACAGCGGCATCGGCGGCTCGTTCCAATTGTATGCTGTCGCTCGAGCCGCTGCTAGCACTTGCTACGTCGATGTTTTCGCCGTCAGAATCCGACCCAAAAGCGGCGAAGGCGTCCTCCTCGTCCGACATCGCGAGGTACAAATAAATAGGAACGGTTCATAATGTAAAATGAGCGGTCCTGCAGGAAGACGGGTGAAGGAAAGACCGTGGCGGTACCATACCATGTAGACCGACCGCGTACCGCACCGGTGCCAGCGCAGCCGACCAGCCGACCATTACCAGCCGATCGCTATCGCTATCCTCTAGCTAGTATCGAACCGGTGGCAAAGGCCAGCAAGTGAGCAAGTGGCAAGGCAGCTACCGGTACTCGTATCTTCGTCTTCGGCCCGAAGAGAGCCGACACCGCACGATGATGATATCGCGATGTGGCCTCTCCGCCTTGCGGTCAAGTGGTCGCCGATGGCATATCAGCCTTGCACAACCACTACTGCTTCGCGGTGTATGGTCCTCGGCTGGAGCTTCACCTCGGGATCTGGCTGATCTCGAAGATAAAGTGTTGGGAGCGTTGAAGTCCGGCGCCGTCGATCCTGTTCTGAAGAAGGATGTGGTTTCTCTCGGTTGGGTCCGAGGTGTCGCCTTTCCTCATTCGACTGAGCATGACCAGCCCGTCAGGGTGTCGGTTCGTTTGCCGACGATGCTCCATCCGTCGATTGGAGATGTTCAAAATCAAATACAGGAAATAGTGCAGCAGGAGATACAATCATTTGCAAAAGAAAAGGGCTGGGAGGTCGGTGCGAACAGTGACAGTGGTATTGATGTAGATGTTTCGGTTGTGCCGCCCAAGCCAGTGCCGTTAGCTCAAACTGCCGCCGAACATGCCGAGCTAATAAAGAAGCTTGGTCCAGGTCTTGCCAACGTCGGTCAATTCCTAGCGGTGTATAGCTGCAAGGGTGGAGTTGGCAAATCAACGGTGGCAACCAATTTGGCATACGAGTTGTCGCGTCTGGGGGCTCGAGTTGGTTTGCTTGATGTCGACATATATGGACCAAGTTTACCAGTCCTGGTGAAGCCAGATGATCCGGCGGTAAGACGGTCGGCCAAGGGATCTGGTATGGTTCATCCTATCGATCACCGTGGGGTTAAACTGATGAGTCTCGGATACGTATCGCCCAACTCTGGTGTTCCAGGGTCTGGGCCTGCTGGTGGACCAGCCGTCATGCGTGGTCCGATGGCGGGCAGAGTTGTGGCGCAGTTGCTCAAAGGAACTGATTGGGGAGAACTCGATGTGCTCGTTTTGGACTTGCCTCCGGGAACTGGCGATGTACAACTCGAGGTATGCCAATCGTTACAATTAAGTGGAGCTGTCTGCGTAACAACGCCCAGTAAGCTTGCGGTGGCTGATGCTGTCAAAGGTGTGGAAATGTTTGCCGCATTGGGCGTCCCAACGCTCGCCACGGTGCAAAATATGAGCTACTTTGATTGTGAAGGAGGGTCGCGGCACTATCCTTTTGGAAAAGGTATCATTGATAACGAAGATGGAAGCGACAGTAGCAATGCATCGGCTTTAGAAGCTGTCGGCATTGATGTGTCGTCCATATTCCAGCTTCCCATCTCACCTCTAACGAATGGTGCAAACGACTCTGGTGAACCTTTGTGCCTTGCGCGCCCTGGTGACGGAGCGGCAGAATTGCAAGCTTTCGAAGGACTGGCAAAAGTTGTATCCCAGGATTTGTTATTATTACAGCATGGAATATCACGCAGAAAGAGTGATGCAATTGTTGCAAATAGCGGTTCATCGGGTGCCGTTGTTACATTCGATAGCGGAGCTGGCCAGAAGTTTGATGTTGCATCTTTGTATATGTCAAATGATGGCAGTGATGGAGAATCATTTGCCGTCCGAATTTTTTCGGATGCTGGTGCTTGGCAGGGAAAGGTCGATGGTATGACTCTACGATCCATCGACCCCAAAACTGGCGAGAGGTTGGCCGATGCAGTGGACGAGGAACCGAAGCCAAAAGCAGGATGTGGCAATTCAAGTGGCAAAGGCGGTATCGATGGCGTGGTGATTCATCTTCACAAAAGTGACGAGAAGAAACCGCGACTATTTCCCGCCAAGGTGGAGAAGAAGGGTATTTATGGATATTCTGTGGAGTGGGCCGACGGGGCGACAATTATTTACTCAATGCTGAGCATAGCCAAGGCTGTTGGTGGGAAATACGTCAATGAAGACAAGTGGAGTGTAGAAGAGAAGTAGTTCCTAGATCTCTACCAGTTGAACTTTCACTAAAAAGCTTTTTTAGGCAAATGCGGCCGAAAGACTATTTTCGTTTCGGTCTGTCCGTCGAACAAAGACACGCTCTCAATCGATCTGCGCTTCTGCGCTGCTCTCAGAGCTCAGCGCCAGATCCGATCCATGACCACAATGCATGTACCTAGCTAGCTACCGCACGCACAGTACAGAGATATCCAAGCGCTGCAGCTATCATTGTAGCTTACGTAGAGCATGAGGGTTGTCGTTTGCCCAGGGATGGGGTGTGACACCACGTCGAACTGGTATCAATGGTTTAACGACGAGATGAAGCAGAGAAAGTATGTCACGGAATGCGTACTGCGAGATTTTCCCGATCAACCAAAATGCAGAGAATCTAGGTGGATTCCTTTCCTCCTTGATGAGATTGGCGTAGATCGAAATACCGTCGTCGTTGGTCACTCGAGTGGAGCGGCCTGTGCGATGCGCCTTTTAGAATCTGATAAAGTTGATGGTCCGCTTCGAGGTGCCATCCTGGTCGCTGCGGCTCATACCGATTTGGGAGATGAATGGGAGGCCCAGAGCGAGTACTTCAACCGTCCGTGGGACTGGGCAAAGATGAAGAATGGGGCCGATTTCATACACTTATTTCATGGGACGGATGATCACCTAATTCCTGTTCGCGAAGCACGACATGTTGCCGAGATGCTTGAGGGAGATAACTTTGAATACAGTGAACTTTCCGGCAAGGGACATTTCTTTTATCCCTGGCAAGAATTGCTGGATGTAATGGATCAGAAATTTGGTGCGGATGCTTGAGAATGGTTGGAAGGATACATGTAGGGTGTGAATCAATGACAAAACAATTGAGTGATGAATGATGAATGAAGTTCTCTGAAAGGAACGAAATTCTCTGGAAGGGCTGAAACGACTGTATATGCGACATTCTTTTGCTGATTGATACCAGTAATATGTAAAGAATATACATGTACACACACACACACACACACACACACACATATATATATATATATATATATATATATATA
>Ga0115006_10002565_pt1 | contig 11992 bp, 2 predicted proteins | sample ArcOceMetagenome_3_FD_88943 | JGI IMG/M metagenome (GOLD analysis project Ga0115006, IMG submission 88943) | Marine eukaryotic phytoplankton communities from Arctic Ocean - Arctic Ocean- Svalbard ARC20M Metagenome | ecosystem: Environmental > Aquatic > Marine > Oceanic | place: Arctic Ocean...
AGATCAGTGTTGACCCTCGGACACACTAAGATGATCAGCGTTGACCTTTCTTGGACACGCAAACAGTGATGACCTTCGGACACACAAAGATCACAGTGCTGACCCTCGGTCACACATAAGATCAGTGTTGATCCTTGGAAACACTAAGATGATCAGCGTTGACCTTTCCTTGGACACGCAAACAGTGATGACCTTCGGACACACAAAAGATCACAGTGCTGACCTCTCGGTCACACATAAGATCAGTGTTGACCCTTGGACACACTAAGATGATCAGCGTTGACCTTTCCTTGGACACGCAAACAGTGATGACCTTCGGACACACATAGATCAGTGCTGACCTTTCGGTCACGCATAGGATCAGTGATGACCCTTGGACACACTAAAGTTGAAGATGGCCCTTGGCCACTTGCATCAGCCGCACGCGGCCCATCGGCCGCAAACGGCCCTTGCAGCATACGTCCCTTGGTCGTGCCTGCTCCCAACGAGGGTAGCCTGTTGCGGGAGCGCATTAGCACATGCTAATGCGCTATACCCCCGCACTGACTCGGGCCTTGCCCCCCTCCTTGGCAGGGCTCCGCTTCTGACGGCAAACGTCATCGAGCTAGCCGACTCCAACTCGCATGCATACGCCCTGTGCGCCCGCCTCCGAGGCTCGCTCTTGCGCGAGGAACAACGCGCCTCCACCTTCCTCCAGGGCATACCCGATTTGGAGGTCGCCCTCGCGTGTCGCCAGGCTACGATCAATGCCGCAGTGCGCGCCCCTGCCGCCACGGCCGACTCGGTCGTAGACGCGCTCATCTCCGAGTCTCACGCAATTGTGAGCGCCACTGTTGGCATGTCCAGCGGCACTGCCTCCAGCGGCGCCGCGGAGACGCATCCCATGGCGAGCGCCAAGACAATGCAGGACGCGCTGCAGCACGCCAACTTCCGCGAGCTGGCCACCACGCTCGAAGGGCTATCCACTGACACCTCCGCCGAACGCTGCCGCGTTCTCTTGGCAGTGGCAGCCGGAAAATGCGCGATCGCGCTCCGCGTCTTCGTGTGCGGCACAGTCAGCATTGCTCGCATGCACCCTGCCCTGGGCAAGATCCTCGAGAGCCGCCAAGACGCCGCGGCCTACTTCGGCATGGTCCTCACGGTCGACCCAGTGACGCTCAAAGTGCCCGCCCGCCTCGAAGAGTGGACTTGGGCGGGGCGACAGGGTACCGACGTGACCATGATGCGATCGTTCATGAACCTCAAGCTGCAACCCCTCGAGTGGTACAACGGCGAGAACGGCATCAACTCCATCAACGCTCTCAAGCTAGGGCCGCACATGAAACCTGCCTTCACTCATCCGCTCGACGTCTACTCCACCACTCAGGGCATCAAGCAGCTCTCAGATTTCATCCACCGGATCACTTGCGCCATCGGCGCACCTGACACGGTGAGCGCGTCTGTCGGCTTCACCATGCTGACGTGGGGCGCATTCTACTCTGACCACTTAGAGCGCGCTTTCTCGCTGGCTACTCGAGAGGAGCAGGTCGCCTGGCTGGACGATGCTGCACAGCAGTTTCACCTCGCGCTGGGCGTCGTGGAGATCCAGCTTACGCAGTTCATCCTCTCGACCCAGCCCGATATTGCTCGGCTGGTGTGCCTCCTCCCGATCGACTGCGCGCCAGCTGAGCACCTCCGTCGCAAAGAGGCCAACCTGGTTCTCATCGAGCGCCAGGCCGACGCCCGCTCGTGGTTCAGCGCCCCCAAGCTGCCCGGTCACGACCCAGAGACGGTGGCACTGCCGCTCCTCTCCGACTACGCGAGCCTCATCCACTTCTTCGTGCCGCTCACCGCCAGCGCCACCAAGAAGAGCCCGCGGGACAAGAAGGGGACTAAGCGCCCAATTGGCGAGGATGGCCCACCCTCCGTCCTCGAGCCTGGCTCGCTTGCCCACACGTGGATGTGGCTTTCCCCGAACAAGACGCTGCTGCTGTCCAACTGCGTGTGGGACGTGGCCAAGATCGCCGCCGATCTGAAGATCGCCAACCCGGGCGCGCTCGCGTGGCCCATGCTGCTCTCCCAGCGCAGAGCCGAGGACCTGCCCGCGCTGCTCAAGGCGGACGACTCAAAAGCCGCCGCCTTTAAGCTGATCGACGGGATCAGTCCACAGTTGCCTGACTTCCGGGCTAAGTACCGCCGCACGGCCACCGACGAGGAGAAGGCGAAGCTTCCGCCCGTGCCCGCAGGCGCGCCTGCAAGCCGCGGCCGCGCTGGCGGCAAAGGCGGCCAAGGCGGTCGCGGATCAAAAGGCCGAGGCGGCCGAGGCGGCCGAGGCGCTGGCCGGTCGAATTTTCGCCGGCCGGCGTGAGCGACGGAGACGCTCACGCCGGCCAGGCCCACTCTCCACCCAACAACTCAAGCAGCGCCGTCGCACCCGGAGGAGGCGGCGCAGCGGTACCTCCCTCCGGGATCGGATCGATTGCCCCCACTGTGCGCGGCGGCGAATCGACGCCGCCGTGCACAGGCGTGTACGACGCAGGCCTGCCAGGGGTCCACCTTCTACCGAGTCAGTTTGACGAGGTACGCTCGCTGTCCGGGGTCTTCGCCAAGATGCGCCTCGAGGCGGGCCTTCGCCTCTCTGACCGCGGCTCGCACGGTGACTGCGGCTTCCTCTGCATGGCGGTCGCGCTGAGGAGCCAAGGCAAGCTGCCGCTTCTCGATGCGACCGCTTTTGCCAGCCCCATGCTGCGCGATCAGCACTCAGCGGGCTCTCTCCGCGCGCTCACCTGTGTGCACGGCCGCCGTCCTGAGACTCAGCTTGCCGTGATCGCCCAATCTGGCGTGGGTGGCGGCGAGGCGGTCACCTTCGCGACAGCCATGATGAGCTCATTTGCCGCATGGCTCAGCCGCGATCACGCTGCACGCTTCGGTGACGATACCCTCACACTGGGCACCTACCTCTCTCTGATGAGCATCAGCGCCAACTTAGATGCCGAACCTCCGACACTGGGCACCTACCTGGACTCTGGCGGCCTTACGCTCATCGCCGACCTCTACCTGGTTCGCATCGTCGTGCGCTTGTACGACTCTGGCGGCGCGGAGGTCCCCAGCTCGCCGCAGATCTTCCTGCCACGCGACGGCGTCCGCCCCACAACTGAGGTTTGCCTGCGCTGCAAGGCTGATGAGCACTTTGTCCTCGAAGCGCACGAGACGCCCGGACCAGTGCCTCCCTCGAATGCGTCCTCCGCGCCTGACGCCTCGATTCCACCTCCTGTTGGGGTGTGGGCTGCTTACCCAACTTGGGTTAAGGTTAGCGATGAGGCCGCCGCGGAGGTCGCGCGCCTCGGCCGCGCCTTCAGGGCGGAGCAGGACGCGCTTGGACGCGCTCGCCGGCTTGCACAGGAGCTGGCGACCGAGCTTTCAGCAGCGGAGCCGCCGCCGGCTGAGCCGCCCGCGCTCCCCGCACTCCCGGTGACTGGCCTGGATGGCACAATCGCTAACGAAGTGGCCATGATCTCAACGGAGGCGGCTGCTGAAGTTGCTCGCCGCGGCCGCGCATTCCAGGCCCAGCAGCTGAACCTGAGGCAGGCCCGCCTGCAAACGACGGCAGCGGTGGATGCTAACCGCGTCCTGGGAGAGCTGGCCGCAGACGGAGTGGTCTCCGTTGGCGCCCAACGTGATGGAATCATTTCCGCCGCTGCCTCCGCCTCAGGCCGCTCAACGTCAGGCGTCCACAAGCGCGACCGCACGGCCGCGTTCTCCCCCGACGCCGATCGCCAGGGCGTGCTTGCCCTTCGCGACGATGCTTGCCAAGACGCGGCGACACATGTGACACCTCTCCGGCGCGACCCCTCACCAGCTGGCGGCTGCAATATTTGTGGCGGCGTGGACGCGTTCGGCAGCACTATGGCCTGCGCCTACTGCCAGCAAGACCTGTGCCCGGTCTGCTACCCTCCGACGCAGCACGAGCCATGCTGCTCCGCACAGCGGTCGCCCTCACCTGAGGAACTCGAGCTCGCCGAGCACGCGTGCGAGCGCTGCGGCCGGACGTGGCTTTGCTTACCTCCAACAGAGACGCACGCCGACTGCGAGTACTGCAAGGACGAGGACGCCCCGCTGGATTTGACGCTGCTCGGCCCTCTCGTGAGGGCACCGCCGGTAACGCGGAACCACGGGTCTAACTCACCCTTCGGCGGCTACGTCCTCAAGGTGGCTACCCTCCCCTTTGGTGGCTACTCTCCCCAAGGGAATTTCGCCCGCCAGTACGTCCTCGAGTGCCTCGCCCAAGAAGCGGAGGTTCCGTACAACAGCGTGTGCAGTATGCTCTTTGGCCACTCTCAGCTGCACGCGCAAGCGGTGGTCCTCCTCGGCATTGGAGCTTACGGCACGGCCCGCCATGCCCAAGCCTTTTCGGAGCTACGCGAAGACGTCGACACCGACTCCGCCACCACAGCTATGCGCGGGCTAGCCGAGGAGCTGCTCGGGCTCGAGGATCCGGAGGCAGCGGGACGCGCAACGCGAACAATGCTTGCCCGCATGCGCGAGGTTGCCTACCCGCTGGTCCACCTTGGCCGCGACCCTGCCGCGTCGCACCGCGTCTTTGCAGTGCACGCGGACGCAGTCATCGATGATGGCGTCGACGGCGCCACCGCCCGCTTCCAATCGAACTCCGAGATTTGCGCGCTTATTGCGGTGCCGCTCGAGAGCCTCTCAGGCCAGCCGAGAGAGGTCGAGGTGGTGGACGTTCTCGGGCAGCGCCACCGCCTGCGGGGTGGCCGCCATCTAGGGGCGCATCGCGTCCAGTGGGCGCGCGAGATGCTAGCGGAAATCGAAGCCTATGCGCCCAACGCCCCACGCCCTGCCGAGCCTCGAGCTACCCCTCGCGGGGGCGAGGCAGCTTCTGGCACAGGTGGTTCCGGCGAAGGCGGATCTCTGGGCGCTGCGCCGGCCCCCAAAGGGGGCACGCAAGCTGAGCTCTCAGGCTTCACCTTCCCGCTGCGCTCGCTCGACGAGGTTCGACGCCTGCGTCGTTGTGGCCCCGCCGCGCCGACCGACCTGGTGGGCTTCGAGTTCACCGGGGCCATGCGCCTTGCGCTGGAGGCAGCTGGCCGGCGCGCTCTGTCAGTCGATTGGCGCACCTGCGAGGCGGGCGGCATGCATGCCGTCCTCGATGTCCGCGACGTTGTTGAGCTCGGCGGCTGGGAGCGCGTCTTTCTCTTCCCGCCGTGCTTCCAGCAGCTACGAGCTGACCGGGACTGCCTGCAGGCCAAGATCGCAGACTGCCGTGCCTTTTGGGGTTGTGCCATGGTACTGTGGTGCTTCTGCGTACAAGCCACCTTGCTGGTCGTGGAGCAGCCGGACACCATCGTAGCCGATTTTGTGACGCTCTCCTTCATGGAGTTCCGCACTTCCTGCTTCCGCGATGAGCCCGATAAGTTCGTGCGCCTTTTCTTGCGCAATGCAGTGTTGCCTTTGCCCTTCGCCGTCGATCCTTCAGCCAGGAGGCCCGTGCGACCATACCTAGAGTACGCCACCTCCGACGCACGCGACCGCGCCAAGAGCTCGTGGCTCCCCTTCGCCAACATGTGCCGCGCCTTAGCCCACGTGGCTCCAACCGAGGAGCCGCCCCCAAGGCAGGCCGACTACTCGGAGCTGATTGAGTCCTTTGCCGCGGCGTGGCACGCAGCCGGCTACCCGGTCCCTGCAGGCTACGACGACCCACGTGCAATGCCGCCCCCTGGAGCTCGCCGCTACCAAGACTTTCGTGGCCCGGGCGACGGACGTGTGCCACCTGGGGTGGTGCCCTTGCTTGCGGCACCCCGCGCGCGGGGTGGTGCGACTCAAATAGAGCCGCCCCGCACGGGATTGCTCGGCGGGGCTCGCGGCGACCGCAACCAAGACCTACTCATGATCGGCAACCGCATCCGACACATGGGCCGTGCCGGCGTCGCGCTCTATGACGTCACGGGAGTCGACACGGTGCAGCGGCACGCCTACATCGTCACTAACGTTTTGACTGGCCGGGCCGACTGCCGCATCGATCTTGTGCCAAGCAAGCGCAAGGGGGTGGACGAGGTGGTCGCCGCATTGGGCGAGTGGCAGCTGCTCCCTGGCAGCCGTGACGTCGACCCCTTTAGCCCCGACTCCTACGTCTGCGACGAGTGCTTCGCCCAGTCCACCTTCAGGCCGTGCATCATCTGCAACGGCGGAGCGGTTGGTTCCGGACACGCCCTGGTCATGGAGGGCGGCGAGACCGTCATCACCTTGGACGCCGAGGCAGTGGTAGCCTCAGTACCACCTGCTGCAGACGGCACGCCGCGCGCGCTTGCCGCGCCTCGTCGCGCGTTGCTCCCCACCGTCGATGTGAGAGACGCTACCGAAGCCACAGTGCTCCTGGTATTTGTCTCCGTCCTCCTGCGACCGCTTGTGTACGCACATGTCAACGGCTTCACCATGCACGGCGTTGTGGTGCCATCGCTCGATTCGCGCACGTCCTGCGTCCACGCCGCGCAACAGCTCGTCTCCAAGGCAGTCGGCGCTACTGCGGCATCGGCCTTTTTGGTGGGCGAGTATGTGGGAGGAGCGAGGCTCACCGTTGCACCACTCGACTTCCGACCGGCGCGACGCCTTATGTGCCGCACACGTGTGGCGCGCTTAGCTCAACTCGCTGCCGGAGGCACCTTCTTGTGGTGCACGCTCGACGCCCTTTGCAACACGCCGATGGGCGACGCGGCCGCGCGCGCCATCCTTGCGTGCGAAGCCTACGTGAAGCCCGGGCACATGCTGGCCGACTTCCAGGCGGACGCCTCAGCTGCGCCCCTCGCGTTCCGCATCGGCGCTGTTGCGGCCACTAGCGTTCTGTCGCGCCCGCTGCTCGACCACATCACAAGCCCTCCAGCCTGGCGAGCCATCGCCGAGTCGGGTCGTCAGAACCAGCGTCTAATCGACGCCTTGACTGCGGCATCCGCCGACCACCTTTTGGCGGGGTGGGCTGACCGCGTCGGACCTATCGACCCTACGGACGTACCAGCCTCACTCCTGGCCGCGCTCCCGAGCTTCGGAGAGTACGGCCTTGAGACCCGCGCATACACGCCGGTGTACCGCCCCTACGTCACCGCCTGGCTACCGCTTCCACCTGCGCAGCCAGAGGCGCCTCCAGGCGCCCCCACTTGTATCCGCTCACCAGCGGACTTGATGCTCCCGGACACGCAGCTTGTGGTTGCTGCGTGGTTGCGCCATGCCTTGCAAGACCTCCAACGCATTCGACTTGCCGTTGACGAAGGCCGCGCGGCGCAGCTGTCCGACGGCTCCGAGCGACGCGATCGGCCGCGAGCGCTCGCCATCGGCCAGCTCGAGCTCCACCCGTGGGCGCGCGGGCGAGTTTGGGACTGCCGCGGTCCTTGCTGCAAGTTGCTTGACTTCCGTGCCCCCATCAACACGCACCTCAACCTTACGTATCTGCAGCGCCGGCTGGCCGACTACCCAGACCAATACTTCGTAGCCAACCTGCTTGAGGGTGCTCGGCTCGACGCGGACGTTGAGCTGCAGTCAGTGTTCGTGCCGCATCTTGTCTCCCTTCCCAAGGGCTACAAGGCGGTGGGCAAAGAGCTGCGCCGGATGCGTGGTCTGGGATGGTACGACTTCTTCCCAGACTTTCCATTCTGGCCAATGTACCTTAATGCGCAGGGCTCGACCGCCCGCAAGCTCGAGCTCGACAGGGACCGGCGTACTACCGAGGGCGGCGGCCCTCGCATGCCCACTTTCGACCTTAGCGGTCTCGCGGCCATCTCCATCAACGCCGCCTCGTTCATGTACCACATGCCGCAGCACTTCGTCACCGACACGCGACCAGAGATGCTGGCGTGGTTGGAAGCGCGCGGCTTGCCGCCCCCCTCGGCTGCCGACGAGCTTCGCCGCACAGTGTCCAAGTGGCACAAAGAGCTTAAGCCCGACCTGGCAAAGCTCATGCGAGACCTCGCCATTCTAAAGCGCGCCGGGCGCCTGCTCGACCAGCCGGTCTACGGCTTTGGTGACGACGCTAAGGATTACTTCAACCAGCTCGCCATGGCCGAGTGTGAGCTGCACAAGCTGGGTATTATCTTCCTTGCTGAACCTGGCGATCTGACTACCATGGCGCCGGTCGGAAGCCCGTTCGAGGATAACTCTGCTGAGCAGCTCGTCTTTATCTCCGAGTTGAGGCTGGGCTTCGGCACTCATGGCGCCTCTAACCTAGCCCAGCGGTTTAGCGAGGCGCTGCTCCATCTCTTCCGGACAGACATGGACGCCGCAGACGCGGCCTCCTTTGACAACCATGGCGACCCTAACTCAGCCATGAGCCGTTGGCTCGCAGCACGCCAAAAGGTGGCTGAGCGCCTTGCACTCGACGAGTGCCACGCCGAAGGTACATGCCCGCACGGCCCGGCTGCCGCCGCCGTCGAGCTGCACTATCAACAACAGCGGCGGCTATACACGGCGTACATGTACACGGATGATCCAATCTGGATCGTGGTCGGAGTCGACCGCACGCTGCGCGCGCTCCGGGTGTGGCGCCAGCTTACCGACGCCATCGGACTGATCATGGCCATCCCCGAGAAGCGCCACCTCGGCACCCAGATTCTCTGGCTTGGGATTTTGGTCATAATCTCGCTAGGCATTGTCGTCGTGCCCAAGGCCAAGCTCCTGCGCGCATCTTCTGCGGTCACTGCGGTACTAGCTGGGGGCCAACCCTTCCACTTCTACCGCTCTCTTATGGGACTGCTCGAGCACCTACGCGCGGTCAACCTGCAGGGGCGAAATGTCATGCACGGACTCTACACGCCCCACTCGCCACTAGGCGCCAGCCGCTTTGGCCCCGAAGGGCGCGTCTACTGCGACGAGCTCATGCGCAAGCAGCTGCAGCGATGGTGCCACCTCCTCCGCCGCTCGGCCGGCGTCAGTGTCCGGCGCGCCTTTACGCGCGATGAAGTCGAGCCGCCGCCAAGCTCACTCACGGTATTCGCCTGCTCGGACGCATGCTTTGGCGACGCGGATCCCAATGGCATCGGAGGGTTTTGCCACGGCCAGTACTGGCGCTTCGCGGTGCCAACGTACGACGAAGACGTGCTGTCTACCCCGCTGCTCGAGTTTCTCGGTGTGGTATTCAACATCATCGCACTCGCCGACAGCGTGCTGCCCCTCCTCGGCGACCAGGGCACGCTACTGCTGCGCACCGATGCCCTCACCACGGCCCTCGTGCTCCCGCGAGAATCACAGAAGAGCCCGCTGCTTGTCGACGCCTTCCATTTCCTCACCGGCACCGAGGAATGGCGCCTTCTCTCACCCCGCCTGCGAATCCAGCACATCTTTGGCGACTCCATGGCCATGTCCGACCCTCTCTCTCGCAACCGGCTCCACGAATTCTTTGCGCGTTGCCGTCAACTCGGGATCCAACCTGTCAACGTGGCCCTGCCACAGCTCTGTAGGCAAATCTACGACCAAGTAGTGGTTCTCGAACGGGCGCGACGGCTACACGCACAGCGTGTTGAACCCATCATCTCAGGCGGCGGCGGCCTCATCGAGGCGCTGCTAGCCCAGCGCCACCCATCGAGTGCCTGCCGCTCCACGCAGCCGGTGTCCAGCGCTGCGCCGATTGGCCCTCCTTGGCTTGGCCCTCCCGGAGTGGTCGCGTCGCCTGCTCGCCGCGCCGCCCCGCCGCCATCGACGACATTTATGGGGCGACTCGGAGCTGCGAACGGTGTGGTGGTGGCCGACCCAACTGAACCAACGCCTAAAGCGCCCCGCCTCGCAGCCAGCCTTCCGCTGCCAAGCCTTACTTTGCCCGAACGCGCGCTGAGGCGGCTGGCAAACAGCCGACTTGCAGCGGCGTCTAAAACATACGCCGACGCGCGTGCGCTCGCGCTGACTGGCGGGCCTGACCCCAGCATGGCGTTGCGAGCTGACGTAGCCTCGCTCTGCTTTGCGGGCGAGTCTCTAAGTGACTTTAGCGAATTTGGCACCAACACCAACACGCTCAAAAAGGACGACCGAGCGTGGGAATTCTGGGAGACTATATGCGAGCGCGTAGGTACGAGTCCCTTGCGCACGCCGCAAGAAGTGCGCGACAACCCCGAACGGCAAGCCTGGCTGCTCGCCATCCTCATGCTCTACGCGTCCGCCGTCTGCGTAGCAAAGACCCCAGGACGAATGTGCATTAAGCCGCGCTCGGCGCTAGCGTACCCGCTGGCCATCATCCGCATCTTCGGCCGGTGGGGAACACCAATGCCTGGCTTCAAGCTCCTCCAAGCACAACTTAAAGGCTTGTCGCGTGCGTACCTTGCATACCACGGCCCCAAGTCGCTCGCCCCCAAACGAGCTGAGCCCATGCGCTTCTACATGGTGCGCGACATGAATAACATCGCGGCCAACGGCTCCATCTCGATCGGCCAACGCGTCTGGGACGATGACGACCTGACAGTCTTCATGTTTCGCCGCCTTAATCTCATAAGTATTCGTTGCGCAACACGGCTAGCAGAGTGGGTGTGGCACTCCTCAGGCGAAATCTTCTACATGGTCCGGTCTGACCTGTGGTGGCGCATCGGCAACCGCGTCATCATGGACCCCACGGTAGAGGAACTGCGCAACCTAACCCCGGGCGATGCGGCGTACGCCAACCCGCCGCGCTCGAAGCCAGATCAGACAGGCGAAATACATTGCCCTTTCCCGATCTGCTTCCCCTTTACTCACGACGAAGACAACGCGGCGGCGGCGCTGCGCGACATCGAGCTGCGTTGCCCGTGTCACGGCACCGACCGCCAGACCCGACCAATAATCGCGGACGAAGCGGGTAACCCGTATACCCATGGCGTGCTGGACCGAATGCTTCATAACGTGCTCGTTTTCAAGTACGGCAAAGCGTTCGCGAGTCTTTTCAGCTGGCATAGCTACCGCTCTGGCCTGTGCTGCGCGCTGTTCGCGGCGGGGTGCCCCGACGCGATCAACCAGCTGATCTGCCGCTGGATGTGCCCAGAATCGCTCCTCGCCTACCGCAGAATGGGCGCCAACGCGAACGGTGCGTGGGTCGACAAGGCGTCGCTCGCAACGGTTGACTCCATCCAGAGCGTCAACGCGCCCCGAGTAGACCACGACGCTTCCGCCGCGGAGCTGTTCGCCTATATGGACAGCAAAAACGCTAACTCCCGTCAATCTCCGTTAATGCGAGAGTGGGCTGAAGAAGCAAACCCGCCGGGTACACCGACCGCACGCGCGAAGTCGCGCCGGCAGGACCCTGTGGCGGACGCCGCGCCAGCGCCTGCGGCCGCAACGCCAGACTTGCGGCCTATCGACGCGGCCAACGCCGTAGGACGACACGTGCTAGTGCCCGCGGAGATCTACCCGACCTACCGATGCTCCGAGCAGCAGGGTCGTGGCTGGGAATGCATCGTCATGACGGCCAGTTCTCTCACCGCGAAGGTGCGTTTCGTCTCCGCGCGCACCTCCGACGGCAGGCCGTACGTCGACGAGCGCCTCCCGCTGGCGCTCCTGCAGCCAATGTAAACAAAGAAAGAATACCTTGCGTAAGTTGAAGCCGAACGTCGGCGCCAGATTGCTGCGCAAACAACCGTAAGATAGATTCACCTACAGCCAATGTAAAGACACAAAGAGATACCTTGCGCAAGTTGAAGCCGAACGTCGGCGCCAGATTGCTGCGCAAGCAACAGTAACATAGATTCAAATACAACCATTCAAAGTACCCGCCCGCCCGCCCATTTGCAAGTGGCAATGTGGGAGGAAAAGAGCTGCGCTGCCACTCGCGCAATGGGGAGTGCTTCGCTGTCGCGTGCGCTCGTGGGTTCCCTCTACATAAAGATTAACATCCCTACCTACTCTCGGAGACCGCGCCGCTTACCGAGAAGGTTGTTTCTCCCATGAGATTTCCTTTCTCGTTAGGCCGTCTCAACTCAAGGGCCGGTAGGGTGGGGGTTCCGCGGCTGCAAGCTGCGTGAAGTTCTCCAACAAATGCTACGCAGACGCGTGG
>Ga0115006_10002566_pt1 | contig 11985 bp, 12 predicted proteins | sample ArcOceMetagenome_3_FD_88943 | JGI IMG/M metagenome (GOLD analysis project Ga0115006, IMG submission 88943) | Marine eukaryotic phytoplankton communities from Arctic Ocean - Arctic Ocean- Svalbard ARC20M Metagenome | ecosystem: Environmental > Aquatic > Marine > Oceanic | place: Arctic Ocean...
ATTTTACTTGATTTGAGTCACTTTCAAAAAATAAATTCTGGAAAATAGGATAAACAAGATGAGTAATTTACAAGCCAACGATCCGGTTGGCATTTCGTTCTGGTTAATTTCAATGGCAATGGTTGCTGCCACGGTGTTTTTCCTCATTGAACGCGATCGCGTCAGTGGCAAGTGGAAGACATCTCTGACAGTCGCTGGTCTCGTCACTCTAATCGCTGCTGTGCATTATTTTTATATGCGCGATGTCTGGGTCGCTACCGGTGAAACGCCAACAGTCTATCGCTACATCGACTGGTTGCTCACTGTGCCGCTGTTGATTATTGAGTTCTACTTGATTCTTTCAGCGATTACTAAAGTGCCAATAGGCGTATTCCAACGCTTGCTTGCAGGTTCACTGATCATGCTGGTCGCTGGCTTTATGGGCGAAGCAGGCTACATGGATGTGACTTTGGGCTTCATTATTGGCATGGCCGGTTGGATATGGGTTCTGTATGAGATCTTTGCTGGTGAAGCTAGCCAGATCAACGCAGCCAGCGCCAATGCGATCTGTCAGAAGGCCTACAGTTCCATGAAGTGGTTAGTCTCGATTGGTTGGGCTATCTACCCAGTCGGATACTTCTTGGGCTACATGAACGGCGCTGTCGACGATGCTACCCTCAACGGCATCTACAACATCGCAGATTTGTGGAATAAAATTGCCTTCGGCCTAGTCATTTGGGCTGCAGCGGTTGCAGATTCCTCAGAGTAAGTTCGAGGCTTGAGTTAGATGAAAGAGTCAGCTTTGCTGGCTCTTTCAGTCTAACCGTCTAAGTCAATCAAAAGACCAAGCCATGGTTATAGAGTAGTTTAGAAGAAACGCGATAAAAATCGGCAAACAAGGGTACTGACAATGTCCCCAATAATAAAAATGACAGTTCAAAATTCGGATTTTCTAACGCAGCTCGACGCACTCTATCAGCGCGAGCTACCGCATTCCCAGAGTAGCTTACACCCTGCTGCCAGCTACCACTTCAGAAATCCGGGCAAGGCGTTTAGAGCACAGCTAGCCTATTCTAGCGCTGCTGCGCTGGGTATCGAAACACCAGACAACCTTCATTGGGCAGCGGCTTGCGAGTTACTGCACAATGCCTCGCTAATCCACGATGATATTAGCGATGCTAGCACCCACCGACGTGGGCAACAGAGTATCAACCATTACTTCGGCGCCGATATGGCGCTCTGTCTTGGCGATTGGATGGTCGCCAAAGCCTTTGAGCTGGCTGCTCGCAATCAAAAGCATGGTGGTGTCCTGGTGGCACTGCTTGCCAGCGCCATGCAAGAAACCTGTGGCGGACAAATGTCCGACATCTCGCAAAGGCAGTGCGCAACCATCGATGAATGGAAGTTCATCGCCCGTGGGAAGACCGCGCCATTGCTAATCGCGCCGATTAAGGGCGCGGCAATCGCCGCCGGCCTAGACCAACAGTTGACGAGTTTAGAGCAACTGGTGAGCCTTTGCGGGCTGGTTTATCAAGGCCGCAACGACATCGATGACATCGTCCCCTCGAGCCACCGATCGAGTGACCTAGACGGGCGTAAACCCAACCTAGTGATCAGTTTGTTCGGTGACAATGGTGCCGGAAACGACGACTTCCTTGCCTGGTATGCCTCTAACGACACCTCTAAAGTGGGGCATTGGCAACGGCGAATTGCCGCCAGCGATGCGATCGTTCAGGCCAGCCATTCGATTGACTACTGGCTCGAAAAAGCCACCCACTTGATACCGGCAATTCCCCATCCACTTCAAGACGTAGCGCGTGCACTGTTGATTTCGGTGCAACAAAAAGCCGGCGTCAAACAGCAAGGGCAGATCGCTTGACCGCAGAAGCAGGATTCGGGAAGGGCCAACACACAGTTATCATAGGCGCGGGGTTTGCAGGAATAGCCACCGCCTTGCGATTGCGTGCGCTAGGTTATCGCGTCACGCTGGCCGAGCGTCTCGATAGTATTGGCGGACGGGCGCAGGTCTTTGAGCGCGGTGGATACCGGCATGATGCCGGACCGACGGTTATCACCGCACCCTTCCTGTTCGATGAGCTGTTTGAGCTCTTTGACGAAAAACTCTCGGATCACCTCGACTTCGTGCCACTAGATCCGTTTTACCGATTCCACTTTGCCGACGGCAGTCAATTCGATTATCGCGCGTCGATAGAAGATACCCTGACCGAAATTCGACGCTTTAGCGTCGACGACGCCGACGGCTATCTTAAATTGCTCGCGCAGTCCAAAGAAGTCTACGATATCGGCTTCAAGCAGCTTGTTCATCGGCCCTTTACGCGGGTCTGGGACATGCTCAAGCAGGTTCCAGCACTGATTGCACTGCGCTGTTATAAAACCGTATCGCAGATGGTCAACGGTAACTTAAAGCACCCGCTGATGCGTCAGGCATTCTCTATTCATCCTCTACTGGTCGGCGGCAATCCGTTTAATACCACCGCCATATACTCGCTGATCCACTATCTCGAGCGCCGCTGGGGGGTATTTTTTTGCATGGGCGGAACCGGCAAATTGGTCGAGGAACTGCGTCAACTCATGCTCCGTCAGAACATTAATATTCTCACCGGCGCCGACATCGACGAAATCACCCAGTCCGATGGTCGCGCCAACGGCGTTCGCTTGGCCAATGGCGACACCATTGATGCCGATTTAGTGGTCTTTGCCGGCGACCCCGCCACCTGCTATAAAGAGCTATTAAAGGGTCCTAAAAAACCATCGATGGCGAGTATTCCCGGGTTGCCTAAACACTACTCTATGGGCTTGTACGTGCTCTATTTTGGCACTAAAAAACTCTACCCCGACATCGCCCACCACAGCATTTGGATGGGCCCGCGCTTCCGCGAGCACCTGGCTGATATCTTTGATCGAAAGCATCTGGCCGATGATTTTTCGCTCTATCTGCACCGCCCGACCGCCACCGATCAGAGCTTTGCGCCCGAGGGTTGCGAGTCGTTTTATGTGCTCTGCCCAGTACCCAATCTACAGGGTAACGTCGACTGGTCGGTGCAGGGTGAACAACTTCGCGACAAGATTCTCGAAGCACTCGAGTCGACTATTCTTCCCGACCTTGGCGAGGTTATTGAAGAGGTTTTTTGGATGACACCGGAAGATTTTGCCACTGATTACCGCTCGATGCATGGTGCCGGCTTTTCGATTGCGCCACGCCTTACCCAATCGGCCTATTTCCGTTACCACAATCGCGATGCGGCGCTCAAAAACCTCTATTTCGTCGGCGCCGGCACTCATCCGGGGGCCGGGCTACCCGGCGTGGTGAGCTCGGCAAAGGTGGTGGAGGAGCTTCTTACCGGTGTCGAGGTCGGCTCTGGCGGCTAAACCATGACCGATCATGCCGCGCGCAAAGTTCTCGCCCGCCACGGTAAATCTTTTTATTGGGCGAGTTTTTTCCTCGGCCATGTGCGCGCCGACAAAGCCGCTCAACTCTATCAATTTTGTCGTTTCGTCGACGATTTGGCGGATGGCGATGCCAGCGACAAGGCACAACGCCTTGCGCGCGTTAAAGAGTGTTTAAGTGGCACGCGGGCGCGCGGCGAAAAAGAAGTCGAGGCATTTCTGCAACTCGCCGAGAAAAATCATATTCCGATCGCTGCGGCCAACGAACTGCTCGGCGGTATGCTCGCCGATCAAAATCCCGCCCGATTCGACACCGACAGAGAATTACTGCGCTATTGTCACGCAGTCGCCGGTACCGTAGGCCTGATGATGTGTCGGCTACTCGACTGTCGGCATCCGCGCGCCGACAGCTTCGCCATTGATCTGGGCGTCGCTATGCAGTTAACCAATATCGCCCGCGACGTGCTCGAAGATGCACAGATGGGGCGCCGCTATATTCCCGCCAACTGGCTCGACTTGAACGCTGCACAAAGTGCCCCAGAAAACTGGGCCGAAGCATCCGACGAAATGCGCCGCAAAATTGCCTGCGCGACCGGCCAGTTGCTAGATCTGGCAGAAACCTACTATGCTAGCGCTATGATCGGCATTCATTTATTACCGTTTAGGACGCGCCTATCGATCGCCATTGCGCTGCGGGTCTATCGCCATATAGGCTCCCGCTTAAAGGCCCGCGACTGTGCTTGGTGGCGCGGTCGGGTGATGGTCTCCACACTGCGCAAAGCGGGTTTATCAATTCTCAGCGTTGGCGCACTGTTGCCACGGAGGGTGCCGATTCACCGCTCGGAACTGCACCATCCACTAAGAGGTCTTGCCGGTGTCGATAGCGATTGATGTAGCCATTATCGGCGGCGGTAGCGCCGGCATGAGCTTGGCAGCCAACCTCGCGACTCTCGACACCGGGCAACAGGTGCGCGTCTTCGAACCAAACACTACCGCGTCGCGGGAATGCCACTGGGGTCTCTGGGCGAATGCCACCCAGTATGAGAAACTGCGACCGGCGATCAAGGGGCACTGGCAAGGCTGGCAGCTCGTCGACCACCGGCATCAGCTAGTTAAACAGAGCGATAATTTCACCTATACCAGTCTTAGCTCGAGTCGCTACCTGAACCATTGCGAGAATCTATTGCATGGCTCGGTGCAATTAATTCGCGCGGCGGTCGACGACGTCGAACACCAAGCCGATGGTGCCTTGCTAACCGCTGCTGGCGAGACGTTTCAAACCGCGCACATATTCGACAGTCGCCCCCCCCGCACGGCGGCGGGCGGCCTGATACAACATTTCGTCGGACGCGAAATACGTACCCAACAACCACTGCCGAATGTCGGCATAGCGACGCTGATGGATTTTCGCGTCGACCAATCCCGCGGTTTACACTTTATCTATGCGCTGCCGTTTTCCAAGCACCACCTGTTAGTCGAATCGACCATGATCTCGCGCTCCGCACAACCCGAGAGCTGGTATACCGATGCGATAGATGCTTGGCTCGATGATCGCGGTATTTGCATGGCCGAACAACTCGCGCTCGAAGTTGGTTGTATTCCCATGGATAGCGTCTACCCACAGGATCCAAGGCATGCTGCGATTGGTGCTGCGGGGGGAGCGCTGCGCCGCTCATCGGGTTATGCCTTTAGCTATATTCAGCAGCAAACGAGGCAGTTGGCCGAGCGCATCGCGAGTGGACATTACGAAGTTCCGCAGCCAATATCGCAGCAGCTGCTGTACATGGATGGCATCTTTAACCGAGTGTTGATCGAATACCCCGAACTTGGCGTCAGTCTATTTATGGATATGGCAGCGGCGCTGTCTGGCGAGCAATTCGCGCGCTTTATGCTCGGCCAGGCGTCGCTAATGGACTGGGCACGGGTGATTTCGGCAATGCCCAAGGGCCCATTTTTAAGGCAGCTACTGGATGTCTAGCTGGGACTACTGGGCGCTCGCGGCGATACTTTTGGCCGGTGTTCCCCACGGCGGTTTCGATGGTGCCGTAGCGCGGCGCGCCGGATGGTCCCAGCGGCCTCTTGATTGGCTGGTGTTTCACGCTGGTTATGTTGTTCTAGCGATGCTGGTGACGGCCATTTGGTGGTATCAGCCAGCAGCTAGTCTGGCGGTCTTTTTGGCTATTTCCGCAATTCATTTTGGCAGCAGTGACGTCCGCGCGGTCGCGCCACCGTGGCAAGCCGCTTGCGCGCTGCCTTTGGCGGCCCACTGCGGGCTGGTGTGCATCGGTATCCCAGGATTGCAACCGCACCTAGTCGAGCCATTGTTTGCCATCTTAGTCGGCGCAGAGGCCTCTGTGTGGTTACTAGAGACTATTAGTCTGCTGCTGCCAGCGTGGCTGCTGGCTGTTGTCGCCTATGCGGCGTACGCTGTGTTTGAAGCGCGCTGGCGCGCCCCTGTCAGCGTCTTGATAGCGCTCGTGGCTGCGGCTTATTGGATGCCGCCGCTGGTCAGTTTTGCGCTGTATTTTTGTCTTGTTCACAGCCCCTCCCACAGCCTTAGAATTTGGCGCAGCCTGCTGCCGGAGCATCGCCGACGCTGCGTTATCGAAGCGGTTTGCTATACTCTTGCGGCCTGGATCACCGGTTTATCTCTGCTCCTTTGGTACCAGAACAACCACAGCTTCGATCTCGATTCAGCTCTGTTACAATTGACCTTTATTGGACTGGCTGCACTCACGGTACCGCATATGATTCTCGTCGACGTCATCGATCGCAAGCATGACTGATATTCGCCAACGCAAACAGGATCACATCGATCTGGCTCTGCAAGAGGCCCATCAAGGACAACTCGGCGATCAATTTGATCGGCTGCGTTTTGAGCCTATTGCAGTGCCGGAATTACACCTCGACCAAATCGATCTCAGGGTTGAATTCTTGGGTCGCACCTGTTGCGCGCCGATCATTATTGGCGCTATGACCGGCGGCTGTGATGACGGCGAACTCATCAATCGCCATCTCGCCGAAGCCGCCGAGGAATGTCAAATTCCAATGGCTGTGGGTTCACAGCGAGCCGCCCTAGAATTGGCGCTGCCACAGCGCATCAGACAGTCGGCACCAAACGCGGTGTTGCTCGGCAACCTAGGCGGAACGCAACTCGCTCAGGGGGGTGTCGACCTAGCCCAGGCTGCCGTCGACAGCATCGACGCGAATGCCCTCATCATCCATCTCAATCCCCTGCAAGAACTCGCGCAACCCAACGGCGATCGGGATTGGCGCGGCATCCTCAGAGCCATTGAAGCCTGCTGCCTGCGGTTAGACGTGCCGTTGATCGTCAAAGAGGTCGGCGCGGGCATTGGTCCGACGACGGCGCAACGGCTAATCGACGTCGGGGTGCAATGGATCGAAGTGGCGGGGCGCGGCGGCACCAATTGGGCGAGCATTGAAATGGCGCGCAACCCATCGACTCGCGACGCGCAGATCATGCAACCGTTCGCAGACTGGGGCGTCCACAGTATCGATCTGTTGCCGCAACTGCGCGCGTTGGATGCCGATCTTAAGCTGATTGGTTCGGGCGGGGTTCGCCATGGCTTGGACGTAGCCCGCTGCCTGCGGTTGGGTGCGAAAATGGCCGCTCTAGCACAACCCTTTTTAGCCCCGGCCATGCAATCGAGTCGCGCTGTATGCGAAAAAATTGACATCCTCAAAGAACAATTGCGCCGTACCATGCTGTTGACCGGCAGCGCCGACTTAGCCGCCCTCGCCTGCGCTGCAATCGACTCGACGCCGAGCCAATTCAGCGGCCAACGCACCTGAACGCTATCATTCACAGGATAAAAAAAGCCCCGCACAGCATCGCCAGAGGCGCATTGCTTGCGACCATGAAATCACCAGGAGAAATTTTTTTGAACAACATTATCAGCACCGTCACCGACGGCCTCGGCAGCATTACACTCGACCGCCCAGAAGCACTGAACGCGCTCTCTCCGGAAATGATCGAGGGGCTCACAGAGGTACTCGAAAAATGGCGCAACGACCCCAGTGTCGACGCTGTGGCGATTAGAGGCAGCAATAAAAAGGGCCCCTTTGGCGCGTTTTGTGCCGGCGGCGATATCCGTTTTTTCCACCGCGCCAGTTGCGCGGGGGACACTGCTCTGGACGACTTTTTTACCGCCGAGTATCGACTTAATCACATCATCTGCACCTACCCAAAACCCTACATCGCCTTTATGGACGGCATTGTTATGGGCGGCGGTATGGGGCTCTCTCAAGGCGCGTCTCTGCGCATTGTCACCGAGCGCACCAAAATGGCGATGCCAGAGACCAACATTGGGCTGTTTCCCGATGTCGGCGCTGGTATTTTCCTCAGCCGTTGCCCTGGAGCCAGCGGCGAGTACTTGGCTCTGACCGGTCAATTACTGATCGGTGGCGATGCCTTGGCGGTCGGTTTGGCCGACCATATTGCCAATAGTGAAGATTTAGACGATCACTGGCGGTGCCTGGCAGACCCAGCGCTGGGCGACATGCCACAACGCCTTGAATATCTGCAAAAGCAGCTGACAAAACGTGCACCGACAACAACCGAGCCGGTGTGGCTCCAGCAGCCAATAGACGTTATTTTTGCGCTCGATAGCGTGACAGACATCACCGATCGCCTGGCTGAAATGGGCGCGGGTTGGCCCGCCGAGACGCTGGAAATTCTGCGGCAGCGATCGCCGCTAATGCTCCACGTCACGCTGGAACAGATACGTCGCGGCCGGCACATGAACTTAGAGGACGACCTGCGCATGGAGCGCGACTTGGTGCAGCATTGTTTTTACACCCGCCATCTAGCGAGATCCGGCATCAGCAGTGAAACCGTGGAAGGTATTCGAGCGCTGGCGATCGATAAAGACCACAGCCCCGCTTGGAATCCACCGACCATCGCGCAGGTCACATCACAGATGGTGGCGCCTTTTTTTGCTAGTCCCTGGTCGCCAGCAGAACATCCGCTGGCCGATCTCGGAGGTTAATTGTGCGCGGCGAGTCTGTATAGACGCCTGAGCCAGACGCGCGCTATACGCGTACAACTAGTTGGCGTCACGCTGTAAGCGAGCCTCTAACACAACACCGGTATGCCAAAGGTGCAGACCCTGGTATCAATCTATCCGAAAGGTGCGCCCCATGTATTTAGCCATGCGCGAAGAGCGCGTTACCTGCCCACATTGCTGGGAGTCGATCGATCTCTTGATCGACCCATCACAATCGCAGACCTACACCGAGGACTGCTGGGTATGCTGCCGTCCAATCCTGATCCGCACTGAGGTCGACGGCGAGAGTCTGAGCGTCGATGTAGCCCAAGAAGATTTGGGGTTTTAACATCGCTTTAAATGCCTCTCTAAGCACCGAGAAGTGATCCGCGCAATCGGCCTGTACCCCTATGAACAACTCACCGTTAAATATTGTTTGGCTAAAGCGCGACCTCCGCACGCGTGATCATGCGGCACTGGCAGCCGCCGAAGCGCGCCACATGCGGTATTTAATCATCTATCTGGTCGAGCCCGATTGGCTGCAACGCAGTGATTTTGGATTGCGCCACTGGCAGTTTGTCGGTGGCTCTATCGCCGACATCAACCAGCGTTTAAAGCCCTTTGGATTGGACGTTAAAGTTTTTTTTGGTGATCCGATAGAGGTATTTTCTTGGCTCTGTGACCACTACCCAGTCGACTCGGTCTACAGCTATCAAGAGTCGGGGACGCTGCAGACTTGGGAGCGTGATCGCGGCGTGGCGGCGCAGCTAAAGCGTTCGGGCACAAACTGGCAACAGTTTCAAACCGGCGGTGTCGTCCGCGGCAGTCGCAATCGACGCGGCTGGGACCGGCAATGGTTTGCCAGCGTTGACACGGCACCGATCGAAAATCATTATCGGCGACACCCGACGATCCAGGTACAACACCCTTTTTCGTTGCCAGCCGATCTATCCGACGCCCTGCTCGACTACCCCGCACAGATGCAACCGCCAGGAGAGTCCAAAGCCTGGGCCTATCTGTCGTCATTTGCCGCTGAGCGCGGCCACTGCTACATGCAAAACATTTCCAAACCGGGCGCCAGTCGAACCTCTGGCGGTCGAGTATCGCCCTACCTGGCCTGGGGTAATCTGTCGTCGCGACAGGTCTACCGGTACATCATCCAGCACCCTAATTATGCACGACACAAAAAGAATTTTTCCGCCTTTACCACGCGTTTAAAGTGGCGCTGTCACTTTATACAAAAATTTGAAGTCGAGTGCCGCTACGAAGATGAATGCATCAATCGCGGCTTTGAGTTACTTCAACATCAGCCCAATGACGACTTCATCCGTCGCTGGCAGAGTGGCGATACCGGTTATCCGCTGGTGGACGCCTGTATGCGCTGTGTGATCCATAGTGGCTGGCTAAATTTTCGCATGCGCGCCATGTTGGTATCCTTTTTGTGTCATCATCTCGATCAAGATTGGCGCATCGCCGCGGCTTTTTTAGCCAGACAATTCCTCGATTACGAACCCGGCATCCACTTCCCTCAGGTACAGATGCAAGCTGGCACCACCGGCATTAACACGATACGTATCTACAATCCGGTAAAGCAATCGCAAGATCAAGATGCCGGTGGGCAGTTCATCAAAAAATGGCTGCCAGAACTGACCAATCTGCCCAGCGCTTATCTCCATCAACCGTGGTTGATGCCACCGTTTGAGCAGGTCTTCAACAATTTTGCGCTCGGCGTCGACTATCCCGAGCCGCTGGTTGATATCGCGGCGAGCGGCGCGCGCGCGCGCGACAAGCTTTGGGGCCATCGCCAACACCCCGAGGTGCAAATGGAAAAAAGCCGGCTATTGAGAACCCATACTCGCAACCGCTAGGGTTTGCTTGCTATAGTGCCGCGACCGTTTTGATCGAGCAGTAAGACCAGTCGTCAGCTCGAGCAAATCAAGGCCGACAACCGGTTGCGCGCTTTAGCGGCGCAACCGGCGATCCAGACCATCAAAAGGACAGTGCACATGGCGGCCAACTCGCGCGTTTGTAAGGCGGACCTCAACATTACCGATATGGATCGCAATTACTACCTGCAACACCACCTTACCGTCGCCCAACACCCCTCAGAAACCGATCAAAGATTGATGCTCCGCTTGCTCGCTTATGCGCTACATGCCAGTCCCGAACTGCAATTTGGTGGCGGTCTCAGTACCGACGATGAACCCGACCTGTGGGCAAAAAACCTACACGGCAATGTCGCATTGTGGATCGATATAGGAACACCGAGTGAAAAGCGTATTCGCAAGGCCTGCGCGCAGTCCCAAGCGGTCTGTCTTTATGCCTATGGCGATAGCGCCGTCGAGCCTTGGTGGCAACAGGCGCGCCGTCAGGTTCAGCGCTTTGAACACCTGAGTATTTGGCAGATACCGGATCATGCCAGTATGGCCATGGCCGCGTCAGCCGCGCGCAACATGGGGATTCAGGTGACCATCCAAGATGCCGAAATCAGTTGGTACAGCGAGCGAGCGAGCGTCGACTTCAGTTGTAAAAAACTCTTTTAACCACCGTTACGCCGCCACGGAGCTCGCCATTGGCATTTTACTCCGGTCAGCGATGAAGGATGCAGTGACTCTGCAGTTACTCGATAATCGGCAACACAATCACAGCGTCGCCATCGGTGGTTTTTTGCGGTGAGCGCGCGCGATCTACAGCCGCTTCACCGACCTGAAAGCCGAGCGCAAAAACCCGAGACTGCATTCGGCCAGCGGCATCCGTTACCGAGGCGAAAATATTTAGGTAATATTTGCCGGCCACAGCCGCACCGAGCGCCAAATCAATTTCCATGGGGTCCTCGGCGGACAGATCATACGCATACTGTCGCTGCCCCGGAGACATCTGTAGCCCCGGCAGAGGTTCCAGCCGAATAATTAGTTCGCCCGATGCGTAGCGCTCGGCAAATGAAAGCGTCACCAGCGTCGTCTCGCCGGGCTGTGCGCCGCCGCGATAATCGTGAAAAAAACGCACCGCCGCGCCTGGTTTGGCGTAGCGCCAGGGCTTATCTGTGTCTCGACTGGCCACATCGGTCGCGATCAGCGCGCTCGGCAGTGGCTCATCCGGCGCTGCATTCGGGGCATCGACAGTTTTTGACGCCTCTCCGCAGGCCATTGTCAGCAACATAAGTAGTGGCGGCAACCAGCGCCTCGATCCGCCGCCTATTATTCTCCATTCCTTTATACACATTGCGTCTGGTTCCTTTTAGCGACTGATCTGCAGGTCGAAACAGGTGTCCGCAGTCAACGGATTATCGTCGTCTTCGTAGGCATAAATCGCCATCACATAGTCGTCCGCAGCGAGCGTTGTGGTGGCACGCTCTTCACCAGTGCTCAGGCTTCGCGCATGCGCCACAACTACCCCGCGGCGATAGATGTAAAAGTCGATATCCGCGTTGGTGGCGGCGGTCTCGTCGGGGATTTGCGTGACCACAAAGTTGTGGACGCCGGCGCTCAACACCTGAAAAGAAACGAACACCAGATTGCCGAGTTTGTTGCGCGATCCGGCCTCAATCACAGCACAAAGCCCCGAGAGCGACGCCCCGTTTACGGTCGCTCGA
>Ga0115006_10002567_pt1 | contig 11984 bp, 8 predicted proteins | sample ArcOceMetagenome_3_FD_88943 | JGI IMG/M metagenome (GOLD analysis project Ga0115006, IMG submission 88943) | Marine eukaryotic phytoplankton communities from Arctic Ocean - Arctic Ocean- Svalbard ARC20M Metagenome | ecosystem: Environmental > Aquatic > Marine > Oceanic | place: Arctic Ocean...
GCCGCAGCAGCAGCAGCAGCAGTGTGCACTGTGTGGCGGGAAGGTCCATGAACAGCAGGCGTGGAGGATGGAGGGCGATCAGTGCTTCCACGCAGAGCGACGTGATTGTCCCGGGCGGTTGACCTGGGCGGCAGGGGGGGGCACACGCGGAGCGGCGCGGGCAGCCATACCGCCGCCAATGCCCGCACCGCCCACCACGAACACGATGCACGGGGGCGCGCCTGGCAAGGTGTCGCAGGCGTGGAGCGAGCAGAGCAAGGGCGCCGGGCCGACGTCCGCCGTGGGAGCGGGGGGTAGGGGCGTCCGCAAGCGGAAAGGCTGCGGTGAGGCCGGCGGAGCAAGGGCAGATACCGTGAACAAGAAGCTGCGAAGCCTGTGCCCGCACCAGCGGAAGAGGAGCCTATGCAAGGAGTGCGGGGGCACGGGCATCTGCTCGCACCAGCGCATCAGGAGCGCATGCAAGGAGTGCGGGGGCGCGAGCATCTGCCCGCACCAGCGCATCAGGAGCCGATGCAAGGAGTGCGGGGGCGCGAGCCTCTGCCCGCACCAGCGCGTCAGGAGCATATGCAAGGAGTGCGGGGGCGCGAGCATCTGCCCGCACCAGCGCGTCAGGAGCATATGCAAGGAGTGCGGGGGCGCGAGCATCTGCCCGCACCAGCGCATCAGGAGCAGGTGCAAGGAGTGTCGCGCGGAGGCGGACAAGTCGATGCCGGCTGGCCTGGAGGAGCTCGAGGAAGTTGGTGTTTGAGTGCTGCAAGATACGATGGTTTGATGGATGGGCAGTCTTCTCGTGGATGAATTCACATATCGATCAGCTTGAAAATTTACTTCATTTTAAGTCCTAGCACGACCTGTGAAAAAGCAGTGTGTCGTTTCGGGGGGGGGAAGGGGAAAACGAAGGACATGTGCTAAAGGACTACTAGCCGCGGTCTATGTGGATGACACCTCGCACTAGTGAACGCAGGGGACGGGAGATTGTGAGCGAGGAGGTTGGTGAGGAGGAGAGGAGAGGGGCACGTGAGGATGCGTGGACAGGAGCGACGACGCCACAGCGGACCTGTGAAAATGTTGTGTGCCGGGGGGGGGGGGGGGGCGAGGGAGCGGGGGTGCGCGGGGCGGGGTGCGTGAATGACGCGGCAGCGACTCATAGCGAAGCGTATGGTGGTGTGTGGGGGGGGGGGGGGGGGATGAAGGACATGTGCTAAAGGACACGACTAGCCGCGGGCTATGTGGATGACACCTCGCGTGAACGCGGACGGGGAGATTGTGAGCAAGGAGGTTGGCGAAGAGGAGAGGGGCACGGGAGGATGCGTGGACAGGAGGGGCGGCGACGCCACAGCCGTAACCCCTTCTAAGGTCGAAGGTGAGAGCCTGTCGCCAGTCACGGTACCAGCGGCGTCGAAGAGGAGGAGGAAGAGAAGTTATATTTGTATTCTGATGATACTGTAGAGGGACCCCAGGCGGTACTAATAAAAGAGCTCGGCCTCACTCGGTCCCGGACCTGATGGGCCTACAACCAAAACCCGGTGCGAGCTCCCCCCGCCCATTCTTTGGTGTGAGCATGTGCAAAGACACAACTGAGCAGAGCTCACCTCGCAGAGATCGGCGTCGTAATAGGCATACCCGTACCACCAGTCCTGGTATCCACTTCCAACGATTTCACCATCATTATCAACGAAAGAACCTTCATTGGGGGAATAGTCTGCATAGTCTGTAAAGTCTCCGTCACAGTCATACCCGTTACCTACTTGATCTATCCAACTCTTGCGAAATGGGCAGACAGGTCAGGTCGTCGTTATCTGTCACATCCAGATTCCTGCGGGGCACATCGAATTAGGCATCCGGGACATTGTGAGATGGCCACGCACACCCCTCAGGTCCTCTCATTTGGAGGATCGCAGCGGATTGATGTCGTTATCTTTGGGAGCATTTTAACTGCGAGCCGGAGCGGTTCTGAATATTTTCCGTGTTCAGAAGTGCTTCTTCGTCGATGATGATGATGCTGTTTATTGTTCTTTTTCAGAAACAAACGGTGCTAAGCACTACGTACCTTTGGGGAGGGTACGTACTCCACCTGCCAGGAACCGACTAAAGAACATTCACACAAACGACAACGACCGTCGAGTCCCTGCTCCAGATTGTAGTGGCTGCTGCTGCCGCTCTCGGCTTTGAAGATGGTGAAGAAGTACATTCCTCAACCTGCGTGAGATGACCGCACATCCAGTCATCAAATCACTCCAATACAGCAGACCTCATTCGTGAATCGTGACAAATCACACAGCACGAACGCACATCTCCACATTTCAACGGCCAAGACGCTAACGAAGCACATCCTACCTCCGCACAGCAGTGGCGTCGGGATTTGGCGCATTGCCCCAGTCCTGAGAGACTGGGCATGGCTCAGGAGTACCCGTTTGTTTGCGACTAGCAGGGCCTGATTCGAGAAAATCCACACTGTGATCTGCAGGTCTGGTCGCGGGTACCGCATCAGCGCCATCCCCACTTACACCATTGCTCGGCTGCGGAATTGGAATATGGTTGCCTTCATATGCTACGCCAGGGAAAGCAGGGGAAGATTCAACGTCCTCATTCGGCAGTCTTGCTGAAATGTATATTGGAAACGACGGCTGATCTTCTTCCGACCCCTGCGACATTCCATCAATTCGACGCAAAGGATCAGGCCTTCCTCTGATATCCACTGACTCTCAAGTTTTCCCTTCATCGAGATCAATGCTCGGATGTATGCTTACATTTGATCGTTTGCACCTTCCAGTGATTTCAATGTTGGCGCGCATTTGGCACCATGACATGCACGCATTCCTACATACATTGCGAAGTGCATCGCAGACCCACACAAACACATGTGCACGCAGGTACCTTGACACGGCCTCCAAAGTGCAATTGCCGGCGAAGTTTTCCAGCTTGACCTTGCAGAAGCGTAGCGTCGGGTATAGAGGATCTCTGCACGGGCGACGTATCGTATGTTGATTTTTGTAGCCAGTCTCGGATGTAGGCGTCAGGCGATGTTGCTGGCGAGAAGACGGAACTGGTATGACGGTGCCGACAGCACACGCCGTATATCGAGATTCAGTGCGTATATGTAGGCGCTGTGATTACATCTTTGAGCCGATACTCATGTCTTCCCGATAGATGTATACGTATACGTATATCCATTTTTACACGTATCAGTATCTGCGTATTCAAACGTATTTGTATGTGTACGTGATCGTGTACACTCAATCTGTGCGTATTATCAAGCGCGTACACATGCTTATCTATGGATCATTCGCACCTTCGGAAAATCCGCTGTGGAGTGCTGATACTTGCTGCAGGTTCCCAAAGCTGCATCGGCCTCCCACGATTCTGCCACGGGTCGGCGTCTCCTAAATTTTCGACCTCAGAAATTTCTGCTAACCCAGAACTTAATGTCTTTTTCTCCATCCAATTCTGTGATCTTGTTCCCAAGACCGAATCTGTATCGATACTTCTCGCTGTCACTGGCAAGACGGGAGATGCATCCCTCTTCGTTTGCCCTGTCGTGTTTCTTGAAAGCGCAAGAGATGGCATAGTGGGGTTGGCGACTGCAGCCAGTTCCATCAGCGATTGCTGCTTCAGCTTGTGGTTGAGTTTAAGGTGCTGCAACAGCTCTATTTCCTCCTGATATCGTCTTTGCGATTTCAGATTCTGAAAATTGTCACGCGTGAATCGTTGGTGAAAAGTTGTGGTCCTGTTTGACAAGTTCTGATTCAGCAACGAAAGTCTCTGCGTTTCCGTGACTACATCGCTTTCGAACTTCACAGATCGGACGCTGCAATTTAGAGTATCACCCGCAGGTGAAGCTGGCGGCTCAGACTTAGAAGGCGAGAATGCACTCAAAGAGAATGAGTTTTCAACCATTGAAGTACCAGATCTCATTTCCCTTGGCTCGAGGCACGACGCAGCTTCATGGGTTGGGACCCGTGATCTGGTCTCGTGCTGTCCTCCAACCGACCGGATTGCAGACATTCGAAACTTGGGAGACTCACTTACGTCGTAAGACCTGGTCAAGGTCGAGCGCAGCGTGAATGCCGAGCGGACAGATGAGCCGTCATCCCAACTTGAATTTGCATCACCGTCTGTACCGACGCGTGAAAATTTTATTGATGACCTGCCCGTTCTAGCAGATTTTAAGCTGGCAGAATCACTTTTGTCCAGATCATTCTTTACGTCATGCGTCGTCGCTCTCTTTTGCTCACGTGCTGCCTTGTGTCCAAATTTCATGTAGCTAGGACGCTGGAGCGGATTTTCATGATCCTCGTCGACCATAATGTTCGGCTTGCTCGGGCTGCTAACATAGTTCACGAAACCATGAATAAGGCGATATTTTGTTATGCGACAAAATATTCCCACGCAACAGCAGATAATTGCCGTGAACACTGAGCTGATTATGATCAGGACCAAGGCAAGCTGGAAAGAGGATGTCTCCTCGACCACGCTGCCCATCGAAAGTTTCTCCTCTTCAGCCTCCGGGCATTGGCCCAACGTCTCATCGCATACGAACCCGTCAGGCGAAAAAGCTTGTGGGTCTTCTGCCAACGACAGCCGCTTAAATCCAAGGCCCAATGCTGCGTCGTTTAATAAGCCACCCTGCACACGATATTTGACATCTCGCGAAAACTGGAGTAGTCCTTTGCCCTCCGGCAGGAGAACACGAAAGCCTGCCAAAATGATTACATTTCCCGACGTTGCGCGTCTTTCGTTCCTCGTGGAGAATGAATGCATTTCAACAGAAGACACATCAACAGCGAGGGATTTTGCAAGAAAATTTTGCATTAAAACCTCATGGAACTGCATTACATGCAACACCGTGAATTCCAACACCAATTTGACGTGTGCTTTTTTTTCTGTACAATGAGCTCCCGTGAAAGACGCAATGCAATGGCACCAGCAAGCCCCTCCATACAATCTGGTACCACCGTTCAGGCATTCATGCCATGGGCAACAAGCCGCTGGCCAAGGGTACTCCACTGAACATGCCGGCGCAAGGCATCGAAGATGAGGAGCTGAATTGCTGGTGCACGCTGCAGCGCTTTTTGACACCGTCATCATTTGCTCTCCTTCCGAAGCTTTCTCTCCTCCTCGCAACTTACATTCAGACTGGACGATGCAGTTGTATTGCGCGACGTCTAATGATAGGCTTTGCTTGCCAGCAGGAAGAAAGAAGCCAATAAGCCTCTCCTTTAAGAGGATGGCCGTGCTAGCACAGCAGTGGCTTTCTTCCATTATCTTTCTAACAGTGTCAGGACACGAGGTGCAGATCATTGCTCCACCGTCCCGCTGGTACTCAGGTTTTGTGTATTCGAACGACCCCAGGCTTGCGTTATTTACTGCGTATTCTTGACAGTCTCGCGCTACATCTGCAATTTGCTGATTTACGGCCAGGCACGATCGTTGGTATAGATTGTGACTGCAAGACAGCTCAGTTTTGAGAACCATATCACCGATAAATCCCAGTCTCGCGACAAATTTCCTTTGAATGTCACGCAAGAACCAGTCAGCAACATGACGCTCTTCAGAACGTTTAGATGCCAAACTCGTGAATGCCTTCCACGCGTCCGCGCATGAGTGCATTGCAGCCGTCAGATCATGCTTAAATTCTCTGAAACATGCTTCTGAACATGTTTGCGCCGGTATTTCGAAACCAGCGCCGCTCTTCGGCTGCAGGAAACTGCGCAAAGCAAAGCATGCAGAGCCTGGCGTCTGGAAGTGAGTTTCCACGAGGTGGGCAATAGTAGTGTTGCACTGCACATATGACGACAGCAGGGCTCTGTCATTACTGAACTTGGCATCAGTTGGAGGCGTCAGAGCAGGCAAGATGACATCGCTTCTGCTCCAACGGCGGAGATGCAACACCCCGCAGCTTGATTTTGGGACGTCCAGATACTCTTCATGATCACCTGTCAAACAGACTTTGTCATCTTTACCCAGGTTTGAGGCTTAGGCGGTTGGGTAGGACTTAGGTTAAAGACTCGGAGGATAAGGCCTCAAGGCCTTCAGAGCCAAGATAGCTGGACATGTTCAGCTATCTTGAGTATGGGAACTAAATATTTTCGCACCTGGATATTGAGGAGTTTGTGATGTCAAGTAATCGGGCAGAATGTTCAAGATCACATTCTCTAGATCCTCAAATTTTACGTCTTTCGGCCACGCCAGGCTGGCCGTGCATTGCATCTTGGATGGACTTGCGCTGCCTTCGGCCGCAGTAGTGTAGGTGAGGTGAAAGCGTCGGTACAAACATCGCGCCCTAGGGAAGCTGTGAGCCAGTCCTGCTCGAATTTTCTGGTCGGCAAAGGACCATACTGCCGTTTGCACCTGGGGTACGCCTAACACTCCCGGATCACATCCTGTAATTGTGATTTGCAGAGACGAATGACCGAAAAAGAGAACATCGACTTGGCACTCAACATCTGAGTGTAATAGAGCGCATGTGCCTGTCCATGCCCCATCAAGCACCCAACTGGAGCTATCCTTTGGACCCACAGCGATGCTAGAGAAGTCTGAATAGTCCTGGTGATTCAGAGAGCACGGTATGTGCGATGAAGAACCGTGAGTGTTGCTGACAGAAACCCGCAGGAGGGGATTAGTCTGGGCGGATGTCATCGCGCGCGAGTTGATCTCGAATTTCGGCAGTTCCTGCCACTTTTCTACGTTCAGATCTGCATTTTTCAGCCTGTCCTTTCTCACTGAGACATACAGAAGTTGAACTCTATTCTCAGACGGATCCATCGACCGCCAAGCTGGTTGAGCAGAGGAGTCAGCATGAACTTGAAACACAGATTTTGCGAATAATGTGACCCTGCATGGGGCTTGCGAGTGAAACGAGGATGGCGGCGGCGACAACGTCGTGAAGTTTCGACACTGCCTGTAGCTGTATTCAAATTGACCGCCTGCTATGTATGCGTCCCAACAAAATTCTAGGACGTCACCATTCGACAAGGGACAAAATTCCTTGACTTCAAATTCTACATATGGCATGAATTCAAACTCCCACGAGCACTTGACTGGACTCATCAGGCCCATTCCCCCAAGACGAATCAAACCTGTTGCTCCGGGGCATTCTTCGCTCCCAAGCAACTGGCCTAGGTCGCATTGGTCTTGTTGAACAATAGTGAAGTCTTGGCAATAGGGACACGTTAGCAGCTCGTCGATCGTGTCTGCGAGACCATATGAAGCTTTATGCACGAGAGGAGCCAAGCCAGCTCCTGCAAAACTCCACGCGGCAACCCCGGCCCTTGTCGGGCTGAAGATGTTGTTGGAGGTACTGAAGTGCACAAGGCCAATAGCATTTTTTGGTACTCCATCTTGTCCCATCCTTCTCCACAAGTCCGCATTGTCTTCATAATATCCATCTGGGTAGCAAGCGAGTCCAGATCCGAGCAGTCCAAAGAGGCAGCGACACTCGTATGATCCTATCACATTTTCACATGAGGAAGTTAGGTCTCATGCGACAAAGGTTCGCGGAGCGAATGTCTAGTTCGCTCGAGAACAACACATTTGTGGTGCATAGTATACGCAAAATTCTGAAAGCGATTTGAGAAATGCAAACTTGGAACACGCTGTTGTGATGTTTGACTGCTTTAGGATCGGATCTAGGGCAGAACTTTACCTCTGGTGTTGACGCACTGTGCCTGCAGACTGCATTCGTGCGACCCCTCCGCACACTCATTAATGTTCTCACAGCCATCAAAGTTGTCATAACATTTTGAAATGTACGCCTCTGTTCCACCGCACTCCGACTTCTCGCTAAGCCCGCAACAGCTGCCATTCCCCCGAAACCCAACATTGCATTCGCACAAAAAACTGCCAATCGTGTCGATGCATGTGGCATCTGGATGGCACAGGTGCACGAAACCTGTGATCGAGGAGTCTTTCATTTCAGTGCATTCATTCTGATTCACACACGCCTCATCTCCCTGCACAGCAAGTGCATCTCCAAGATATCCTGGAGAACAAACGCAAACGAAGGAGCCGAATGTGTTGGTGCATCCACCGATCTCTGACGCGTTGATGCAGCTGTGCGTTCCATAGACACACTCATCGTAATCAACACATGACTGCGGCTGTTCGGCTAGCTCAAATTGACTTAGGCGACGGTTGGTGAGCGTATGTGCATCTACAAGACCTGTTGTACATACACAGTAATTGTTCCCTCTGTACCACACACAGAGTCCTCTTTCTGGTTGGCAAGTAGGGCAGGAATGGTTTTTGTTGGATGGGGGGCACGTCGCAGATCCGCACTCTGGCTCATTTCTACCCACGCAGCGGCTTTTCGGCGGAATCCCCTTGGTCTGAAAACACGTCCATCCCAGCTCCACGCGACACCTCGAGTCGCAGCCATCTGAGTCATCCAGGTTCTGATCGTCGCACTCTTCTCTCAAGTCCTCTGCTACGTACCCGTCACCGCACACCGGCTTCAATCTGCAAGTGCTGTCGGCACATGGATCCAAACTCGGAAAAGAGCAAAAAGCATAATCGCAAACAAAACCCGTCTCTATGCGGCAAGCATCGTCACAACCATCCCCATTCTCCAAATTTTTGTCATCACACTCCTCTGAATCTTGGGTAAGTCGTCCGTCGCCGCAGGTTCCATCGGCCGTTTGATCATCGCCAGGGCCAGAGAGGGGTCTAATGGGCAAGTAGTACCCAGTGTCATTTTGAAAGTGACAAAGGGGGCTGCAGCACGAAGAGATATTAGTACATCTGTAGTGTTTGCCAACACATGCGAGCAGACCGCCGAAGGCAGTGAATTTTCGGTCGTCGAGCATCCTGTCATTTTCGTTGCCGTATGCAGCTTCCACCTCAACGCAGTATTCAACCAAATAATCCTCAAGCACGTAGTAGGAACCGTCGCCGGCCAAATTCACACACGGCTTTCCGTTTGCCAAACTCGTGACATTTTCTATTACCTCGGGTACGCCTTCACCGAACTCGGACCGTGATGCATTTGGCGAAATTCTGAACGTCGAGACTGCTATAATTTCATTCAGGTGTGAGGACCAGAGCAGGAGCGTAAAGCTGCCATATCCCACGGGCATCATGTAGAAGTACTGCGAAGCGTGTTTGTTTGCTGTTTGCCCTGGATTCAGGCAAACATTTGTGCAAGCCGCTCCCTCGTCGCCCGTGCAGCGCGCGTCAGGTTTAATGCATCCTTCGTTCGTCGAATCGGCCGTGGCGGCACTTGTATGAATCCACCATAGCTGCCGCATCCCTCTGCGGCACCCGTCCTTTGGCATTCGGTCCGCACCAATGTGCTCGGGGTTGAACTCGTTGGGACAAGTCCCCATGTGCTTAAACAAGGCCAGAATATTGTCGACAGATCTCTCTCCGCGCGTTTTGTCCTCCCAGCGAATCTGCATGGCAAAATCCTGTCCTGACATATAAGCTCTCTCGAGTCCGACTTTGCTGTCACTGAAGCAGAGCAGGCCTGGCTCAAGTTGGGTGTGCGGGACATCCACAAACCCTTCAATGCATCTACAGTAAAAGGATCCCGGCAAATTGTGACAGACAGCTCGATGGTAGCAGTTGTGTGCGCCACTTAAACACTCATCAATGTCCTGACACTCCACGCCACTTCCCTCCCAACCCCGATTGCAGGAACAAGAGAAAGATCCAACCGAGGCACTGCACTCAAAGTCTGTCCAAAAGGCGTCATACGGCAGCATCCAAGTTTGCAGTAGCTCTTTTTCCGTATTGCAATCTGAGCAGGTTGCATGAGCGTGACAGTTGTGACTCCCGTCGGTGCACTCCTGTGTCCAAGCTGAAACAAGTCAAAAGGGGACACAGGCACTTGCAGGCACGGTGGCAGTGTCCACGGGCTATATGCCCTTGGACTATGTAAGGATAGAGAGAGGAAAGAAACCGGTTTATCAAGGCAACATCGACCATCTCCAACCCAACCACGATCGCAAATGCATTCATGCGTCACATTCCATAAAGATGCGGAGCAGTTGCTAGTGCCAGGTGGCACCCTCTTCCCATTTCTGAAGAATCCTTCGAATTGCCCATTCGGGGCATGTTGTCCCCTGACGAGGAGCTGCTCAGGCCACTCGCGTACGATGGAATCATTGGATCCCTCTGGATGAAAAATACCCACTGCTCCTCGCGAGTGGCAATCTCTCATGTACAGGTCATAATACGGATCAGAGTCCTCAATGCTGCGAAATCCGGCTGGAATAAAGAACACGGCGCAGCTGGCTCTCTCGTGGCATCGGGGCACGTGGCCCAAGCACTGAGTCCCACTCGGCATTTTTGCCAAGCCATACCATTCTGGGCTCCGATAGACCTTGACGTCAGGCTTGAAGTACTTCACACCAGAACTGGAATGCTCAGCCCTGACGTAGCTGTCGGCACCCAGCTCAGAGATCTGAAACTGGTCAATTTCGGCACGAGTAAACGTGAGCTTCTCCAGCAGCGCCTGTCCGAGTTGCGCATGCACGACTTCAACGCCCGTCAATGGAGAGCCTTGCAGCGGCGTTACCTCCTCCCACCGGAGCCCAATAGTGCTTGCGTTTTCATCGATCCAAGTTCGTGTGTTCAGGCAGAGCTTCGGGTGCACTATATCATAAGCATTATGCGACCTGATATCGAAGGAATAATTCCCGATTGTTTCTGCTTCCTCGTCCAACAGGTCAGGACCTCCCCGGCGCCCCGAGAGGTCGCTCCTGCGGCGGTTACCCATCCTCTGCCCCACGTGACTAAGGTGCTGACGCGTGCCGTGTGGCACAACTGCAACGTCAGGTGACACCAGGCAATCGTACACATCAGCAACCCACCAGTATATTCCCTGCTCTCTCACAATCGGGTGCAAGAGCAAGTTCAGGGAGCAGTTTGTTGTGTGCATTCGGATAGTGCCACTCCACGATTCGGCGGCGAGCGACACTTCTCCGCTGCCGGTTTCAACGAGCGGGCCTCCAATTTGCTGCATAATGGTTGCAGAGGTGCCTGCCTTGAAGAGAACAAGCGCGGGTACCGCAGTGCATCCTCTGCCGTGCTGTAGCCACTCAAAACTGAGCCCGCCCATGCAGTCCCTCGTCAGGCGGGCGGACCGCCTCCTGCACGCGCTGACCCTCCCCCCCAAGTGGGCATAGTGGAGTGTGACCGTTCCGCTTGCCGAATCCACATGGAAGGAGCCAGTCTCGTATGCGGGCCCATCCCTTTGCGCCGTGCTAGCGTTGACATGTGCGTTGGAGAGGTCCGGAAACGCGTAGCCTCGGATAGAGCGAAAGGTTCCGCCGTCAAAGATCCACGTTGCGATGCACGCTCCGTCCAGCCGGTAGAAAACACCCTCGAGCGCCTGCACCCAGCGGCTGGGAGAAGTCGACAACATAGCGCGAATGAGTGCTGTGCATGCCGGCCAACACGCGGAAAGACTTGCAGGGCAACGGGCAGCGTTCTGCGAACCTGCGGGCCCCGCAGCTGTCAGGGCAAAAGGCGTCCACTGCCATGCTGTCGCATACGCACTCTTGACATGATCTGCAGACACCGCACGGCGCGTCGACGTCGTGGCCCGAGCACACTGATACAGAGCAAAACTCGGTGGCGGCGCAATGCGAGTGCGCCAAGCACTCGCCCAGCACTTCCGGCGCTATGCCTGTGGCGAGGGTGTCCAGCTGCCCCGCGAGGATGAACGCAGCGTAATGCAGCACGCAGATGTACAGCAGCCGCATCGCTAGGCTAGGCTGCCATCACGAGAGCCGGCGCATGCGTGCTTGCGTCTCGCGCATTTTCAGGTGTACACAGGGCCAAGCACAGCGTGCGGCGGTCGCTCCGTCCTTCCAAGCACAGCGCGCGGCTGGCTCCGAGTCCGTCCGTACACGTTGTGGCAACTGGATTTCGAAGGTTGCAACCGGTTGAATCCACCGTAGCTACACTGGAAGCTAAGTCCAACATAAATCTCAACGCTTCGGAGCCGGTGATAGGTCCCGGTACAAACGATCACCATACCA
>Ga0115006_10002568_pt1 | contig 11983 bp, 11 predicted proteins | sample ArcOceMetagenome_3_FD_88943 | JGI IMG/M metagenome (GOLD analysis project Ga0115006, IMG submission 88943) | Marine eukaryotic phytoplankton communities from Arctic Ocean - Arctic Ocean- Svalbard ARC20M Metagenome | ecosystem: Environmental > Aquatic > Marine > Oceanic | place: Arctic Ocean...
ACACACACACACACACACACACACACGCACGCGCGCGCGCGCGCGCACACACACACACGCACACGCGCGCGCGCGCACACACACACGCACATACACACACACACACAGGTAATCCGGGGGATGGAGGGCCACAACATTCCAGCGCGCTTGCGCGAACTCAAACAACAGCAGGCCTCCAAAAGGCCAGGCGCAAGAGCCGCCGCCGGCCGAGGCATCCTTGCCTCCATCGCCGTCAAAAGCCCAGTCACACCTGCGCCGCGTCCTGCGCTGCCTGCAGCGCCGCCCCCCGCGGCACCTGCGCCCGCGCCGGAGGTGAAGCAAGAAGACCCGAAGAAGAAGTTGTTTCAACATCGCATTTGAAGTGCTGACAGTTGGACGCGGTGGAGAATGGTAGGTGTGGTATGTGCGTGGCGGTGGGTTGGTGGGGGTGAGGCAGAGGCTGCATTCGACATGGCGCATTAGGAGTTGACATAGTGCTGTGCACGAGCATTTGACGTGGTGTATCGCACGAGGATTTCATGTTTCCGTGCGGGTTGTTGGCATTCCGTGGACGGTATACAAGAAATATTTTCTGTGTCTGGACATGCACGGATCCATGTCGCTCTCGCCCTCTTTCTCTCTCTCCATGCATCGGAGTATCATCATTGTAACCGCTATTGTATTGACATTACCAACCACAACGGCACGCGTGCTTACAGTCAGTCCTAAGGGCCATTGTCCCCGTCCAAGAACTGGTGTGCTGGAATGGGGTGCACATCCGCCACCGTCCTGCCCAGGAACGAGGAGAGCGAGGCCGGGTCCAGAGGCCACAGATGCGAGATGCCTGCCCCCTGGCAGGAGTTGGGTATAACGCAGAGCTGATCGCCCAGATCCAGCTCGGCCTCGAGATCGAGCCCAAAGTTGAGGGCGCGCATCTGCTGCTCCGACATGCCCATGCGCTTGGCGACCTGCAGCGGCACTTCGTGGGGCAGCGCCTTGTAGAGATGCCCTATCATCACCGTCTGCCCCCCGAAGACAAGGTAGTCCGGGTGCATGAGGTCGGCGTTGAGGCTCCACAACCGCATCCAGTCCAAGTCAAAGATGGCGGCAATCTCCTGCAACTGCTGGTCCATCTGCATGGCATACCGGCAGCGCTGCACGAACATGTCTATGCAGTGTATGCTTGCCGCCGGCGCTGTGCCCGCACACGTGCCCGTGTGCAAACTCTTGGCCTCCAAACACACTGTCTGGTTCAAGCCCCCCTGCGTCCGCGACGGCGTCCACACGAGCGCGAAGTCCGCCAGCACGCACGTGTCCTCAGACACCTGCCCCTGTTGCAGCAAGCCTTTCGAGACCAATTGCACCGACACCCCCTCCGGGAGCTGCGAGCCACTGCGCGCCGCCACCGCTATGCTCGCCTGGCAGTTGGGACTGCCCACCCTAACCGTCAGCCGCGTCTCCTTGCCCATAGTATACATCTGCGGTGCGATAGGCGTGGCGTCCGCGCCCGTCACAAAGTGCGGCGCCGGCTCCTCCGCCACCACGACCACCACACATTTCTGCTCCGACGATGCGTGGGGCGCGAACGGTCGCCCCGCCTCCCCCTTAGACCCCTGCGCCTGGTGCGAGTCCGCGGCCTCAAAACACAGGGTGTGCGTGCCAATGTCGGCAGCGCACGGCGTCCACGTCATGTCCATCTGCGAGGGGTTGGTGTCCTTGACCGTGGTAAACCGCGCCGTCGCTGGCATGCGCCCAATAGTAAAGCCCACCTGGTTTCGTTTTTATTTTTATTTTTCCCTCTCATTTTTTTTTCGCCCCCGCCACGAGGACGGCAAGCCGGCATAAACGCGCGCACGCGCGCGCGCGCACACACACCTTTGTGTAGATGTAGTCGTACTTGAAATCGGACGACGTATCGAGGTTGGGCTGCGGGTCCATGCCGTGCAGCTCTGGCACACATTCTCAAAAGTCAGCACACAGTGACTGCACAGACCAAACCCAATAGGGCAAAGACTCTTTTCAGAATGCGTGCCTAGCTTGAGCTCGAACCCCGCGTACACGCGCATCTGGTACGGGTACAAGTTGGCCTCCATGTCTGCCACGGCGTCCCCGCCTACATAGTACACGTTGCCTTCCTCTTCCTCGAAACTGTAGGCCGGCAAGATGGCCGACTTGATGCCGAGGTTGGGCATGAACTCGTTTTTGACGCCGGGTGTCTTGTCATAGACGCACTTGTAGTCCGGCAGCTGCAGCATCAGGTTGACGTTGCACAGGCTGCACTCGACGCCGTCCACCATCTTGATGCACTCTGAGGGCAGCACCTTGACCATAAAGTCGACGGGCACAGGCGCGACGTTGCCCGGGAAAGACAAGAGCACCACCACCTGGTGCTCGCCCGCCTCTTTGGCGTGCAACGTCAGCTTGCCCGCCGCGTCGATCTCCATCCCACCGGCCCGCGAGTAGAACATGCGCCCCTGGCTGTCCGTCTCCCCCGTGACAGTCTTGTGCGCGTACGCCTTGTACAGCGCCTTGCCGCCTCCACCAACCGAGTTAATTCCGAGCCTTCCCAGTTGCGCGTTGGTCAACGTCGGCAGACGCGCATCCTGCTTCTTGGGATACACGCTGTCCACGTTGTTGAGCGCGCAGCCCGTGTTTCCGCTCTGCACGCACTCCTGATCGAAGCTCCAGCTCGCCATGAGCACCGAGGACACGAGGTAGTTTTGCTCTGTCACGCGCCGCGAGGGGTCGGACGGGTCACCATAAAACTGCTCGCGCGTCAACGACATGACACGCCGGAAGTTGTTCAGGATGGAGCTGTCAGAGCGCGCGCCGTTCCAGATTCGCCACTCGTCCAGCGCACCGTCGAAGAACGCGGCGCCCTCGAGCGCGAAGACGCTGCTGCCTTTGTAGGCCCCAAAGACCAGCGCGGCGCCTTTGCCGTAGTCGGAGACGCCCGCGGAGGAGGCGTTAGTCGTGGGTGCCACCGGCGCAGACATGAGGTTACTCTCCCCGTTTTCAAAGCACTTGCCCTCGCCACTTTCGCACGGTCGATCGGGCTCCAGCTCGCAGGTGCCCACCCAAGTCCCCCGACACCCAAACCGAAACTGCCCGGCGGCTGGGCACGCCGCGCACGACGCGCACGTGCCGGCGGCCGTGCAATACTCGCCCACCTTGCAGCCCAGCGTGCACTTGCTGCACGTCACCGCCAGCCCAGTGCCACACGCAGCCTGGCCTTCACGCTGCCGCGACGGGCCGCCCGGATAAGCTGCCACTTGCAGAGGCCGCCCATTTACCAGCACCTTGTACGAGACCTCGGCGTTGCGCACAGTGGTGACCGAGCCCCCTGTCGCGCGGTGCTGGAAGCGCACCACCGCAATGTGAAACCACTTGCCCGTCGACGACTTTTCCGGGGCGCAGAGGTAACTCTCGTCTTCGTCGTTGGCGAGGATTGAGTTGGAGCAAATCTCAAACGCGCTTTCCACGCGCGTGGCGACCGAGTTCTCTGAGAACACCTCGTGCCCAGCCATGACGTGCGTCTTGTTCACGCGTATCATCCTGCCAATACATGTGTGTGTGTGTGTTTGTGTGTGTGTGTATGTGTGTCTACGTGTGTCTACGTGTGTGTGCGTGTGTGTGCGTCAAAAACATCACAGACACTTACAGCGGCGAGGCCGTACACCGTGCCCTGTCTCCGCCGGTACGGCACGCGAGTTCAGGCTCAGGCCCAGAGTAGCCCTCGCTCAGGTAACCGTTATCGGCCCCAACCGTCAGCACGTAACCCCCCGCGTCTGTGTCGGACAGCACCCACCCCTCCAACGTTACAGCCTTCTGCCCTGCATCAGTGCGCAGCGTGCGGAACAGGCAGCCAGGCCCGGCATAGTTTGTCCCAGACAGCGTCTCGGCGGTGGTGCAGCCATGCTCGGACATGCCGTGCAGCGGCACTGCCATGAAGCTCTTGAGCGCCGACTTGAACACCGCCGAGTTGCCCACCTGCCAGGGCTGGCCTATGCGGAACTCCGCCTTCCCCGCGTCTTTGGCAGGCACGTACAGGGAGGGCTCCCCGTCCAAGGCCCGGTAGGGCACCGTGACCACGGGCAGCACGTTTGCTCGCGGCGACTTGTTGGCAAGGTTGAGGTCCACCGCTGCTGTGATCATCCACTCCGCGTCCTTGTTGTTCACGAGAGCGGCGTGCCGGCAGCACCCGGTGAAATATGCATACCATGGCTCCCCGGCCTTGTTGGGCGTAGCATACTCGTGGACTAACGTCAGCGAGCCCATGACCCAGTCCTCGGCAACAGAAATGGCTGTCACCTCCATCTTCAGCGTCTGCTCCACGGTCCCGTCGCCGTAGTAGAATTGCGGGGGCTGCCGTCCCGGGAAGACAACATGGTCGCCTACCTGCGGCAGCCCGTCTGGGGCGGTGCCCGTCCACGTCGACACGTCCGTGATGGCGCGCTTGAAGCCCGCCTCGACCGTGAACTCGACACGGCTGCCGGCGCTCGTCCAGTGTATGTGTCCAAACCGGTAGGTTCCTCCGACAGTCGCCACCCCTGCCACCAGCACCGCGGCAGGCTCGCAGCGTCAGAGACACGGCGCGCGCTTCGGCTCCAGCCGCGCGACCGGAAGCGCACCGCGCACGGAGCACACAGCAGAGACAGGGCACGCCCGGTGCGCGCGCAGCGGCAGCACTTTTGGAGGCGCGCGGGGAGCGGCGGCGTTGGCGGCGCGTACCGTCGAGCGCCATCGCGCCTGGCGCATATCCCAGGCACAGGGCCGCTACCACCGCCACGCAAGCCATCGCTCGTCCCCTCCCGCCCCCCGCGCCGCCGCCTGCGCCCGACATGTCCAGCGCCGGCCCCGGACGACGGCCCGGCGGCATGTGCCTCGCTGCAGACCCCCCGGCGCCCGCCTCAGCGGCCCATTCCCGCAGAGCCCGCGTCGGCCATGTGGACAGGCCAGCCGGCGCCCGCCCGGTCTCCCCAGGCCGCGCCGCTGCCACCCACCACCCGCCGCGCGGTGGACTTGGCGATCACTGTGAAAGGACAACTGGATGGTCCCAGCTCAACCCGCGATGGTCCTATCCGCACAAACGTGCATGGCACTTTGCTGGCCCTGCGAACCAGATTATTCCTGCCGTACTTCAGTACCTAGGGTTGCGCGGAGCTCACGGCTGGACTGGGTCCCCCCTAAGCCCTACCCACTGGTCCTCCGCCCCTCGCTCCGACAGCGACGGGGGGGAGACGCCCGCCGCACACGCGCGCCGGCGGCCGGACGATGATGCACCAGCAGCCGAGGCAGCAGCCGGGCCGCGTGGCGGTGTGGCCGCACGGCGGATCGCACGGCGGATCGCACGGCGCGCGCCCCGCATACGCCGCGTCAGGGGCTCCCGTGGCCCGGCCCGGCGTGCTCCCGTCGCAGCTCGCTGCGTGGATCGGACGGGCCGGGGAGAAGCGCGTGGCACGGCTGCGCGATGTGTACGAGCAGCACCCGCGGGCAGTGCCGGTTCAGGCGCCCGGCAGCCACGCCCCCGGCGGCTCCCTCGCGCGGCAGAGCCCCGCACCGTACAGCAGCAGCCCGCAGCCGTCCGCTGGCCTGCTGCACAGCGCCGCCCAGGAACCCTGGCGCGGGCCCGGGGGCGAGGCGGGGCTCGGCAAGCGGGCGCCGGCGCCGGGCGGGGGGGCGGCGCACGACCAGCGAGCTGCCGAGACACCCGGGGCTGCGTACCCGGCGTTCACGGCGCGCCGCCGGTCGGATGGACGAGACGGCGCAGCGCGCTCGCCGGAAGTGCTGGTTTTGACGCGCAGCGGGTCATCAGACGAAGCGCGGCCCGGCGGGGAAGGGCTGGGCAAGCCGGCGTCTGCGCTGCCGGGCCCAGAGCCAATGCACGCCCAGGGTAGGGCAGAACCACTCCCGCCGAGCCTGCCCTTCAAGAACGTCGCCCGAATCGATCCGCTGACCGGGTCCGTTGTTGCTGTGGGGACGAATGCGTATTCTTTCGATTGTACTGCGTGCGTGGTGCAACGGTGTTGCTGCGTTTTCCGTTTTACTGACCTCTCGGCGCATGGAATGTCGACAGGGGGTCAATGGCGCGTGATCGCAGACAGTCGGTGTCGGGCGCGCTCGATATTTTGAAAAACCGGCCCACCACAAATGGGTTGTCCGCGGAGCAGGGCAGACGCAGGGAATTGGGAAGGGAAGATTGGCAGAGCGAGAACGAGAGCGTGCCGCAAGCACAGGATGAACTCCACCAAGTAGCTGCAAGCTTGGGCAGCATGTCACCCGGCTCAGCAGCATATCACTCGGCACGAGTCGCAAGCTTGGGCAGCATGTCCCCCGGCACAAGTGCCGCAGCCAAATTGCACGGCGAGCGTCCGGAAACCTGGGAGGACATTCTCGTGCGGTCGACCATCCAAAGCAGAGGCTATGGCGGCGGGAAAAAGAGCGACCCGGGCAGTCCGCAAACGCAGGCGCTCGGTAGGACAGGAAGCGGTCCTGATGAAGACGCGAACCCGCTCCTGAACGGCGCGGACGTGGCAGAAGACGACTTGTGCGAAACGCCGAGATCCAAGACCGACTCCCTTGAGACCGAGTTGAACCCTGTCGTCTTGTCATCGTGCCCGAAGCCGCTCAGGACCCATGTTCAGAATCTCCCAGCGCGCGAGGGAGGCGATATCGAGACATCTACGCCCACAAACGTCAGAGTGTCGCCAACTGGACATGGCATGGGCAGACACCAGGAAGCCGGCACAATGGATGATGAGCTGGCGTGTCCCTTTCGAGGCCCAGCACAGGGAGCGATTACAATCGCTTCTCCTGACTCAGCTGCCTCGGCAGGTCAATCGTTGACGAGGGACCCGGCGAACGACAAATTCAATTTTTCAATTCTGGGGTCGCCGTCAGTGCCGACGCCAACAGCAGTGACAACGAATCTGAGTGACATGGGCAGATCGATTGTCGATGAAGTACGTGCATCATTCGAAAAAAAGATATTCGCGGAGCATTCATCTCCCTTGCCGATTCCTGCCGCCGGTGTCTCGCCCTCCACTGGGGTTGTTGCGGCTAAGCTTTCGAATTTGTCGCCGGTTTCGCGCTCCCCTAGCCTGCGTGATTCATGGCACATGCGTGGATCGATGGGTAGTGCTGCGGATGAAGCGCTGCTGAGAGAGCTGGACGCCGGCGCCAGGTGCACACGTGCGCGCGCATGTCACACGCGCATCGATGCAAGCGTAATCTTTCATCCATCGGATGACGACTGCGCGGCATTTTGCCTGTCACCGCCATCTTGCGCACGCCCGCGTCTTAGAGGCGATGAAGCAGCAAGTCTTGCAGACGAATGCACGCACTGACTACGGTATCCGTGCAGAAATGCCAAGACGTTGCAGGACCTGAACTCCACACTTGACCAGCTGCAGGCTGCGCACATTGAGAGCGAAGTGTTGCGTGCCGAAATCAAGAAGGGGAGGTGAGTCTTCGAAAGTCCCTGCTCCTCTTTGTGTCTCCACGCAGCCGCACAGCCGGCGCATGCGCAGAGGCGGAGGCTTTTTGAAGACGGGCTAACATCTGTGTATGCGCTCTGCGCATAAATGTGCGCGTTCCTATGCTCAGGGAGAAGTGGCAGGCATTGCGCGCAGACCTCGACAAGAGCAACGGGATCAACGAAGACCTGCGCGCTGAGCTTTATGCATGCAAAGCGGAGTTGAAGGACACGCAAGAGCTCGCTGCAGCGTTGGAACGCAATGTTGCTCAGGCCAGTGGAACCTCAGAGATATCCGATGCTGAGCTGAAAGACCTGCATGAGAAGATTGCGGCCATTACTAGCGAGCGCGAGTTCGAAAGGTACGAACACAGGAGCCAGGTTGCAGAGCTGTCTCTGCGCGCTTCTTGTTTGCAAGATGAAGTTCTCAAGCTCTCAAGAAGTCTCGAAGATCAAGGCGTGGAGCTGGCCCAAGTGCGCGACAACTTTTCGAACGTCTCTGCCCAGCTTGACTCCAAGACTGAGGAGCTGAACTCCAAGTCGGCAGAGCTGCAGCAGTCTTCGGCGCAGCTGCTGGTGTTATCGACGGCGCTCGAAGATACCAAAGTCGAATTGGCTGAGTCAAAAGCTGAACTGGATAGGAATAGGGCTCAGGTAGCCCAGTCCGCCAAGGACGTGGAGGAGGCGCAAGCTGGGGCTGCCGAGGCGACCAGGATGCTGTCGAGCAGGACTGAGGAGCTTGACAGGAAGTCCTCCTTAGCTTGGAAACAGGTGCGTGTTTCATTGTGAAGCCATATACTGGAACGTGATGCTATGCAACGTGATATGATGCGCTTCAACGAAGCAAAGCGCACTGGATCTGACTCACAGGACAAACAGGCTGCCGCCATGGAGAAATGCGAGGATGAATTGCGAAGTGCAAAACAAGAGTTAGAAAAACTCAAGGCCCTGAAAGCCATCGAGCGGGTGCGTCAGCTCGAGGATGAACTCAGCGCCTGTAAGGCAGAGTTAAAACTTTCGCGCAAGTTCAATCACATCAACGAGTCAGAACGCGCGCGCGCGCAGGACCCAGATGTCGAGCTGAGGCCACCGAGCAGGAGTGGCCTGGCTGGCACTCCTGTTGCTGCCACCGTCGCTGTCGCCGCAGCGACTGCATCAGCAGCCAGAGTGACTTCACGCTCTCCGACGAAGCGAGAAGTTACACCCATGTCCAACAGAGCCCCGACTCCCCAGAGGGTGGAGTCTGCATCTGCTACAAGCGAGGGCCTCTTCGCGTCGCACATTCTCACTTCATCTTCCCCCTTCAAACGAGATGCAACGCCAGGCTTGATCTCATCCTCTCCGAGCAGGCGAGAGGGAACGCCTAGTGGTAACCGAGTTCCCACTCCTCAGCGGGTGGAATCTGCTGAGACGATGAGCGACGGCAGTCTCTTCCCGTCGTCGCACCGCTTGCCATGCATGGTCAAGCAAAGCTGGGGCACCGATGCTGATGCTTCAAGCAGCGTCCGGAGAACAGCGTCAACAGACTCCCGCAGCGAAGCCTGCGAGAGCGCAGGCCTTGCGGCGTCGAGCCTACCAAGTACCACTGAAGAGTCGTTTGGAGAGGTTGTTCGGGCTCCCGTGACTTCGAGTTCTGGGATCATAGCGGGTAATGGAGATGTCGCGGACATGCCGGATCGAAATACTCTTCACAATCAAACTCATTTGTCCTTTGGAGGGGGGGAAGACAGTCATCGAGACAAAGCAGAAAACACCATCATCGAAGCAATGGAAAAGCCTGGAAGGGTTTCTGCGGGGCCAGCAGATAATCTGCAAGCTGCGATTTCACAGGATGTGACGCCGGCTGCTGAAGGCAACCGTCGATTTCGTGTTGCGCCCTTGGCGTTGGAGCCAATGTCGAGCTCCCGCTACGAGGTGAGTGGGAAGGGGCGACAAGATAGAAAGACAAGATAGAAGCGGATTACAACAGAGGGAGGCAACGACAGGGTGCAGAAATAGAAAATGTGCAGAAATAGAACATGCGTCTGTGAACAGCTGCAAGGATAGATTGCTGGGTGTCGTGCACACAGTCTTGTAACGTGAAGAAACGCGTGCGCAGGGGGTTGACAAACTGCTGGGACCCACCCCACGAAGTGCTCGCGAGGAGGCAAAGGAATCAGCCCACAGGCGTGTGGGGTCCGAATCCATCGCCAAGTTCATTTACAATACGCCAGAGGGCCATCCCTCGTCGATCCTCGCGACAGGAGGAAACAAGACAGCAACAGTAGGACGGCATCTGCAAGATTCTTCAGCACAACGGAGCAAACATGCGGACACAAATATGATGGTGTACGGTCATAGCTCTCAGCTCGCAGCGCCGCCTCTTCGTCCAGGCGTGCCCGTGGTAAGACATCCTTCTGCACGGCCGGCCAGCACTTCGTCCATGGCAATCAATGGGTACCCATACGGAGCGGCTGGTCCAGCTCGTACCGTTCAGGTGGCTCCCAGGAGCGCTAGAGGGTCACAAGTGGTGCATGATTCGGTGCACCGCAAATACGCACAGAGCATGGTGCAGAGCCATGGCGGACGTGCACAAAGCGATAGTGCTCAGGTAATCACCCTCGACCGATCATTCCTATGCTGACGGTTGAGGAACCTCAACTGGGCGATCAAACCTCGCCCCTAAAGTTGGGCTTGACGTGGCTTTAAAAAGTTTTAGAATCGTTGTAATTAAACTTTGTTTCATACTGCTGCTGTTGTTGCTGCACTCGAGTCTTCGCCACGAGTATTATCAGTGTCCTTTAGGCCCTTTTCCACGTCCAGATTTACTCTCGAACCAGAATCGCTGACGGGGAAAATTGGTTCCTCTTCCCCTGCGGGGCCCTGCTGCACACCTTCTGCACCGCTGTGAGATGTCACAACGTCGTTTTCACTCTCCAGCGAAGGGAGGATGGACGGAGGTTCGTCACCCTCCTGAGGCCTCAGCGCCTGCGCTGCCTTCCTCCAGAGGCAGACACCGCCCCCGATCATGAGAAACGAAACCTGTGCAAAAGCAAATACGCGTGCGCAGCACCAGCATGCAGCATGCTTCAGGATGACGAATAACAGTAATGACAAAATGATCAAAACTGACCACGCAAATGACGATCACAAGCGTTGTTTGTCCTTCCGGGCGGGCTGTTTCGGCGCCGGCGGAGTCTTCAGGCGCAGCATTGATCTCATCAGCTAATTCAGTGCCCTCGGCTGGCGGCAGTGCCTGTCAATGAGGCGGGTGACAGGAGGTATGAGGTGTAGCTTACACACACAAACACGCTGCAACTGGGTCTGCGCCTGGAATTTTTGCTCGAAACAAGCATCCTGTCTTTCGGGGAGCATCCGAAACTGGCAAACGCGCGTGCGCGTTCCCGCTCCGCCTCGGGATTGCCCGCGGAAACTTACTTCATCAGCTGCTGCACCTCGCATGGTAATCATAAATACCACCAAAAGCACAGCGATCCCTGAAATTACGAACACACCAATGACAGAATATCGCGGACGCCCATCTTCGTCGTACGCAAATTGCCTCCATCCTGTTGCAGAGACCAAGGCAAGTCAACTCGGAGGCATCTCTACCAGAGAAAGCGAGGCGGGCGAGGGAGGGTGTCCGATGGTGTGAGGTTGGTGTGGACAGCTCCTTACCACTTGTTTTCTCCTCGCCTCTTGAAAGCGAGAGTGAACGAGCTTTTTCATCCGCATCGGACCCATCGGAATCATCCCGGTTCCCCCTGCTTGCATAACTGCTTGCGGCTGCCTCTTCGATATCGTCGAAACGTTCGTCAGTCGGCAAAGATCGCCTTTCAAGTTCACCTGCTGGGCCTTGTGCAGAGCGAGCAGAACGGTGCGAGTCTCCAAACGCCGCCCTCTTGCGCTGGGCATGTTGGGCAAGGAATTGCTTATAATGGTCGGTGAGTGGCGTGGCTGACTCCGACGCCGCCCGCGGGCCCTGTGAGAACGTTCCATAACAATCACTCGGAGCACACGCGGGCGCACAACTCGACGCGAATGAGCTGAAGCAGAGCAGGCCGCAGTAGTGGGTGAGCCAAGCTGGATCAGAAACTGCACTGTTTAGCATGCACAGCTGCTTCGCCTATAGGCAGCTGACCTCAGCGGCTTCGAGGCGCCGGGCTTCGCTCTCCAGGGCAGCGATCTCAGCTTCGAGCTCGGTCTTGAGAACATCGACATGGGATGACATGTTGATTCTCGATCTGGGTCCGGCAGCTGGCACCTATTTGTCCGCCTGACCTGCTTTGGCCTGCGCCAGGAAGGGTGTTGCCACCGCCTGCTTTCTGTCCCCCCGCCCCCGCGTGTCAAGCGAGAGGCACACGGGGAGGCATAGACTAGAAACCTGTTCCGGCCGCCGCCAGTGCGTGACCGTGACCCGGCCCCCCCGGTGGCTGCGGCCGGGCACTGAGAGAGAGAGAGAGAGAGAGAGAGAGCTTTATTAGGAACAATCTCCATAACGGGGTGGTCTCGGGCGCGGCCCGCGGACAGGCGTTGCGTGGCCCTATGTGG
>Ga0115006_10002569_pt1 | contig 11980 bp, 11 predicted proteins | sample ArcOceMetagenome_3_FD_88943 | JGI IMG/M metagenome (GOLD analysis project Ga0115006, IMG submission 88943) | Marine eukaryotic phytoplankton communities from Arctic Ocean - Arctic Ocean- Svalbard ARC20M Metagenome | ecosystem: Environmental > Aquatic > Marine > Oceanic | place: Arctic Ocean...
CATTGCGAAAATTGTGGTGGCCTGCCGCGCCATATGCACCCGAGACCCCAAGCGACCAAACGAGCACGAGTATCCTTCGGCCCAGACTTGGCTGTGACGACGGCAACGCCGATAACCAAGAGAGGCTCTGCGAGAGGCCACCAAAGTGGGGGTTGGGGCGGACATTGGCCAACACGGTTAGAGATGCCACGGCTGGCTACAGGGAAGGGCAAGGAGGCGATGGAGCCTCCCACAGACAAGGGCCCCAAGACTAGACAAGTAACTAAGGCGGATGACATGACCATTGATACATTCTACCCGTACTCAACGATCGAACGCAAACCTAGATCCGGCGACCTGACATGCCCCTAACCATTTGCAACCACATAGGATTGCTTTTGCTTGACCATATGCATGTGCCTGAAATGCTGCACTGAGGGCCCCCTCTTTGGGGTGCACCCAAATGTTCACGCATGCGCCTCCGCACTTAGGACTTCGGAGTGGTTTCGCTTTCCCGGATCTCGATAGGCACTTTTAGGGATCTGTAATTGTCTTTCAATAAAGCTTATCCTCAGGGGTCGGATTACCACCTCACGGACACCTTTACCAAACTGTGTCATCATACCCACACCCTTCACTTGTTCATCTGGATCTTGGCGGGAACGGGATCGGAGCTGAAGGGGCGGGGAGGCTTGCGGCGGGGTTGCTAGGGCAATGTGCATCACTTGCTCAAATCACACAGGCACCAGGCAAAAACTCCCCCTTCCGTCCCCGACCTCCTCTTCCCTCTCCACGGCACCAGCCCCGGTGCTATCCCCCCAACCACCTTATTCTTCGCATGCTGCGTGACACCCTGTCTCCCCTGTATGCTTGGTGTCTACATGCAGTGTCTGCGTGTACGTTCTGACTCGAGTCTCGAGTTCCGGGGCCCTCTTCGGGGGTGACCCGGCAGCGTCTCGGCAGCCCAGCCTCGCCTCACTTAGTCCCTGTTGATGCAGCTGCCTGCCGGGCCTATCGAGATCCGGGGATTCGAAACCACTCTTAAGTCCTAAGGTCCCGGGTCGATGCAATTTTGGCAAGCCAAACCCCGACATGAACTTGAACGAGAGTATGAACAGCAAAGCAAAATGTACGATAAGTGCTTGAACGTGAGTGCCCTCTCACACTCCCCCACTTTGGGCCAGTTCTTATGAAGGTAGACGAGCTCCTCCAGATTCACGCACGGCAGACAGTTCACGTTTAAGAAACTGGTCAAGAAGTGTGGCCGGGAATCCGACGACGTGGACGAGGCAGCTGTTCAGCTGAAGACTTAACTCAAAAAGTACCAGAAAGGACAGGAATCCGTTCCACGTCCATGAAACGCGCAAATGAAGTGTTTCCAATCGGGGAAAACAAAGCCTGACTGTTCGACATTCGTATCACAGAGAGCTCAACAACTATGGCCCGTAGGCGTTCCACACGTCTCAGGCGTTCACGGCGAATGCATGCTGAGCACAGCGCACGGAGGTGCCGCCCAAGTGTGTTGGGCTGGCTGGGAGATCACGCATCGGGGCCGGGGAAGCAGGGCAAGGAGCAATAGCGCGGGGTTTGTCACGCAAGTTCGTGTACTTCCACACAGCAACTACTAGCGCGTTGGCCTGTGATGAACGAGCTGCACTTGGGAGGTGAAGACCACCACTTCCTTGTGTCGCCACCGCGCTTGCACTATGGCGTGAAGCGAAGCGAGTGTCAGCAACGTGGTAACTACGGGCGTGTGAGGTGAACCGCCCACCTGCCCCCTGCACCACCCCCCACCCCTCCACGCTTTTCCTCGAATACAGGCCCTAATACCAAGGTGTGCAACCCCTATCGCACAACATTATCATAAAAGTCCCCAAGAATATAAAGTCCCCAAGAAAGAAGCGGCCGTGGCGTGTGATTGCACCAGGCTTAGCACGCCTGCAACGTCAGGCTGACGCCGTCCGCACCACGCAAGTCTTCAATAGTTGATCCAGGAGGCAGCTACTACCAGACTAGCACTATACTCCTAGATCAACTACTTGAATTCGCCGCGTCAGCACAGAGTTTCTCACTTGCCCACGATCAAAGCCACCTCAGACTCACGGTCCTTGATGATGCGGCTTGCCATCCCCTGCAAATGACTGACGACGTAAGTGCTTGCGCGAGCAGGGAAGAGATAGGAGGGATGCACATACGGAAGAGCCAGAGAAGGATAGGAGGAGTTGCGAATGCACACACACACGCATGGTCCGGCAAGGTCGCCCAACGGCGGGGTTGTCAGGGGAGAGACAGACCGTGCCATCGATCTGCTTTGCACGAGCGACGTTGACGAGTTGGTCGGGCTGCATGATAGCCTTCGACACGCTCTCCATCGAGGCCTCGATTTTGGCGGTGTTAGACGAGTCGTCTTGCGCGAGCTTCTTGGCGCGCTTCGCACGGAACTGTTCGCGCATCTTGCGTTCAGCCGCCCGCCGTCGCAGGTCAGCTTCCATGGCCGCCTGTACGGTAGACTGATAGTCCGACTCCGAGGTCACGTCCTTCTTGTCGAGCACGGCCTTGACCTGCTGCTCGGCGCGCTCCTCCTTGACCTTGTCACCATTCTCAAGCACAGCTTGCATCTTGCTCTCCTCCGCGTGCGATTTTTCACGCGCCGCCTTGTCCGCCTTGGCCGCCTCATCCTTCAACAACTTTGCCTCCTTCTGCGACTCTCCCTCATCAGCCTTCAGCAACTTGGCCCTCGCCTGCCGTTGCGATTCTACCCTGCTCTTGAGCTGTTTTCATATTCATGAAACAATCATGACAAATGCACGTCAGCATTTGTCGAATGGCCCGAACACGAATACAAGCAATCATGCTCAGATGCATCCACACACGAGACACCACACCACATTGTCCCCGCTTTCGTCTTGGCAGCAAGTACTCTAAACTTCTGACACACTGCACCTCGAGAACTGCAGGCTGCGTGCTAAACTCCTCAACAGAGCGCGTATCTGCTCAGCCCCGCATATCAACACGGAAAAATGAACATGAAAACACCTTCTGGATCTCCTCAGCGAAGGCAGCATTGCGCTTGTCCTCAATGCTCTCAGCCGCCAAGTAGTCCTTGTGGTATGGGGTGTCCTTATGGTCTGCATGGAGCTTTGAACTGTCTCGGCTCCTCAGCGCCTGTGCGCACACGCAAGCACGAACAAACCTCTCAGTCCAATCTCATGCATCAACGGCATCATGTTTCCAACTTGTTGCGCGCATGTACACGCACGCTTACGCCTCCATGGCGCTAGCTGTGCCGGAACGCCCCAAACACCCGCAGAATGGCCAATACGAAGCGGCTGAAAACCGGCGGGAACCAGCAGGACGCAACTAACGGCAAAGCGCCGCTACGGGCTGCCTACAGTTGCCACCTGGTAGTCCTTGTGGTACGAATCCACCGCTTTGCGCTGCTCGGAGAAGCGCTTAGCGTCGTATTTCTTGGCAGCAGCCACCTTTGTCAAGCACAGGTCAAGGTCAACGTTCAGCATGCTAAATGGCATCACGCTAAGAAACGGCACCACGCGCAGGAACCCATAGATGCGTGCATCGACAGTCCATGGCGGACAAGACATCCGCCCGACACTTTTCCAGGGCGCATGCACAAGCTGCACGCGCAGGCTCGCACAGGTCGATATTCAATTCAGCTTCCGCCCAGACAGCATTGTTGATACTGAACACTCGTATGCATCTCACCTTTTCGTAGTACTCCTTGCTGCCGGACTCGCGATCGACGGCAGCCTGCAAGTGCGCTGCTATCTTTGCGTTGGCACGCTCCTGCTTCTTCTTGTCCTCCTGGTCGCGGGCCGCGTCCTGTTCAGCCTCGACCTTTTTCAGCTGCACGTGTGCGGTCCGGAGAGCGATCAGGGCCGACTTCTCCGCCATCGACCGCTTCTTTTCTGCGAGCGCGGTATCGTTTTGGAGCTTCTTGAGCTCTTCCGTTCCCATGAGCGACTGCGCCTTCTGCTCGTACTGCTGGAACATTTGCGCACCCTCCGCGGTGATGGAGTCTTTGATGCGCTCCTTCTCCTCGTCCATGATGTCCTTGAACGCGGCCTGCTCGTACTTGTCCTTGGCGTTCTTCCACTTGAGGTTTTTGAGTCCCGTCTTGTCGCCGTCGGTGTCCGCTGAGGTCATAGCCTTGGTCATGGAGGCCGCGCGCGTGTTGAAGTGCTGCTTCTCCTCCTTCTCCAGCTCCGACACCTCGCGCTCCAGGTCCGAGTACGTCGGCGAGTCCGGCAGGTTCTCGTTGATCTTCCAGTTGTCGGACATCTTTTGCGTGCCCTTGCCCGCGCGCGCGAGCCCCTTTGCCGGCGCCCGCGCAGCCTTTGCCGCGCCGGCCGCCGCGAGCTTCGCCGCTCCCGGCCCCGCCGCCGCCGCCGCCGCCGCCGACTTGGCGGCGGCGACCGGGGCGGCAATTGCGGGCGCCGCGGCAGCCGCAACCTTGGCCGCCAGGGCGGCAGTCTCTTCGTCCCCCGTGAGGAAGACGAGGGTGGTCACAGCGAGCGCGGCCACGATGGCCACGGTCCCCGCCACGCGGAACGCCCGCCCGGCGCTGCCGCTCGCGGGCGCCGCAGCGCAGGCGGCGCCCCGCCAGTCGCCGGCCTCCCCTGCACAGCGCGCGCACGAGCACGGCCAGCGCACGGTCAGCGCAGCGCGCTCCACAGCAGCACGCCGCACGCGGGTCCGCCGCACGCCGAACGCCCCGCGGCCGCGCGTTTGTGTGCCCGCTCACTCACCGTGCATTGCTCGGCGCTCTAAAACGGGGTGGGGCCACGAACTCCGAGTGCCAGGAGGGTGGGGTGTCACGCTCGGGCCCACGGAGGGACCGGTGCGATTTCGTGAGTTCGGCCCGTCGCGATGGCCGGGGCGGCGCGGGGCCCAGACGCGCCGGGCAAGGGTGCCGGCGCCGGCCTGCGCCACTCGGAGAGCAGCGCCTTCAGCGCGTTCGGGGGCGACGACGAGGCGCGGTTCCGCGCGGCGCTGGCGGTGCCGCCCGGCCGCCGGGCCTGCGCGGAGGCTTCTGCGGTCCAAGAGTTTCTGGCGTCGCTCGCGCTGCTCCGCGGCGTCCCCCCCGCCGCGCTCGCGCAGTGGGCCCAAGCGGTCGACTACGGCCGTGTGCAGGAGGAGCCTGGCGGCGACGACTCCACCAGGTGTGCCCCGCGCGCGGCAGTCCGCGCTGCTGCTGCTGCGCGAGGGCGTCCTGCTCGCCGCCGCGCAGCCTGTGACCGACGTGCGCGCCGCGGCAGGTTCTTCGCCGCGGGCGAGGCCGACGTGTCGACCTTCTACATCGTCCTGGCAGGGCGCGTGGCCCTGGCGAGCCCGACGGCCACCACCGAGGAGCAGTCGCAGGCGCCTGCCGCCCACAAGCCCGCCCTGAAGCGCGCGCACACTGCTGCGAGACTCCGGGACCAGCCGCTCCGCCGCAGCAAGACGCTGGGCAGGCCCGAGGCCACTGCAGCGTCTTGTCCGGCCCGGGCCCATGTCCCAGAGCAGGTCTTTGCCGAGCTCGGGCCCGGCGACAGTTTCGGCGAGGAGGCGATTTTCGCCCTCGGGGAAGCCGATCGTGAAATCGCCGTGGCGACTGACACGATTTGTGCGCTAGACTATGCGGCGCGCAAGTACTCTGCACAGCGCGTCACGAGGGACCTGGAATTTCTTGCCGTGAGAGATGAGGAGGTGCTCGCCTCACTGCTGCAGGTGCGTGTCGTGTGTATGCGGCGGTGCCGGATGCTTGCTGAGTGCATTCGTTTTCAAGGAGCCTGGAGAGAGAGAGAGAGTGCCCGCGACTCGGCACTTTTGCGTGTCCTCTCACGCCGGGGTCGAAACTTTGACAGCACCACGTGGGAGAGCTGCGGCTGCGTCCGACGCTGTCAACGGAGTCGCTTAATACCGAGCCGTCTTTGCGCTCTGAGCGCCAGCTGCTGAGGTCTTGACCTGCCTCGTCATCCATATCGCAACGTCCTGGCTGAGCGTTCTGACGAATGGTATGCACACCAGTGTCGCCAGGGTGATCAGCACCGCTGGCATCTTTCCTCACCATCGCTCGCCCCCGAAACAACATGCCATCAATTTGCTGGCTCTCCATGCCGAGTACATAGAGGGTACGGAGGGGCGCATGTTGTATTCTCAAGGTCAGCCCCTGGAGGCTGTATACTGCCTCCTCTCTGGGGATGTCACTGTCATGCGGCGAAGGGGTCCGGGAGAGAATCAGGCTGGTGGCACAGACCTGCAAGCTGGGGGGAGCATGGAGCTGGCTGCCCATGTGCGGACCGAGGGCGTGCTACTGGGCAAAATGGTGGAGGCGTATACTGGGGAGCACGAGACCCGGGAGGCAAAGATTGCTCTCGCCAGGGAGGCTGCGCACGAAACCGCAGAGGTTTGTCTGAATCAAAACATGTGCATGCATCGAAGAAGCATACTTTCAACTGCGCGCCATGATAAGCGTCCCGCACACCAATACTCACTTAGGAAGCTCAAACAGGTTGCAGGTGAACGCGTTGCGCTGGCAGGATTGAAGGAGCAGGTGGAACACATTCAGGACGCCATTGCTGCTCAAAATCTCAACTTGAGCGACGGAATTGCGCGGCTGTCGAGTCTGGACAGCCATATTCAGCAAGGCAGATCAATTGGAGGCAATACCGAGTCAGATGAGGTGGACGCTCTTGAAAAACAGCGCAAAGGGGTTGAGGACAAGGTGCAAGTTTCCCGTACCCTCAAAGCCGATTTGCAAAAGCAACTCCTTGAGCTTAGAAAGCAAATACAACGCCATGAATCAGATTTCAAGATTCACGAGGAACACTTGCATGAGGTTGAGGATGCGGCGGGAAAGGAGGTGAATGGGATGCCGGATGGTTTTAGTGACGAGCCGCAACGTACCAAAATGCTGGGTGTGCTGGATGATGCCTGGGAGTTTACGCACAGAAGGTGATGATGTTTTCACCCGTCCCCGGGTTTGTAGTTTGTTTATGGCGTTTTACCTTGTCTCAGTTGCGCGCTGGGAGCCTCTTTATCATGCCACCATTGCCTGCTGCTGGGAGCCGATTTGTTGTGTCCTGCTAGCTGATCGATTTCTTTGACTGGGAACAGAGCCTTCTCGGCAGTGGTGGCGTGCAAAAGCCACATCCTCAAGTTCCCCATGAGGATTTGGCAGGAAGCGTGCCATTCAGACACAATCCATCTCAGCACTCGCACATTTGAACACCAAATGCAAGCGCTTGGCATCAGCCAACCACAACTCAATTTGGGTGCGGCTGGTATGGCCATAGACGTGAAGGATTGCGGGAGACAAGATCTAACGGCAACACAGGCGGAAGCCGCCTCAACAAAAGCGCATACGGACGTGTGCAGCGTCTCAGCCTCACAAAAGTACATTGCAGCAAACACCGCGGTGTTTCTCCCGAACTTCGAATTACTCTCATACTCGGACCCGCATTTTCTGCTCAAACTGGCAATGAAATCAAAATTACGCGCATTCGAGCCGTGCACAGTCATTCTTACTCAAGGATGTTCATGGCCGTCTGTTGATGGCAGTCCAGTTGCATATCTGATTCTCTCTGGGCAGTTGTTACAGCATGCAAAGCCAGCAGGAGGCGAGGTTGACGCAGACAAATGGCATGCTTTCCAACAACTTTTGCAAGCACAGGCCCTTTCTGGCCCTGGCACAGATTACGAAACCAATCTCGACGTGCCTGAGACATCTGACACATTTCCCAAACATTTTGATGACATGCGTGGCAAAGACGCTTGGGCATTAGTTACAGACTGCTTTGGACCGCTTGTGGACAGGATGCGTCACGGCTCCATTGTGGGCGAGAGTCTGTTGCTGGGTAAGGACGCGAAATCTTTGGCGACGTACATCACAGGTACTCGGGTGTGGGCACTTGAGATCAACGTGCAAGACTTCATCAAACTAGATGCTGAAGAAAACGGAGTTGTTTCACGACCGCACCTTGCGGCGTCGATTTTACGACGTGATCCGAGCTCGCGAGATGAACGGGATCTCGAAATTGTGTCCGGATGCATTCACAAAGTGCCTTTTTTTGAAATGTTCCCTGACAAGGCGCTCTTAGAATTGTGTCGTATGGCAACGCTGCGCAGCTTGACGCCAGGCCAAATGCTTTTCGAGCACGGAGACGAAGCTGATGAAATATTTGTTGTGCTGTCTGGCACATTTGGGGTGCATGCGATGCCCTCGAAATTGACGGAAACAGAAGACCAAGAACGCGAGAAAGAGGCAGAAGAGGCAGTTTCTGCACCCCTGCACGCATTCAGGCCCCGCGAGACAGTCGCGAGCAAGGCAGCACCTGGCGGGAAATCCCGCAGTGACGCAGTGATCGTGGGACCCTGCACAGGGGTACGGACAACGGGCCAGAGCATTGGGCAGGCTATAGTGTACAGCTCCAGCGCCCAGCCAACGCGTAAGACTAGCGTGAAAGCGCGGGGAAAGGCTGCTGTCATGGTCATCAAGCTGCCGCATTTGCTTCCCTATCAGTCGTTTTTGAACGCTCGTGCGTTTTTTGAACCTGCAAAAATGATGCAGGTTCTCTTTCAGCCCTCTTTGCGGAGTGATGATGATCTTCTGGCCATCGGCGAGTTCGTTCGCAGTTTGCCTCTCTTGAGTTCAATTGACGCTGCAGACCTCAGCGCGCTGGCAAAGCACGTCAAGGCTGAGAAGAAGCCTCCAGGCACAGTGCTTTACCGCCGACAAGAGAGACTCTCAGCTCTCTACTTCCTCGTCCAAGGTACAGCAGCTATCTGCAGTCCAGATCCCTCGCTTGACGTGAACATGATCCGGGAACATAATGCACAACGATTCGAAGCCGGCCATGTCTTTGTCAATGACACGGAGGTGCAGCAAGTTTCCATGTACGGCGCGATTGATCACTTCGCTCGCGACGGTGATTCTCTGATCCAGGAGGTTACAGGCCGAGGCCGCGATGCGCTGGCGAGGTTGCCACAAAACAACACAAAATTCACGCACAGCTGCATCACTGTGAAGCCGAGCATTATTGCGTCTCTGAATTTCAAAGCCATTGCCGAATGTCTAGCAGAGTGGAAGAAAATTCAATCCGAGGAGGCGCTTATGGTGCTCTCGAAGACATACCCCTTCAGCAGTTGGAAGCAGAAAGAAGTTGCAGTCCTAGCAGGTCTAGCTCAACGTCTGGAATATCAACGTGGCTCGCACATATTTGAGCAGGCAAGTGTAGCGGATCGAATTTTCTTTGTGCAAAAGGGCGAGGTCTCGCTTGTGCAGAAAGCAATGTCGCACCTGGTGCCCGCGACACCTGGCGAAGCTGATGCTTTTTTGTTCCGCCTTCAGCATGCTGAGAAGGGGCAAATATCGGCAGACAGCAGGCGTGCCGACGTTGCCATTGCAACTGTATCCAACGGCGGCGTGCTAGGTGTGGATTTGGTCAATCAGCTGAATGTAGAAAAGGGCAAGGCAGTCGCCAGCAAGTTGGCCGAAACAGAGGCCCATCTAGCGCAAGCGCAAAAAGAATTGAAGAAAGGACTGCTCGAGAACATGTCGAGAAGCTTTCTCACAGGTATACAGACAAGAATTAACGCCCTGACAAGGCAGCGCAATGACCTATTTTCGCAGCAACACAAAATCAACACGGAGGGTGTGCTTCGCCATAAATATCGGGCCGTGGTAGCCAGCAGCGTTGTCAAACTGATCGCGTTGCGCCGTGCTGATATTGATAGCATTGGTCCTCGCGGGTCAACCACACAGATTGATAAACATCATCACCATGTCACTTATCATAGAGCCGGCAACAGATCTGACCTTGGATCCAAGCATGAAAAGATGCTGCAGGGTTTGGGTGGCGGAGACGGCGCTAGTGCTGCTCTCTTTGATGAAGTGGAGGGTGCACAGAGTGCTATTCTGGAAAGGAGGAGGTTTGTTGGAGATGTTCGTGTTGTGGCAGCGCTTTCGGGGCAGCGTGGGGGACTTCTGCTGAATGAGGAAAGCTCTGTATCACCACAAGCTGCCCTGTCATCTCTCATGAACTTGCGCAAATGGCTCCGGAAAAAATACGGCAAATTGGGATCGGCTGTGACCATTCTCAGCTGCTTTCACGGCGGCCAAGTCATTCCCAACAGTGCCCTCAAAGCCCTTTGTGACGAGAGCGCATGTGGACTCAAGCCTGAACAGCTGAGCACAGCTATCGCTTGTTCCAATTCTTCGCACGCTCGAGGAGACTCTAAGGACAAAATCACGTACCTGCCTGTTCCTCGGAGTGGGAGCATTGAACGAGGGCAGCAGGTGCACGATGATGGAATGAATGACGGCAATCCGCGAGCAGGGGATGTGATTTTTTTCTCTGACCTGAAGAAGATGTTGGACAACGAAGAGACGTTGATCGACGCAGCCATGCGTGTTGCCAACAGGAGCAGCACCCCAGGAGAAATCGCAGGAGCTGAGCGCCCTCCTGCCGATGGCACTTTTGCAGATGTTTCGCTTCCGAGCACTTTGCCTGAAGAGGACACGTCGCGACCTGATGTTACCAGCGACGCTCTTGAATCATCCTTTTCGTCAGAACAGAAAGCAGGGGAGGAAGACAGTCTCAGAGGCTTTGATGAGAGGGCGGGTAGACAAGACCGGGCAACGCTGGCAGAAAAAGGTCGCCCAAAATCTGCCATGACCACCAGAGACAGGAGTCGTGACTTGCATCGTGGCCGTCCGAGTTCCGCTGCAGAATCGAGGGACGTGCGCCCGAACAAGTTTACGCTCGTTCCCGGTGCGGCAGAAAATAACCTCTATATCTTGCAAGAGGTGCAAGGAGACTTGTCGCAAGAAAGCCAGTCGCCGCGACGACAAACTGCAAGCGCTGCACGTATAGATTTTGAGCGGCCGGCGTCGGCGATATCATCCAAAAGTGAGGGGCATGGCCGCCGTACAGGCCCCTTTCATTCTTTCTCGGGAAGAACACCACGTCCAAAAACTGCTTTCACCCGCCGCTCAGAGTGGGCGGCAGGGCTGGCTGGCGATTTCGATGCGTCTGATGGTGACCTTCAGGTTTTTTTTTTGGTGATTGTCTGCTTGCATTCTGGTTTCTCTGACGCACTGGCATATCGGGAGTTGCGGGGCATACTAGATGTATTTGTTTATGACGAAAGAGCTAGAGCGTGTTACAAGACCAGCATACTTTTGCAAGGCGTCATCGCTGGCAAACAATGTTTGCGTATGTCAATCCCCTGACATGGGTGACTACATGTCCATCATATGTCTGTTTTCCTCCTGCAGAGCGCAATCTTCGGTAACCGCTCACAGCGAATTGAGCAACTGAAGCGGGATCTTGGCATCAAAACCAAGAAGATCAAATACGACGCGATCGTACAGCCAGTGAAGCTCGAGCAGCTGCGCAGGGAGTACACGGCGCTCAAGGGTGCTCGGCCGTGGTCTCGGCAATCCCTGAGCATGTCTGTCGAGGCTGGCAAAAAGCCGCAGGACACAAATTTTGGGTTGTCACCATATGGAAACACGTCTGAGCTTGGTTCTCTGCGTACTTTCGTCGGTAAGACGAGGAGTCAAGTCATTGGCAAAATCCACACAGGTGTAAACCTATCGAAGAGGCTGGAGGGCGCGAACCCTTTCACAGGGGCACATAAGGGCAAGGAAGAGTCGTCGATTAACATTCAGTTCAGGCTTCCGCATTGATCAGTTGTGTGCTTGCTTCATGCACAAGTGATTGCTTTTCTGGCGCCTGCAGACGAATTAAGCCCGAAGAAAGCCGGAGCAACTGGGGATATTCACGGTCCAACTCTGCCCCGGGCGGCGGGCGCCTGTGGGGACAGTCAAAAAGTCGGCGCCGACTTTGCATCCCCTCTCTTGCGCGGGCACACGGAATGTTCCTTGCTGCCGGGGGGTGTCAGCAACCTCCCATATAGGGCGGGGTTGCTGTCAGCAACCTCCCCTATATGGCGGGGTTACTGTCGGGGGGGGTGTCAGCAACCTCCCCTATAGGGC
>Ga0115006_10002570_pt1 | contig 11980 bp, 10 predicted proteins | sample ArcOceMetagenome_3_FD_88943 | JGI IMG/M metagenome (GOLD analysis project Ga0115006, IMG submission 88943) | Marine eukaryotic phytoplankton communities from Arctic Ocean - Arctic Ocean- Svalbard ARC20M Metagenome | ecosystem: Environmental > Aquatic > Marine > Oceanic | place: Arctic Ocean...
GTGTGTGTGTGTGTGTGTGTGTGTGTGTGTGTGTACAGGTGGTTGGACGAGGAACGACTGGAGAACAAGAAATTAGCAGAGGAAAGTGCTGCGCAGGTGTGTGCGTGTGGTGGTGCGTGTGCGCGCGCGTGCGTATGTGCATGTGTATGTGTATGTGTATGTGCGCGTGCGCGCACGCATGTACATAACACCTACGTGCATACACGCATGCATGCTGATACACCGCACACGCTTTTGCTCGCCTTGTATACCATATATGCATGCAGGTGGACGCTAACTCATATGCATTTTTTGTATATCTTATATGCATGCATGCCGAGATGCCGTATACGCATGCCTCACCTTATATACATGCCGTGTGCATCTTATATGCATGCATGCCCATATGCCTTATACGCATGTCTTACCCTATATGCATGCCTTGTATATCTTATATGCATGCATGCCGATAGCCCTTACATGCATGTCCTGTATACCTAACATGCATGCAGGTGGACGCGCTCAAACGGCAGCTGGTGATTCTAGAAGCTTCGACCAAAACACTCATCCCTAGCACTAGTCCTCTCCAAGTGCCGGGCTCGCCAGGTACACGCATACACACACACATGCATGCGCTTCCAGGCTCGCTTCCAGGCCGACGGGGCGGACACACACGCACACACACGCACGCACACACGCACACACGCCCGCACACACACACACACACACACACACACACACACACACACACAGGGAGCTCCCCGCAAGAGATAGCGCAGCTCAAATGCCTGCTTGTGGCTGCTGCAGAAGCGCGCGAAAAGGAGCGCCAGGTCTGCTTCTATATGTGTGTGCTCGCACACGCACACGCACGCACGCGCACGCACGCACACGCACGCACACACACGCATGCGACGTGTGTGTGCGCGTGTATACGCGTACGGATGAGGTGCGTGGGTGGTGCGTGGATGGCGGTGTTGTCCGTTATGAATTGATATGTCGCTGTGGCTGCTGCAGAGCACACCACCACAGATTAGATCATAGTATACATATACATGCTTGTATATATGTATGTATCTATATATGTTGTATCTATATATGTATGTATGCACATATGTATGAATACATGTGTATGTATGCGGCAGACCGCGACGGCGCAAGCTACGGCGTCAGCGGAAGAGAAGGCGGAGTTGCTCTCGAAGGGCAAGGGGCTGGAGGAGGAGGTGCGGGGGTTGCAGGCGGCCTTGGAGGAGCGGGACCTACGTACGTCACGGATGGCTACGCGCATGACCGTTGCTCTGTCGCGTGTGCACGCTCGTGGGGTGAGTGCTGTGGCTCCATACTGTGGCATGGATCGCATGAAATAAGGACACATATAAGGACACATAAGGACGCATGTAAGGACACACAGCTGGTGAGGAAGGGCGAGTGAGAGAGAGGGAAGACGGCACGAGTGAGGTAGAAAGCAGAGGAGGGGATTGGAATGCGTTGCGGGGAGCGCCTCGATGATGTGCAATTGCGCGGCACCCTTCACCTTCAAACACTCAACCTTGAAAACCGCGGCATCGCGCCTTAAGCCTCTTGCCCGCATGTGTGTCCCCCCCCGTGTGATACAGGTGGCGGAGGTGGCGGGCGCATGTCATTGACTTGTACGTCTGTCGCATCTGAATCAACCTCCTCGGCCTTGCTGGGCAATCCCTCCCTCTGACAGGGTTCCGTCGCCCCCCCGCAGCTCTGGGGCCACTGCCCGCAAGATCCCGTGGAGGTGGAGGGTGTGGGAGAGAGACAAGGGGAGGAGGGCCTGAGTAGTGTCGAGGGTGCGGTCTCTGAAGGCGAGGTGTGTCGGCACGGAGCGCAAAGTGCAGCATCATCCGCGTCTTCTGCCAACTGCCCGGTCGCCGTGGAACCGATGCACGTGCGTGAGTATGCGGAAGATGAGGCTGTGACTGGGCCGGGGAGGGTGCAAGAAGGCGGCGATGGCGGGCACACGGGAGGGACTGACTTGGCGGCGCAGGAAGAATTCTGGGGGAAAGTGCAAGCAGCGGTCGAGGACATTGAGAATATGGTGCGCGGGAGCGTGGAGCACGCCATGCAGGCGCAAGCGGCTGCAGCACAATCAGAGAAAATGGCAGCGGCGATCAGTGAGGGCTACTTGCGGGCTGAGCAGACGGCTCGAGCGCTGGAGGTGCTGTGTGGCAGGTTGAGGGTGGCAGTGGGAGGGGAAAACGATTCTTCTGGGCGCATGCTGGCTTCGACGGTGCCGCTTTCTCGCAGCGTGGGCGGGGTCGGGGGGGAGGAGGGTGGCAAATGCGGAGGCGATGAGGAAGGTAGAGATGGAAGCACTCCCTGCAGTGGCCCGCCCAACGGTGGGGTTGGAGGAGGGGCAGGCAAAGTATGCAGTGTGTGCAAAGAAGTTCAGGGACCGCTCGCTTTCTCTAAAAAACAGTGGGCAACGCGGGCAAGCAGACGCAAGTGCTTTGCGTGCACTTCCGGGTCCGGGCCCAGCCCAAGCTCACCAGCCCCAGACGAAGCGCGAAGCTCTGCCGACGCGCGCGACGGCGCGTTGTCCTTTTCGGGGTCGGCATCAACCATCTCACAGCCTGCAGTGTCTCCTGCGGGGAGAAGTAATCGGTCGCTGGCCTTCTTTCCGTTTTCTGTTGCGGTTGCAACGCAGACAGCGACGGTGGAGGAAGGGGGGGCTAAGATCGTAGAGGGGCATGCGGGTGCTAGTGGGGCGGACGAAAGCGTATCGAGGAGTGTGCAGGGTGGAGGCGAACAGACGTGGACGAATGGCAACGCGGACATCAGTATCGCAGAGACGGATGGTAACCAGGGCATGTGTTCCGCAGAGGAGATCCACAAGGGGGGGGTGACGGAGGGGATGACGTGGCCTTCACAGGGAGCGTCAGTGGTCGAGGCAGGATTGCAGGGAATGGAAATTGACATACCTCATCACAGGATACCGGCCAGAGCGCAGGAGCAGAAGCGGGAGTCGGACAGCTTGGAGGCAGCAATGTTGATGGCCAACGTAGAAGAGCTGATGGACGGGATGGAACGCCTTGTGTGCGGTTATGGAACAGGTTGTAGAGAGCTGAGTGGATGTGGGACGTGGTGTGGTCAGAGGGACCGTAGTTCGGGGAGAATGGGCGTAGGAATTAGCATCGCGCAGGTCAGAAAGAGCTGGCTGTGCGGAGGTGCGTGCGGGATTAAGAGGTGGGCTGTGGGGTAGTTTAGAAGGTGTGCGCACACGCATCTCCATCTCGTCGTTCGCGAGAGGGAGGGAGTGAGCGCGCACGGCAGTCCACTTGCGGGCGTACCAAATGTTCTTGTGCGTGTGATTGCCGCTTTTTGTGCGTGCGATTGGGCGGGTAGTATTCCTTTGCTGCGCGGCTGTAACATGGTGTGATGATGCGCACACAGACGTTTTGCATACCAACTGATGTACATGTATGGCACAGCAATTGCGGCAGCGGCCAAAGCTGCCGAATTCGCATCGTGGGCAGAGGAGGAGGCATCGGGAAAGCGGGCATCAATCCTCACAGCGATGCAGGCTGGTGTGACCGCGAAAGTGGAGGAGGAGGAGGACAGTAGAAAAGGTGCTGAGTGTGAAAAGGATGCATGTATGGACGCAGGTGCAAAGGGGGTGTTAGGCGGCGGAGAGTTGGGGGCGGCAGATATGAGCACAACGGGTGATGTAGGCATGGTGAGTGCGGATTCCACGATACGGGACCTGGAGGCCGGTGGGAGTGAGTTTCATTCCTCGCAAACCGCTCAGACGTGGAGAAATGAGACAAAAACTGGCGGGGAGATAAATGTGCAGTTGAGTCTCAGTCGAGAAGTGGAAGAGCGCAGATTCAGGGACTTAGAAGAAGGCGCAGGGGCGGACGGCGGGATGAGCGAAGTGGATGTTGTGCTGAGTGTGATGCAAGAGGAGGTTGGAAGGTGGATTAGTAGCTCGCAGTTGGCAGTGTTGAGTCTGGAGAAGGAGATGAAGGCATCTGGCGGCAACCACTCAAAGCAGGTGAGATTCTCGACACTCGCGCTAGCCCTTGAGTCTTTTCCCGACATTTGATGTCTGTTATCTTGCGCTTACGCCAACGCTATAAAACAGATTGTGAATGCACTTTCCAAATGGCACGAAGTCATGGAGAGCGTGGAACGGGACAGGGAAAGTGGTTCAGACACAGATGATACTCTATCGACAGCGAGCCGGAGCAATCATAGCTGTTCGACAGGGGGGGGTGGAGGGGGTGGGGGCAGTGGCGGCGACGGCGAGGCTGGAAGCAAGAGGGACGAACGCAGAGGCAAGGAGGGGTCCTTTGCAGACGGCGTCAGAGAACGGGTCGGGGAGCTTTGGGGCGAGGGCGAGGGGACAGGTAGCGACGAGCGGGAGGGAGAGAGGCGGCGGGGACGCGAAGAGATGTTGGACAGATTGGTGGGGCAGCTGGAGGCGATGCGCGAATGCTGTGCACTGGCTCTCATGCTTGGCCGCCAGGTTGTGCTTGTGTGTGTGCGCGCGCGCGCGTGCGTGATGTGCATGCACACATGCATGCGAGGTGCTTGTCTATTGAGACAAACTGCGCGCATTTGCTGCGCAAGCACGGTAACGTTGGCTGACAGAAGCAGTGCCTCTTCTTGTTTTTATTCCGTGCCTTGCTCCTCTCTGCTGCACTCTCCCCTTCCCCTTCTCCAGCGAGAGCAGCAGCTTACACTTGCAAGAGACCGCGCCCATTCCTCGCTTGGGTTCATGCGCAAGGCTATTGACTCGGAAATGACGGGTATTGGATGTCTGGAGGATAGAGTAGCCAGCATCGAATCATCGCTGCATATTTTTGGTGATGCGTGGCGGCGGACAGGACAAATGGTCGCGATGGAGAACGAACTGAGAAGGACGTTGGAGGAAAAGAATGAGGAAATACTGATGCTGCAGCTGCACATGGCAAGCTCGCTCATGTGGGCATCTCAGTAGTGTGTATCTATGGCAGCCATTATTATCACTCACACGTACAGTGGGCAACATTTTGGGGGGGCTGGACTGAGCGTTTGCATGACGCGATGTGTAAATATGTTTTTAAATTATTTGTAATAAATATTGTGGCGCATGTACATTTACAGAGGCAGCTCGTCATTCAACACAGCCTGCAGTTCCTTTTGATTTTGTGATGTGTGCCGGCGTAAAAAATAAGGCGATAGGATATTCAAGTAGTGCTCGTCAGTGGGTGCAGCGTGCGCCCAATGCTGGTATTGGCTCATGTCCAGGAGTCAGCAGGCACGTCCTGCACCACAAGCCCCTCTTCTTGCGGCGTCTCATGCTGCGGACTCAGCGCATCAAGCTTAGAAGCCAACCGGACGTTCGCTCCTGGAGGTAGCACGACGTTGTTGTTTAAGTACGCTGCTTCCTTCTCCCGCATGACCGCCGGTGTTGCTGGAGATGCGCTCCCAGCTGCAGGCAGCCCTCCTGACGGAGGACTGCCATTAGCTCTCAATTCCTGTTCCGTTCCGTTTGAAGGCGCATCCATCGCTGCTGCCTTTGAGCCCATCGCTCGCGTGTCCATGTCAGTGAATAGAACGGGAGCGGGCCCGTTGCTCAGCAACGTCACGCCTAGCTGCTTAGCTTCCGAGACTTTGCGGCGTCCATTGCGCCTCCCCGCAGATGTGCTCATTTTCCCTGCCCTGAGCGGACTTGGGGGGGGCTTACAATCTGCCCCCTCTGACAAGTTCATTAGCCATGAATTGCGTGTGTCGAGATACGTTGCGTTGTCCTTGAGCTTTGCGAGCAGCGAGGCCCGCGCCTGGAGCAGACCCAACAACGCATCCTTGGTCAAGACTACGCACCTACACTCCGTGTCAGCCCAAACTGATATCTTGGAGTTTGCGCTGCTCTCGTTTTCGAACAGTTCACGGTGTCCGCACATCGCACCGGGATCTAATGTGCACGTTACAGTCGATCCGTAGCGTTGTTTTGCAACCCCATGAAGCACGCGTATCATCATGTGGCCCAATTCCCCCTCCCGAATGATCGGAGATTCGGGACGTACCGTCAAGACACGCATCTGGCCGGCAAGTGCATTGGCATCTCCTGGCCTGAGGCCCTTGAACATTTCGATTGCTGCAATCATCTGCTCCTTTGCAGCATCGTCATCAGAGCTGAATGCTGCGACATCCATAAGATCTCGCTGTACACGCGAGTCCCGAGGAGTATGGCGCGGCGACTGGCTGCTCAATTTGCGGGGAGTCGCCTTCGGTGTTGTGTTGGTGCGGCATGACATTTCGTTTCCACTTGAAGCGGGCTGCTGGGGTTGCTTTGGACTGGATCTAAGGCTTACGTTGCTGTCTGAGTGCGGCAGGTTGCCATTTGAACAGGGATTTGTATTCATGCTGATTGTGCAGACAGGTAGCAACGCCGGCAGATCAACCTCATGGGTAAAGAAATCAAACACCGTGCATCGCCGTCTTATCCAACCACATCGGTCCTTGCGATTGACACCGGTCGACAGCTGCGACGGTTTTTGCACCAAATCCCCCATCAAATCCTCCTCATCAGACCTCACAGTTGCATCGAGCGAAAATTCCATGCGGGCATTGCGCGAAAGCATCCTGATATCTGCCGCCCACGACATTGCAAGATCGTCATCGGGAATGTCGAGCGTGATTACACACTGTTGCACGTACATCGAAATGCACGATGCCGGCATGGAGCTGTCCAGACCGGAAACACCACCTTCAGAGCGTTGAAGCACACGGCAGGCTTCGATATGGGCATACGCAAGGAACAAATCTGATCCACGTCCTTTCTGCTCGGCACCAGTGCTGAACTCCTTGAACGTCAGCGTTAGACCATTGTCACCAAATTCCAATGTTGCACTCGACCACGCAGCTGCACACTGCGTCGAATCGTTCATCCGTGTCCGTTTTACACGGATTGGATGCATGCCGCCACACGTACGCAACGTAGTGTATTTTTTGCGGCACATGTTCCATGACTCAAGCATGCAACTCACAAATACGTAGAGAAGAGTTTGTCCCCCGATCCATTGTGCCAAAAAGAGAAGAACGAAACCAAAACGCTGCGAATTTGAGTCGACGGCGTCAAAGATAGCGCGTGTATGCGCATGCCAGTCTTCGCCGAGCACGATCAAAAACACAGTGTAGCATGCACTGCTCAGGCCGTTGAAGTCCAGTGCAGCTCCGGCGGACCTGAAGAAGACGGGGTCAATTTCAGAACCGTGCATGTCACGGTACATTTCGTGTGATTCAAAATTACACCTCACAGCACAGATTCATCACGCACCTGGCTCCTGAAAATACGACGGCCTGCCACGTCACCGTTCCAAAGAAGAAGACAAAGGTCAAACCAATGACGAACATCTGGGCGGCCCCAACCAGGGTTGTGATTGTAAACTGGAGCCAAAAGTTGAAAACAGGCAATCGCTGGATGATGAACACGAGCCTCGGAGCCCGTAGCAATCGCACGACCATAGCCTTGTTGCCCATACCTTGATCCCGGAACAACGTCAAGATCATCAGCACCTCAGTCGTCACGTCAAGTATTCTGTACACATTTTTCAACCTTGCCACGACAGCCCTCCCTTTTAACATGAGTATCCAAGCAATTTCCACACAGAAGGCTCCACAAATCAAGACATCAAGCCACTCAAGCCCTCGATTTGCTGCGCATTCGGAATCCCGTGATAGCCAAGACGACGCAGTTGAATGATCCTCCTCCGCACCATTGATGCATCTACTGCCTGGATCCGGCAGCCAGGCGCTGGCGATGAGCATGGAAAAACTCAAGACGGCGCAGAAATGCATAAAACGCGTGAGAGTGCGCGGCAAGGACCTCTTTTGCTCCGCATGCTCTCCTTTTTTGTCCTGTCCTAACGGCGTGATAAAGCTGCATGTCACCCATTCAGGTAGTGAGAGCCCAACGCGAGCATTAGCATGCAGTAGCCATGCTAGAGCTCCCACATGCTGGCGGGGTATGCTGTCAACCCGAGGACCATTTTCGCAGCCGAAGCACTGTTGTAATGCCTTCAGGCTTTGCCGCACTGTTAGGCTGGGCCACACACAAGATACGATTGGCGCAAGCGCGCGTAGCGGCACATTCTGGTATCGGTCCCCTTGGAAGGCACTGTCTAGCAGCAGAATGAATTTGCGTCGCTCATCAAGCACCTCGCGTCGACTGACGTCGCGCAGGCAGTGCCACGTTGCCGCCAACCAGACGAAACGAAACCATACCATGCAAACTGCAGACGACAGCACAAAGTAGAGGATGCCAAAAGCGACGCTGGCATCCAGAAAGGGCGTCAGATTGTCGACATGCCCCGCACCGCCAGCCAGATTCCACAGAATCACCAGGGCAGAGGGAAAGTCGGAGCAGTGACTCAGTAGCGACTGACACTCGGGAGGAGTCGACGGACAGTCTGCACCTGCACATTCTCACGAGTCAGGTGTCTTTTTCACACGCAGACGGTATGATGATGGGTGGATATCAATTTGAACCTGGAGGCGTGCAGCCATATATATCAAAGTACCTGGGAAGCACGTTCGGTGCGGACACAGCTCGCGTATGCCAATGACAGCAAGCGCTGCGAGGCACAGCATGACGAAAAAAATGCTGAGAAACAGCGAGCCCAAGTTCAAGACAGCCTGCACCCACATCTTGAAAACACGCACTGCGCCGGGCATCTGCGGCACCTGCAGACATCCCCATGCATGAGTTGTGTGGTGGTACTACGCACAAAGAAGGATGGAACCGGCAATCATTCGGGGGTGGGTGATCTCTTACCAGCAGGCATGCCCGCAACGGCAACGAGAAACTCGAGGTTTCAACCATCATGGCTGTCAACAAGGTATCAGCCGCCACGGCCAGTGTCAGCAGCAGGCAGGTGGCGTTCCGGGAGTTGCGGCGAGGATCCAAATTGGCTACTGTCAAACCTATTGCCAGTAGCGTCGCGTCTGCAAGGTACACCAGCACACACAGAAAGTGCAGCGCTTGCATCCATGCGTCGGCGGCTCGCCACATAACCTCCGCACGCACGTCAGCGCTCGTGCTCAACTCAGCGAAAGCAAGAGCCGAGTGGACAAGCACCACACTGCTGACAAGACACCGTTTCCAACTACTGAAGTAGAACTCGTACGCACGCCTTTGCCGAGCGGATTGGTCTGTGTCCGCAACGAAACCGCAGGCAAAGTGAGCGTGGTTGAGATGCTCGCGGATGGCGATGCCCAGCTTCGACAACGAGTCGCTACTGCGCATCTTGTTGGATCCAAAACGGTGCGGTTTTCGGAGAGGGTCTGCATCCTCTAAACTCTGTGGGCTTGAGTTTCCATCATCTCTTTCGCGTGCATGGCTGGCCACGTTCAAAAAAGGCGGGCCTATCATCTGGTCGTCGCCTCCCTTCGATGTCTGATCCCCCCACGTGAATGATTGCCGGTGGTGCGCTGCAGATGCGTGTCCATTCCCTTGGGTGGACATCGCATCACGTGCCCGTCCATTTTCGATTAGATGGCTTTGATTTTGAGGGACTGCGTTGTCCTGCTGCGGTCGCACATTAAAGCCACGCTTTGCGCTGGCTCCTTTGCTTTGCCGACCCCTCTGACCTTCCTGGCTTGCACTGGCCAGCATCAACGGCCCTATGACAGCCTGGCGCAGGCTGTCGCGCAAGGAGTCGGCGTGGACGCCTTGGAAATCATCCTGATCAGGATCGTCGGACGGGGTAATTGGAGTTGACCCACCGCTCCCGCGCGATTTGCCCTCATCAGAGTGGGCAAATTGCGCATCGTCGGGGCGCTCGGACCGTGCCCCCGTGCCACTTTCCGTTCCCTTCGACTGCGTGGTTGCTCCCGAAAGAGTTAGGGCTCGCGCAGATTCCTTTGACGTTGTCGACGTGGGCGTCAGCGGCAAGGGCGGCAACGTGAGTGGTAGCGGGGGCAAGGCACCCGCGCGTCGTGCGTTTGGTGCACCGTCTGCAGCGTTCAGCGGCCGTGATGCCCTCTTCCGTGTTCCGTGAGCCTGCGCCGGCACCGTTCGGGCGGATGCAGATGACGACGAATCGCTGTGCTGGGGCTCGAGCTGCTCGGACTTGGGATCGTGCGCCTGGAGCCAGTTTGCCGACGCATTACTGCGCGCAGTATCGGGCGCCGTGTCGGGCACAGCGGCACTGCTGAGCCAGTTTGCCTGAGGGCTGCTGATGACGGGCTGCGCGTTGAGCCAGGATTGGCTCTTCGGCGAGTCGCCCTGTGGCGGCAGCACGGGGCTCAATGCGAACGAGGGTCCCCTCCCCGCCCTGCGAGCCGCACCAGTGACGTTAGCCGCTGCCCGACGACCCACGCAGCCAGCCCGCGGCCAAGACGCACACAGGCGCCCGCGCAGTGAGCGAGCACCACGGCAGGCCCGCACCCCGCTTGCGCATGCAGACCTGTGCATGCCCATCTCCTCTCCGCGGGCAAAATCGGGCGTTGATTGCGGCATCTGCGGAACGGGCGCTGCGCACGATAAAGGGCAGGGTCAGCGGAGTGCAATGCCCCACGCGCCGCGCTCTGAGTCGCGCCGCGCACTGCGCGCCCCGCGCACAGATTGCGCACCGTGCGCGGGCGTCCGCTGGGCGAGCACATGCGTGGACCCGCCATCCGGAAGCCAGCTTTGCAACAGCAGGCGGCTGGTGCTCGTCTCGAGCATGGTGCTGTCAATATCGCCCGTGGCTGCCGAGCGCAGGTCCGGCGGCATGGTGGAACCTGTTGTTGTTGCGCGCGCTCGTCAACCCGCCGGGCCCGCGCGGGCGTGTGAGAGGAAGGGGCGGGGCACGTCGTGGGACGGCGGGACACGGCGGCGCGCGGAGGCGCGCGGCGCGCGGCGTGGCACGCGCGCTGTCGGGGCACGGTGCGCACCAGCCAGAAACTGCCGGTAGCGCTTGACCGACTCTGGCTCGTTGTCGTCCTCATCCCCGCCTGCGAGGCCCGGCCGGCTCTTTTTGAGAGCCGTCTGCGCCGGCTGCCCGGGGTCCAGTGCGTCGCCCGGGCGCGCACGGCGCGGCCCAAGCGGGGGGGGGCGCAGGCGCGACATCCGCCCACTCGCACGGCGGCAGCTCCCCGCCCGCCGGTTCACGCGGCGGCGGCACCCATGGTGCCGGTGTGCCGCCAGAGCTTCTGTGTGAGCCTCGGTGCCGTGAACCTCGTCGTTCAACTCCCTGTTTTTTCAACTTTTTTGTTCTGGAGAGTTCGTGGCTTTTGCCTAGGCCATTCCGCCTAGACCAGCTCACGTGGTCTCAGTCAAAGGGAGGCCGGCGAGGGTACGGGTTCAAGGGGGGCTCGGGCGAGCAGCGAGGCGAGGGCGGCGAACGCGCTCCACCGGCCGGCTGCCAGCTGGTTGCTGCTGCAGTGCGCGCCATGGCGGGACAGACCACCAAACCCGAGGTGCGTGTCGTGGCCGGCGGCTGCCCCGCCGCGCTGCACACGCGAGCGTTTTTCTGCAACGAAGTCAGCGCCGCGGGCATGCGGGTATGCTGCAGCTGACAGCGACGCGTGCGGGTCCTGCCCAGGACAAGCGTCTGGTCACGCTGCAGGAAAAGGCCCAGAAGGGCAACGCGCAGGCCCAGAATGAGGTCCCCCCCGCGCCCGCGGCCCGTGTTTGCGCCTGGCGAGCGTCTACAAAAGAGTGGCGAAGCTCCGCCCGCGCAGCGCAGCATGGGCCTGCCAGTCTGTGCAGCGCGCCGTGCGTGCGGTTACAAATGCGCGAGCGCGTGGCACAATCGGCGCAATCGGGCGGACGGTGACAGCGGTGGTGGCTGGCAGCTCGGTGACAAGCTGTACGAGGCGGGCGAGCACGAGCAGTCCGTGGAATGGTACATGAAGTCAGCGCAGCAGGGGAACAAGGACGCCTTGTACAGCGTCGGGTGGGCGTATTATGCCGGTGAGGGCGCCCCGCAGGATCACGCGGAGGCTGCCGAGTGGTTTGAGCGGGCCATCGAGCTCGGGCACCCCAAGGGCATGAGGGTCATGGCCA
>Ga0115006_10002571_pt1 | contig 11978 bp, 7 predicted proteins | sample ArcOceMetagenome_3_FD_88943 | JGI IMG/M metagenome (GOLD analysis project Ga0115006, IMG submission 88943) | Marine eukaryotic phytoplankton communities from Arctic Ocean - Arctic Ocean- Svalbard ARC20M Metagenome | ecosystem: Environmental > Aquatic > Marine > Oceanic | place: Arctic Ocean...
CGCCACTGGAGAACAGCATGGCGTTGAATGCCACGAAACCGCTAGCCCAGGAACTGTTAGTCCACGCCCGGGAACGCGGAGCCAACGTCGCGGGCGTCCCAAGCCCCACGTGGCGTCACGACGAGCAGGAATGCAGAAGTGCATACTGTATCAAACTTCGTTAGGAAGTTTCCGGATGCGCACTACCAGGCGGCTGTCCCTGCAGCTCAGACGAAGCACACCAGCCCTTTGCAGAGCAGTGCCCACCTTACACCGCCGCGCCTTCGACTTCCGCTGGTCGCTGCTGCCTCGCCGACGTGCCTACCACGAGGCCTCAGCGGAGCACGAGGGCCCGCAGGACGGCGGCAGCGCTGCAAGGCGGGTCATCGACGCTGTGCAGCGTCGCTTCAGCGCGGTTGGCAGCTCTGAGGAGGAGACAACTGCACTGCCAGACGCGGCGCTCGTGCATGAGGCGATCCAGCACGTTGGCCGCAACGGCTACCTCGCGTGGCCGCTCTACGCCCACCTGCGGCAGGGCGAGCTGCCGATGAGCTCGGACGAGCTGGCGTCGCTCGCGGCGGCGATGCTGCACGTTGACCACGAGCTCCACGCCGACAAGTGTGTCAGACGAGCGCTGACCGTGGTCGATCACGCGCGCTCGACCGGGCAGGCCGACAGCCTCGTCCTGCTCGCGGCGGCGTCGAGGGCTTGCGCCGTCGGAGGGCTGCCCGACCGCGCCGAGGAGCTTTGCCACGAGGGCATGGAGCTCACGAGCATCGATCCGCACGGCCCTGCGCACGTGATCCGCCCGCTGCTGTCGACGACGCACTGGAGTATGCAGGGCCACCTGATCCGAGCGTGCGGCGCGGCGCGCCAGCTCGACCGCGCGTTTGCGCTCTACCGGCGGTGGGACGAGCCGCCGCAGCCGCAGCTGGGCGTGCTCTCGGTGGCGATGCTGCGCGCGTGCGAGAGCGCCGCCGACCTCGACCGCGGCTTTGCGCTGCTGCGCGAGGTGCGCAGCCGCGCGAGCAGCGGCGCCGATGCGCCGACGGCGGCGATGCTGGTGCCGCTGCTGCGCGGCTGCGCGCGCGCGGGAGAGCTGCCGCGCGCGCTCAAGGTGGCCGACTTCGCGCGCCGCCACGGCATCGCGATCCAGTCGGCGGCGGTGCACGCCTTCGCCGTCGCGGGCGGCGCCTTCTTGCCGCACGCCCTCGAGCAGTACCGGCACGCGCGCGAGGTGGGCGCGCCCGTCTCCAAGGCGTCCGTCGCCAAGCTCGCCGCGGCGTGCCTGGTGGCGTCGCCAAAGGACGCGGCGCCGCTGCTCGACGACATCGAGGGCGGCGTCGATGGCGCCCTCGACGTGATCAACAACTTGACGCGCCAGTACAACCAGCAGCGGGAGGCGCAGAACGACCCGCGCACCAGCCATCCAAGCCGAAGACCCGAGTCGTCGTGGCCGTGGGACTAGTAGCCTAAAAAGTACCACGTAGTAGTACTACTAGCTTTTTCCCCATCTTGTCACTAACGAGGTTGAGCCTGGTTTCATCAAACCGGGGTACACCGTGTTCTCTCATCTCGATCCGCTGGCGGTCGGGGTGCCATGCCTCATCATGCGGGTTTCTCTCGCGCGCTCTCGCTCTCTCTGTTCGCCCCTCTTCTGAAGTTCTGATCGCGGCTAACGTGGGGTGTGCGGCGCGTCGCTAGGCGATCGTGACGCCGTTGGCGACCCCCACGATCGTCTCCATCGCCGCCTTGAGCTCGTCACGCTCCCGCCGCGCCTCCACCAGCGCGACGCGCGTCGCGATGAGCGCCGCCGCGCACGAGGCATGGTCGTCGGGCACGGGGCCCTCGGTTTTGACCGCCGACGGCGTCGGGGCCTTTGTGGCAAACGACGGCAGCAGCAGGTGCGCCTCGTTGCGGATGATCGCGTCGAAGGCGCGCGGCACGAAGCGGCGCGGGAAGCCCGCGTCGACGAGCTCCTCGTCGGGCGTCGTGCCAAACCACATGGCGACGTAGAACGGGAAGTGCATGCACGCCAGCTTCCAGTCGCGCCGCAGGTCGTCGAACGAGTAGCCCGAGACGCCTTGCTGCACGAGCGCCGAGTGGTAGTGCGCCATCACGATCGGCTCGAGCCGCCGGCACTCGGCCTCCGTGTACCCCTCGATCAGGAAGAAGAGGATGTCTTGGCAGCCCTTGCCGACGGCCGTGTACTGCCAGTCGATGAAGGCCGGCGTGCCGCCCGGCATCATAAACATGTTGGGCGGCTTGACGTCGCCGTGGTTGAACGTGTGCGGCTTCGACGACAGCTCGTCCTGCACCCACGCGAAGTTCTCGACGATCGCCTGCCCGATGGCGTACGCCTCGTCGGGCAGGCCGGGCCCCATCGCGTCGCCCGCCGGGCCGCGCGCGCGCCACTTCTTCTCGAATCGCGGCCAGTACCCGTTGAGGTCGTTGCCCCACACGGGCTGGTACCAGGGCGAGTTGTGCGGCTTGATGCCGAGCGCGCCCGAGCTCAGCTCGGGGTTGTTCCAGAACTGCGCGTGCTGGCGCGCGCAGTGTGTGACGGTCGTCAGCACGCCGTTGTCGTCGAGCTTCGGGCAGAGCTCCGCGCCCGGGATCTCGAGGTCCTCGAGCAGCACGCCCTCGGTGATGAGGCCGGTCGCAAGGTCCTTGACCGAGCCGAGCAGCATCGCCACGCGCACCGGCACGCGCGCAGCCATGTGCTCGTAAAAGTGCCACTCGCGCTCGTACAGACGCAGCCGCATCGCCACGTCGTGGTCGTTGGAGAGCGGCGAGGCCATCTTCAGGATGGCGGTCGTGGGCCGGCCGCCGACCGACTTGGGCAGGCTCTTCTCGACGGCCTTGTCGCCCTGGATGCGCGCGGTCGCCTCCTCGCGCGCGGTGTTCGTCGGGAACTCGACCTTCTTCTCGCCGACGGGCGAGGTGGGGTTGCCACCGTCGTTCACGCCGTAGCCGATGAAGACGCGCATCGTGTCGCAGATGTAGCCGCCCTTCAGCTTGCCCGGATCCAGCTCGACCGACGTCGCGGGGAAGCCCTGCGCCTTGAGCGCCGACAGGATCCGGTCCTCCATGCTGGAGGAGTCGGCCTCGCCGAGCTTCCATGTCGACGGGTCGGTCTTGTCCGTGCGCTCGAGGGCGGTGGCCTGCGCAGGGAGGGTGGTGGGTGGGGTGAGGCTGTCGTGATCACGCGAGGGCTGGCGAGCACGCTCGGTGGGGGTTCGCCGTGCCATGTTTGCGCAGCGGCGCGCGCGTTGCCAAGTCTGTACAATCAGCGAATGCTCCATGCGGTGGTGTGACAAGTCAGCACATGCCGGGCGCCCTCAGGGCGCACGCTAGCAGGAGGCTGCCGACGATGGGATGAGTGGTGTGTGTGTGTGTGTGTGTGTGGCGGGGGTTGCGAGTCTGCCAAAGATGTATGCTCATCTTCTAAGTCGCACACATCCAGTTTAGTCAATCGCGTTTTAGAACTTTTGGCATGCACATGTGTCCGCAACTTGCCATCATGCTGGTCAGCCTCCCAGGCAGCACGCCTGCGAGCATCGATCTCCGGATCGGGGGCACCGCGTTAGGGGGCATCGCTTTAGGACGGAGCAACGTCACGTCGGGCTCAGCCGCAGTCAGCCGCGAGCAGCTGCGCGTCCACTACACCGTGGCGACCGGCGCGTGCACGGCCGCCTGCATCGGCTCCGGCAAGAGCCACATTGAGCGTGCGTCTGGCGAGCGCGTCAAGGTCAGGAAGGGCGGCGCGCCGATCGAGGTTCTGCCGGGCGACACGATCTGGCTGTCTCTCGACGGGAAGGACTCGCTGGGTGGATTCCGCTTCGAGGCGCCGGCCGCTGCCGCCGCGCCTCCGGCGGCGCCTCCTGCAGCAGCTCCTCCTCCTCCTCCTCCGTCCGAGGCCTTTCCAGCCGCCGCCGCTGACTCGCCCGCGGCACCACCGGAGAATGACGCGCCCGAGACCCCGGGCTGGCAGAAGTCACTGATGCCCGCGGACACGAGCAACGGCGCCGGGTCCAGCACCCCGACGGCCGGAAGCGGCGGCCGCGGCGGTCGTGGTGGTGGCCGGGGCTTTAATCAGTGCTACAACTGCGGAGAGTATGGCCATATCAAGAGGGACTGCCCGCAGCCGCAGCAGGGAGGCAAGGGGCGCGGCGGCGGTGGCGGCGACCGGTCAGGCGTGTGCTTCAACTGCGGCGAATCGGGCCACTGGGCGGGCGAGTGCCCGAAGCCACGCCGGCCGACGGGCGCTGCGGCGGAGGCGGCGGCCCAGGAGGCGGAGGCAGAGAAGGCTCGGAAGGAGGCGGAGGAGAAGAGGGCGGAGGCGGCGGCCAGGCGGCAGGCGGAGGGCGAGGCGCGGGCCAAGGCGGCGCGCGAGGCGGCCGAGGCGGGGGCGCGGCAGCGGCGGCAGGAGGAGGAGGCGATGGAGGCCGAGGCGCGCGAGCTGCTCGGCACGCGCGCGCTGCGGGTGCCGTGGCGCGAGCTGCGCAGCAGCGGCGAGCTCAGGCCGGCCGACGCCGCCGAGCGGGTCGTGTGCGCGACGCTGCGCCTCGCGGCGGGCGTGCTGTCGGCGTCGGCGTACACGGCGTCGGCGCGCGACGGCGTGCAGCAGTGGGAGGGCGAGCCGACGCCGTGCCGGTGGGAGGCGCTGCCGCCGACGGCCGAGGGCCTGCGCGGAGAGCTCTACGTCGAGCCGTACGACATCACGCGCCACGTGCTCCGACTGCGCGCCGCACCACCCGCCGCACCACCCGCCGCACCACCCGGCGCGGGCGCGGGCGCGGGCGCGGCGAGCGCGGGCGGTGCGGCGTGGCGCGAGCTGGAGGTGCGGATGGCGCCGCGGCGGCGGAAGCCCCCCGAGGCCGGCGGCGGCGGCGCGTCTGCGTCGTCCGAGGAGCCGCCGCGCGGCGATGCGACGGTGGGCGGCGAGATGCTGCGCGGCCTGGTGGCGCTGACGGCGCGCCTCCGCCCTCTCGCGCAGAAGATGCGCGCGCGCAACGACGAGAAGGACGGCGTGCTGGCGGCGCGCGTCGCCGAGCTCGGCCAGCAGACCGAGGAGCTGCGCCGCATCGAGGACGAGACGCTCGCCGACTTTCTGCCGCTGCTGCAGAGCAAGCGGCGGCGTTTGAGCGAGCTCGAGAAGGAGGCCGTCGCCAAGGGCGTCGTCGTGCCCGACAGCAGCTCATCCGCGGGCCCTTCGCAGAGCTCGCAGCAAGTCGAGGCCCTCGAGGGCGCGGGCGGCGCGGGAAGCAGCTCCCTGGCGGCACCCGCCGACAGGATGATTGAGTGAGGGAGGACTCGCATGCTATATTATAGATTATGAACGCATGCTATGATTTGCTACTACTCTAGCAAGCAAGCACCCCGCCATCGTCGCAGAGTGTTGACGCACGCGTACCTCGACGTGAGCACGTACAGCTTGCGGTACCACACGTACTGCGTCGCGTGCGCACGCATGGCGGCGTGGCATCGCCAGGGGCGCGCCGTCACGCAGCAGCACGCGTGCGGCCCATCGAGCGTCGAGGCTCGCACGCACCACACCGCGCGCACGACCGTGATGAGCAACGACAGCAGCACGTCCCACACGCTCAGGTGCTTGCGCAGCAGACCCGTGCTCTCCAGCTCGTAGATCGCAAGCGGCGCTTCCAGCCGCCACGCAGGCGAGCTGCTCGACGCAAGCAGACGGACGCCCGCGTGCACCGCCACGTGGTTGGGATGACCAGAGACGCCGTGACCGTCGAATGTGACCACCCGGCTGACACCCAGCGCGTGCAGGTGTGCATGCACCAGCGCCGCTACCTTCGCCGGTGGCCACGCGTTGGCGGGCCCATCCTGCAGCTGCGGGTCGTCGATGCAGCGCACGCGCTCGTCTGGTAGCCCCAACAGCGCGCAGCTGGCGCGCAGCTCGCGCGCGCGGACGGCGCCCAGCCCTTCGTAGTCGCCGGTGGAGAGGCAGAGCACGTGGATCTCGACGCCGTCGTGCAGGAGCTCCTCGAGCGTCGGCACGAAGAACATGCACTCGTCGTCGGGGTGCGCGGTGACCAGCAGCGCGCTCGAACCAGCGCCGTCGTCACGGAGCGGGCGGTCGGAGAGGGAGAAACCGGTCGCGTGGTAGGTCAGCCTCATGGCTACTGTTTGCGCCAGCACGGCGCCATCTGCGCAAAGTTGTTGATTTTTTTGAGTTACAACTGAAGCTGGGACCACCGCGTCGGTGACGCAGCCCAGGAGCTCAACGAGCACGTCTCGGGCTCGTACGTCGCCGAGGACATCTCGCAGGTCCGCCGCGATGACGTCGAAGCACCTCCTCGACTCCGAGCGCGACCGTCGCAGACAGCTCGAGCAGCAGGTGGTGCTTCTCAAGCGCGAAGCGGTGAGGCAGGAGAAGGAGCGGGCCGCCCAACGCGAGCTAACCCAGAGGACACGACAGGAGGCTGCCGACCGCGCCTGGCAGCTCGAGTGTGAGCTCGCGAAGCTCGAGGCGATCCTCCCGGGCGAGAAGTCGTTCGAGGAGGCGCTTCGTGCCACGCAGGAGGACGCGGCCAGGCGCAGCGAGCTCGAGCGACAGCGGCACCAGGCTAGAGCGGCGACGGTCATCCAGGCGCACCAGCGCCGGCGACACGGCAAGCAGCAGACCAAGGTGCTCGAGCAGGAGGCTCGAGCCGCCAGGCTGATCGTGCGCATCGCCGAGAGGATCCTCGAGCAGACGGCAGCTGGCAAGCCACCGCGCGCGTCATCGGCGAGGCCGCAGCAGCCGCCGCACCCGCCATCGTCCGATCTTTTGGCTCCCGGGCCTCGCGCGCCGTCGACGGTGCGGCCGCTCTCGGCGACGCTGACGCCGCTGCCGCCGCGACCGCGCACCGCGACCGGTGCGACCGCCGTCGACAGGGCAGCCGCGCGGGAGCGGCGCGTGCTGAGGAGCGCGGTCGCAAAGGCGCAGCGGGCGGCGGGCGACGCGGCCGCGCCGGCGCCGCCTCCGTCGGCGCTGGCGACGGCGGCGGCGGAGGCGGTCTCGCGTCTGGAGGCGGAGCAGCTGGCACGGCAGGACCTGCTGCGCGCGATGGAGAACCATCATGCGGCGGAGGCGGCGCGCAGGCTGCACGGCGAGGCGGGAAAGAAGGACGCCGCCGCGGCGCGGAGGGAGGAGGTGGTGGCGGCGGCGGCGCGGCGCGCGCAGCAGGCGACGTGGCGCACGGCGGCGGAGCGCCGCAAGGGCGCCGCCGCCGACGAGGCGCGCTTCGACGCGGCGCTGCGCGCGCGGAGGACGAGCGAGCGCGAGGCGAGGGAGAGCGTGCTGGAGCACGTGCGGCGCGCCGCACAGCAGGAGCACGCGCGTGCGGCTGCCCTCGGGGGCGGGTCGGCTGCACTGTCATTCGAGGAGGAGGGAGCGGAGCCGGCGTCGAGGCCGCTGAGTGCGCTGAAGCGCCATCCTGCCGAGACGGCGGCGCAGATCGAGGAGCGGCTGAAGCAGGCACGCCGGAGCCGCGCCGCCGGCATTGCCACGAACTCGCCAATGCTGATGATGCCGCCGCCGACCCCGCAGCCGCCGCAGCCGACCTGCAGACCGAGCACGGCCGGGGCCGGGGCCGGGGCCGGGGCCGGGGCGCGCCCCGTGCGCCCACAGTCGGCGCTGCCCAAGCGCCTCGCGTCCGCGCCGTCGGCGCGGCCGGCGTGCTCGGCGCAGCTGCGGCCCTCCTCGGCGGCGAGCGAGTATGGGAGGGCGCGGCAGGTGGCGGCGGCGCAGAAGGCGCTGCTGTTGGCGCGGCATGCGTCGCCGGCCGGCTCGTTTCGCTCCGTCTCGTCCTCCTCACGCAGGGGCGATCGCACCGCCACGCCCAAGGCGCCGCAGCCGCGCCCACAGACGGCCGACTCGGCGGCGGGGCGTCCCCAGCTCGAGCGCCTCGGCTACGGATTCACGGAGCTCTTCCAGAGCCGTGAATGGTGGGCGAGCCAGCTGCAGCCCGCCGCCGCAGCGGAGGAGGGGCGGCCTGCGAGCGCGCGACCCCACACGGCGTCCCCGAGGGCGAGGCGGCAGGCTGCGCAGGTCGACGAGCGGTTTGCGCAGATCGAGGCGAGGTTCGCGGCGCCGCCGGTGAGGCGAGGTTGAGTGGCGTGTTGTAGGGTGGGTCTACTAGGCTGACGCGCGAAGTCGTCCATTGAGGCTATTTAGGCTGTTCAGGCTGTTAGCTTACCTCAACTAGAGCTGTTTAGGGCTGTTTAGGCGGTTAGCTATCGGATCGCCTCCGTGGTCACAGTCCGAACAGCCCAGTTGAGCTGTTATGCCACAAAGAACTCTGTCGGTGAATGCAGAACTTCTCGTAGAACTCTGCTGCAGCCTGTTGCTCGAGCCGGATTGTACGTGAGACGGCGTGACGACCCATGCCCACTCTCCGCTCGCGTGCCATTCTCGGTCGGCCAGCTGCAGACAAGGAGAACCAGCAGCAGCCCGTCGAGAAGGAGCCCGAGCAGAGCAAGCTGGCGGTCGTCGCTGAGGCGGCGGTGGCTGCGGCGGCAAGGCTCGCTGCCGAACGTGCTGCAGTGGCCGCCACGGCCGCCGCCGCCCCCGCAGCCAGAGCCCCCTTGCAGATCCTCCGGCCATCCGCGCGTCGCGAGCACCAGCACCTCTCCGGCCCGGCCCACCTCACCGTGACCAGCTCGGGCGACCTCATGGTCTCGTCCACGCTTCAGGACGGAGGTCGGGCTGGCGTCCTCATGCTCTTCCCGGCCAGTGGATCAGCACCGCGCCACGTCTTCGGGCGGCACGATGGCTGGCACTACCCCTCCGGCCTCGCCGAGGCAGAGCCTGGCACAGTCTGGAGCGCCAGCAGCGAGCGCTGCGAGGTCCGCAAGCTGCGAGTCGACAGCGGCAGCACCCTCTGCTCTGTGGGCGCTGGACAGGGCGATGGCGACGGCCAGCTGCGCGGCCCCGAGGGCCTGACGCTCGCAGAGAACACACTCTTTGTCTGTGATCAACACAACCACCGCGTGGTGGCGTTCGATGCGACCGAGCTCACGTTCGCTTTCAGCTTCGGCCGGCACGGATCGGGCGACGGCGAGCTGTGCTTCCCACGAGGCCTGTCCGCGCGCGACGGCGACCCCGAGCTCTTGGTGGCCGATACCGACAACGACCGCATCAGCATCTTTGACCGAGCCAGTGGGGCGTTTGTGCGGGTCATCGGCAGCCGCGGTGAAGCGCCGGGCCAGTTTCTCTCTCCGGACGCATGCATCAACAACGGCAAGCTGCTGCTGGTCGCCGAGTTTCTCGGCAAGAGGATCCAGGTACTGACTCGGCTAGGCGGGCCGCTGCAGGTGGTGCACACATCCATCGATGGCAGGGAGCTAGGCCAGCTGAGCGGTGCGGCCATGCGAGGCTCGACACTCTTCGTGAGTGACTTTGACTACGACTGCATCGAGGAGTTCCATTGTCTGACCTGGGAAGAGGCCAGCGATGCGCTCGACGAGCTCGAAGCCCTGGCCGAAGCTACCGAAGCATTCCACAGCCTACACGTCAGCTGAAAATCTTTCAATCACCATCAACTACGTCGTTACACTCCTGAAACTGATCCGTGATACGTCGGGTGCCGGATCCGAATTGCTATACGGCGAACGAGTTCGGTCGTTGGATCCCAGAGTGGGTCAGTAGGTCTGTCGCGTCGTCCATAATCGCATGTGCGCGCTGAATTGTGATTCTATGGGCACCGTTTCCGTGCATCGTCATCATCTCATCATGCTGGTCGTGCTCCAGCGCCGCGTCCACGCGCGCCTCGCTTGAGCTGCGCCGCGTCTGGCCCATTCGTATATCCTTCGTCGTACCCGCGGCCGCGGCCGGCAGCCGAGCCGTTCCCTCTGCCGCTCGGGTGCGGTTGCGGCATTGGCCTCGCTGGCGGAGGCCCGCCACGCGCCTGCGGCCTTGGCTGATGCTGCGCCGGAGGAGGTGGCTGACGAGGCGGCGGCATCATGACGGCGGCGAGGCCCCTGACGTCGGACGACGGCGGCGGCGGTGGCGGGCCGGGCGGAGGCCCCAGCGGCGGTGGCGGCCCGGGAGGCGGTCCGAGAGGCGGGCCGCGCTGCGACCTGCCCGCTGACGGCGCGTGCTGCATGTGGCGCGGCGGCTGCGCGTACCCCGGGGGAGCATGGTGCGGATGCGCCGGGCCACGCGCAGGCGGCAGGTGCTGCGGCGGCACTTGGTGGTGCGACGGTGGCGGCGGCGGAGGCGGCGGCGAGCCTCGTGGCGGGCCGTGGCGAGGCGCGCCGGCATGGGGCGGCGGCGGCGGGTGCGTCTGCGGAGGGAGCGGCGGCGACGGCGGCGGCTGCGCGCGGTCTGCGAGACCCATCGTCTCGAGGAGGCGCTCGATCTGCTGCGGGATCGGGCCGTCGGGCCGCAGCCCCATCGCCTCGTTGGCGCTCTTGACAGCCGACGCCATCGGCGTGTCTGCGTTGAGCATCAGCTCCGCCTTGATCAGCCGCAACTTCTCCGTCATCGACATCGCGGGTCGGCCAGACTGGGGAGCGGCCGGCGGCGCGGAGGGGGCGGGCCTGGAGTTGGCGTGCGGCGCCGTGCCGTTGCCATTGGTGTGAGGCGCCGAGCTTGCCATCCTTGGCCGCGCCGCAGCTGGCATCGCAGGCGGCAGTGGCGCGCTTGGCTGTGGCGGTGCGGCGGAGGCAGCGCGTGGCGCCGCCGAGCGCGCGACGGCGGCTGGAGGCGGCAGCTGGTCTCTTGTGGCGATGGCGATGGGCGGCGCCGCTGCCCTTGTGGCGACGATCTTTGGCGACGTCGCGGGCGCTGCGCTGGGTCTGCCCTTGCTCTTGGCGGCAGGGGCGGGCACGGCGGCAACGGCGGTGGCAGGGGCGGGTGTGGGGGCAATGGCGGCGGGGGCAGGAGCAGAGGCGGGCGCAGAGGCTGCGGCACGGGCGGGAGCGGACCGCGGTGTTGGTGCAGTGACGACGGGGCAGCTGAGCTCGCACCGGAGCCAGACGGTGCTATCGCTCGTCGCTCGCACCGACAACGTGACTGTCGGGCGCGTCGGCGGCGGCGGCGGCGGCGGCGGCTCCGTGTCCTCGACCAGCGGGGTAAGGTCGGGCTGAGGCTGCGCCGGCTGCGGCGGCTGCGGCGGCGTCGCGGGCTGGCTGGTGGGGCGCTGCAGCACCTTGGGCTGCGCTGGCGGCGGCGGCGGCACCGACGGCACAGGCGCCTTCTCTCTGGGTGGCCTCGACGCGCCACCGGGCGGCGTGCTGGGCGAGGCTGGCTCGGCGGCGTCGTCGGAGGTGTTGGAGGTGCGGGGCGAGCGCGACGAGCGTGGCACGTGGCGCCCGTTGCCGTTGCCGTAGCTTCGCTCGTCTCGCTCCGGAGTTGGCGGGTCGCGCTGCGCGCGAGGCGGCGGCACGAGCACGCGAGGATTGCTCACCAGCCGCACCTCGCCACCTCCCTCGCGCCCCCTCTGCGGTGGCTGCTGCTGCTGCTGCTGCTGCGGTGGCTGCTGCTGCGGCGACGGCGAGTCGTCTTGGGGCGGCTTGCCATTCGCCGCCGCGCTGGCCGCTTTGACCTCGGCGCGGATCTCCTCGAGCGTCTTGGGCGCCCAGTTGTTCGGGTCCTGCTTCCTCCTCGGCTTGGCCGCGGCCGCCGTGCCCGGGGCGGGCGGCGCCTCCCTGGGCGGCTTGCCTCCGCCTCCGGCCGACACCATCTTGACGCTGCCCGACGGCGCCCACGCCTCCTGGCGCGCCTCCTCGCCCCTGGCCCTGCCGCCGTTGGCGGAGGCGCCACCACCGCCGCCACCGCCGAGGCGAGGCGCGCCCATCTCGCGCAGCACAGCGAGGGCGCCCTCCACGTCGCCCCTGCACGCCATCAGCGCCTCGGCGGCGACGTCGACGTCGTACCCCGCCGCCATCACGTCGGCCAGCGCGCGCTGCGCCTGCTTGCCGCCCTCCTCCTGCGCCTGGATCTGCCGCAGGCTCATCTTGGGCCCCACGGGCGCCACCGCCGCCTC
>Ga0115006_10002572_pt1 | contig 11970 bp, 2 predicted proteins | sample ArcOceMetagenome_3_FD_88943 | JGI IMG/M metagenome (GOLD analysis project Ga0115006, IMG submission 88943) | Marine eukaryotic phytoplankton communities from Arctic Ocean - Arctic Ocean- Svalbard ARC20M Metagenome | ecosystem: Environmental > Aquatic > Marine > Oceanic | place: Arctic Ocean...
CGCGTGCGGCTCGGTGACGATCTTTTCGTCACTGATCCCACAAACGTGCCGCGCACGCAAGCCACGGCCGAGGAGCGGCAGCGCGTCGAACAACTGGAACAGCACGTCGTTCCCACGTTTGGCACTCAACTCCGCGAGTTTGAGCGGCGACCGGCGTGCGACGCACAGCGGTTGCTAAGCGTACTGTAGCAGTAGTGTTCAGTTTACGCGTGCTTCGAAACTGGTTTCTTTTAGGTGGACTTAGCAGACGCTCTCGCGAGCAACTCAAAAGCTGAGCCCGAGCGTCCGGTCGAGATTGTCGAGCAGGCTGCGCGCAATCGCCTGCGCGGGCACGCCCCAGATGAGGAGGTGGCCCGACTGCGAGCCGGCGAGCACAAACTGCTCGTCGGCGGTGAGGCTGAGGCAGTGGAGCGGCGCAGGCGGGCCGCTGCCGACGCCGCCCGCCGTCAGCCGGTGGAGGACGCGGAGGTCAATGGCGCGGCGGAGCACGACGGCGCCCGCCTCGCCCGCGGTGAGCACGACTTCGCCCGACTGCGAGAAGACGACGGCGGCGAGGCGCTCGGCGGCCGCCGCCGACGCGAGCGGCGGCTGGCGGTGGCGCTGGTTGAACGTGCACGTGTGCAGCGACGTGTCGGTGCGCGAGAAGAGCACGAGCGTGCCGGTCGACGAGAGCGCCAGCAGGTCAACGCCGTGCAAGCTCGGCTGCTCGAGGGTGCGCACGTACTGCCCGGTGCGCAGCGCGTGCACGATCGCGGTGCCGTCGGCCGAGCCGCTCACGACCGTGTCGAGCGCCGCCGAGACGACGACGCACGTCACCTCGTCGTCGTGCCCATGCAACACGTGGCGTGGCTTGTCGGGGAGCAGCCCGGCCGCAGCGGCGGCGCCGCCGCCGCCCACGCCCATCCGCCCCGCGATGGCCGACGAGGACGGGGCGCCGCCGTGGTGCCCCACGAGCGGCCACACCATCAGCGTCGTGTCCCGTGACCCAGTGACGAGCGTCGAGCCGTCGTCCGACAGCGCGAGGCAGCTGACGACGTCGGTGTGCGCGCGCACGCTCTGGAGCGACCTCCCGTCGGCGAGCTGCGTCACCTTGAGAGAGTGGTCCCAGTAGCCGCACGAGTACAGGAGCCGGCCGTCGCCCGACGCAGCGAAGCGCGTGGTCGCCTGCCGCTGGTCGTCCGCAAACGGCACGCCAAAGAGCAGCCGCGGCGCGCGGCCCGTGTCGAGGTGGAAGGGGAGCTCCTTGCCGGCCTCGTTTGGCGCGTGCGGCCGCCAGCCGTGGCACGACGCGCGCCGGTCGGCGGCGACGGTGACGATCCGCTCGGCGCGCGCGGCGACGGCGAGCACGGCCGAGTCGCCCAGCAGCTTGTTGAAGTAGAGCCGCGACTGCCCCGGGGCGACAATGAGCGACGCGGCCGGCTTGGCGTGCGCGGCGCCGCGCGGCGCGTGCGCCCGCTCGAGCAGCTGCGACGGCGTGTTGCCAAAGTTGACGATTTGCGCCTCAATGGCTGTTCCGGCGTGGGGCACGAGCGTTTGAGCAGCAGATTAGCCCTGGCATCTGCAGGCGCAAGGTTAGGTTTGAGCATCCTCATCGCGGCGCACCGGCACGCTCGCGCTCGTCGGAGATCGCGTCGAGGTCGACCGACCCCTCGTAGGTGAGGTGGTAGAAGACGTTGAGGCTCTCCTCCGCCTGCGCGCCGCGCTGCTTGACGCCAAAGACGAGGTCGACCCACTGGTGCAGATGCGCCGAGACGTGCTCGCTCTCGAGCGCCTCGCGGTGGCGCGAGACGAAGTCGTGAGGCGAGGTGGCCCACGGCGGCAGGCGCACGTCGTCGACGCGGTTGCCGTCCTGCCGCTCGCCCAGGTCGAGGCCGTTGGCGTTGCGGAAGAGCTCCGCCTGGCAGCGTCAAGAGAGAGGAGAGTCGAGTCTCAGGTGGTGGTGGGTGGTGGGTAAGTTGGCGTGTGCGGTGGGCGAGCTCAACGGCAGCGTGCGGTGGTGTTGCACCTGGTAGAACATCTCCGGGATGAGCTCCTTGACGTCGGCGCTGTTGGTTGTGGCGTTGGTGTACGTCGACGACAGCGAGTGGAAGAGGCGGTCGGCGTGGTCGAAGAAGCCGCCCTGCAAGGTGGGTGTGGGTCGAAGGTGGGGTCACGTGTGCAAGTGGGGCTGGTGGCGAGTCGAACGTGGGGAGTGTTGCGAGGCGGCCTGTTGCTGACCTGCAGACGGATCGCGAGCGTCGTGAACGGCTCGAGGCGGATCAGGTAGTGCAGCACGATCGCCGCCGAGGAATAGTGCGAGCCGTAGTGGAAGGGCGGAGGCTGCTCGTCGTCTCTGATCTCCTTGAGCTGCTCGTACCGCTCGGCAATCTCCCTCGCGCGCTCGGGTCGCTGCGCGCCCATCGGCTTGGAGAGGTCGCGGAAGGTGGCTGGGTCGGAGAGGTCGAGCTTGTCGCTCGTGTAGTCGGCGAGCACCCACGGGAAGACGGGGTACTGGTTGAGGTCGTTGTATGTGCGCCCCGCCAGCGTGTTGAGCCGCTGCAGGTATTCAAAGTTGGAGATCTGCCGCGCCTGCCACCGCACGACGAGCTCGTTGACCCACCGCCGGTCCGACGGCGACACCACCTGCAGCCGCGGCACCGCGCTCTGCAGCTTGCTCAGCAGCTTGCGCCGCCGCGTCTTGACTTGCAGGTTGACGAAGACGGCGGGCGCCTCGCGGAAGAAGAGCTCGAGCGCGCACGCGCGCAGCAGGTAGCGCCGCCGGTGGACCTCGTGCAGCCCGGCGAGCGGCCACTCCTTTTCCTTCGGCGGCTTGTCCGTCGGCCGCTCGCCGCGTCTTCTCCTCTCCCACTTGGCGAGCTCCTCGGCCGCCTGCGCCTCCCACTTGGCCATGTCGGGCGAGAAGGTGAGCTTGGTCGCGTGCAGCTGCAGCGTGCCGGGCACCACCCGCTGCGCCGTCACCAGCTCGCACTCCATCTCGAGCTTGAGCGTCTGTCGGCGTGCCTCCTCCTCGCGCTCGCGCGCCTCCTCGGTGTCGCGCGGCGTCGAGGTGGGTGTCAGCGGCGCGAGCGACGACGAGCCCTCCGGCGTCGCCGGTGAGCTCGCCTCACGCAGGTCCATCCCGCCAAGCATCCCGCCACCGCGCAGCATCCCGCCGCCGCCGCCGACTCCGCCCGCCGCGCGCGAGCGCCGGTCGGCCAGCCGCTCGGCCTTCTTCTCCTCCTCCTCCCAGTCCTCGCCGTCGGAGCCCTCGCACAGCTTGGCCAGCTCGACGCCCGTCGGCAGCAGCGAGATCGACGGCAGCATCGGGTATGGGCGCGACGCCTGGCCCGGCCCGCCCGGCCCGCCGCCGCCGTCGCCGTCGCCGTCGCCCTGCTGCTGCTTCTCGTCGTTCTTGACACGGTGCGTCGACGCCTCGCGGTGGCGCGTGCCGCGCTCGACGCGCTTCAGCCGGCACCGCTGCCGCAGCGCGTTCTCGGTCTTGTCGAGCTTGAGCACCACCGGACTCTCGGCCTCCGCCTCGGCCGAGGGCGGTGGCGGCGCCCACGGCGCGCGCTGGTGGGTGAGCTGCCGCTGCAGCTTCATCCACAGCCGCGCCACCTTGCGCTCCTGCTGCGCCTGCGCGTGCTGCCGCTCGTCGCGTCGGTTGACGTCGTCCTCGTGCAGCACCACGAGCTGCTCCTGCCAGCGGTCGGTGCCGTGCGACAGCTCCGCCTCCTCCCACTGCTCCTGCGCGCGGCGCGACACGCGCAGCCGCGCCAGCAGCCGCGCCCGCGCCCGCGCGACCAGCGAGCACTGCACCGCCTGCCGGTCGGCCGCCGCGCGCAGCACGTGCCGCAGCAGCGGCGTGCTCGCCTGCCGCCACGTGGCGCCCTGCAGGTCGTCCGGCCTCGACGCGCGCGTCTGCGGCGCAAACGGATACGGCTCGAGCAGAGTGAGCAGTAGCAGCGTCGTCTGCGCCACCTTGCGCTGCCGATCGGCGAGCGAGACGCCCTCCGCACCACGCGTGCTCTGCCCATCGGCGCCCGCGGGCGACGACGACGTGCGACCCATCAACCCGCCGCCGGCGCCGGCACCGCCGCCGGCGCCGGCGCCGCCGCCGCCGCCGCCCTCGGTTGCGTCCTTGGCGGCGGCGGCGGCGTCGGCCTCGATGCCCACCTGCAGGCTAGTCATGATGACGTGCAGCCGCGCCATCGCGTACAGCAACGCGCCCTGCGCCGGCGCCGTCGCCACCGCCGCGCCGTCGCCGCAGAGGTCGGACGCGACACGCTCCAGAAGAGTCGCCTGCCACTTGCCGCAGTGCGCGTGGAGGCGCTGCCGAAGCGCCTTGGCGCTCCTCTGCTCGAGACGCCGCGCCGGATTGGACCCGCCCAGCCCACTCTTGCCGCCAGATCGGCCGCCGGAGCCGCCGCCGCCGCCACTGTCGGAGGCGGACGCGGCATGGCTCGGCTGCAGCGCCGTCAGCAGGGAGCCGAGCAGCGCGTGGTACGCATTCCACTGCGCCGCCGGCACCTTCTCCGCGAGCACGTGCAGCAGCAGCCGCAGCGCCGACCAGTAGAGGCCGCCGTCGAGCTCGAGGCGGACGAGCTCCGTGCCAGACTCGCCCTCCTCCTCCAGACCCCCCGCGCCCCCCCCCGCGCCCCCCGTGCCTGCGCCTCCCCCGGCTGCGGAAAAGAAGCGGCCGTTGCTGACGCCGGTGCTCCGCTCCTCGAGACCCGCGTCGCCGCTGCCATCGGAAAAAGGGACAGGGGCGCCCGCCATAGGCGCGGCGGCCGTGATGGCGGCTGCGAGGTTGGCGCTGCCGCCGCCGCCGCCGCCTGCGACGAGGTCCTTGCCGCTGCCCCGCTCCGTCGCTCCGCCGCCGACACGAGACGTGCGCGTGAGGACAGAGCCGACGACGCCGCGGGGCGTGCTCGCCGCCTCGCCGCCGCCGCGCCGCTCGGCCTGCGCCTCACACCACGTCGAGAACCCGGCGCGCGCCACCGCCCAGTCGGGCTCCCGCTCCGTCGGCAACACACCCAGCTGCTGCAGCAGCTGCAAAGTCACCGTCACCAGCGGCAGGTCGGGCCACGCGCCAGCGACGCCCGGGTCGGCGACCGCCTGCCGCCTGCCCGCCTGCTCGCGTAGCCACTCGGCCGCGTTCTGCTCGTTGTCGGCGGAGACGGGCTGCGCGGCGTGCGCCCTGTCGCCGACAGTCTCGTCGAAGAGAAACTGCATCGTCATCGCGAGCACCTGCTCCACATTCTCCGCCCAGATCAACGGGCCGCCACCGCCCTTGGCGCCCTCGGCGCCGCCGCCGCCACTGCCGCCACCACCGCCTCCGCTCCCGCTGCCGGCCGGGGCGGCGGCGGCGGACTCGGCGGCGTGGCGGGGCAGGTGCGCCACCAGCGCCGACACGGCGCCCTGCAGGATGCCGCGCCCCACCGCACGCGAGAACTCAATCTCGAACTTGCTCGACTGGCGCTGAGGCGGCGGCGGCGGCGCCTCGGGCGCCGACGAAGACGGCTCGTCCGAAGCGAGGCTGCTGGTGCGGGCGGCGTCGGCGGCCGTCGCCGCGATGCGCTCTCCGCCTGGCGCCGCCGCGGGGTTGAGGAGGAGGGTGGCGTGGCCGAGGCTCATCAGCAGCGTGCGCCAGCCCTGCGTGCGGTGGAGCAGCGTGTGCCCGTGCAGCACCAGCATCAGCTGCATCAGCAGCGGCACCAGCTCGAGACCGCCGGCGCCGCCGGCGCCGCCGCCGTCGGGCGAGAGCAGCTGCAGCAGCCATTGCTGCCAGCCCGCCTGCCCGAGCAGCGCGTCGCAGTTGGCGCGCCCGGCGCTCGCGAGCTGCGTCAGGTGCGAGAGGGCCTGCTTCTGGATGGCGCCCGGCGCCGCCGGCAGCAGCCGCAGCAGCGTCCCCAGCAGAGGCGCGTGCTGGACGGTCTGTGCGGGCAGCGTCGCCACGTCCTGCGTCACAAAGTGCGGCAGCCCGACCAGCGTGTCGAGCAGTGCGGAGTAGGTGTTGTTGGAGAGCGGCGCGGCGCCCATCGCATGCGCGACGCGCGACCACAGACCCGGCGGGGGCGGCAGCTTCTCGCCGCCCGCCGAGAGCAGCAGGCCGAGCAGCCGCAGCGCCGCCAGCCGCAGCACCTCCGACTCGCCGTGCATGAGGTCGGCGAGGGTGTCGAAGACGGTCGACTCGCGCCGCTGGTGCTGCTCGGTGAGGCGCGCCACCAGCTGCACGCCGATGCCGCCGAGCTGCCCGAACGTCGAGAGGCGGCCCGCCTGGTTCTTGGGCGTCAGCCACACCAGCAGGAGCTGGACGACGTCGCGGAGGACGTGGGCGTCGCGGCAGCCGCGCAGCGTCGCGACCAGGCACGACACGTCGGCCGAGGAGAGGTGCGCGCCCGCGAGCAGCGAGACCAGCTGGAGCACGCGCGACCGCAGCTCGCGCAGGCCGTCGGCGTCCGGCCGCTCGCCCATCACCTCGCCGGTGACCGCGTGGCGCAACGGCTGGCGGCCGTAGGCGGCGGATGAGGGCTGGTGCCAATAGAAGAGCTGCAGGATGTCGAGGAGGCCCTGGACCGAGAGCAGCGGCGGCGACGAGCCGGCGGGGCCGCCGCCGTGCGGCATCAAAAAGGACTTGGGCTTGCGCTCGACCTCGGCGTGGAGCACGTCGTACACTTTGAGCTGCACCTCCAGCCGTGTAAAGAGCCACAGTCGCGGTTGCCCAAAGAGGAGCGTCACCGCCTCGTGGTAGGCGCCGGAGGTGCTCGCGAAGCAGCTCGTGAGCTTGACGCACGCGTTGATGGCGTCGACCGACCACAGCCCGGGCGAGACGTAGTTGTGCAGCAGGAAGGCCAGCATCGCAAAGCCGTGGCGGCGTAGCATGAAGTGCTGGTCGGCGGCGCTGTCCCACAGCATCTGCGAGAGCAGGTTGAGCAGGCCGACGAGGAGCTGCTCCGCCCCTCGGCTCGAGAGCGCGCCGCCACCGCCACCGCCGTTGCCACCGCCACCACTGCCGCCACCGCTGCCACTGCCACTGCCACCACCACTGCCACTGCCGGATGCGTCGCCCTCCCTCTCCCTCTCCCTCTCCCTCTTGTCGGGCTGCGGCTGTGGGAGCCGCGTCAGCAGCGGGAAGAGCAGCTGCACACCGCCGAGGCACTGCGCCGTCTCGCGCACCGACTGCGTGACGCACGCGTGGCCGCCCACACGCAGCGTGGCGGGCGCCGCGATCCGCTCGCGCGACGCCGCCGACGAGGACGACGAGGCGAGCCCGTCGGCGCCGACGGCGACGACGGCGTTGTTTGGGAACTCGTCGCCGTCGCGCGACTTGGGGTTGAAGGCGAGCAGGAGCGACGCCATCCACGGCTGATCGGCGGTCGCGTCGGGCAGGTCGTGCACCCACATGAAGTTTGGGCCGAGCGCCCAGATCTGCTGCACCGCCTCCGGCGCCAGCTGCTCGCTGTGCAGGTAGACGGCACCGAGCTGCGCGTGGAGCGAGTGTGGCCGCGACGCCGCCGCGTAGAACGACGCCATCGCGCCGCCGCCGCCACCGCCGAGGGCGCAGCCGGTGCCGTCAGTGCCTCCCGTGCCAACGGGCGGCGCCGACGTGCCGACGAGGGCGGACGTGAGGCGCTCCGCGTGCGGGAAGCGCAGCAGGCCATTCTGCTGCGGCTTGCCGTCGACGTACAGCGTCGCCTGCGACTTGGCGAAGAGCCGCGACGACACGTGCGCCACGCCGACGTGGTACCAGCGCCCCGGCTTGAAGACGAAGCGGAACTCGAGGACCGAGCGGCCGCCGGGTCCCGAGGCGGCGGTGGCCGTCGTGCGCAGGCGCAGGCGCGCCGCGTCGGTCGCGTCGTGCGGCGGCTTCTCGGCGCGCACGCGCTCGAACAGCGCCTCGACGCCGCGCCCCTCCTGGTCGAGCAGAGAGAAGAGCCGCGGCGACCACCCCAGGTCGGACGTGCCGCCACCGCCGACGCCACCCCCCGCGCTGCCGCCCGTGCCCCCCATGCTGCCTCCCACGCCGCCGCCGCTGGGCTGGTCGCCGCCCCAGCCGGAGACGTGCGGATGGAAGGTCTCGACGCGCACCCAGGTATGGAAGGTGTAGCCCGTCTGCGTGAGGCGCGGGATCGGCGGCAGCAGCAGGCCGGAGCGGTGGCCGTCGAGGATGAAGAAGGCGGCGGGGCCCTCCTGCTTGAGCATCGCCGCGAGCGCCGCCTGGAGCTCGCCGTGCAGCGCGGGGGCGCGCGCGCGCAGCAGCAGCAGCTTGAGCTCGGCGACAGACATCGAGTGCGACGCGAGCGGCGTGAGCACGCGCAGCACTTCCGCCTGCAGCGCCAGAGCCTCGGATGGCAATGACGCCAGCAAATGGAGGAGACGGCGCGGCAGCTGCACCTCGCAACAGCGCGAGCGGTTGAGCACCGACGCGGCGAGCAGGGAGCCGAGCTTGCGCAGCATCTCGAGCTGCAGATTCGCGGCGCAGTGCGGCAGCAGCGACAGCAGCAGCGACGCGACCTGCGGCACCTCGACCGTGCTCGCCTCCGCCATCGCCCACGCGCCCGAACGCTCCGCGTCGCCGTCTTCCCTGTCGGCCCTGCCGCCGCTGCCGCCTCGACCGCCGCTGGCAGCCTTGGCGACGGTGCCGTCGCCGTCGCCGTCGCCGTTGCCGTCGTCCTCCCAGCCCGGCGGAATGAGGCTGGGCGGCGTCGGCGGCGAGACGCCGTCGAGCTGCGACGGCGCGGCGGCGAGCCAGTTGAAGAGCCGCGCCATCAGCGGCGCCGTCGGCGCGTCGTCGCACGCGTGGAGCAGCAGCAGCTGCAGCTGGTCGAAGCCCACCGCCTCGGCGAGCGCCTCCGTCGCGTGCGGCGAGCCCCACGTGAGTGCGGGCATCGCACGGAGCACCTGGTGGCCGAGCGAGAGGCACGCGGCGCCGCGCGGGTGCGCGTGGAGCATCGACGACATCTGCGTGAACGCGCAGCACTCGCGCAGCAGCCGGCGCGACGTCGGCTCGGCCAGCTCGTGCTGCGGCTGCAGCAGAGCGCGCCGCTGGTTGCGCGCCCACAGCACGCCCTCCTCGGCGCGCACCAGCACGCGCATGCCGTGCAGCAGCAGGTGGCGCAACGAGCTCGCCGCGTGGTGCAGAGAGAGCAGCCGCAGGTACGCCAGGTACAGCTCGACGCCGTGCGCCCACGCCGAGCCGCCCAGCGGCTCGGCGCCGCGGCCCTGCTGCATCCCCTCCACCTCGGTGACGCACTCGAGCGCGGCGTCGCGCATCAGGCCGCTCAGCAGGCCCATGGCGAAGCGCGCCACGTGCGCCGGCTGCGCGCCCTCCGTCGTCGTCTCCGCCGCCGCCGCACCGCCCTCCTGGCCGCTGGTGGTGGTGGAGGCCTCCCCCTCACCCTCGACCGGCTTGCCGCGCGGCGTCGGCGGCGCCGTGTCGTCGTCGGAGTCGTGCAGGCCGCCGCTGCGCCGCAGCAGCGCAAGCAGCGTCCCGCTCACCGACCCCTGGCGCTCCGGCGACACCTGCAGCGCCCACCTCGCCAAGGGCGGGAGCTCGAGCAGCTGCTGCAGCAGGCGCAGGCCCAGGCAGTGCGGCCCGCCGCCGCGCCACCACGGCGCGTCGGCGGCGGCGCCGTCCGACGGCCCTCCGGCACCACCACCGCCAGCGCCGCCGCCTCCACCGCCCAGCCCCGCCAACGGGCTTCGCCATTGCCCAGTCTCGCAGGGGGGCTTGGCGGTGGCGGTACCACCCAGCCGGGGCAGGGTGCCGCTGGCGGTGGCGACGACGACGCCGTCGCTGTGCTCCTGCTGCACTCTCCCACCGTCGTCGTCAATCTCGCTCGGAGGCTCGCTGACGTCGTCGACGTTGACCGTTACCGTCTCCCGCTCGCTGCGGTCGCCGCCGGTGCGTCTCTCCGGCTCCGAGACGCGCGCGAGGAAGCCCTCACCCTCGCCGTCGCCGTCGGGTCCATCGCCGTGCAACGAGAGCGGCGGCACTGAGTCGACGTCGATCGTCTCCCATGCGTTGCGCGGCGACGTCGTAAACGAGAGAGTCGGGCTCGCGGGGCTGCCGAGGCTCGTCGCCGCGAGGCGCGGCCGACCGGGCGAGAGCTCACCAAGGTCGCTCTGGCCGTCGTCGCTCTGGCCGTCGTCGCTCTGGCCGTCGTCGCTCTTGCCGTCGTCGCTCTTGCCGTCGCCACCAGCGGCGCCACCGTCGCTCGCGTCCAGCAGCTCGAGAGGCGGCACCGCAGCCTCGGGGGGCATCGCCGGCGCGGCGCACGGCGGCAGCGCCGGCAGCGCGATCCGCGACAGTAGCGTCATCACGCGCGCCCAGTTGGCCGGCACCGCCTCGTGCAGCTCGGGGAGCGGCCAGCTCGGCAGCGGCGCGGCGGCGCACAGCACCGCGAGTGACGCGTGAAGGCAGTGGCACAGCCCGTGCACGAGTGCGGCGCCCGGCGGCGCGTCGGAGACGATCGCGGGCGAGTCGGCCATGGAGGCCGTCACATCGACGGATGTGGACGCGGAGGCGGACGCGGGATGCATGTGCCGGGCGGCGGTGCGGTGGATGGCGGCCAGCAGCGTCGCGCAATGGTCGGCGCGCGCGGCGGGCGGCGCCGACGGCAGAACGTCGGCGAGCTGGAGGAGGGTGTGGAGCACGAGCGTCGCCATCGGCGGAAGCTCGAGCTTTACATCGGGGTTGCGTTTGAGCGTGCCGTCGGGCCGGAGGGTGTAGGTGGCAGCACGCACGGGCGGCGGCAGCGGCAGCGTCGCTGGCCACGGGAGCGGCGGCGTCGCGGCGTAGAGGTGGTCGGAGCACAGCCACGAGACGAGCTGCACCGCGGGCGGTGCGGGCGACGGCGCGTCGTGCCCGCGACCGAGGGAGGCGGCCGGCGCGGCAGCGGCGGCGCCCGCGCCACCACGCTGCGTGGGCATCGGCACCGGCGTCGGCGGCTGATTCAGCAGCGCCGGGCCAAACTCGCGCGCGAGGCCAAAGGTGAGCAGCTCCAGAGGAGCGACGCCGCGGCGCGGCAGCGGCGGCGGCGGCGGCGGCGGCGCGTGCGGCGATGATTGCGGTGCGGTGGCGGTGGCGGTGGCGGCGGCGGGGGGGGGGGGGGGGGTGGAGGGGGTTGCGGTGGCGGTGGCGGTGGCGGTGGCGGTGGCGGCACCGCGTGGAGAGGAGAAGGCGTCGAGGCACGCGCCGATGAGGTCCACACACATCGGCGTGATCTCCGCCTCCGCGGCGCTGAGCTGCACACCGACGCAGCTCGCGGCCGTCACGCCGCGGCCAGGGGCAGCGCCTCCAGAGGTCGAGGCCGAGGACGAGGTGCGGCCGTTGCGGGGGGTCGTCGCGGCGACCGAGGCGCCCGAGTAGGATCGGCAAGCGGCGCGGAGGAAGGCGAACGTGAGCCGCAGCTCCGGCGCCGCCGCCGCCGCCGCCGCGTCGGCCGCCGCCTCCGCCGCGCCGAGGCTGCCCGAGGGCGGCGGCACGGCAGGCGGCATCGGCGGGAGGACGCCATGGGACCACTCCACCAGCTGCGCCGAGCTCATGTCGAGCTTCTGCGCGTCGGGGCGCGCCTGTGGCCGTGTGGTCGTCGTGCCAGACCACACCATCCCGGGCGCGGGCGCCGCGGGGGAAGGTGGCGCGTCGGCTTCGGGCGACGACCCAGACCCGGCGGAGGCGGGGCCCGCCACTGCAGCCCGCGCCTCGGCCGCCTCGGCCTCGGCCGCCTCCGCCTCCTCGGCCGCCGCGGACGCCTCCGTGAAGGTCGCCTCCACCCATAGCAGCAGCCTTGAGACCGCCGCGCGCCCTCCCGCGCCCAGCAGCTGCTCGCGCCATGCGTCGGTGCCCGAAGAGCCCTGCAGCAGCACCGCCAGGCACTGGAGCTGCTGCTGCAGCAGCCGCCGCGCGCTGCCCGCCCGCAGCGCACCGCCAGCACCGCCTCCGCCACCGCTTGCGCCGCGCCCGCCGCCGCCGCCGCCGCCGCCGCC
>Ga0115006_10002573_pt1 | contig 11967 bp, 4 predicted proteins | sample ArcOceMetagenome_3_FD_88943 | JGI IMG/M metagenome (GOLD analysis project Ga0115006, IMG submission 88943) | Marine eukaryotic phytoplankton communities from Arctic Ocean - Arctic Ocean- Svalbard ARC20M Metagenome | ecosystem: Environmental > Aquatic > Marine > Oceanic | place: Arctic Ocean...
CCCAAGAAAAAGAAGGCCCCTTCTGCGAGGAGCGCGCTCTTGTCGGGACGGTGAAGCTCACCGAGCACAAGGATTTCGGGTCTGGGTCAGAAAGTGATGTCACATTTCTGACCCAGCCCCGAAAGTGATGTCGCTCCAGGTCATCCTGAAACCTTCCTGTGCAGACACTCGGTTCTGCCCTTCGCTCTGCTGCGTGGCAGAACCCGTAGTCTGCCCGTGGGGCGGCTTGCAGGTTCACAGGAGGGACGGGAAAGGGGGCTGGGGCGACACCAAGGGGCGCCCTGCGCTGGAGGAGGGGCCAGTCGGCCCGAGTGGGAGGGTGAAGGGAGAATGGCTTACATGCCAGAAGTCCGAAACGGCCTCCCAACATGTAGGGCCGTGCTCTCAGGAGCCTCCCAACACGGCCGACGCCGAGAGGGCCGCCGAGGCGGAAGGCCAGGTGGCCGTGGTGTGTCGTGCCACGGCCGGCCATGCTGCACTCGACTGATGCTCATCAGATGTCCGCCATCGCGCGCGCGACGGCGTGGTTGTCCATCTCGGGGATGTTCCGCGCCGTCAAGGTCGTGACGTTGGAGGTGCGCATCCGCCGCACCCAGTGGACGTAGTCCTCGGGGCGGAGCCGCGCGTAGATGCGCAGGGACTGCTCGCACTTCCAGCGGCAGAGCGCCATGATCAGCGCCGGGCTCGCTCCTTGGGCGAGGAGGGCGCATGCCGCAAACACGCGCATGCTATGAAGCGTTAGCATCGCCGCACGCTCGGCGGGCAGCGCCGCCTTGACGATCGCGCGGAAGGCCGAGTCGGCCGGCCCGTGCGTGAGCGGCGTGGCCGCCACTGGGCCCGAGGGGAACAGCGGCACACGCCGCCGCTCGCTGCCGTAGACCGGCGAGCCAAGCTCGAGGTCGGCGAGCCAGCGAGCGGCATTCAGCTCGTCGTCGGGGTCAAACGGGAGGTGAATCGGGTGCGCCCCGAACGACTCCGAGAAAGGGTCGTTCTTGACGGGCGGCGGCCGTAGGACGGCTCGGTCGGCCATCGTCAGCGAGCTGAGCTCTTCGACGGTGAGCTCCGAGCGGTACTCGCCCTTGAAGAACCAAGAGAGGTTGGCCCTCGAGGCCGAGCCCATGTCGAACTCGTCACGCGTCACCGGAAGCACGTCCGCCTTGCGGAAAGCTGCCGCTCGTGCCGAGGTGAGGAAGGCACGGAAGCTGCGCCAGAACGGCTGGGCCCAGTTCAGGGTTTTGCCATTGGCAAGCGTCGTGCCGGACGGCAGGCGGAGGATCGCCAACGTGTCGGCGTTGGTGAGCGGCTCAGCCCGCTTCGGAATGAGCGACTCCGGGCCGTGCAGCCTGATGTACTGCCGCAGCATCCCCTTGAGCAAGACCGTGAGCTCGGGCGTCGCGACCGGGCTGATGCCGCCGCGCTTGAGCACACGCTTGACGGCGAGCGTGTTGTTCATCGCTGAGGCCGGTTTTGGTGCGGCGTTGCCGCCCCTCGGCTTGATGTTGACGCGGTACTCGTTCACGTTGTAGGCGTTGAACAGAAAGCGCTCGCGCCGCAACTCGTCGAAGGAGAGGTTCTCCGACGAGGGACGCCACGCCGACGTCCCGAAGTCGCGGCAGAGGTCCTCCCAGCGCGCCCACGCGGTCGAGTCCTTGGAGAGCGTGTTGACGGGGGTGGCTTCCTCGAGAAGCTCGCCCATGTCAGCGACGAGCCTGTCGAAGGCGTCGGGGTCGCGTGGTCTGAGTGCGAACTCTGACTTGTCGTTGGCGAGCGACGAGGCGAGCGACTGTCCACGGAGCGCAGACGTCGTCATGCGCAGCCTCTTCGCAGCCTGCGATCGCGCCGGGGCGTACACGCGCGAGTGCGAGGCAGCGGAGGTGCCGGTCGGCGCGTCTCGTGCGCTGGCGTGTCCGGGAGGCACGGGCGCGCCGCCGCCGCCCAGCCCGGCCCTCGGCAGGGGCGAGCCAAGCAGCGCCGAGAAACTGCTCCCGGGCACCGCAGACGGGAGCGCCAAGTGAGCGAAGCGGTCGGATTGCGCGGGGCCGCACGGCGCGGCGCGCTTGCCGAGCGCTGCCGTCGGCGCCTGAGACGGGCGCGCGCAGGGCGCCGCGCTCGAATCGGGTGCCACCGCGGCGCTCATGGCTGACGTCAGTGAGACGTAGCTCGCACCGGGGACGCCCCCTGCGCCGAGGCCACAGCCGGCCGCTGCCGGGGCGGCGGGGCTCGGTCGCACCGGCCCGGGAGATCGCGCCTCTGCGGGCGGTGCACTGGGCACAGCGCGGAGCGCAGCGCGGGCGGTCAGCGCGGCGAAGCTTGCGCCGGCGACCGCCACCGGCAGCGCCAGGTGGGCGCAAGAGCTCGGGCCGTCGCCCGTGATTCCACCGCGAAACTTCTTCGTGGCGCTGAGCTCGTCGAGCGATGGCGGTCGGTTCCGGACGGCAGAACGCACGCGCTCGAGGAGCGCCGTGGCGTGCGCCGGGACTGCCGGCGAGAGCGGCGAGACGCCGAGCTGCTCGCGGAGCGACTCGAGGACGTGGTCGTGGCCGCGGGACTCGGCGTCCGCCCACGGGTTGCCTTCACCGTAGATGTGGCCGAGCCGCAACACGCGACGCACTTGTGCGTACTCATCGGAGGCGAGCAAGTACGAGTGCACGAGCTGCATGAGGTCGGCGTGGGACGAGTCGTTGAGGACCGCGTCGACGGACGTGAGGCTGTCGCTTGCCACTGTGATCACGTCGGCCGCGGCCGCGATGTGCGGCCCGAACACGATGATCGCAACCACGATGCCGATGAACTCGAGCACAGCGATCGGGATCTCGAACGGCCCGGTGACGTCGGCCTTCTGGAGCGGCACGCGGAAGCGGAGGCCGTGGCAGTAGCCGCCGAGGCCGGGCGTCTCGGTGCCGTCTTTTGCCGCGTCGGTCGAGATGATCATTTCGACGCCGGCCGGGGCGGCCGCCAGGAAGGCGGAGCGAGCGAAGACCGCACTAGCAGGAACACCCGCGCGGCCACGCAAACGCGTCGCCCAGGCGGCGAACGAGGCAGCCGAATCTTCGGTCACGGCGACCATCGTCGCAGGCCCGGCCGGAGAAGCGCGCTTAAGCGGCGCGTAGAGACCGAACATGGAGCTGCGCTGTCCGTTCGCCCAGGCGAGCAAATGTTCGAGCATGCCGAGGAGCGACTCGTAGTCTCGTACGGCGAGCTGGTTGCCCGTGGCGAGCCAGTCGAGCGAGACGAGCGTGCGCATCAACTTGTCCAACGGGACAACGCACACGCCCATGGTCGGGAGGTGCAGCAGACCGAGCCACTTGGCGCGTGCGCCGATGGCGTGCTTGGCGGCGATGGCCATCGTGAGGTTCGTGTGCCTCGCGATCCACCGCCACACGACGAGGAGCCGCACAGCGCGTTCCACGCCCACGACCAGGAAAGACGGGTCGTCCGTGTACATGAGCGCGCTGGCGAGGCGGACCTCGTTCCGGCCGGTACGCTTCGACAGCGCTTCCCGCGAGCGCAGCCACGCAGCGCGCCGCGGGATCGTTCTGTCTGCCGCGAGGAACGGCGCGTCGATCGCGTCGAAGACACGGTAGAACAGGTCCATCAGGCCGTACGCGAACCGCTGCGCGATGTTGCTCGCCATCGAGATGCCGAAGCCGAGGGAGTGCTCGACGACGAACGTGAAGTCGGCGTGCTCGTCCGAGAGCGGCCGCCAGAGGAGGCCGACGCAGTGCCGGCACCAGGGGGCGAGCATGAGCTGGTTGAAGAAGTCCTTGGCGTCCGCGGTGAGGACGAAGACCGGCTCGCCGTAGACCGTGCTAGCGTACTTGAGCACCGCCGTGTTGTGAAGCTGGTCCTCGAGGCGCACCTTGATCTCGGGCGCCCACCGCGTCTTGCGCGGCGTCGGCGCTGTGGAATGCGCGGCGACGGCCTCGTCGTACGAGAGAAAGCCCGTGGTGGTTGGCAAGCCCGGGAGGCGCCAGGGCGGGTCGGCGACAAGGGTCTTGGTGCCGATGTCGTCGTTGAGCGGCAAAACGTCACGGTCGTCTGCGTCTGCAGTCCACTTGCCGCGCTTCTTGCGCGGCGCGCCGGCCTCGGTCGTCCGTCGCTTGCGCGTGGGCTCGTGCACGCGACTAGTCGAGCCCTGGGGCAGCGCCTGGAGCGGGACGAACGGGAAGGACGAGCAGAACTCATTGAACTTGAGCTTGTTGAGCCGCAGCAGCTCAGACTCTACGCTCGTGAAGCCCTCGGGGAGCGACACCAAATGCGGGAACACGGCGAGCTGCCGGGCGCCGGCGTCGACGAGGAAGTCGACGCCGGTCCTGCAGATCATTGAGACCATCTCCTGATCGGCGTAGTTCGCGAGCGAGCGGAGGATGAACTCGACGCCGAGGTGCGTCGAGATCACCGTCGGGTCATTCTCCGTGTCGGGCTGCCGCTGCCGCAGCCGAGTCGAGTAGTCGACCGGCAGGTAGAAGCCGCCCGGGCCCAAGTGACGGACGTCCCAGACGACGCCGAGCGCGAGCGGGTTGAGCTCGCTGCTGGCGGCGATGAAAGGCTCGTTGAACGTGCGCTGGGCGCCTTCGCCGTGCGCGGCGTACTGGCGCAGGTCAGCGAGCACCTTGGGCCACCACTCGTTCCAGCGCGCCATCAACGCAGGAGAAAAGATGTCGGGGCAGAGGTTCCGGGGCTCGTAGTCGGTAGCCTGCTGGGGCGGGATCGGTGCCGGCAGCGTCGTCGGCACGGAGTCACGGTAGGCGAACGGCGTGCTCGCGTAGACGACGTCGTCGTAATCGAGCGCGTGCCCTCGGAGCTGTGGCGGCACCTCCTCCTCGCCGAACGAGCCGACCTGGTCGGCCCACCCCGCAAAGTACGCCCCGTCCTCGTGCGTGTCTGCGAGGTCGACGAGACGGGCGCGGAGCGCAGCGCAAGCCGCCTTGCCGTCGGCGACCTGCAGCGCCCAACGAGCCGCGTCAGCCGCGAGCTCGGCCGGCGCCTGGGGCACGAAGGCCGGCGCACGGGCGCCGCCCGGCAGGACCGGGGGCGGCATCAGCTTCGCCGCAGCGCGGGAAATCATCGACGCCACCGTCGCCACCGAGCGAGCGCACGGCGCCGCGAGGGGTTCAGAGAGGTCAGTGACCGAGCGCCAGACCACATCGCCGAACGACGCCTGGACCGGCGAGTGGAAGGCGACCGGGACGGCCACGAGCCGGGCCCACTTGAGGTCGGCGACCATCACCGCTTGCGGGTGCCGCCCGGGGCAGGCGGCGGCCATGAGCCGCTCCGCTTGCATGATGGCCGATTTGCGAGGCGAGTCGAGCGGCGTCGACGCCGACGGCAAACGAGCCCCGCAGCGGCTCACGAGCACGAGGGGGCGCGAGTCGACCCACGCGACCGCGACAACGAACACCATCGTGGCTTGGTCGCTGGGCGCGAAGGCGGCGAGAGCGGCGCCGAGGGTGTGCTCGAGCGAGCTATCGAAGCGCTCGACGGTTCCGTCAAGCACGGCGGCGAGGAGGCTCGCACGTCGGAGCGTGCGCCGCGCGACCGCCGCGGCGACGCGGGCGTTGATGCCCTTGCCCGGGAGCGAGCGCAGCTACATCGAGAGGTCCGTTCGCTCGGCGGCGAGATGCGGCAGCGCCGCCACGGCGTACGGGCCCATGGTCGCCACGTCGTACTCTTGAACGCGCCAAAGCTCGGCTGCCGACGGGCTCACGATTTGCCCGCGAACGTACCAGAACTGCTTGGCACAGCCGAGCGGTGGCACGCCCTTCTCGGTTGATGTCGCGGCCGTGCCGCGTGGATCGAGCACTCGGAAGCGCTTGACGAGGTGGATCACCGGGTCGGAGGGCACGTTCAGCGGGACGCTTTTCCACCGCGGGTCACGCCGGCTGTCGTCGAAGACGAACAGCGTTACGAGCGACCAGTCGAGAACGACCCAGTCGCCGGGGCCGAACGCGTCGAGTCGCCTGCACGAGACGCGTGAGCCCACGAAGATCGGGACGCCTTCGCCGCCGAGCGAGACGAACCCCGCGGACACAGGGAACCGCGTGTTCGAGAGGTCGACGGCGACCGGCTCGAGGAGGCCGTCGACGATGAGAGCGGGATCTCTCGGGCCAACGTCGAGGATGTCGTTGATGACGAGCGGGGCCGAGTCGGCGAGCTCGAGCGGCGGGCAGGGCCCGACGAGCTCTTCGAGGCCATCGAGCTCGTAGTGGCCGATTGCTCGGTCCCGAACGCCAGGAGCGCCGTGCAAGTTCGGGCGCACCAGCTCGAGGCCGCCGTCGACTCCTTCCACGCGTGGCGTGCGCACGTAGTTCGACGCAGCTGCGTTTGCGTCGATGGCGGCGAGCCCCGAGCCGCCGTTCGCCGTCGCGATGCCCGGGACGTTTTCGAACGTCATGAAGGGCGAGCGGAAGCGGCGTGCCATAGCCGGGAGGGCGTAGGTCGAGATCGCCGCTCTCGGGTCGCTTGCGCCGAGCTGGCGCCCGGCGCTCGAGAAGAAGACGCAAGAAATCCCTCCGTAGACAGCCGCCAGCGAGTCGGCGCCGTCGTTCGCCCAGGAGAAGTCGAAGAAATCGCCGTAGGTCACGGAGTCGCGAAAGGCGACGTCGAGGTATGCGCGATCGGAGGCGAGGCGCTCGATGAGCACACGAGGCCGAGCGCCCGCGGTACGGTGGGCGGACGACAGCGAGCCGACACCGGCGCAGAGCTCGCCGACGTCACGCGAACGCAACGCCGCTCGTAGGGTCGGGGAGGACCAGAGCTCGTCGATGGTGAGGGGGTTGCACCGCTTGAGCGGCTCGGGCTCCTCCATGTCGGCGGGGAAAGCGGCGCAGAAGTCCTCGAACGACTCCTTCGCCCCCTGCCACTGCGAGACGACGTCCGGCGGGACGAGGCAGGGGGGCGCCCCTCTCGCAACTGCCTGCGCGCGCTCGCGATCCAGCGGAGAGCCGGCGGCTCGACGCCACACGGAGTGCGCAGCGAGGCACTCGCGAAGCGCAACGAGGTCGTTCGGGTCTGGCCTGGGCCGGGACTCAAGCACCACCGAGGCGATGGCGTACTGCCGGGCGGCGAGCTTGTCGAGCGGCGCCCGCACGAGGGCCCTGGGCCGGAGCGGCGCCAAGCCAATCGAGCACGCCGCCGTGAGCTTCCATGCCTCTAACGCGTCAAGGACGGCGGCGACCTCGGGGTTGCCCGGCGGAGTCGGCGCTGGCGCGGAGGAGCACGAGCTCGACGTCGCGCCCGCGCTGCGGGCGGAAGCGCCCGAAGCCATGGGCTCGGGCGGGCGAACAAGCCCGGCGGGCGGGGGCGCGGGTGCAAGCCACCCGCCCGCACAAGGAGCGTCGCTGACGGGGCTACCGAAGGTCGGCCACTCCGGCATCGAGAACGGGAGCGGCTCGGCGGCGCTGCCCCCGGCGAGGCGCACACCGACACCTGCGCTCAGCAGGGCGAGGCGAACGGTCGCCACGCGCCCGAGAGAGTGCGCGTTCTCGACGAGGCGCAGAACGTGGAGAGCCGACACCGGGCGGTCGAAGGAGCCGACGCCGTCGACAAAGTAGCCGTCATGCCCGTCGACCGTGACGAGGGGGCCGACGTCGTGGAAGCCGAGGAATGAGCTCCCCGGGGCGATGTCCAAGGAGCGAAGGATCGGCTTCGGGGACGGGCTCTTCGCGACCGAGCGCGCTGAGCTGTCGGCCACCGAGGGCGGCGGCGTGCCGCTGGAGGGACAGAGGCAACTTAGTGAAGGAGCCGAACGCCTTAAGAACAGCCGCGCCAAAAAGCAGAGACACAAGGAGCCACATGGCGACGTGCCGCATGGCGACGAGCCGCAAGGCGACGAGTCGCGAGGCGACGTGAACCACCCACAGCGAGACAAGTCGCGTGGTTCAGGCCGCATGGCGGCGGTCGCATGGCGACGTGTTCCCGCGGAAGGTGCCCTTGTCTGAGGCACCGTGGGTGCAGGGGGGTCCTTCCGGTAAGGCACCGTGTCTGCGCCGGTTCTCTCTCGCCGTGATTGGCGGGTGAACCGACTCGCTGGGGCATGCCGCTATCTATCCAGATTCGGGCATGCTGGCCAGCTCGATCGTGGATCGGAACGATGGACTGTGACGCGATCCGCGGGAGACTGGACGTCCTCACGGCCCCCACACATGGTGTGGGGAAAGCTCCCATGCCGCTATCTATCCAGATTCGGGCATGGTCGCTACCGCGGCTTCGTCCGAGGATCCCTCCTCAGGCTGTTTGCGCAGCCCACGCGATAGGAGTAGGAGGGGGGGTGGGTGGGACTCACCAGGGAAGGAGCGGGACGGGCTGGCGCTCTGGGGCGCGGCGGCCCGACTCCAACTGCGGCTGCGACGGTGTCGCAACCTTGCCCACGGCGACGGCGCTCGAAGCTAGCTCCCTGGGGAGCCGGAACACCGGCGACAACAAAACACGCAGGCGCAGACCACGGGCGCTGTGTCACTGCGAGCGTACGGCTGAGACTCGGCGTGGCCGACACAGCACGGCGCGCAGGGGCGGAGGTGGCCGGGAGAGGACGAGCAGGGCTCGAACAGGAGAGAGTCGAGCATGGCTCGCGCGGGACGGTGGTGCACCGAGCCCGGGTCTCTGAGGCAACACAGATAGCATGGCCAAAATCGAGGATTTTGGTTGCGGTCTGGTCCATGTGCACGCCGATTTGCCACCACAGAGAGGGAGCTGCGACGGGGTCGCAGCGGGGCTATGACGGGCCCCAATCGGCGGTCCCGTGGGGACGCGCCTTTGTGCCGACGAAGGCACGCGCTCCCCGCGCTCCGAGAGCGCCGAGGTGCAGGGAGGCAGCTCGCCGTGTCGAGGGGCCATCCTCGGCACGGCTAACGAAAATCCCCCGCGCGGAGAGCTTGGTCGAAGCCGTCCTTCTTCTGATGCGCCGGCGCGTTCGGCCCTTGGTGCAGAGGGTCGGTCGGGTTCAGACAGACCGACAGCCGGCAGGCCGGGTTGGCGTGCGTCGACATGCAACACGCCCAGCAACGGTCGGCGACCTTGCAGCCATTGAAGGCCGCCATCTTGGCCTGAGAGGCCTTCTGCTCGACAGTGCCCCAGAGCACCGAGATGTAGCCGTTGGCGATGACAGGCACGGCAGAGCAGCAGCCCGGGACTTGGGCGCTCAGCGGGAGCGCCTCGAAGACCGCCTTCCAGCTGCCCGGCAGCGGCGGCGGCCTGTTGTCCCCGGGCTTGGCGCCCTGCGGAGCGGCCGGGCGAGCGGCGGGCGGCGCCCGGGGCGCAGCAGGGAGGGCGACCGCCTTGTCGAGCTTGAGCCGTTTCTTCTCGCGCTCTTGCGCACGCTTCGACAGCTTGGTGTCGTCACCGGGGGCCGCCGGGAGAGCGGCAGCAGCCGCGCCGGCGAGGTCGACGACGGGCGTTGGCGGCTTCGGCGGCGGGTTCACGACCTGGACGGCCGCAGCCACCGGCGGGGAGGCGCCTGGGTTCGCCGCGAACCAGCGCATCGCCGCCGCCAGCGACGGGCACGTGAGCTGCATCTCCATCACGTTCGCCGCTTGCACGAGGGACGTCTGTAGCGAAGCGAACGAGTAGTGGGAGCTGAGGACGAACCCGGGGAACGCCGTCGACGGAAGCGAGGTGTCGCGGTAGCGAACGAGCGAGGCCGCCGCGTCGTCGACGAGGTCAGTGACGAAGGCGACCGCCTTCTCGCTCATTGTCGCCAACTGCCGTGCCGCCTTGGCAGAGGCGGCAGCCGTCTGCAGGATACTCTCGATGCCCGGCGAAGGCGCGCGCGAGTGGCGCGGGTATCCGAGGGCCGAGAACGCACGATCGGCGAAGACGGCGAAAGCGGAGAGGCAGTCGTGCTGGAGAAGCTCGCCGAGCGTGGTCGGGCGCACGACGACGCCGGCGCTCAAGAAGTGGATAAGCCATGCGTCGTACAGGGCGAAGAGGCGCATGAGGATGCCGGTGCTCGTGGCGCCGCAAACTTGCCAGTTGGCCCGCTTGAGGTCGTCGAGAAGCTTGGCATCGTTCGACGCCGCAAGCGCGTTGAACGACTTGGCGCGGTCGTTGATCTGCTTCTGCATGGGGAGCGGCATCAGATCGTAGGACTCACGCGGCCAGGCACCGCACAAGACGTCATCGTCGCTCGTAGAAAGCATCCGTGACAGGAACGTCGGGAGCGACGCAATAGCCGGCGCTACCAACGTGAAGATCTCGTGCGGGTCTGGCGAGCGCTTGTGGAACACGTGCTTCCACATGGGCGAGAGTCGGGAGTCGACCGCCACCTTGAGGAGAAGCACGGGATCGGGCGAGGCGAGGCGGAGCCGAGCGAGCACACCCTCCAAGCCCGCAACGGTAGCGGAAGAGAGCAGCGTCGAAAGCTCGGATCCCGCCGCAAACGACGCCGCCGGCGACGAAGCCCACGAGGCACCGCCCTCGAGCTCAGAGGGATCAGCGGAGAGGCGCGCCGAGAAGTCAGGCGACGACATGCGACGCCGTCCGCGGTCGTCGAAGAACGTCAGGAGGGCGGCGACGTCGTCGGCTGGCACGCCCGTCGACTGGATCATGTCTTCGACGGCCTTCAGCTCCGCCTCGAGTGCGATGTAGCTTGACAGATCACCGGGACCGGCGCTGCGCTGTACGGCGGAGAGGCGCAGCAGGAGCCGCTGCGTAAGCGCCCACGCCTCAGCCGCCGATGCGCCTGAAAGGAGGCCCTTGAGGGTCGCAAGCGCAGAGACGATGAAAGCGAAGCGAGCCCGAGTCAGGTCGCCTCTGGTCGAGGCCGACGAGAACTTAGCTCGGTCGCTCAGCTCCTCGTACACGCCGGCCCTGCCCGAGACGAGCAAGCGGTTCGTCATCTCAGCGGGCAGGGCCCAGCGAGTGAAGAACGCAAGCGCATGCGGAACGAGCTCATCGGGCTCCAAGTGCGCAGCCATAGCATCGTTGGATCGCACGAAGGTGGTCATTTGCCGCGCCACACGCGTGAACTGTTTGGCAGCGTCCCAGCGGTCCTCCGCAAGAACCGCATCACCAAGGAAGAGGCGAAGGTCGGCGTACGGCCCAAGAAAGCCGCCTTCGGACGGCCAAGGCTCGTCGCCGACGAGGCGGGCAAGCGCCTGTAACTCCGTGAGCGGCGCCTCGTCATCTGGGTCGTCTTCCTCCTCGTCTTCGTCATCGTCGTCCGCAGCCGCCGCAGCCGCCGCAACCGACGCCGCGTGCGCCGCAAGAGCAGCAGCATGTTGCGCATCGGAAAGCCCACGCCGGCGGCGCGGGGCCGCAGGCACCGAGCGCCTAGGGCGAGCACGCGCGGCCCGTGCGCCCCCCCGGGGGGGCGCGACCGGGCGGCGCGGCTGGAACTTGTAGATGTCACTTGCAGACAAGGCAACTCGCGCATCAACCAGAAGCCGATCTGAAGACCGCAGCTGGCGAAGAGTGCGAAGCAGCGAAACGTCATCGTGCGACTCGAAAGCAACCGAGTAGGGCGAGTCGCCGAGCACGTCGACAAGCGTGTCGATGAAACCGAGAGAGAGCCCACCATGGCCGAGCTTGGCGTCAGCAAAAGCAACAGCACCACCACCCGCGTCTACTCGCGCAACGCAGCCGAACAGGCCATCGAGCTTGAAGTAGGGTACGGTTTTGAGCTCGCCCCGATGCACCACACACGAAGCAAGTGGGGCAACAAGTGCATGGCCGGAGGGTAGCGAGACGGCATGATCGCCGCGCCGCACGAAGCAAGCAGCTGGGGTCTCACCATCCGGAGGCGGATTGGTCACATCAGCCGCGAACTGCAGCATGGCCGTAGCGGAGGGGACCGGAGCGACCGGGGCACACCGGACGAATTAAGAGAGACACTCGAGAGCAGAAGGCCCCAAGAAAAAGAAGGCCCCTTCTGCGAGGAGCGCGCTCTTGTCGGGACGGTGAAGCTCACCGAGCACAAGGATTTCGGGTCTGGGTCAGAAAGTGATGTCACATTTCTGACCCAGCCCCGAA
>Ga0115006_10002574_pt1 | contig 11967 bp, 3 predicted proteins | sample ArcOceMetagenome_3_FD_88943 | JGI IMG/M metagenome (GOLD analysis project Ga0115006, IMG submission 88943) | Marine eukaryotic phytoplankton communities from Arctic Ocean - Arctic Ocean- Svalbard ARC20M Metagenome | ecosystem: Environmental > Aquatic > Marine > Oceanic | place: Arctic Ocean...
GGGGGGTGAGGGGGGGGCAGGAGGTGAGGGGGGGTATCGATGGGGAGTATTTTGGGGTTTGGGAGGGGGAAAGAGGCCATTTCCAACTCCCCGGAAGGGTAGGAAGAATTGGGGTAGATTTGAGTTGAAACGTAATTTGGTGCGGTTCAACTCCCCAAAACGGGGACATGATTGGTATATAAACCCTATCCCCGCTTCAGATGACTGAACGCCATCCTCCTTACCTTGTTTTGAGACTAAGGTCAAAAAAGCACGAAATTGACTTTCACGATTAAAAAAACACAAATCTCGGGCCACCAGAATTAGACTGCCACAGGATTAAGTGACTATTTACACAGCCTACGGGATATGTTAAATAATTAAATTAGACCACAATCAACCCCAAAACCCATTTCTTTACAAAGGACGCCGAATTTTTTCAAGATGATCTATCAGACTATATTTATTGCCCTTTGGCTTTCGGCCCTCCAGAACGTCTCTGGCTTTGCCTTCACTATTCAGGGTAAGTAGTGGAACGTCCGGTGTTTGTGTCCCCCCTTTGTCTTTGCCTTGTGCATAAATTCCCGTGTACCCTAATTTTGGTCCCATTGCTATCCCCCATCATCCCTAAATTTTGTCAAACCATTAACCAGCGGCAAACGCCCCATCTTCACCTTCAATTTTCTCACCCTTACTCCCCTCTTCACAGGCTCCGCTGCCAGGACTTCGCTCAACCTCTACAACGAGGAATCCGCGACCGCCTCCCCTAAGCTCAACACCGCCGCTGTGCCTGTCACCAACAACAATGTCGTGGCCTTCAAACGCAGTTACCCCAAGGCCCTTGACCTCATCGGTAACACACCGCTGGTCGACATCACGTCTGTCTGCAAGCCTAAGAACGCTGGCACCCGCATCCTCGGCAAGTGCGAGTTCTTCAACCCTGGCTACAGCATGAAGGATAGGATCATCAAGAACATTTTTGAGCAGGCTGAGGCCTCCGGCGAGCTCAAGCCCGGCATGACTGTGGTCGCCGCTTCCTCCGGCAACACCGGGTGCTCGGTCGCCCTTATGTGCGCCATCAAGGGATACAAGGCGATCATCATCACCAACCAGAAGTGCAGTGAGGAGAAGTGTGCTTCCATCCGCGCCTATGGAGCTGAGCTCCTCATCTCTAAGCCCGGAGAGGATTACATGCAGATGGAGCTTGACATGGCTGACGAGAACCCTGAGTATTACTCCGTGAACCAGTACAACAACCTCGACAACCCTGGGGCTCACTACCAGTCTACTGGACCCGAGATCTGGGCCCAGACCTACGGTGAGGTCACCAACTTTGTTGCCGCTGGATCGACCGGTGGAACAATCAGTGGTATCGGTGGTTTCCTCAAGAGCCAGAACCCCAATGTTCATGTTACGCTTGCCGATCCCAAGGGATCGATTTTCGCTGGGTTCAAGGCAACCGGTGTTGTTAGTAAGGGCAAGTCGTTTTTGGTCGAGGGAGTTGGAAAGGAGAACATCCCCGGTGCGATGAACTTCGGTGTCATTGATGACACTCTGACTGTCACCGACAAGGAGGCCTTCACCATGTGCCGTACCATCGCGTCTTCCACTGGACTGTTTGTTGGCGGATCATCCGGCCTCAACGTCTACGCTGCTGCACAGCTCGCCGAGGAGTCCGACGAGCCCATGACGATCGTCACCATGCTTTGCGATCTTGGGGTTAAGTACCTGTCGAAAGTTTACAACGACGAGTGGCTTGAGGAGAACGACCTCCTTTAGAGTAACTTAGTGTTTATGGCGGCGAAGGCGAGAAGCGGATGGGGGGGAAATAAGAACGAGGAGCGGCAGAGGGCAAGACCTCTGGTCAGTACTCAAAAAATCAAACAAAAATGCGGTGGGGAAATGGGCGCAAAAGAACTTAACCAAAGACTGGCTGAGTTTTCTGCGAACAAAAATATTGAGTTATTTTTTATGCTTCTTTGCGCACCGCAAAAACCATTAATTTTCTTTCAAACGTATAATTAGCTTGCAACCCGTCCCATCCCATCCCTCAATAAACCTTATCCTCAATCCCCCCCCCCTCTTCACGCCACTAGCTTCAAATCGCCCTCCTCGACAACACTCTCGTCGAGTCCCACTCCAACCTTGACCTTCCCTCCCTCCCCAACCCCCAAAATAATTCCCCTAACCTTACCCTCCCAGAAAATTCCCTTCCTCCCTGCTCCCCTCCCGTCTCCCACGCAGACGAGCCGTCCCAGCTTGGTAAAGACATCCATGTCCCCTAGACTCATCCCTCCTCCCCTAACCGCCATGGCGTTGACCTCCCTCGCAGGCTGCTCCCCCATCCTGCTCAGCACGGCAGAAGCAAATGCCTCGGGGAGGGTAACAAAGACCTTAGCTGCAATCTCGCATACTTCTTTACCCCCTGTGACATCCTCGTCCCCATAGCAGAGCATACAATTGGCCAGCATCGTCAACAAATCGATGAAGACACCCCCTAACTGCTCACTCTGGCTGCCACTGTACATCTTACCCTTGCACTTGTCAACGATCTGTTCGAGGCTCATAGGGGTGTCAATCATGTCCAGGTGGGCGGACTTGGTTATGGGCTTCCAGAAGAGCCTCGTTGAATCTACGGCCTTCATCTTCTCGACAATTATCATGACGATTTCCTCAAAAGCCCCTCCGACATTCTCCAAGGCATCGGGCATCTCCCAGGGCCCAATGCCAATGATCCACTTCGTCAGCTCCTCATAATCAAAGTCGATCTCCTGCTTCTCGGTCACCAACTTTTTCAGATCAAACATCCTTCCCTCGGGTCCCTGTGCTCCGGGTCCGACCATCAGGGACTTCTCCCCACCCTCGCCGCCTCCCTCGACCCTGGCTCGTTTGCTCGAGACGACGACAGTGTCAATACTCCCGGTACTCTCGATGGGACGCTTTTTCGTCTTGACCTCAGCTCCCTCCTCTTCCTTTACAACCACGGCACCACCACCAGCGGCGGCAGCGGCGGCGGCTTCCTTCTCGAGAGTCTTCTTGTTTTTACTCCCGGGCTTCCTTCCCCTCTTCCCAGGCACCTTGGGGGCGGCGGGCTGTTTCGGCACGGGTTCACAAACCACCTTTGCAGCCTCCTTTGCCTCTTTCTTCAACCTCCCCTGTCCCGGCCTCTTGTTCTTACAAACCCTCTTCCTACACGCCTGCTTGAGTTTTCCGAGGCCTCCGAACTTGGGCTTGTCCTTGCAGGCCGAGCACGATCCACAGTCATCAGCCCTGCAAGCGGCGCACTCCCTGCACCTGACCATCCTCGTCCCTCCGGCGCCACCCCTGCCTTTCCTCCTAACTGGCTCGTCGTCGATGAATTCGTCATCGTCGGAGTCGAAGGCGTCGTCATCGCCCTCGCTGTCGGTGAAGACTTCGATAGGTCGCCCGGCGGGATTCAAAAAGAGGCCATGCGCAGAACAAGACGACTTGAAGAAGTCGACCGCTAGCAGCATCTGTCTCCTTTGCTCCTTCATAAGGTCAGCTTCGGGCCCGTGGATCTGAAGGCAGTTGTTGTACATAATTCGGAGATCATTTTGTACTTCCATTGGTCTTCTGTAGGTAGAGATGTTTGCCATTATGGTGGAGTAGGTTTTCGCCGCTGTCAGCACCTGAGGACCTCCCTCGGTTTGCGCTGTCTGCTGCTGGTTGCCCATCTGAATCGAAAATGCGCCGCCCGTCTTGCTCGTGTCTTCCTCGATGAGTTGCTCCATGGTCATGATGATGACCTTGCTGGTAACTTCCTTGGTCAGGTCGGGCCAATCCAAAAGGAGCTTCTCCTCATCCCCGATCCCGAAAGCCCAGCCACCTCCATACGCAGCTTCTGCTTCCTGCTTGCTCATGAACTCTCCCTTAGCCTTCCCCCCTCTCCTCTTGGGTTCGTCGTGCACATCTTCATCCCATCCATCATCGTCGTCATACTTCTTCCTCGCCTTCCTCCTCCCACCGCCCCTGCCACCCCTACCTCCTCCCCCTTCTCCATCTTCCTTCCTCTTCCCGCGCCTCCTGTCACCTTGAAGCTCCATAAGCAAGACCCTGAAAATGTCCCTCTGAGCGTCGCTGAACAGCTTCTTTTTGTTGCTAGAGTTGATGAGTAAGGTGTTGGCGGTCTCCATCTCGTCCATGCCAAGCCTTCCTAGTTCAACCTGAACGACAAGGTCCTTGATGACCTTCTTGGCGTCCACAATGAAGGCCTCCGAAGCTGCGATGAGGGAACGAAGCGAATGCGAGGAGCGAAGCGACGGGCAAGAGGAGTTAGTCGAGAACACACTACTTATGACAAATTGCGCTCGACACGGTCATCACTACACCCCTCCCTTCACTCCTCACCTTCCTTAACCTTCTCACTCCTTTTATCTATTACGTTACCGTTATCGTCCTCCTCGTCGCTACTATCAGCCCTGCCAGTTTTCTTCTTCATCCTCTTCATCTTCGCTTCCTCGGCCTTTCTATCCGCCTCCATCTCCTCAAGCAACTTTTTGCCCTCATCAGTTTTCATCAGCTCCGCCTCCTCATCCGCCTTGACCTTATTGTCCTTCTCGGCTTTCTCCGCCCTCATATCTCCCTCCATATCCTTGAGCTTCCTGGTCAGAATGTCGGCGTTGCAGAATCCGGGCATGACCTTGTTCCAGAACTCGGGGTCGTCAATGTCAATGTCCTTCTTGTGCCCTCCAAAGCTCTGCCTGTTCACCGCGTGCCCGGTCTTATTGAGCCACGAGCTATTCTTGGCTCCCTCGACGACCCTTGTCCTCGTCCTCCTCGTCAGAATGGTATCGATGTCGTCCTTCAAAAAGGTATCGTGATCTTTGCCATCGCCCTGGTTCATCATGGCATACGCCCCCTGCTTAAGAAGCTTCTCCATCTCGCTCGCCGAGGGCATGCCGTCGCCATCTTCGGCCTGGAAGGTTCCAAGCACGGCCTGCTCCAAGCCAAGCTTCTTACTAGCTCGGTCAAACATTTCCTGTTCAAAGCTCCTAGCTGTAATGAGTCTGTATATCATGACGTCCTTCGTCTGGCCAATTCTGTGGCACCTAGCTTGAGCCTGCACGTCATTTTGGGGATTCCAGTCGCTGTCGAAGATGATCACAGTGTCTGCGGCGGTAAGGTTGATTCCCACACCTCCAGCCCTCGTACTCAGCAAGAAGATGAAACTGTCCTCCTCGTTGTTGTACCTATCGATGCTCTTTTGCCTGTCGGCCCCGCTAATCCTGCCGTCAAGCATCTCGTGTTCAAATTCCCTGAAAGTACAGTAGTCGGAAATGACGTCAAGCATCCTGACCATTTGAGAGAATATGAGCACCTTGTGACCTTCCTTTCTCAGCTTGGGAAGGAGCTTGTCAAGGAGGACCATCTTTCCGCTAGTAGCGATCAGGCCGTGGTCGTCGCCATTCAAAGTTTTTTGTAGTTCTCCCTCTTCCACGGACACCTCAACGCCCTCGAGCAGGAAAGGATGGTTGCAGCACTTTCTCAGTTCCATCTGAACGTTCTGCATCTTCAGGGTCTTGCCTCCCGTCTTCTGCGAGAGGACCGCGTGGTTGTTCTCGAAGATTGCCCTGTAGTAGAGCCTCTGGATACTGGTCAATTCCACGTCGATCACGGTCTCCTCCTTGCGGGGAATGTCCTTAGCGACGTCTTCCTTCACCCTCCTGAGCATGTAGGGGCTGATTATGGCCTGTAGATTTGCTACAGTTTCGGCGTCCTGAAGATTCCCGTACTCGTAGTCAAAGTCGTACTGGTTGTCAAAAACGTCGGGGTCAACAAAGTTGAGGAGGGTCCAGAGCTCGTCCATATTGTTCTGGAGTGGAGTTCCTGTGATCAAAATACGGTGCTGGAAGTTGTACTCCTCCTCGGCCCTGTCATGTAGGCTCTTCATGACTTCTAAGAGCTTTCCCTTCTGGTTCCTCAACCTATGGGCCTCGTCGACAATGGTAGACCTGAAGGGGATTTCCTCGATGATGTCGAAGTCGCTAATCAGGGTGTCGTAAGTTGTCACAAGAACGTTGAACTTGAGGAACTCAAAAGTCCTGGGCCTCTCCTCGTAGTACCACTCATACTCCCTCATGACATCCCTCCACTCCCTCTGCCTGTCGTGGTAAATGCAATACTTCATGTCAGTCCAGCCCTCCAACTCCCTCTTCCAGTGTGCGACCGTAGAGAGAGGGATGACGACGAGGAACGGTCCGGGGCACTTCTCGACCCTCCACAAATGCTCCAGGTAGGCGACAATCTGAACTGTCTTCCCGAGACCCATCTCATCAGCGAGGATACTTCCCTGCTGCTTGTACCAGCAGCTGCTCAACCAGTTGACCCCATCGATCTGGTAGTCCCTGAGGGCGTGTCCGCCCTTATAGCTCCTAGGGTTGTCGTGGCTGTATAGTTTCTTCCACCAGACGGCCCCTTCGTCATCGTCGTCGCCGTCCCAGTCCAACTGTTTGCCATACCTCCACATGAATCCGCCAGCCGTTTCCTCCTTCTCCCCGTCCTTGTCGACCTCGCCGTCCGCAATCTTCTTGATCCTGACGGCAGGAATTCCCAGGCTGATGCTCGCCTGGGCAATGCTCGCCCAGACCTTGATGACGGCACCGGTTTCCTTCTCGACCTGCTCCACGACCTTTTCCTTCTCCCTGTTGGCCTCCATGAGCCTCTCCTGCATAAGCGCGTCGTTTCCAACCTTCTCCAAACCCACAATTGCCTCGTCGAGAGGGTACTTAGCCCAAGCCTTCTCGTCCAGGGGATCAGTGTAAGTCATGGAAATGCTCGAAATATGCTTCGGCAAGGGCTCAAGGAAACGGTGGTTTTTTGTCTTGACCGGAAGCAAATCCTCTCCAGCCTTCTCCTTCCAACCATCCCTCAATTTGGCATTAGTGAAAGCACCTGAACCTCCCATGAACCAATCCGCCTTGTCCTCGTCCTCGTCGTCGCTACTCTCCCCGACATCGATGGCACAGATGTCGAAGATGGCTCTTCTGTCCATGTTGTAGGTTGCCGCAACCGTAGAAGGAACGCCAGGAGGGACTTCGGGGTCGTCATTTGCGCTCCTGGCCCTCTTAGACCTCTCATTCCTCGCCCTCGTCCTTTCTGCTTTGCTCTTCGCGCTCTTTTCCTTCGCCTCCTGTTTCTCTCTTTCGTCTTTCCTCTTCTGCGCATCTTTCTTCTGAATGCTGGTCTTATTGAGATAATCGCTCCTATCCACCTTCTCAAGTTCGTCTTCGTCCATCTCGAACTCCTCGTCACTGCCCACCTCTGCATCCGCGTCATCGTCCTGTGGCTCGTCATTGTCATTCTGCGACTCCGCGTCCTCGTCTAACCTATCCTCCGTACTCAACTTCGCCCACTCGTCGAGGATGAATTTCTTGTTATCGGAAAAGTTGATCCTCTCCTCCTTCAACTTTCCCATAATATCCTCCCTCATCAAGGGTCCAAAGTAGCCGAAGGAGGTAAAGTACAAGTTCCCGGTAAGGGTGTCCTTGTTCGCAAACCTCATGTGAAGGTACATGTTCCCCTTCTCCTTCTCTCCGGATTCGATCATTCTCTTGATGGTGTTTACGTCCTTCGCGAGCGTACTAGTCCCGTTGATGCCGATGAGGACGTCACCAACGTTAACCTTACCGCTGTCACGATACTTCTTCATGAACTCGATGTCCTCCCCGGTCACCTTGCTCTTTCCCGTAAAACCGGTAACCATCATCCACAGGCCCTGGATTGACTTAAAGGTCATGCCTACCCCGTGAGGTGTGCTGGGGACGCACATTTCGTACTCTCCAAGATTGAGTTCATTGTAACCTTCGGGGGACATTTCTTTGTCGAAATTAATCCCCGTGTTGAAAAAGGCTCCCTTGGCAATGCTCCAGGGGTCGGCGGGGCACCTGGCGACAATGTCGACCAAGCTGTCCAAGGTCTCCTTGACCGCGAATTCATCTACGACCTTCTTGACCTCGCCCTTACTTCCAACTTTCCCCCACACTTTCTCGGCATCTCCGATTCCGGAGAAGTCCTTCAGCTTCGTCGGCACGTCCTTATCCTTCTTGATGTAGTGGAGCGCCTTGCTCTGGGAGAGGAGCTCGAGTTTGAGGTCGTCGCCTGCCCCGCTGCCCTTCACCTTCCCTCCTCCCCACTTGCCCTTCTCCTCAACAAGGCAGGCGCGGCCGAATTGCTTCTCAAACTCTTCGATGTCCTTCGCTACGAGGGTCTTGTCGATTTTAAGGTCCTTGGGCGCGTCGTCCTTCTCCTTCTTGAAGGCCTCGATGGCCTCCTTCCCGGCGTCGTTCTCGAGTTCACTTTTCTTCTCCCAGGTGCAGTCAGAGTACCCGAGCCCCTTCCATTTGACGAGGTAGAACGTTGTAGGGATTGCTTTCATGGGGACCTCCCTCATTTCCGCCTTCCTCTTCACGGGGGCCTCACTGTTAACGCTCGGGAGCCTGGAAATGTCGAGCTTCCTGCACCTCTCGCAGTGCCAGTCGCCAGCGGGGACCTCGTCAAGCTTTGGGCTGAGTTTGTCTATCCCACACTTGGCCTCGCAATGGACGCAAACCGCAAACTTGGTAGACTTTGTCTCTTCGTCCCCCTTACTGATCCTGCACGAATCCTCCCAAGGCCTGCCAAGCTTCACGTTCCACTTGTAAGTCATCTCCTCCTTGAACGTCATGACCCAGGCGCCCAAGAGCCTCTCAAATTTCTTCTCCATGTAGTCCGCGACGTACCAGATCGCCGTTCCGTGTTGGTTGTAGATCTTGCAGTTCTTAAAAACCTTCCTCATGTCACGGGCAAAGTCCTCTGGGAGCTTGTACTTGTTGTCGTCGTACTTCTCGCGAACGGTTCGAAGGTCCATGGGAATGTCAATGTAATCGAGGTAGTCGGTGAACATGGTGGTGTCGACTGGCTCCCTGAAGAGGTCCGACATGTCGTCCATGCAGATCGCGTCAAGCACCTTGAGGCACCTTCTCATCGGCTGCCAGACGGCAGAAATGTTGCTCATGCTCTTCTCGTGCAAGGAAACGTGGATATCGTAGAGCTCGCTTTCCTCCTCGACCAGCCTGTGGTAGATTGCGCTATCCTCCTCCTTCATGAGTCCCCACGTAGCGTTCTGCTGTGTATGGATTTCTCCCTGAGTAGCACCCGAGAATCTGGTCCTGTACTCATCGTTTGTGACGACCTGGAAGAACTGGAACGCGCTCCTTGGCCTCTTCGGAGGTCCGGAGAGGAAACCTTCCGCGTAAGGGTTCTTCGAGCTTTCGGGGTACTTCTCGTAGGGGGCCTTGGTCGCAACGATGTGCTTGAATTTCCTGAGGGTCTCATCAGCATCCTTAGCGATGTTGATGGGGTGGAAAGGGTCCTTGGTCTTGCTCACGATCCTCTCAACCCTTCTTTTCTCAGAGTTTCCTATGGCGGATTTGAGCTCCTTCAGGATTTCATCGTCCTCCTCAGCGTCGTCCCCCTCCTCTTTGCCGTCCTCGTCTTCCTCGTCCTCCTTGTTTTCCTCGTCCCACTTCTTTATTTCCTCCTCCGTCATCTCAATATACTCGTCGCGGACCTTCACCTGGAGCACTCGGTCTGCCTCAACCCAAGCGAGGTCCACGGTGGGGTCCTCGAGCTCATCGGGGTTCTCCTTGCCACCCACGAGCTTCTTGAGCCACCTGTTGAGCATGGTCTTCGCTTGCTTCCCCGCGCTCTGAATGTCTCCGGGGCTCATCCACGTGGTATGGAGGTAGCTTTGGTTCTTGAACTTGATGAGGTATTCGTACTCGATCACGGTACTGGCGCCCTCGACGCCATTCTTCTCGCCCGCGATCAGGGAGTTGGCCCTGCTGATAGCGTTCAAGCGCGCGTTGCGGCGCTGGACTTTATTCTTTCCTTCACCCTCGTCCATGATACCTCTGACATCCTCCCTCACAGGCCTCCTACCAACGATCCTCTCTATAGATGGAGAGCCATCGGCCTCGTAGACGGGCTCGAAGGTGTACAGATCCCTTATGGCTACATCGTAGAGGTACCCCTTCTCCACAAATCCTCTGGGCTTCGTGGCGGTCGGGTCCATGGCCATGGCAACAGCTGCAGCCTTGGCGTGGGACTTGTTCTTCTTACGGTGGTTCCCATCCTCGTCCATGGTGTTCTGGGTCTGGTTAGGACCCTCTTCGTCGGACAAACGGAGCTCCTCATCAGACATGTAATCGAGGGCCGCTGTGGGTCGTGGAATTGGAGGGAGAGGAAAAAATGGGGGAATTATGGTTAGCGAATGATTTGGTGTGTATACTGTAGGGTAGAATTAAGCTATGAGCACAGGGAGGGATACAAAAACTAGTCTTAAAGAGCAAAGCAAGGGTATGGGAGGGAGAAGACGAGAACGGGGGTACCTATGAAAAATCCACAAACTTCCCCTAGATTTAGTCATAATTTCATATATACAAACTTACCATAGTCGACCTTCTTTCTCGCCCTTGGGGCGAGCAGTTCGGGTTGACCTTCCATCAAATGGAAGCAATTTTATGGTATTTGTGGCTGATTTTCTACATCCACAAGTTTTGTAGCGTCAATATTTAGACGTATACGGGACCCTCAGTGGCATGATGATTACAAAATTTATCAAAAATACGTGTGTATTAATAAGTAAAGCAAAGAGTACAGAAACTTCGCTCTCGACCCGATTGAGGGAATTGAGAAGAATTTCCTTTCCTCATTCTCCCCATTTAACGGTTGCGTCTTTTCGGGTGTTATCGACTGTGAGTCTCGAGGACGGACTTCAGGATTTCGTGTCTTTGATGAAGCAGGCTGATGAGACGCAGAAGTTCAGACTGGCCCTCAGGCACGCCAAGGGTATTGGCGTCAGCGCCGATAATTATGTCGAGGGCGCATCCTCCACCTCCGAAGGCTCTGCCGTGGTGAGGGATTCCGCATCCCTTCACGCTCTGAGCATGTTCGAGTACTCCGCATTGTCTGAATCCGGCATCCAAGTGGAGGAGAGGGACTATGTTCAAGCCCTCAAGGGAATGGACCACGATGTCAGCATGGGAGTGTTTGTTTGGATGAAGGATTCAGCTGACGGTATGTTGTGTCGGGGTGACACGATGGACAGCACTTCTCAACACTTCATTCCTCCCACATTCCAACCTGACGATCCCATCCTCAACCTTCCACCCAAATGCTCCGTGCCGTTGACGACGCCTATATATAGAACGATTATCTCGACAGCTCTGAACTCCGGGCGTTCCGATGAGGCTCTCTCTGTGATTGCCACGATGGAGGAGAGGCTTGGCGAGAAAGAGGATGAGGGTGGAAAAGTGTGGACCAAGGTTTGGGGGGAGTTCCTTGAGGCCCAGAAGAAGGTCATAGTTCGTAATAGGAGCGAGAGGAAGAGACGGAGGATGAAGGGAGGGCAGGCGGAGGGAAAGTACGTGACGTTTCTCAAGGACGCCAAGCTGAGACTTTCAAAGTACAAGGATTCCACAGACGATGTCACCATGAACAGAATTAAGAGAGTCGCAACATTGCACGCATTGAAGCTTGAGGCCGGCCAAAGTTCCTCTGGCCACTCCGGGGTCACGGGATTTTCCTTCCTTGACGGCAACGACTACCACCAAGCGGTTGCCAGCGTGTGCCACGTTCTGGAGCACATGCAAGGGAACATGGTTGCCATAGACAAGAGGATTGCCTCCACTGCCATGATGGTATACAGCGGGGAGGGGAGGATTCAGAGGGCAAAGAGATTCGTGAAATACGTTGAGGAGACGGCTGCCATCGACAGGGAACCGTGGATGGACAAGCATCTGCTGCTAACCTACAAGAACTCAATCAGGAGGGCTCATAGTTATTTGATGAAATTCTGGGGGAAAAGCAAATGGCATCCTAAAAAGGAGGAGAAGAGGAGCAGCATCCTGGACGAAGTGAATGACCTCTATACTCGTATGGAGAAGAGGGACGCTTATGATGTTGGAACGTACCTGGATTGTCTGGCCA
>Ga0115006_10002575_pt1 | contig 11960 bp, 5 predicted proteins | sample ArcOceMetagenome_3_FD_88943 | JGI IMG/M metagenome (GOLD analysis project Ga0115006, IMG submission 88943) | Marine eukaryotic phytoplankton communities from Arctic Ocean - Arctic Ocean- Svalbard ARC20M Metagenome | ecosystem: Environmental > Aquatic > Marine > Oceanic | place: Arctic Ocean...
ATGATCATGATGAAGACGTAGATGTCAATGAGACTCCACTTTCCGAGCGTATCTAGCATGCCGATCATGGAACCTCGAGTGCTGGGGGACAAAAATCTAGGAGGAAGGAACCAAGTGAAGAGGAGAGTGATCAACTTGATGTAAGGCCAGAGGAAACTGAACACAAACAGGATGAAGAAGAGACTGTAGACCTTGGCGGCCCACATTTGCTCGAGACTCTCCATGAGCATCATGATCTGGAAACCCTTAAAGTCTAAGATGTCGCCTCCTATAGTCAGCTTGATGTCCACCGAGGCGAGCTGGGAAGAGTGCGAGAGCATGAAAAGCAAAATGCACGTGATGAGGCATATTGGCACAACGACCCTAATCCAGGGGCTCACTGCGGGGTTGAACGCAAGGCAGGGAAGCCCTTTGTTCATAATCTTCTCGTCCTGCAATAATTTTTTTCGAAGCATCTTGTTGATCTTTCGACGTTGCATGAAACCTCCTACCCCAACGTCCCATACAAAGGCCATGAGCGGCCAAACGAGGTTTCTCCACACCATCCACATACCAAACATTGCGAACCCTATTTTGAGATCATCCTCGAAAACGAGTTTCCACTCAGAGTCGTAGCCTGGGTCTATCTTGACTTCCTCGACGCAGACTTCTCTTGCATCTATCCAGACCTTTTCGTCCTTGTCCCATCTGTCCTCGTATTGCTTCCCTGTTGTCCTGTGCCCGACTCCAGGCGAAGTCCCAGCTGGGCCGTCTTTAAGGACGTCTGGACTAATCAAACAGTCGCACACGTCGAGCCCCTCCGCCGCTCTCCTCGCTAGGGTTTCTTCGTGCTCGGCGCTCACGAGTGTTTTGGTAAAGCTCTCAAACAAGTCGTTGAAGACTCTCGTCATGGCGGCAACCACCTGATCGGTGGAGTCCCTTGCGTCAGCATCGAGGAAGCCCTGAGAGTCGCACTCCTTACAGTTCCACTCGAATACCATCTTCCGCATGTCTATCGAAAAATAATCGATCAGAGTTTTCTCGAGAGTCCCGTACCAGCATTTGAAGGCGATATCAATGTCGAGCCCCCCAGTAGCCTCCCTCAGTCTCAAACCCTTGATCTTCGCCTTGTCAGCCTTGATCGTAAGAATAAGTACGGTGACGATTTTCTCCATACCCATCCTTATGGCCCAATTGTTGGTGATGACTTCGGCGTCAGGCCAGTTTGGATTCTTGCTAAGGGTGAGGTTCATGTGAGCGACAAACTCGAGCTGCCTCGCCCCCTTGTTGAGAGAAGGGTGATCTGTGTTGGCAATCTCTAAGCGGTTGCTGAGCATGAAGGCACTGAGCGGAACGAGAAGCTCCGCGATGGAGAAGGTGTCCAGGTTCAGAAGTTTAGCGTCGTAGAGACTGATGTTCAGACCCAACTCGCTTGTAGGGCCGAGTGGAACAACGTTGTGAATGCCGAAGTTGTCCACGAGGGTAAGATCTCCGCCTTCCGTCTGCTGCCTTATGAAACTGTTCCAGTCAGAAATGTTGATGAGCAAGTTCTTGTTCAGTTGCTCGAGACCAGTTTTTATAATGTCGTCCACATCGAACCTTACATATTTCTCTAGTTCATTAGTCACGTAAACTTCGGGTTCTGGACAAGTTCCTTCCATGTAATCTTCCAAGATGCCCATGAGAGTTGACTTGATATTGGTCTGACTAATCATGGGTAGAAGAGCTTTGGTTAGATTCCCGTAGCTCGCGTAAGCGAAGTCTACGAGCAGGTTGACTAAATTAGTTGTCGCCGCGTCCACGAAGCCACTGTTTTCGTCGAAGGTAATCTTCGGGGGTAGGAAGTTAGCCATAGAAATGTTCAGGTAAGTGATGTTCAGCCCATAAAGAGCAGTAGGCAAGCATTGGAGGGGGACGTCGAAGATTGAACCAAGCTTAAGGCCGGCCCCGAGGTACTTGTTGATGGTAAGAAGCATCTTGAGGTCGATCTCCATGCCTTCACCGCTAAATCCCTGCACCATGAACTCAGTCTTAAAAGCATCGTTTGCTGAAGTGATCACCGTGCCGGGCGCTGTACTCGGAGCCAGCATCAGCTCAATTTTAAATTCGACTGAAAGTTTTTCAAGCCTGAAGACGTTCTGAAGTGTGTACTTCTCGATCGGGTCCAAAACGTTCGCGAGGGTGAACGTATTCAAGCCTCCTATGTGAACCTCGGTGACCTTAAGCGTGTGCGTCGTAAAGGAGTCTGTGCCATTCATTACAACCAGGTCGAGGTCAGAAAGTTTGATTAGCCCAGGTTTTCCGGTCTCGGAGACAGACTCAATCAATGTGTTGAGCTTTATGTCGGGAGGAGTCATTGGGTCATTAGGCGGGTTGCCTTCCTCGTCGGGCTCGTAGTTGATCAAGCCATCGACGGCACTATTGATCAAATTCATCCACATGTTGTCAGGGTCTGTCATGTTGAAGAGTTCCACCCTGTGCTTCGGGCTAGCAGTTGAGTTGTACCCTCCATCATCGACCAAATGCGACAGCATAACTGGCTGTTGAGAGAGGGGGTCGAAGACCTTGCCAGCAGCTTTCAAAGCGATCCAGGGATCGAGGAACGAGTCATTAATATCCGTCATAATGTCAATGAGCAAGTCCTTAACCAGCTTTTCGACTGCGATGACAGAAGCGAAGAGCGGGGCGAGGAGTAAATGACGATCAGGAGGCTGTTAGTTATTGCGCTGTGCAGTACAAGGTCGTCGCTTCGCTCCTCGCATCTTTCGTCGCTAGTGGTAGCGTTGATTGTTAGCTTGTCGCTTCGCCCCTTGTCCAAATTCACCTAGCAAGTCCTTAATGAGCGTTTTTTCAAGGAGAACTGTCAATTTAGAGGTATTGCCCGTAAGATAACTGTTAGCCACCCCCACAAACATTGCAGCTATTTGGGAAGTACCAGAATCTGGGTCTGGGATCGATAATTCATCGATATTGATTTTGACTATTCCGTCACCAACAATTTCCACCTTTCTTGGAGGTCCGGTAACTAACGAGTCGCCGACCCTATTAATGGTTGTTGCACCCTCGATCAGTTTTGGATTGCTCGAGTCTGACAAGTCCTCGACGATAATCGCGTTCATTTTTCTCTCTGGAGAACCGTAGTAAAGATGACCGACCGACTCTATCTCCAATGTAAACGTCGTGCCGGTCTTGCCAACGATTTCGTCTTTTTTGTATTGGACAGCCCCCTCTGGGTCTAACCCATCGCTGCTGACCCAAAGGCCTTGATGAGGAAGTTTCGCACCAGCACTATACGACCTGTTAGGGTCTCCCATTGCCACCAGGTCGACGTGGAAAATCTTAACGGTGCTCGATGCGACCGAAACGTCATCAACGGTTGCTGAAGCCACATTGGTGAGTGCTGCAGAGGGCGGAGTGAAGTGAGCGGAGGATGCATTAGAAATAACGATCGGCAAAGTTCGGTCTTCTATTGAGCTATCCCTTGCTTTAAGCCCTGCCTCACCTTCTAGCTTCCCCTTGATTATTCCTGCCCAAGAGTCGCTGGCGTCGTTCTCCAGATTTATGGTGGCGGTCTCTATTGTTGCACCTGCATCGCAGATGTTTCCAGAGCTGTTGTAGTTGAATTTGAATGTCTTAGTTCCTACGTTCACCGTGAGTTTGCCCACCAATTTGACAGAGCTCTCTATGACATTCAAACTGCCCTTCTTGATCCTTCCTTCGCAAATCTTCTTCATCTCCCTGGGGTCAGAGTTAGTGTATATTAGGTTTTGTGGGGACGTAGAATCTGCCGATAACGTCCCGTCCGGGCAATCGGCTGCGGATTTGAATTTCAGTTCTCCCAACAACAACTCGATTTTAGCCTGGTCCAGGTCCATCTCTTCGGAGGATGGGTTAAAACCTGTGGAAATGAGCTTTTGGCCCAATGAGTTGATGTAAGACAATCGCATTTGCTTGTTCTCCGCCGGAATAATAATAGTTTGCTGTTCGATGTCACCGTACATCCTGAGCACTTGAACCACTTTAGCGCCACTGGCTCGTAAGTTAGCTTTTAGGGCGCCATTTTCTGTCAAGGTGAGATCTTCTGCCTTTGGCACGACAGGCTCGCAGCGCAAAATATCGTCCTCGTCCGCACACGCCGTATCAATTTCGCCGAGGACCGTCATGCCTGCGGGTGCCCCCCCATCGAATACGAATTGTTCAAATTGTTCGTGGGTATAGTCGAGGATATGAGGTTTGGCATTTGGATCTCCGCACATGCACCTTTCGGTCAAGCACGTTCTAGTGTCGCAATTGGCCTGAGTTGCTTCGTCGCCGCCATTATCGCAATTGCAGTCACCGTGATCAGAATCTGTGCCACGGTTTTTCCCGCATTTGTCGTTGTAGCCGTCACAGTTAGCATTGCACTGGGTGGTTTTGTCATTTGCAATGCATGACGTGAACTTTTCTGTCATACCAACGTCAGTGCACTTATCTCCTTTATGGCAGTTACAGAGATAGTACTCGATGCCTAGATCGGCTTCGCATGAGACGCTGTCAATTGTAAGGGAAATTAAGACGTAGCTGCGATGAGGGGGCAGAAGGAAAGCAAGCGGAGAAGGGTGAGCAGTGGTTTCTCTCGTTCGTGAACCATGAGAGAGAGAGAGAGAGAGAGAGAGAGAGAGAGAGAGTGTTTGTGTGTGTGTGTGCGTGTGTGTTCGGCCCTTGCTACTGTCGCTTCACTCAACCCTGCAGACTATCTCACCTGGAGTCAGGAGGGGATCCGACTTTGATAGAGAGTGGGTTGTCCCCGTCAAGTTTCAGATTTGCAACAGTGATATCAGATAATATCCCGTAGCCCGCGAAACCGAGCCAGTCTGGTGTCAACCAAGAAGGTAAATTACTCGTTACACCAGACGAGTCAAAAATAAAAGTTGACTCTGTGCCGATGTTGATTGTCATTCTTGACAACAGAGAATTGAGAGAAGTGAACTCATCGAGCCTTCGCCCAGGACGTTCTATTGGCCTTTCTGTCTCCTCATCAGGACTGTAAGAGATTGGTGGTAACCTCCGTCCTTGATTTTTCCTGTCACCTTCCCTGGAACCCATGAGGTGCTGGTAAAGGAAGTAGCGACCAAGGCCCGGGGCCAAGACCTTCATCTCACCCCGCAAGTTGGAATCGCTCAGCGGCGAGCCATTCACAAGAATTCTCTTGTTAGGCAATGTTGGCATTGCTCCCACCTCTCGGTTAATTACACCCAAGGATGACGCCAAAGTCAAACTAAAACTGGTTCCCAGGAGGATGATGGTTATCATCGCCATCCTGCTCCAAAATGAGACCCCACTTAAGACCATCGGGGACAAACAAGGGCAGTTAAGGATGCAATTCTCGAGATCCTCAAGAAAGGGTCAAAAATCGACAGGGCTGTTGTCAAACCCTAAGGGTGACACTTTGATCCAAATTAGTTAGAAATCGGATCGGTCCCATCGGTAATTATTATTTTCTCCTGTATTAAGCCTACGATCACTTTATTTCGTAGCTAGACATCCGCTGAAGGGTAGATTCTGGCCTTATTTTCCTTCTGTTCGAGAAAGTTTTTAGGGTATTTCTGGCCTGATTCCCATCAAGGCGAACAGGGAGGTAGTTCAATTGGTAATTCTGGCGAAATATTTAGCGCTCTTGGTCATTAGGTCCTTGGAAGAGCGTTTTAATATACAGCAATGGGTGCCAACTGCGGCAAGGTTGAGGAGAAGGGAAGAAACGCTGGTATTTCCAGCTCTACGGCGGCAGAAATGAGCGCCAAGCGCCAGGCCACCAGAGATGTGAAGAATCTGGGAATGAACGCGGGGGTTGAAGACGACATAGGGAAAGAAAATAGAAATAGTGCAAACAATATTGAGAAGGAGGAAATCAAGAGGCAAAAAACAAAGGCGCTCCGTGGTAAGGCCCTCCTGGCAGCGTGCAGTTTTGACGATGAGGACGAAGATGGCGACGAAAAGGATTCGTTCCCTCAAATGCCAGGGCTGGTGAGCGAAGAAAGTCCCATCTCTACGGCTAGGAAGAGGGTAGGGGCAGCCCTGACGATGCTCGAGTCGCCGGGCGGGACGAGGAGGGGCAGCCAGAGAAGCAAAAAGTTCCTCGTCGACGATGTATCGAGCGGCGCCAAGGGGAAGGCCCTGAGAGGCAAGGCCCTTCTCATGGCTTGTCAAGGCGTGGATGAGGATTGGTCGGATGACGATTAAGACGTAAAAGGAGCATGTTTTAGATTTAGTACCAACAATTTATAGCCTTTTTTTAATCGTTCTGTACCTTTAAATGTAAGAATCCAACACATCAGGTGTGAGGGAAGCTAACTGAAAGCCTTCCTTGGGTGAAAAACCTTTGGTCTTAGAGATGGCGTCCCGTCATAAACTGGCGGAGTCGCCCTTCTACAAGGCCAAGAAGGCCACGTCGGCTAGTAGGGGCAAATCCGGAAAATCAAAAGGGAGCATCAAGAAACTCCTCCAAAATGAACAGACCACTGTCGAGAAGAAGCTTGCCCTAAGAAGTGAGGCTAAGGAAATTATGGAGCGCATCGATAAGCTAACCACAGAGTATGACGGATCGATCAGCCAGGTTGTCATCGGTTCACCCGCGGAGGCCAAGTCTAGTGCTGCTAACGGTGCCCAAAACTCCAGCACTTCCAAGGGGGTTGAAAACAAGGGTACAATAAAGCAGCACGTTATCACGTCAGAAATGCAGTTCAAAACGTTCCAGCAAGACAAGGGACGTATGACAATGATTATGCTTGATCACGAGAAGGTACGTTTATGGATGGGGAGGGTACGAAGGAGAGAATGAGATCCTTGCAAGGTACGAAATAATGCGTTAAACTGACCATCTTTCTCGCACCTTCGCTCCTTTGCCTTCGTCCTTAGCTCGGAATGGAGCAAAGGGAGGTTCTCAAGGGCCTTAAGAACTGGTTTTATGGTCTTGACAAGGTCGAGTCTGATGATGAGGAGGATCCCACAGACATGGAGTCCTACATTACTTCCCTGGCGGACGTCCTCCACGACACTCGCGCTGCTGCGAGGAAGCTTGACGATAACACGGTCAAGTCAACGGACAAGCTTGGAGACGTCATGAGGTCCCTCAGGCGTATTTACAATGACGCCCTCAGGCCTAAATCCAAGGGCGGCAAGAAGACGGGCGGAGAAGGAGAGGAGGAGGAGGAGGAGGAGGAGGAGGAGGATCCTTCGTTGAAGATAATTGCTCTCGAGAAGGACCTTAGAGACGCGAATTTCCAGTTAAGTAACAACAGGGAGGCCTTCGAAAGAGAGTCAAGGGAGCTCAACAGGAGGCTCGAGAAAGCCGACGTCGAGATAAATAGCTTCCTCGAACAGAACAATTTTGCTTCTTTCTCGCACCGTGAGCAGATACAAGCTCTCAAGAAGAAGTGCCTCGTCCTCGAGGAGGAGAAAGCTGCTCTCGATGTCAAGTGCAGGAGGATAGAGACCATCTCCCGGGACCCCATGATCGGCGCTCTGTTCAAGGGCGGCGAGTCTTCTGGTGGCGGCATGGCTGCCGAAAAGGCAGAGCTGGAGGCATTGTTGGAACAGAAGGAGGAAGAGATCAAGATTTTGAAACAAAACATTTCAGAGTTGGAAACCAAGATGAGCTTCTTCAAGGACCAAATGGCCGACTCGGACTTTGGTCTTGATGATAGGATCAGGCAGGCTGAAAACCGGGCCAAGAAGGAAACTGCGAATGCGTTTCAGGACGTGTCCGACATGAACGCTGTGCTGAAGGAGGATGTCATCAGCCTCAAAGACCAAATGAAGAGCCTCAACGATGAAAAGAAAGCTGGGCTCGAGTTTCTCAAAGCAAACTACGACGCCGAGCTGGCGAAACTTAAGGAGGAACTCAAGTCGCAATCCGAATACTTCAAGAATGAGATCAATGCGAGGAACAAGACCATCTTTGAGTTGGAGGAGACAGTCGAAAAGGGGGGCAGCAACAATAAGAATGGTGCCGCCAAGAACGACGCAGCCAATAAAGAGGCCATCGAAAAAGAGCTCGCGGAGCTCAAGAAGGAACTTGAGGTCGAGAGGGGCGAAAGGAGGGCGAGCATGCGCCAGCTGTCCGAATCGAAAAGGGAGCTTGAAGAGCAGAGGGTGCTTAACGAGAGAGTCTTAAGGGAGGTGAAAGAGAAGGAAGAAGTGTTTGAGAAGGAGAAGCAAAGGGCGGGCTCTCGAATGAATGGGGAGCTTGGCGATGCTGGCAAAGCCAGACAGAAGGAAAAGGACGAGAAGAAGAAAAAGAAAAGAAAGAAGAATGGCAAACTTTCGAGCGAAGACGATATCACTGAGGGCGAAGGAGCTAAAGATGAGGAAATCAAGAGACTCCAGGCAGAGCTGGCCAAGGCCACTTCGTCCCTCAACGAAGCTAACGAGAGTATTAGAGAGAATGGAGAGAAATTCCAAGGCCTTGAGGGCTCTCCTGAAATCAATGAACTATCAGAACAGCTCGCGGAGGCCCAAATGTTCCGCCGCCAAAGCGAAGCTATCATTTTCCAACACCAGCAGAGCTCTGACAGATACAAGGACAAGTTGGAACATCTTGCTAACCTCTGTGCTCCGCCAGAGCTTATGGAGGAAGATGCCGAGAATCATCAACGAAGGGAAACTCTCATGTCCGTGATCTTTGAATCCACTGACGAAGATAACTGGAAAGACTCAGAGGCGCAGCTCTTCAAGATTGGAGCCGTTGCTCACGCCAATGGTGGAGCTCTCAGGGAGCTGTTGGCCTCAATCGGTGTAGAGGGCATTGCGGGTGTCCTTGGTGACGTCGGAGCTAGCGTCGCTGGCGGTGATGACAAAAATTTGAAAAAAGCTCTCGCAGCCGCTCAAAACGAGCTCAAGGACAGTGAAGAAGCCCGACAGGAGCTCACGGTAAAAAATGCGGGCCATAAGAGGCGCATCGCGGAGCTCGAAAACTTGCTCAAGAAGACGAAAGACCTTCTCGCCGAAAATGTTGAAAAGCTGGGCTCAAAAATGAGCAAGGACATGGTAGACGCCGCCAAGAAGCTCAATGAAAACATGAAGTCGCAGATGGCGGCTTCTCGAGCAGCTGACGATCAAGAGAAATCAAGCAAGCGCAAGATTTCCTTTGCCAATGTGAAAAATATCGCTAACTCCGTTGCCGCGTTCAAGAGTAAGAAAGGGGGGAAGAGCGCCAGATTGGAGAGGCTCAAGAAATTATCCAGCAATGTCAGCAGCGGGTCGGGTACCATCGAGGAGGAGACAAGCAAGGAGACGGCTGGCCTAGGCCAAAAATCAAGTGAGGAGGAGGTCCAAGCTGAGGCTGTTGAACTGAAAGAGCCTGAAAAGGAAGTCAAGAACAATGACGTCAATGAGGTGGGAAAGGTGACGGTTGAGGTTGAAGACACGAAGGCAGAGACTAAGGATGAGGAAAAGAAAGAAGACAATCCTCCCCCGGTTGATCCGTCTTTCCCAGAGGAAGAGGTTGAAGTGGTATCCGAGTGCGCACCCGAACCCGAACCCGAACCTGCACCTGCACCTGCACCTGCACCTGAGGCTGAACGCGAACCCGAACAGAAATCAACGACAGTTGATGTCGCTAAGGAGGAAATGGTAAAGGGGGTCAAGGAAGTGGAAGAAGAAAAGAATGAAAAACAAAAGGTTTCGCCTCCTGAGACATCGCCCTTACCCTCAGAAGAAATACCGCCGAAGCCCAAAAGGGGGGTTGGCATCTCTATAGCGATGAAGATGAACATGCGCCGTCGTGGTCTGTCCGTTGACTCAGAAGGTTCTGAGAAGAAGGAAGAAGAGAAGAAGGACACCGAGGAGAAGAAACCTCCTCTTGAAAAGAAATTGACACATACGTTTGAGGATCGGCTGCTCTACTTTGGCGTCAAGAAGCAAAAGGTTGCGTTGTCTTCGGCTGTCAGTGCGAACATAAAGGCCAATTCTATCGCTAGTAAGTTGTTCAAGAAGGCAAAGAAAACTTCGCAGGAGAAGGCGGACAAGTTGGCCGAGGAGGCCAAGTTGAAGGAGGAGGCCTTGGAGGAGCAAAAGAAGGACGCGGAGCGAATAGAGATCGAGCTCAAGGTGAAGCAACGGATGGAAGAGGAGCTCACGGCCAAGATAAATAAGGCTGCTGCCAAGGAAAAGAAAATGCTTGAGGAGGAGAGGGAAGCGTTGCGGCTTGAACATGAGGCAATGGTGAAAAAGATGAAGGAAGACGAGGAAGAGAGGAAGCGCCTGGAGGAAATGTTGCAGATTGAGAAGGAAGAGATCGCTCAGCTTGAAGAAATGGTGGAGATGGAAGATAAAAAGATTGAAGAACTGGACCAAAGGTCCACCAGTATAAAAGACGAGCTAGATAACACCACCAAGGAGCTTGAAGTGGCAGAGCAAGAAGTTGAAAAGCACCTTCTGGTTGAGGAAGAGTTGAAGCGCCAGTTATTCACGGCCGTCGCTCCTGACGTTGTGGCTGAATTGGAAGAGAAGCTAAGGATCCAAAAGATCGAGCAGGAGGAGGCGGAGGAGAAGCAGAGGATGCTCAATATTGAGATTGAGGAGCAAGCTTTGGCTGCGGCGCAGCAAGAGGAAATAATGCTGCTGAGGGTTGCCGAACTCGAAGAGAAGCTAGCAAACGAGAAGAAAAAGTCGGATGAGATTTCTGAGGCCCATCGTCAAAACATTCTGCAGCAGGCGGAGAACATTGAAATGCTTCAAGCGCAACTCAAGAACATCAAAATCGAGGCGGTGAACGTCAATGACGTTGCGGAGAGGGAAGAAAATATGGAAGGGGTCGATGGCCATAATGAGATGATGAAGAAACTTACCGAGGAGCACGAAAGGACCCTCCAAGAGATGGCAAGAACCATGGCTGAAAAGAGTCAGCTGCTCGAACTCAAGGAAAGTGACCTTTCTGAGGCTCAGGACATGATCCACAACTTGAGGGTCAAAGTCATTGAAGGTGAAGGTGAAATCATGAACGTGAGGAAGCAAATTTCGCGCCACACCGTAATTATTGAACAGGAGAAAAAGAAGGCTGCGGCGCTGATGAAGGAGAGGGAAGTTGAGAAGGAGGAACTTCGGCTTAAGGTCGAAAGAAAACAAGCCGAGCTGCAGGAGGGCGACGAAGAGGGAAAGAAAATGTTGGCAGACAACCAGGAGGGTTATCAAAAGGTTTTGGAGCTCATGAAAGACAGCGAGACGTTGTTGCTTGATAAGGAGGAGGAGTTGAAGGTTAGCAAGAAGAGTGTGGAGGAGGTGAGGCGGAGCGAAAGCAGCGAGCTACCTAATAGTGTTCTTTATGATGAACGAAACCCTTTACTCGTCGATTCGCTCCTCGCCTAACCCTTTTCTCGATTCGCTTCGCTTATCGCAGCTCGAGGCTCTGATGGAACACTACGAGGAGGCAATTGAGAAGATGACTCAGCACATTGCGGAGAAGGACGAAGAGTTCGAGGCCACCCTGGCTGAAGGGGAGGCGCTCTTGAAGATGGAAAAAGATAGGGCCGATGGGATATGGAAGCAGCTCGAGAAACTCAAGACAGGGGAGGGTGATGAAGAGGCCGTGGACCGTGCTCTTTCGACCCATCGTAATACCATCACGAAGATGGAGGGAAAACTTCATGACACCATGAAGAAGGAGGTAGCGAAGCAGGTCGATGCCAATAAAGGTGCTGCTAGCGAGATGAAGAAAATGGAAAAGGGACTAAAGGAAGTAGCGGAGGAGGTCGGTAGGAGAGTCAAAATGGAGGTTGAAGAGGAGGAAAGTGATGAGGAAGTGGAAATCGTCGTGGTGAAGAAAAAGAAAAAGAAAAAGGTTGTCGTCATTGAAGAGAGTGAGGAGGAGGAGGTGGGGGGGGTGGGGGGGGGGGGGGGGGGGGAGGAGGAGGAGGGAGGGAGAGAGAAAAGGAAAAAAAAGGGGAGAGAGAGAAAGAGAAAGAGAGAGAGAGAGAGAGAGAGAGAGAGAGAGAGAGAGAGAGAGA
>Ga0115006_10002577_pt1 | contig 11959 bp, 2 predicted proteins | sample ArcOceMetagenome_3_FD_88943 | JGI IMG/M metagenome (GOLD analysis project Ga0115006, IMG submission 88943) | Marine eukaryotic phytoplankton communities from Arctic Ocean - Arctic Ocean- Svalbard ARC20M Metagenome | ecosystem: Environmental > Aquatic > Marine > Oceanic | place: Arctic Ocean...
ATATGTACTACGTTCATGTACACCACTATTTGTACTACTACTACGTTGTCACGAGCAGTGGGGAGCAGTCACGGGCAGTGGGGAACAGTCACGAGCGGTGGGCAGCAGCACCTGGGCAGCAGCGACGGCGGCATGGTCATGCTTCTTGTTTCGGATCATTTCTTCAATAATGGCATCTGTCTCTTCAGGCCCAGGGATGATCAAGTGATGCCACACGAAGACGGCCTGGTCGCGACACCCTGCAGACATAAGGTGCCGGTCCTCGTAACTGAAACACACCTTGGAGACCCCGGTGGAGTGTCCAGAATAGTGTCTGAAGCGGTTTTCCTTGGACGGACACGGAAAACGGTACAGTCGCAGCCCGCCGTTGCAATCGCCCACCGCGAGCGCGTCTCCCAGTTTTGATCTCGACGACGTCAGAAATGTGTTGAAGTCAGCCACTGGATGGAGGAGGCCGAATGTGTGCCATGTCAAAATGCAGTCACGGGTCTGCCACGGCACGCTGACGTGTGACTGGGCGTTGCGCATCGGCGCGTACCGCAGATTGTCACACACACCCATATCCCACAGGATCGTGTCATAGTCGTCGCTTTCGCTCTGAAGTTGGGCCCCGTCGGAAGACCAATCCAAGCGCACTACGCCGCGCGCATGCCCCTTGCACATTCCAACAAGTCGAAAGGTGTCGCGTGCATCAGATTCACGGGCGGGTTCCCCAACGATGTACTGGCGCGTCAGTGGGATGGCATAGACGTATATTATTGCGTCTTCCGATGCTGCGGCCAGCAGGCGGCCGTCTGGCGAGAACTTGAGGTCGCGCACTTTGCGAGTTGCCGGCCTGTCCACTCCCGCCATATCCTCCAGGGTGCTGGCGCTGAGAATCAAAATGTTACCCGTATTTGTGCCTACTACCAGCCTAGATCCGTCCAGAGTGTAGGCAAGCGTAGAAGGCTCGTGAGGCAGGCACCGCTCTCGAAGAATGATGCGCTCTTCACGATCCCACACCTTGACGCTCCTGTCCTCACCACAGCTGGCAAAGATTGGCTTTCCCGGGTGCGAAACCAGCCCCACAATCTTGCCTTCAGAATGAGAGGGCATGATGACCTCAGCGTGCAGGGTTGTGGAACTTGCGTCTATATAGGCCTCGTAGATGCTGTTGTTCCCGGTGCCAATGACTAGCGAGTAAGTCCCCATGTCAAGCTTCTTGATCCGCACGACGGAGCGAATGCACGCCATCTTGTCGCGTGCTGACTTTTCGCAACAGCTGCACTCCGAGCTTTCAGATGGCAGCGTGATGAACAGATCATGCTCCTTTAAAATTGCACATCGCCCCTCATGCTTCCATATGCTCACGTGACCGCCTTTACTGCAAGTTATAAGACGTCCATCGTCATTCTTCATGTCGAACACTGGACCTCCAGGGTGCGCTTTCTTCACAAGCTGATCGGGCGCCAGACTACTAAAGGACTCTTTATCCTCTTTCCAGAGCAACAGATCGCCTGCGGTGTTTCCAAGCACAATCGTGTTGGACCGATCGTTCTCGCCGAGGAACGCAATGTTGGTCATCGTCTGATGCTGTTCGACCAATCCCATTTGAACACTCAAGTTCCTGCCAATCAGCCGCCAGAAATAGACATGACGCACACCAGCAGTCACAAAGGTTCCTGTGACAGGGTTACACTCCATCGCAAGGATGGTCCATGGCTGAGCTGTACGTTCTGCCAACAGCGTATTATGGCGCCAATCATAGAATGCAACTGAACATGTCTCCCCATTCGTCACGACCAGCGCCAGCACCTTTCCATCCCCGGAAAAGCACATGGCACACAACTTGCCTTCGTGCAAACTATCTACATGTCCTAAAACCTTCATCGACTTTGAATTCCACACTTGAACCTTCGGACGGATGCCAGCTGACACCGAGGCTATCGTGATGCGATCAGGGTTGAGCGCAACGCACTCAATGTCCGACCGATGCTTATCGAAAATCCGCTGCGTTCTCCGATGATTATGCGGATTCAAGATAACGCACACGCTCGCCACATAGTACAGCAGCTCTTGATTCTTGAGCTTCAAAAGGTTGCGGGCGCAGTCGAGCCCTCGGTAGCCAAATACATATTCCAGTTTCAACTCATTGTCGGGCGTTTTGAACGCCTCAGACGAAGGTCGCCACCCCAGCGGCGGTCGAATTGCAGAAAGATAAGGATGCACGGAGGCAAGGAAATTGTCATCTGCCTGGGATGACTGTGGGCCCTGCTTTTCCGCACCGTCGGCAACGCTCGAATGCACCTCTGTCAAGCGGTGCATGACGAGTTGCCAACACGGGTCGCTATCCGCGCTGCCGGCAGCCATTTTCGCGAGATCATCCTTTCCTTTGGCTTCGATGCGCCATGTGAACAGACCCCCTTCGCGCTCGCTTGCACCCAATAGAAAATCTTGCTCGCCCGTGCTCAAGCGCACACACCTAATTGGGCCAGTCTGTATGCGTGCTTGGGCTAGCACCGGAGACTTCTCCGAACATGGGAAAGGTAATAAGCTCACCTGTCCATCAACATCTCCGAAAACACAGAGCGAAGTGTTGTGCGGCGCGTGAGTTGAAACGATCGCATTTTCATCCGCAGCTATCTTTCTCGAGCCCTGCACCCACCATCCCAGGGAGCTCGTCCACTCAGACCACTCCACATCGCAGCACTTTATAGGTCTCTGGGGCTTACCCCGCAGCCTGGGTCGCAACATCCGATCCCTTTCTGTGACTGAGACGGATTCCGGGATATCTTTTGGGTCGGTTGTATGTACTTCGAGCTGCCAGAATAGAAGTTGATAATCCTCAGAGGTACTCTGCATGTTGTTCCCATCGAGACTCCAGTCAATGCTCAAAATCTTCCCAGAGTGCCCCTTGCACGTCGTAGCAAAGCTAAAGTGTCGACCCTCGTCATCTTGGAACAAATGGATGAGGCCGTCGCACGTGCCAGCAGCAAGCAGTATGCGCTTGTTGTGTGTTCCGAATCGCAGGCATGACACACCCTCTCCCCGCCGCAGGACGCGGAACTCGTCGTCATCCGACACATGCTTGAGCAGTAGCCGCCTTTCGCTGGTGACACAGTCGAGCAGCGCAAGCTTTCCATGGCTAAAGCCCACAGCAACAAATCTGCCGTCGCGGGACACATGCAGCCCTGTTGCTGTCACACCTGTGGGGACCTTGCCGTCCTCTTGCAGCAGCACGCTGGCCAGTCGTATACACAGCAAGAGCCGCTTCTCTTGGAGATGCCACATACGTAACAAGCAGTCGTCGCCCACGGTGAAGAAGAGCGAAGGATCGAGAGGATGGAATTCAATTGCCGACACAGCTCCCTTACCGTGACTAGACAAGAGCAAACGCAGCTCCTTTGGTGCGCCAGAAGCTTCAGGCGCGGCTATACTTGCAGATGCACTTGCTGGGACGATGAGGGCAAGCTCGCCCCTGCTTGTTCCAGCGACAACCTGCTGTCCCTTGACGCTGATGCTGCGAATGCACGCAGTTCCGTGCGGGACACTTTCCAATTTCCTTTGCTTGCAATTGGGACAGTCCGTCCCTCCCTCAGCTGCCGCAACATAAAAGCCGCATCGAGCGCACCAGACGCTTTGTATCACGGGACTTTGCTCCTGAGACAATTTAGGTGATAACATGCCACTGTGATCATCGACAGACCACACGCGCACGGCCCCGTCGCGTCCTGCGGAATAGAACAAGAAATTGGCCCGATCAAAAGCCAAGTCGAAGATGGACCCCGAGTGGGCCTCCTTCACAACATGAAGCAATTGTTCTTTCTTCCACAGGAAGAGACAACCGTCGATGCTCCCAGTTACAGCAAGGCTGTACGCACCGAGCGCTAAAAAGCCCACGCTGCACATGGTACGCGGTACAACACGCTCGCCGTAAAAAGCACTTTCCGAAACGATCTTCGCACCGCCATTCTTGACTGACCAGAACTTGAGATGCTTAACTCCGCACGTGACCAGAGAGTGGTCAACGGGATTGCAAGCCACATCTAAAATTTTGCTTTGTCTGACAGACACGTGCGAGAGGAGCAACGACTTTTCCCAATCATACACAGACAGCACAGATTCCTCAGAAAGGCCAAGGGCAAACAGCCATTTGACATCAGGGCCCCCAAAGCAGACGTGCGATATCCCCACCGAATCTGCCTTCATTTTCCCTAGGACCAGCAATCCGGCCAGGGAGGCTTTGAGCGTGAATTTTTGTCTGGTCTCGTCAAAGTCTGAAGAATCCCACACGAGAATGACCGGGTTTGGCCCCCGCTCAGCGCTGGCGATGATTGTACCATCAGGATGCAGCGATGCACACGTCAACTCACCTTTGTGTTCACAAAAGTGCCGCTGGCGCGGAGTCTCACGTGTCTCGTTTCCTTCCTGGATGACAATCATGCCGCACGCCATGAATGCGATGGCCCCTGAGGCTGTGAAGAAGAGACTATGGCGTGTGTCATGTCCCCGGAATGATTGCACGTGCTCGAGCGACAACTTGAAATTCGGAAGCGCGGACGCCGGGCATATGAAGGGCTCGGTTGTCGGTGCAAACACGGCGCCCAGGTACGGTTTGACACAACTCATTTGAGACTCTTCGCTCGCAGCATGAGCATGCGAGGAAGGCCTGGGCCGTCGCGAGTTGACGATCTCACAAACGTCGCTGTCGTCAGAGGGAATCTGTTGAACTTCATAATGTCTGTAGATTTCTATCACAGGATCAGGCCCGCCGGCAACGATGAGAAAAGAGTCGTCGTGCGAGTAGCAGACGTGATTGATTGCGCGGCAGGAGCTCTGCAGAGAAATGCCTGTGAATTCAGGCTCAGGCGCCGGAAAGGGCATGAGCTTCAGCTGCCCGCTTCCATAACCAACGGCAAAAACCGAGGGGTCCTTGCCGTGCTGGCGAGAGATGCTGCGCACGGATGATTCGTTGCCAGTCGGCACGCATGCGAGCACGTGCCAGGCCAGGCGGCAGGTGAAGGTTGCCCACTCGGAATCGCAGAGGTCGACCGCACGGTGTGTCTCGGCACATGAAGGAATGTCCCAAAACTTGAGCTCGTCACTCCAGGTGTTACTCTGCAAATGACTGCTTGAGGAGTCAAAGTCCAACTGACTGATGGCTCCTGTGTGCCCTTTACAGGTCCCCAGCTGCTCGAAGCCCTCGTTGACTGAAAACAGATCGATAACAGAGTCCGGGCAGCCCGAAGCAAGATAGCACCCGTCAGGCGAGAAACGCAAGACCTCAATGGCAACCTTGCGTTTGCTCGCTGGCTGCGCACTGGCAAACAGACTATCATAGGGCACTGGCACAGTCTCATGCCCGCTTGAAGACTGCCGTTTTTCCTCGACTATCGATGACATGTCCAGAATGCGGATTGATCCACTGTCATGTCCAACTGCCAAAAGCGTGCCTTCTCCGGGTGAGAATTCCAGAGCAGTGACGATGGATTTGGTAGTCAGCACGCGATACAGAGTGGGCTCGTCTCCTAGCTCCCAGATCCGAATGGTCTTGTCCTCGCCCCCGCTTGCGACCAGCAATTGCGAAGGATGCGAGGACAAGGCCCGGATTTGTCCTGCGCCATGGCCGTTGGCGAGAAATTCTATACACTCCTCACCGTCCTTCTTGAACAAGTGGAAGACTTCGCCCGCAGCAGTTCCCACCACAACACGATCAAGTGATCTATTCACATTCCAGTCTAGCGTGCGTATACTTGGGCCTCTGACACTAGCTGGTCGAAAGTACTTGTCACCAGATCTGATGTAGCTGTCGCTGCACAGATTAGATACTTTGAACTTGTCCCACTCTTTTTCGCTGAACTCCAGCTTTTCCCTGAGGCCTACTGCGAGCGCGTCATTGCTGATTTCGGTGCCCGTCAGTGGCTCCTGCGAGCCGAGCTTCTCCCACCTTAAACCGAGTGAATTGTTGCTGGCAGAGGGGTCGAGAAATGTATTGTCCAAGTGCCCTCGGAGTTCAATCACTCTCTGGATCTGCAAAAAACCTGTGGTGCTCCATACTTTGATACAGCAGTCATTGCTGCCAGAGCACAAGTGATGATTCTCCCGATTTTCAGCCAGGGCAAACACAGGGCCGCTGTGCGCCGCCACAGTGTGCACAACTCCCACCCCTTTCCAGAGGAGAAGCTCGCCCTTGTCAGTGCCCGTTACAAAATTCGCATCGAGGGTGCCCCGAGCACATAGGTGGATGCGCGAGGCTTCTTCATCTTGCGTCAGCCCTCGTTGACTCCGGAGCCGGTATCCCCCTCTGTTTTCTCGTTCCAGCGTCCAAAATTTGACATGGTTGACGCCGCATGTGATGAAAGTGGTGGCCCAGTCTCTGCCAGCAGCAGCCCCGAGGGGGTCCACAGCCACGCTCAAGATGCGGTTGCTTGCCTCATAGTCCCCGTCTTCCCTGACCAGCAGCTGCTGCGCACGCCAATCCCACACAGAGACTGCGTGCAGGCTCTCGTTGCTGACTGACACTAGCATCGAGCCATCATTAGAAAAGGCCAGCAGCGCGGCATTGCTCTCGTCGTCGGCAGGCAGCCGTGCCACTACCTCGAGCGAATGCACCTCCCACACCAGAATTGTTCCGTTTGGCTGTCCATCACTTGAAGCTACAACATGCCCATGAGGATGGCAGGCCATGCAGTGTATGTGGTCAGTGTGCTGCGTAAAGTGGCGCTGAATCTGCGGGCTGATGCGTTTCGACTCGTCCGTCACCAAAGAGTCGGGCACCTGTAACACGCATGACGCCCCCGCTGCATACAGAATCTCGCCTGATTTTGCCACGAAAGCAGAGGCTCGCCCGTATGACCCCTGGAACCCGTGTAGGTATTGAAGTTGAAGACGCCACTCGAAAACCTCAGGCGGGACAACCTTGCTCGTCGGCGGGCACACCGACATGAGGTAGGGCTTGACCGCTTCGAATTCGTCGACGACCCCGCCCGTGACCACATCCTCAAGCACGCGCGGCTTGGCACGAGACTCCTGGACCAGACGCTCGACATCCGGCGCAAGTTGGCCCGTATCTTCGTCAAAGTCCTCTTCCTCAACTACATCAACCCGTGGCACAGCCTTCTCTAGCCTCCAGATGAGAATGTTCCCATCGGCAGAGCCCAAAGAGACAATGCGGCTATTCTCCTTCGCCCCCTCCGACGGGTCGTCGGGGCGTCCGAGGAAGAGAGCTTGCACAACCGGTCCGACATGCAGTCGTGGTGGGCTGACCGGATAGAAGGTGCCTGGACAAGGGTACGGAGACAGACTCACGCCCCCGTTCGCGTCGCCCGTCAGCATGAGCGTCGACGAAGAATCCCTCGCCACTGACGTTATGAAAAATTCGTCTGGCGCCGCGGCAGAAATCCCCTGGATGGCCCAGCCTAGGTTGCATGTCCATGTCGCCCAGGTCGTTTCATGGCCGGGTTTCGCAAAGTTGGCCACCGACGATGCCAAGATTGGCTTGCCCGTGAATCGATCCCAGAAAAGAAGCTCATAGGTATCCGAGGTGCTGACCAAATATTTGCCATCTGTGGACCAGTCGACATGCATCACATGTCCCTCGTGACCTACCAAGCTCCCGATCTTACTCTTGAGCGAGTCGGCGTTGAGGATCTCGAGCTTCGAGCGGTAACCGACAACGAGCATGTCTGAGTCTGGCGAGAACTTTGCAAGCGTTATTTCGCACTTGACCTGTTCGCAAAATCTGTAGCTTGTGGGGGCAAGCTTGCGCTGGGGGGTCTGCGATATGAGAATGCCTCCGCCAACTTGCATGCACACTGCTATCTTGTTGCCATCCTTGTGATAGCAAGCGTAGGTGATTCCGTGCGGGAGCGAGCACTCCCCCACCACAAATCCCGTTTCTGAGTCCCACAGGAGCAGCTGGCCGTCGGCACCGCCTGTCACAAAAGTCCCACCGTCGGGGTGCGCTGCCAACGCCCGCACCGGGCTGCGTCTGTGCCCTCTCTGCAAGAGGCGCGGGGGCTCAGTGAACCTCTCGGGGTCCGGCGACAAAAGGAGGATCTTGCTGTCCGCAGTAGCGAGCACAATTTCGCCCATGGTCTCGTGCCAGCAGACAGATCGAATGCACGGCGTCTTCTTCTCCTTGGGCTCCTTGGGAAGAGCGATGGGCTTGTACAGGAGGTGCAGAGACGAGTCAAACATCCACAGCCCCACAGCGCCATCCTTGCCGCCAGAACACAACTTGGTCTGCCCCAGCGCCGGTATTGCCCAGAGGCTGAACACGGGGCCCATGTGCGCTTGTAGCCAAGAAACCAACGCCACGCCCTTCCAGATGAGCAGACTGCCATCGCGCGAGCCTGTGATCGTGACACCCGGCCCACCGAACTCTACGCACAAGAGCGTGTGCGACTTGGAGACACCATGCCGCCCAAAGACGCCGCGCTTCGGCTCTAGCTTTTGCTGCCACACAGAAATGGGTGGCGCGGAGGCCAGCGCCTCCGTTCCCATGGCCAGGGAGAGGGTCCAGAATTTGATGTGTCGCACACCCACTGTGACGAGAAGCCCGTCATGGGGGTTGCAGCGCATGCCGACAACGCGGCGCCGCGTGTCCGCGCGCTCTGAGCAGATGAGCTGGCCCGTCCTCCAGTCGTGGGCGGCGATGCACTGCGAAGTGTCGCGGCCGACCGAGAAGAGCAGCATGCCATCCTTGCTGAACGCTAGGCTCGCGATGCCGCGTGTGTGCAAGCCTGCGATTGCCGGACTCAGCACCTCCATCTCATTGCTGTCCCAGACATAGATCGTTGGCTCTGCTGCTTCCTCGCCAGTGGCAACCGTCGTGCCGTTGGGGTGCACGCACATGGCGCTGATCTCCTCAGCGTGCAGCGTGAAAAAGTCTTGCTCGACCGTTGACTCTGCCTGCCATTCCGCCACCACGGCAATGGAACCCGAAGTGTACACAACCCGTCGGCTCGCTAGCCAGAAGACGTTGCTGTTCCGCCCGCGGACCGAGCACCCCGCCACGCGCTGCAAAACCGGCTGCAAGTGCGACTCTCGCTCAAACTGCATGCGGTCCTCGTTGTCGGGCCCAAACAGAGAGCCGCGATACGTTTTCACCTTCAGAAACGCTGCTTCCTCGCGCGCAGTGAGCGCAGCCAGCTCGATCATGCCCCGGTGCCCGCATATGCTCTCGACGTCAGAGTCCGGGTCGCTCGCAGGATACAGCTCGTCCTTCACTCGCTCCTCCGAGTCAGCTGTCCGCTTGGCCGTCTCGCTGTCCACCCCGCCCTTCGCCCCGCCCCCCACGTCGGGCAGGTCCTGGTGCGGCACCACAAACGTTTTCTTGGCGAAATGTTCCCGCGCTTCCTCCTCCTGCTGCATCAGGTCCTCCTCCAGCGAGGCATTCACGATGTCGGCCTCGTTCTGCAGCAGCTTGAACCGCTCCGCGCGCAGCGTCTTGATCTCCTTGGCGTTGGTCGCCGTGAGCTGCTGGAACTTGCGCAGCTGTGCGCGCATCGCCTCCACGCGGTCGCGGTTCTGCTTGGCCAGGTCCCCCTGGAATTTGAGCTCGTGCTCGACCTCCTGCGCCAGCGAGTCCCCGTCCTGCACGGGCGAGAGCGGCCGCGTCGGCGAAAAGCGCCCGCTCGCGACGCCGGCCGGCGCAAAGCTGCGCATCGACAGCGCGCCCGCGGCAGGGCTCGCCGCGCCCCCCGCCGCCCCAGCGAACGAGTCCATCGAGAGCCCCTGCCCCTCGAGCGAGAGGGCCGGCGAGGCCGGCGGCTGCTTGCGGGCGCCGCCGCGGGTGCTGTGCATGGTGTGCGGGGCCTGCGCGACGCGCGCGGGTGCGTCAAGGCGCAGGTACGTCAAGCGGCAGGGTGCGGGCGCGGTGGGCGGCGCGCGGCGAGCGCGTGCGCGCCAGCCCTCTCAACGGGCGTGCGCGCGCGAAGCACGCCAGCACCGCGGGCCTGCGCGCCGCGGCCGCGCACTGGCCGCCACCGGCGCCCGCGGGAGCGTGCGCCGCGCACGCAGGCCCCCAGCGCGCCCGGCACGGCCAAGATGGGTGCCGCATACCTCACGCTCGCCGCGCTTCTCGCCTTGCCCGTCTCGGCCCACGGCCCTCAACCATTGCGCGCCACGAACTGATTCCCGGGACAAATAAAAAAAACGAGCTTTCGTGGATCGACGGGCACCAGTGTTTAGGCGAGGAGCCACCATGGCAGAGGGGAGATGGTGGGACGCCAGGGGGGACGTGGAAGGGGGAGCTGGGGAGGGCGCGAGCGGGCGGCGTCCCGCGCCCGCCAGGGCGGGGCGGCGGCGGGGCGGCGTGCTCGCGGTGGCGTGCGCGGCCTCGGTCGCCGCGCTCGCGCTGGTGGCGCTCGCGCCGCGGGCGGAGCGTGCCGAGCTGGTCTCCGCGCCGTTTGTGCTGGGCGGGGGCGGGGCGGGCAGCGTCCTGCAGCAGCTCAGCTATGACCACGCCGCGGAGCGCGGCGTGGCGCGCGGGGTCCGTGGCGTGGCGCGCGGGGTCCGCGGACGCGTGCGCGCCCGCAACGCCGGCCGCGCGCAGCAGCTGGACGAGCTGAACCCGGACGACCCGGCTTACGGCACCTACAAGTGGCGCGACCCCGCCACGCTTGAGCAGGAGGAGAACGCGTTTGACGACGAGGACGAGTACCCGACGGCGCCGCACGAGTGGAAGGGCGCCGGGGAGCCCGAGGAGAACGTCATGGACTACGAGGGCTCGACTGAGTGGCCCGACGAGCCGTCCGAGGGCACCTACGCGTGGCGCGACCCCGCGACGCTCGAGCAGGAGGAGAATACGTTTGACGACGAGGACGAGTACCCGACGGCGCCGCACGAGTGGAAGGGCGCCGGGGAGCCCGAGGAGAACGTGTTTGAGAACGCCGGGGAGGAAGACGGCGCCCTGAAGACGCAGGGTGGGCGCAAGCAGGCAGCGCTGGCGCGGGTCCACGAAAAGGCCAGCCGGCAGGTGGCACAGCGGGCGGATGCGGCCGAGCAGCAGAACCTCGAGCAGGCGGCGCACGAGCAGGTGCAGAGAGAGAAGCGGCAGCTCGACCAGGCGGCGCAGCAAAAGGCGCAGCTGGAGCACAGGCTCGTCAAGCGCGACAAGCAGCTCGCGTCGGTGACGAAGCAGCTGCTGGCAGAGAAGCAGCGCGTGGCGCAGGTGGAGAAGGAGGCGCAGGGCCACATCTGGCGGCGGCAGCACTCGCCTGTCAACGTGCTCAAGACTGTCTACCCGCAGATCAACTGGAAGTGGCATAAGAACGTCGAGCATCTTCCGTCGGCTATCTTCGACAACCTCAAGGCCAAGCCCGTCCTGTGGCACAAGTACCGCCCGACGCCGTCGCACGTGCTCGACTACCTGTCGACGGCGCCTGTCGAGTGGCACGCGCAGAAGCAGAGCTACAACGCTCTTGAGGAGCTGCCCGCCGGTGCGAGATATGCGCGTGCGCACTCACGCCGTGGCGCGCAGCGCGCGCTGTGTGTAGGTGTTATTATGCATACATGTGCATGCATATGTATGTGCGTGTATGTTTACACGTTTCTACACGTTCTAGACGAGCATCGTGTTTTTGTGCATGTATGTATGCAAACATATGTATGTACATATATATTTACACGTGGCTGTACATGTGTACAGACGAGCATCGATGGCACGAGCAACCCGCGGAGGTTAACGTCCTCAACTCCCTCCCTGATGAAAACCACCAGTGGCGCCGGTAATCTTCTGTTGCATTTTTTTTTTTGTTGTGTTAGTGTTGTTTTAGCTTTGTTGTGGTAGTTTCATTTGAATTCTGGTTATACATTTGTGTATACGTATACGTTTTATTTGTGTATACGTATACGTTTTACTTTTGTTCATACGTATACATATACGTATACGTATACGTTTTACTTTTGTGAATACGTAAACATTTACGTAGACTCTCTCCCTCTCTCTCTCTCTCTCTCTCTCTCTCTCTCTCTC
>Ga0115006_10002579_pt1 | contig 11958 bp, 6 predicted proteins | sample ArcOceMetagenome_3_FD_88943 | JGI IMG/M metagenome (GOLD analysis project Ga0115006, IMG submission 88943) | Marine eukaryotic phytoplankton communities from Arctic Ocean - Arctic Ocean- Svalbard ARC20M Metagenome | ecosystem: Environmental > Aquatic > Marine > Oceanic | place: Arctic Ocean...
CCGACCCGCAGCCCGCAGCCACCGCCGGCACCGCTGCTGCTGCCACCTCCGCCGCCGCTGCGGCGGCGGGCGCCCCGGGCACAGACACGTGGTGTCCTCCTGGCACCCACACTTGACCCGCGCCCGTCACAGCAGCTAGCAGCCGGTCCTCGGGCTGCCAGAGAGGCACTGGCGCGAAGGTGCGCTGCTGGCTGACGCGGCGGCCAAGGGCGTCACTGCTGCGGTGACCGTCGACGGCCCCGTCGCTTGTGGTGCGCCGGTGCACGTGGCCGCCGCGCGCAATGAGCAAGTGGCGCGGCCGCGGCGGCGTCAGCGTCGGCCTGCACTGCGCTGCCTGGTCAGCAGGCGGCGTCGGCACGCCGACCGTCGAGGGTGTTAGCTCCTCGCTACTCGAGCCGGGGCGCGCGGCATCGGCGTCAGCGGCGTCGGCGTCGGCGCCGGCGCCGGCGCCGGGATCGATGGCAATGCTGCCGGTGCCAGTGCTCATGCTGGCGCCTGCGGTGCTAGCGCCCGCGGTGGCGGGGACTGTGGCCTCCACTGCCGCCTCCTCTTCCCCTGCCTCCACCACGGCCGCTACTACTGGAACTTGCGCGTCCACCGCCGGTGCCGAGGTGCCACGACGCATGTGCGTGTGCATGTGAGCGGTGAAGAGGGGCAGCGTCGGGCCGCGCGCTTGCAGCGCTTGTTGTGCCGCCGCCGGCACCTGCACTTTTGCCGGCGACTCGAAAGGCACAGCGGCGTCGGTGGCAGCGGCGGCGGCGGCGGGCCACGCGGCGCCGGCGGCGCGGAACCGCTCGAATCTCTCCTCTGGCATCGACGGATGATGCGGGTGCTCGACGAGCGGCGAACTGTCGAGACTGCCCTCGACTGGCGGCAGGGCGCGGCCGCCGCCCAGCCTCGTCGACGGCGGGCGGGCGGCGGGCGGCGGGCAGCGTCGGGCGGCGGGCGGCGGCGGGCGGCGGGCGGGTGGCGTCGGGTAGGACTTATGGGGTGGCCAATCATCCACCCCGAGCCCGACCTTGACCTTGACGTTGAGCGGCGAGGGGGGCTCGGGCGAGGGCAAGCCCGGTGACGGCGGGCAGGATGGCATGCCCGATAACGGCGGTGACGGCGAAAGCGTCTCGCGGGGGGCGTCGCGGGAGCTACAGCTAGCGGCGGCGGCGGCGGTGGTGGGCTGCGAGGCGGGGACGCTCTCAAGGCAGAGGAGCATCTGCTCGAGCGTCATCCGCTGTGTAGGGTCAGGGTGCAGCATTGTGGTGGGGGAGACCAGCTCCGTCAGCACGGGCGGGTGGCCGCTCGCGGCGAGCGCCTGGGCGGCGGTGCGGCCGGGCTGGTGGTCGGCCGAGATTGAGCTGAAGTCGGAGGCAAGCACGCTTGCCTTGAGGTCCTCCATCCTCTTGGCGACGAAGGGGCGACGCAGGGCGAGGAGCTCGAAGCCGATGACGCCGAGCGCCCACACGTCAGCCGCGTAGCTGTAGGACCGGCCGTCAAGTAGCTCGGGCGCCATGTAGTAGGGCGTGCCGACAAAGGTCGTCGCGAGCTGCTCGGGGGAGGTCAGCTCGAAGGATGACCCAAAGTCGGAGACCTTGCAGCGCAGGTCGGCGGCGAGCAGCACGTTCTTGGGCGACAGGTCGCGGTGCAGCACGCGCATGGCGTGGATGTGGCGCAGCGCGCCCGCCACCTCGCCCAGCCACGTGTGCACGCGCGACGTAGGCAGCAGTCGCACCGGCAACGACGAACCCTCGCCCTCCGCCTCCCCCTCCTTCAAAGCTGCCGCCGCGCCCGCATCGGCCGCACCAGCGCCCACGTCCGCGTTGGCCGCGCCGGCCGCCGCAGCCTCGCGGCCGACGCCCATCGCCCACTTGCGCACCTGCTGTGCGGAGGCAAGGTCGCGCTGCGCCGTGCGGATCACCTTGGCGAGGTCGCCGCCAGGTGCGTATTCCATGAGCACGCAGATGGCTGGGAGCGGCACCTGAGGGGCGTGGTGAGGGGGCAGTAAAGGGGCGTAGTGTGGGTGGATAGTGAAAACGTGTACGATAGTGAGGGATGTAGAGAAGGGTGGAGTGGCGCGTGTGGGGAGGGTCTGGAGTGGGTTGTGGTGAGCAGTGTGGTGAGAGGGGTGCAGTGAGGGGTGCAGTGAGGGGTGCTGTGAGGGGAGTACCCCGCGAGCAAGCAGAGGGCGGCTCAGCCGCCCAGACGCTGGCAGGCGAAGCATGGTCGGCGTTTGGCACAGGCGGACGGCGGGCGCCACGAGCCATCGTGGGGCCTCTGCGCGGCTGCGGAGCTCCTCTCTGGAGTGCGTCGTCCCATCCAGACCCGGTGCTCCGCGTCCTAGGCGGCCGAGACGGCTGGCGGTGGCACGGCCATAGCGGCACGTGTGACATGCTGCGGCGCCTGGAAGGTCGCAATGTACTGTATCACGTTGGCGTGCTCGAGGCGGCTGAGGATGGCCACCTCTTGCTCGACCTGCCGCAGCACCCACGCCTCCTGCAGGTCCTCGAGCAGCACGATCTTGCCCACGACGCAGTGCTTGGTGATCGGATGGCGCATCAGCACCGCCTTGCCCGCTGAGCCGCGCCCCACCTCGCGAACCACCTGCCGCGCAGATCATGCTGGGGTGCAGAGGGCGCGGGGGTGCAGGGGGTGCAGGGCGCGCAACGGCGCAGGAGGCGCAGGCGGGCGCAGGTGGGCGCAGCGGGCGCAGGGGGCGGGTGGGCACGTGGTAATGCTCGTACGACATAAAGTGCTCGACGGCGTCGAAAAAAGAGAGGCGGCCGCTCTTAGGCGGCGACGCACTGTCGCTCGACGCGGAGCCATCGCTCGACGCAGCGTGATCGCTCGACGCAGCGGCGGCGGCAGCGGCGGCGGCGCCGGCGCTTGTGGGCGCGTTGCAACTCGTCGCCATGGAGCGCATGACGGCGGTGGTGGCGGCCGTGGCGTCGGCAGGTGCGGTGGGCGTCGGGATCAGGAGCACGGGAGCGACGATCACAGCGGCGGCGTCGGCATCGGCGTCGGCGTCGGCGTCGGCGTCGTCCGCAGCGGCGCCGCTGGGCGCGTCGCCGGCGTCGGTGCGCTGCGCTGAGGGCAACGTTGGCGCATGCGAGCCGCGCCCGTGGCCGCCGCGGCGGTGCACCATGGACCCGAGACAGCTGCAGGCCAAATCAGCGAGCAGGCCGCAGAGCGCGGCGTCGGACGGTTGGAGCGAGGAGTGCTCAATCGCAGCGGCAGCAGCGACGCAGCCGACGAGCACGCGAACCTCGAGAACCAGGGTAAAAATATGGCCATGCACGATGGACATGACCACGCCGCCGCCAGCCTTCAAGGAGGAGACCGAGAAGAGACTTAGGCGCGCCTGGGCGAGGAGGACGAGGCTGCACGCTAATAACCAGCTGCCGCCGAGCTGTCTTCGCTGCGGATCATTCTCACTGACTAGGTCGACACCAACCTGGCCGAGGAAATGGAGCACGGCCCAGGGCATCGCCTCAAGAGGGAAAAAGAGCAGCGGGAGCACGAGGGAGAGGGCGTGCTGCAGCGGTCGCAGCGCGATGAATGCCTTCTCTCCATCCTCAGCCTCCAAACCATGCGATCGCCACCGCATGGGGCGCAGAGGACAAAATGCCGCTGGTGGAATGCCTGCGCCAATAGAGCTCTATCAGCGTGCTGGATCGTCACTCTTTTACTACTTGCCCTTCATCGTCATCTTACTTATATTTGCAGAATAGACAGACACAAATAGACGCACGTATGTGCCAGCGCGTGTCAAACGTGTTTGTCCGTTACTTACTGTACGTACTGCACTTACTGTACTTACTGTACTTACTGTGTACTTACTGTACTTACTGCACTTACTTACTGTACTTACTGTACTGACTGTAAGCGGGTAAGAGAATCTTATCTTATCTCTGTAAGCGGGTACGGTCGGTACTTACTTACTTACTGTCTACGCGGGGTACCGGCGCAACGGCCGCCCGCGGCCGGCCGAGTCGGACGGTGATGGGTGGGTATAATAGATGTCCCGGTTTCAGGTGGTTTCACCATTATTCGCCTTCCGATCGGATAAGAGAGAAAATATCTCTCTCATCTTCCGATCAGGCCCGCTTGGGGGACCGTTTGGGGGAGATAATAAACCAAAAATCTCCCGCTGACTGACTCCAGAGCCAATCCTAAAATCCAATTGAACCTGCGAATTTAGCCGGAGCACGCACGGTCGGCTCAGCGCCTCAGTCGGTACCCACCAACCCACCCACGCCCGCCGCGCACCGCTCACAGGTCTGCCGCCGCGCGCGCGCGCGCGTGCCCCGCGCACGACGCCGCGGGGTGCACCTGCGGCCACGCCTAACCCCGCCAACAGCCTCTCGGTCGTGCGCACACGCGGGCGGTCGGTGTGCTGTTGTGAAGGCTGGCATCCGTGCCTGTAGCGTTTTCACTGTCAATAAAGAGCTACTTTCACAAACGGCTATGCAGTTCTCCCGGGGGTAGACATCCGGGCCATGCAGTTCACCCGGGGGTAGACATCCGTTCTGGTGCCTTTTAGCGTGTTAGGAGAGCTAATTTCACCAAACATTTCATCCGCGTGAAGCCCGCGGCTGGCCGAGCGGCTCACGGCTCACGGCTCACGCGCGGGATGTGGCAGCGCCGCCTCGCCAGAGTTGCCACCGCCTCGATGGCTGGCGGTGTTGCTGCCTACCACCTGCGCCCGACCGTTCAGCTGCAGGCGGCGCCTGACCGGGCGCAGCTCGTCACGGGTGAGCAGCAGATGCGGCTGCAGCTGCTCGGGCAGGCGGTGCAGCAGGCGCAGGGCCTCCTCACCGACCCGCCGGTCGCGCTGCAGCGCTTTGGCAAAGCCTGGATGCAGTACGTGCAGCCGGACGAGGTGCAGTCCTGCAACCTCGCCCGAGACACGCTGCGAGCGGCGCTCACAGACATCTCCAAGCTTCCCGTGAGCTCCATCGACGACGAGGTCGTGACGCGCGTGCATATGGCGGTGCGCGCGGCGGGTGCGGCGGTCGAGCGGCTCCGCGCGGCGGCGGCGCTCCGCGCGGCGCGGCGGCCGTGGCACGGCCTCATGGGCGGGCGCACGCTCGAGCCTGCGCAGGGCGGCGGTGTGCGCGTGCCTACGGAGGCGGCCCTGCACGGCAAGACCGTACTACTATACTTCACGGCGTCGTGGTGCCCGCCGTGCCGCCGCTTCTCGCCCGCGCTCGTCGCGCTCTACGAAGCGGCCAAGGCGGAGGGCAGCGCGTTCGAGGTGGTCATGGTGCCGTGGGACCACGACGAGCAGGCGCTGCGGCAGTACGCGCGCACACACGACATGCGGTGGCTGGCGGTATCGTGGGAGGATCGCGAGCTGGCGGATGAACTGAGCCTGCGCCTCGACGTGCGGCACGTGCCCACGGTGGTGGTGCTCGACGTCGACGCCGCGGGCGCGGCGCGTGTGCTATCGACCGAGGGGCGCACCGAGGTGCTCGAGCACGCGGCTGGGCGTGGGGCGCCGGCGTGGCTGCGCGGCCGAGAGGGCAAAGGCGGTGAGGGCGGCGCCACGGGCGGGGGGCGTGCAGTTGCTGAGTCGACGCCGCCCCCAGCCTCGCTGTGGCGCCGAGTCTTCGGCTAGTTTGGTGGGGCCGCGGCGCCGCGCGCCCTTCCCGCTCGCCTGTGAGTGTGACGCGCTCAGGCGCTCTCGTGTGTACAGTACTGTGAGTGTGACGACTGTGAGTGTGACTAAGGGACAGCGGAGACCTCTGGCCTCTGCGAAGCCTGTCGCGGTAGTCGCGCACGCGTCGCGCGGTACGTCTTATCGCGCCGCGTGTCTAGTATCTGTCTAGCGCGGCGGGCGGCGCTGGCAATCATGCGGCGCCGCCGGCCGCCGCGGCGTCCCGAGGTGCAAGGGCGTGGCCATGGGGCATGCCATGGGCAAGGCGAAGGCCAAGCTCCAACCTCCATGCGGCGCTCTCCCATCCCCTTAATAGCTTAATATGACAGCCTTAATTTATAGTTCGGGCGGCGCGGGCGCGCGCCGGCGGGGCCCGTTCGGGTTCGGCCCTAGCTAGGGCCTAGAGCCGCGGGGGGCGCGACTGGTATGACATGAAAGATAACAAACACGCATTCTACCATGTAACGTCCGGCCCTTGTCGTCGACACTCCGCATGCCTGGATGCACGACACGCACACGCACGCACACATACGACGCACCGGGGTGCGCGCAACGGCGGCGGCAAGGTTCCTCAATACAGCTAAATTATCGGCCTGCGTCGCCCCGGGTGGCTTTGTGTGGGTGGGGGGTGGAGGTGTGGGGTGTGTGGGGTGGCAAATGCTCGGATCAGCGTCCAGATCAGAAAGCCTTGAACTCGACCTTACGGTAGTCGCCCAGCTGCGAGCGGAGCAGGGAGGGCCGAGTGTGAGCTGGGGCACGGGGGCGAGAATCCGACGATTGGTTCGTAGTGAGTTGCAGGAGGGGGTAGGTACGGGTTGGTGGAGCTTCGGGCTGCGGCTGCCTGGATCATCGAGCGCTGCTACTACCGCTGCTGCTGCTACTGCTGCTGCTGCTGCTACTACATGGACATGGGGGGCGCACCTGAATCATCGAGTACTTTCGCATCTGGTTCATCACCTGCTGCATGGCGTCCTCGACGGCGACATCGTGCCGCTCGCACGAGCCCGACCGGTTGTTCTTGCACGGGAATCGGACGATGGGCATGTCATCATACGCGATCTTCACGCGCTCCACGACCGACTTCACCTTAACGCCCTCCGGGAACTTGCCGTTGCCGATCACCCAGATCGCAATCTGCGAGCGCCCGACAGCATAGGTCAGTTCCAGGTCCATGCCTGCGCGCTCGGGGCGGGTGCGCTGCGGTGCGGCGGGGGGCACGCACGCCGTCGGCCGCCGCCACAAACTCCTGCGGGGTAGAGGCGGCCTCGATCTTAGCCACCTTCGCGTTGAGCTCCTTCGTCTTGATTTTGTCACCCGCCGCGGCTATGGCCCGCGCCTTCTCCAAAGCCTCGAAGTCCGCCGCGACCTCGGGGATCGCGTCGTAGGCCAAGGCTGGCGCGGCCAGCAGGCCCCAGCTGAGGGCACCCAGCACTGCCGAGCGGCGGTCCACCGCCGAGCAAGAGATGGTCAGCGCGTTGCCGCGCGCCACGCGCACGGTGGGGCAGAGCGCCGGCTGCAGCGCAGCCGCAGCACCCAGCGAGCACACAACGATCCCGACAGCGCGCATGTTCGTCGGAAAGGTCCTTTGGAGATCTCAATGCGGGACCGTAATGCGGGACACACACAAGTCGTAACCGTCCGTTCATAACGGATGGATATAGGCGTGTTGCATTCATGGTTTGAGCATGTGACGTCAATGTGGGCGCACTAACTGACGACCATACCAGGGCTAGCCGGTACCCATGAGTTTGTCGCAGGGTCATCAAAGCAAAACCACAATCGGAGGGTCATGCTCCTACTTTATCCCCCTTCACACGACTTCGTGCACAAGTCATGCGATGACCCCGCAGGGCGTGGTACACCCACGCGCAGGCATAGAGCCGGCAAAGGGCAAACCACTCGTTCATCTCCCCCAAACCGGTGTTTAAAAAGGAGCAAATCGGGCGCGTAGGACCTCACACGCGGGCTAACGACTTTTCATTACCTGCTCTAGCTGGCAAAACACCATACTCCCCCCCCACACCTCTCTGCCTCTCCACCCATCGTCGTGTATGACACGCTTTACTATCGTCTTCAGACGATCTCAACCACCGTGGCACCGCTGGTAGTGGTGGTGTTGCCAATGCTCTTGGTGCCGATGTTGACGTTGGCGAGCGAAAGCTGGCAGGCTGTGAGCAAGTTGTGACACCAAAAGACCATGGCAGCTGTCTGCGCGGGCCAAGGGTGAGGAATCGGAAGCGTAACCGCTGGCGCTCCTGGCGACTGTGGGGCGGGAGGGCGCACCTCGGTCTTGTAGTTGGTCGAGCTGAACGTGGTGGTCGAGGTGTGCTCAAAGTTGTCGTTATGGAACTCCTCGTTGCTCCAGGCGTCGATGGAGTTCTCGCACGACTTTGCTACCTGCTGCTGCGAGAGGCCCGGGCGCAGACTGTAGTTGTCGTCGTTGACCGACTTGTACGTGGACGATGCAGGATACGTGGCAGAGCCCGACAGACCGGGGCAGCAGAAACTATCTGCACCACCGACGGGCAGTGTGTGAGCGGGCACGCGCATGTGCATGCACATGCACATGCGCATGTGCATGCCTGTGCACATACACATGTGCATGCACATGTCCATGTCATGTGCATGCACCTGCACAAGCACATTCGGTGCACGTCCTACGTGGGTGATGGTGAGCACCGGATGATTTGGCTACACGCAGTTGGCTTGGGAGAAGGCGCACATCCAGTATATGGAGCGATCTGGATATTCTGTGCGCCCCACGAGCACCCAGCACCAAGCGCGCCGTCGGATAGAAGGGACACAACCAGTAGCACGGGTCGGACGACCATCGTACCCAACGATCGCGCCGTGTTGGGGATCGGCTACAACTGTACACTTCTGGACCGGAGTTGCTGACGTATACACTCGGACGCGGTAACGGTAACGGTCACCTTCGGACGCGGTAACGGTATGCTGACGTATTATACGTCAGCATACGGAGACGCGGTAACGCTTTATGTGCTACTGGGTCTGCACGCCCGGGCCCGCGTCCTGCCCCTCTCTAGAGCGCGCCCCCTGTGTTTACCCTGTGTGGTCCGCATCTGGGTGCCACTGGGCCGCTCTTTTTTTTACCGCCCAACGCAACACACCCTATCAAATATCACTCAGTCACTCTATCCCTGGCCCCGCCAACTCAATCAAGCGCTAGCGGGCGTCTCCTCCAGATTGATGTTGCTGCCGAAGCGGCCATATCTGCCAGCACAGCAGGCGGAGGTGTGCACGGCCAACGGCATGCTCGTTCTCCGCGGGCGAATCGTGCGTGGCGAGAGTGTGGTGTCGCGGCGAGAGTGTGTGGGAGGGCTCGGAGGGCGGGCGGGCGCACAATTGCGTCTTCAGCCCGGAGAGGGTGTCGTGGATGCCGTTGAGCTCGCCATTCAACACGGCGATCTCTTTCACCGTATCCTCCTTCTGTTTATCCAGCAACTCCTCCGCCTGATCCTTGTTGCACTCAAAGTAGCACTCGCCAAACCCGTACCTGTGCCCAGGCAAGCAAGGGCGGCTCAGCAAGTGCACGGCACAGGCGGGCACGGTCAAGAAGGGAGGGACATACCTGACAGGCTCGTCCTCATCGGCCAGGATCATCTCGTTCGATGCGTCGTCGAGCAGGTCGTGAAAGGACTGCTTCTCCTTGATCTCGTCCTCGATGTCGTGCTTCCGGTTGTTTAGTCGCCCGAAGGTATTGATGGCCCTCTGGTCCTCAGGCCGCACCTCGACATCGTCCCCAGCTTCCTGCAGAGCGCGCGCGATCGGGAGTCAGCGGGCCGTGCGCGAGCTGCGCGCGGGGTCGAGGTTTTGCGCGCCTTTTGCGCGGTGTTCGCGCCCATCTTCGCGGCTGCGCTCGTCTGTGTTCGCTGCCGTTGTGTGGGGTGAATAAGAATCGGAATTGCCTCCTGTCTGCGAAAACCCATCGAAGAAGAGACCGCCAAACCCAAGCATGATCTTTATCCTTTTGGGGTTTTGTTATAGTTTAAGTTTTGCCACACAGCCTCCAGCTTTTATTGTATAGTAATTACATAGGCGGGACGAACAGATACAAGATAGAGAAGTGGATACATCAAACGAAGTGGCATGCGTCACACCCTCCTCCGTATCGCGACGCGCCGCCCCGCCGGCAACTCGGGCGGCACGTCGAAGGCAACGTATCCACCATCTGGCATCTGCGCACGCCAAGGGCCGCGCGCGCACACGTGAGAGCCCGGCACCTACGCGGCTGCGCATCGACAGCGAGGCGGGTCGGTGTGCGGTGGGGCAGGCGAGGGGTTGTGGCTGAGCCCTGTGGCCGCACCTGGGCCAGCAGACGCTCTCCCGCCACGACACCGCTGGGCAGCTCGACAACCACCACGCCACCCGCCGCGCCATCGCCGCCGCCGCCGCCGCCGCCAGAGCCGCGGCTACCAGTGCCACTGTCGCCCTCGTCAGAAACGGCGTCGTCTCCGACACCGCCGCTGCGGAGGCCGAGCTGCCCCCCCACACCTCGCCGCTCAGCGCGCTCACCGGGCTGAGGCACGCGCTGCCAGCGAGATCGATTCTTGCCGGGGGGTCGCGGCGGGACGTCGAAGAGGAGCGTATGGCCTGCGCGCGCCCCGGCGGGCGGGCGGCACACGCACAGCACGCCGTCAACGCGCGTGGACAACAGTGCAGGCGCCGCTGCGCCCGTGCCACCCGCCGCAGCCGCGCAGCCCTCGGTTGTCGGCAGCCGGAGCTGCCACGTGCCTCCAAGCTCACCTGCCTCACCCTCCACCTCGCAGACCTGATTGGGGGTCGGGCTTGGGCTTGGAGTCGGGCTAAGATTGCGGTTTGGGGGTTCGGGGTTGGGGTGGGTCTCGATTTGGGCTCGGCCCCTTTTCGCCCTCCTCGCCCTGCTACCCCCTCCCCCCCCCCACCCACCCGCAGGAACAAGCTCACCTCCATCGTTGAAGTTGACCGTTGAATCTCAAGCAGCTCCGCCAAGCTATAGCTGAGCTCCGAAGACACGCCGCGTGACGGCGGCGGCGCGGTCCCTGGCGGTGGCACTTGCTGCCGCTGTGCGGCGCCCAGCACCGATGGCGGCGGCAGCAGCGGCAGCGCGCCGCCTCCCGCTGCCGCCACGCCCCCACGCCGCTGCCACGCTGCCGCTGCCCCCGCGCCCGCCGCGCCTGGCGTGTCCAACGCGGGCCTCCCCTCCTCGTCCCCCGTCTCGGCCTCGGCCTCGCCCCCCCCGAGCTCCGCCCTCGCCGGCAGCCGGGTCAGCGTGCGGTGGCCGTCGTTGTGCTCCGACAGCAACTCGAGCGCAGCGAAGACCACCCCCCCTTGACGTGATGCCGTCTCATAGACGCCGACGCCCGCCACGCCGAGCTGGGCCGGCTGCAAGACCATTGCTTTGGGGCCGTGACCCCTCTGGCTGTAGCCATGGCCCCAGAGGCCGGAGGGCCCCGCGAGCAGCGCGGCGTGCAGGCTCGCGGCGCCGTCGGCCGCCGCGGCGACCTCGCGCCGCGCGAGCCGGTAGGCGAGACGCTCGGTGTTCTCGCCGTGCGGCCGCGCGAGGCAGACGCGCTGCGGCAGCGGCGCCACGATGGCGGGCGGCGGCATCGCGGGCGGCAGCGGCGGCGGCGGCGGCGGCGGCGGCAGTGGCGGTGGCGGCGGCGGCGGCGGCGGCAGCGGCGGCGACGGCGCGGTCGGCGGCGGCGGCGCGTGTGCCGGCGCGCTCGGCGGCACGTTCGGCGGCGGCTGCAGCGGCTGCAGCAGCTGCAGCGTGGGCGCAGGTGGCTCGCGCCGGCCAGCGTACCGGCGCGCCTTGACGACGCTCGAGAACTTGTTCCCGTCCGGCGCGATGTAGAGCCAGTTGTAGTTACCCGCGCGACGTCTAGCGATCCAGCCTGCCGCTGCCGCGCCCGCCCACAGCTTGGTGTCTGTGAGGTTGGTCACTGCCTCCTCCGCGGCGGCGCACGTCTGGCGCGCAGCGTCGGCGCTCATCTCGCACCGCCACGGCTCGTCGTCCGCAGGCGGAGGCACGCCCGGCGGCAGCCGCCGCCATTTGAGGCACGCCTCGCACTGCACCCAATCGTCCTCCGTGCGCGCGGCGGAAGTGGCGGAAGTGGCGGACGCCGGCTCGACGGCCCGCGCCACCCCCTCCACGGGGAGCGTACTCTCCAGCCATACCGCCGTCGTGGGCAACCGGTGCGCCGGCATGCGGGCGGCCGCCGCCAGCGGCACGGCCGGGCGCGCCGGCGACGAGTACAGGTGCATGCCCTGTAGCGAACCGTCGCCTGCGATTCGCCCCTCGCCAA
>Ga0115006_10002583_pt1 | contig 11956 bp, 7 predicted proteins | sample ArcOceMetagenome_3_FD_88943 | JGI IMG/M metagenome (GOLD analysis project Ga0115006, IMG submission 88943) | Marine eukaryotic phytoplankton communities from Arctic Ocean - Arctic Ocean- Svalbard ARC20M Metagenome | ecosystem: Environmental > Aquatic > Marine > Oceanic | place: Arctic Ocean...
CCCCCCCTCCCCCTCCCCCCCTCTTTCAGACAATCCCCGCTAGGCTATCGTCACTCCTCCCCCATCTCCCTCTCCTCATGCGCCTGATGGTGCACGCTTTGCGATCTTACGGCGACCTCGTCAACCTCGGACTACGCACCCTAGAGTTCTGGGTCGACAACCTCAACCCCGAGTTCCTCTACCCTGTAATGTGTCAGCAGAAGGACGTTTTAACGGAGCTCATGACGTCGCTTTGCAACCACCTTAGGCCCGCGCCCTACCCCTTCGGTATGCTTGCCCTGCGTCTGCTAGGGAAGCTCGGGGGAAGGAACCGAAGGTTCTTGGACGAGCCAATGAACCTACCTGTTAAGAACCCTGAGGCTTGGGACATGCCATCCATAGCCGTCAAGTGCGAGTGGTCACAGTCAAAGGACGTTCTGGCCGAGGGGGAGAAGACTAAGGGAACCAAGAGACAGAGGGGGGTCCTTCCTGTTGACAGTGGGGGAGAGGTGAGATTGGGCAAGGAGCGAAGCGACGAGTTATGAACGGCACCATTGGCTCTGAAAATCTCACGCGCTCGTACTTACGTACAAGACGCACCCCTCTCCCAAATTAACGCAATAATAATTACCAACCATCGTAATCCCTTTCGCGCTTCGCTTCGCTTACTGCTAATTGAGCAGTTCACCCTACCCCTCGACGAGGCAATATTGGCGTCTGTCGACGTCCTGAAGCGAGTTGCGAAAGCTCTCAAGCTCAGCACCCCTGCAAGGCCCCCCGTGGAAGTACCAGATGGTCCAACCGTCATCACACCATCTTCAAAAGTACCACCTACCCTGCCTTCGACGATTCACGAGGCTATCGACACCCAGATGGAAGACTGCGACCTTACCACATACTGCGTCGAGTTCATGTCAACGGTAAAGACGCAGCAATCGAGGGCAGCCTTGCAAATTTTGAAAACTGCCCTCTCAACTATTGTCGATACATCGGTTGATCTCACCAAATCGCCGAGCCTGACGACAAGCAGGACAGCAGCAAACGTTATCGAGGACGCTGATGAAACTGACGAGGAGGACTCTGACGCTAGCGACAACTCATTCCCTGGAGACGACCTGCCATCAAAGCGGGCCCCGTTCCCGGCGAGAACAAGGGAGTTACTCGCCAAGGATCGAACTTTACAGAAGGTTGCCGAGGGCCTCCTATACGGAACAATTAGCAAGGACGCCGAGATTTCATCACAGTCCAAGGTTCTCTTTGAGGGTCTGGCCAACCACATCCTCCTCCTCATATCTTCCCACAGCCAGTACATTGCCAGGCTCGACGGGAACGGTTTCATCGTCGACGATATTCGCACGCCTTCTCCTACCGTTGGCAAGCAGCAGGTGAACAGCCCCATGCCACCCATGGGCAGCTTCAGGCTTCTTTCCCCCCTCCATGACGGCGCCGACCCTTTCGTCATCAACTACGCCTTCGTCACAATGCTGTGCGACGGGAGCGAGGACGCGAGGGAGGCAGCGGTCAGTATGATAAAGTACCTCGTCGTGAGGGCCCTCGACATGGCCTCCGGTGACCCTTCTGTTGCCATCTGCCACCCTCTCTTCGAGCATCTTCTCTCGACCCTCCTAAGGGCGTGCTTCGACAAGCCCTGGAACCTCAAGGCCGGCGCTTATGACGGCATCTTTGCCCTCTGCCGCTCCCTGTCATTGAACTTTGCATCGCCCTTTGAGACCCAGATTATGACGGCTGCTCTCTTTATTCTCAAAGACTCCCCCAGGGAGGTTTCGAGCGCCGCCGTTGAGGGGTCTCTCAGCTTTCTCATCCACATGCTTACGCTATTCCACGGGGGAATGGACCCGAACGACGAACTGTGGAAGGATGCCTTGGCCTTACCTGATGTTGTTGGGGCTGAGGAGACGAAAATTACCAAGGCCGTCGATGACAACGAAGGCGTCGCTATGGAAGTCGACGCGTCCGTCGAGTACAAGGCCCCGCCCCCCGAGACCATCTTCATGCTTACAAACGAGCTAACGAGTACGAAGCAGAATGTGCGTTTCGGGGCTCGCCTTGCCATTCAGCACATCTCCAACAAGCTCGGCACCCCGATCGCCTCACTTCTGAAGGTCCACGAAGCCCATCTCAAGAAGTCCCTCTATGGAAAATCCTTCGGCATCCTCCCGCTCGTACAGCAGGTGGCAATCACCGAGACTTTGACATTTTTAGTTTCCAAGGCCCCTGGTATGCTCGACCTCGATACCAACCTCGTGAGCAGCTTGAAGGGAATGCTTAATGCGGGCAGCGACTTCGATGGTAGCGAGACGAGCGGATCCTCGACCTCTGCTTCGACAACGCCTCACGCTTCCGCAATTTTCCTCAGGGGACCTTCGTCCCTTTCCCCAGCCGTCACTGGAGGCCCTACCATTACAATCCAATCGGAGCTTCCCCACGGTATCCAACTTCGGGTGTCGGCTATCCTCTTCTGTAGGGCCCTCATCCACAAGAATCCTGTCGGCTTTTTCATGAACAATTCCATCAAGGGTTTGAGCGACGTCCGAACCTCTGCTATGAATCTCATTTTCAGGTCGATAATAAGCTCCCACCCCCAGGCCATCCTCGCCTCTCATGCGACACTCACCGACATCGTCGAACTCAGCGAAAAGACAGTGGGAGAGCTGGATGAAAATTTCAATGTTAAAATTGGAGGCGAAAAGGATGTGGATTCCGAGACCAAGACTGACATTTTTCAGAGGGAGAAACTCACTTTTTATCTCAAACCAATCCTAAACAAGGTCAAGGACCACAGGCATCTCTCCCTCCACCTTTCATCTGGGCTTAAAAAGTTGCTGATGCTGCTGGGTTCAAGATTTGAAAGTCCTCTTGCTGAATTGTTGCTCCAGCACCTTCAGAACTTTAAGAATCCCCAGAAAGTCGTCGATACCAAGTACTTTAGACAAGGCGAGGAGCCCCTTATAGCGGCTTCTGTCATTAGCCTATTTGAGCTCCTTCCCAATGTAGAACAGTTGTTGGAACTTCTTGTCGATGTCACCCTCACTCTCGAGGCCGACATTGTGACTTTCAAACGCTTCAACGAGGCCTTCAGCCCTTACAAGGTCCCCCTTACGGTTTACCTGAGCAATCATCCTGAGCTTGCCAGCAAGTTTTTCCTCGACCCCAAGAGGTTCGGGAAGACGGAATATATTTCCTTCTTTGTCTCCATTTTGAAACTTTCCGAGGCCAAGGCCATTCGGGACTACCTATCTTCGGACGAGGGAACTGAGTTGCTCCTGGGAATCTCCCTCGGCACCGCTCTTGCGATCGCGAATCACGACGAGAACAGAGAAGAGGAGGATGAAGGGAACGGCGACGAAGGTGACAACGAAAATGGAAAGATAATCGATCCTTTGAAAACGCGCCACGGCGTTCCTTCGGCCCCGTCTTGGGGACCCAAGCTCAAGAGGTCGTCGGCATCTCAGCAGCAGTTGGACTTGGAGGTTAAAGATTCCATCGAGAAGCTCAAGGTTGCCAAGGAAAAACACAAGAGCATGAAAACTGCGCTTCAGAATGCAATCTCTAATGCCTCTAAAACAAACCCTGGGGCTCCTGATAACAATGTCAAATCGGCCCAGGACCAGGAGAGAAAAACAAAGTCCACCCTGGACGAGGCGCAGGAGTCGGCAAGGCTCGCTAACGACGCATTGGAAGCTTCCAAATCTTATGCCCAGGCTTCTGCCACGTATGATATCATTCGCAAGCAGAAGGGAGCTCCTCCCGCGAACACTACCGTAATGACGCTCGACTCCTTGGAGTGGATGTACCAGGGGTTGCGAATTTACGAGGTTCTCATTAGCTTGGACGAGACTTACGTTAAGAAGGACCGCCACAACGAGGTTTTTGACGCCATGAGGGTGTGCTGGAGAAGCAAGGGCAGGCAGATCAGACTGGCAAACGAGGAGTGCTTGCTGCACAACTTCAAACTTGAGAGCAAGGTGAGACGGAGGATATGAGGAGCGCAGACGGAAGACAGAGGGAGCTTTGAGAGAAAATCTACTGCAATTCACCCCAACTAACAACATTTCTGTGTCTTTGTCTCTTTGCACGTTGCAGCTTCTCGCTGAAGGTCTGATAAGGTTCGCCGCAAGCCTCCCAGAGGACGTTGAGCTCCTTTTCGAGCTCTTGGATGTCTTTCTTCACCCGACCGTGGTTGACTTTAGTTTCGTTAAGACCTTCTTCACGCACACGGTGTCTGAGAAGCTCGGGAATAAGCAGAAGAAGGCCGTGTTGCACAGGTTCTTCAAGAGCCTCGTAGACACGGAGACCAGCGAGGACGAAAAGGTTCATGCTATGCAGATGCTTGTCCTACCCATGCTTAAGGTCACCCTTGAGGCCGAGAAGGGTCTGTATGGCTTTGGAGGACTTCAGCTCCCCGCCGGATCCAGTGGAGACGGCAAGGATAAGAAGAGGGGCCAACAAAGCGAAGGGGGGAAAAGGGACGACGAGCCAGCCGTTGTTAACATTGGCAATGCCGGAAGTGCGAGCAGGAGTGAGGTTGTGGATGGAGACATCATTGGCATGTTCATGAAGGACGCTTTGGACACCTCGTCGTCAGGGAACGGAAAGAAGGGCCACGGAGAGAGGTTGAATATTGAGCTGTTGAAGCTTTCGACGTTGCTGATCGAGTTCATGGGGAGGGAGCTTGTCGAGCACAGGAAGGAACTCATCAAGTTTGCTTGGAATCACCTCAAATCCGAGGATAATACAAGCAAGCAGTGGGCTTACGTCAACGTTTGTAGGTTCATCTCGGTGTACGAAACTCCCTCCAAGATTATCCTCCAAGTTTACGTCGCTCTTTTGAGGACGTTCCAGCCCGAGGCCAAGGAGCTTGTTAGGGTTGCTTTGGACATTCTTGTTCCTGCCCTACCTCTGAGACTCCCCGCTAATGACTTCATCAAGGCGATCAAGTGGACGAAAAAGATCATGTACGAGGAGGGCCATGCGTTGCCCCAGCTCATCCATATGTGGCATATCATCTCCAACCATCCTCGAATCTTTTATTCCTACAGGAGCCAGTTCGTCCCGCACATCGTCAACAGCTTGAACAAACTGGGTCTGCCCCCAAATTGCGCCCTAGAGAATCGCCAGCTTGCAATCTCGCTCGCTGATCTCCTCATTTGCTGGGAGCTTGAGAGGCAGGAGAACCTTGAGAAGAAGGAATCTGCGATGGACGTGGACAACGACGGAGGAGGCAAGAAGAAGGAGGAAGGAGGAGGCAAGAAGTTAAAGGCGAGCGACGGGAGATCTGTCAAGGTCGACTCGAAATCGGAGGGCGACTTTAAGCTGAATCAGGCCATGATCGAGCTTGTAACAAATTTCCTCCTCAGACTTGCCCTTCAAATGGCAGATTCTAAGGAAAAGAGCGGGAAGCGTCTCGCGAGGAGGGCCGTTGTTCTATTCGATCGCACCCTTAATGTGTTTGGCAAGGCGGCGAACGTTAGGAGTCAGTACTTCGACAAGCTCTTCGCTCACTGCAACGAGCAAAAGGTTGAGGATATGAGACTGAAGAAGCAAGCTACAAGGATGAGGGGACTTCCCTCTCAGCACCAGGGAGGGACGGGTAAGGATGGGAAGGATAAGGCTTACATGGTCCCAATTCCTAGCATCGAGGTTGGCTTGGATTTGCTTAACAGCATTCTTGACCAGGCTCCCCAGAACCCCTTTATCGTAGACAACGCGAGTCACCTCAAGCTCGTCCTATACCCCGCCTTCCAGGCGGCTGCCAAACCCTCCAGCTCGGAAATAAGGAAGAAGCTCCACAAGTTCACCGTCAAGTTCTGCTCTACTTACAGTGTTACAGATCCTGGGGAGATGCTTATTAGCAGTGGCTTTTATCAGTACCTCAAGGAGCAGATTGAAAACGTGATGAGCGATGCGATAGCGGATAAATCCGAGAGCGTCAGCAGCAAGGGGGGCATGAGAGGGATGAGCAACGTTCCCAACTTCAAGGACGACGGAGATATCGACAATTTTGAGATTGGGAGAGGAGGGGGGAGGTGTGCTGCCTATTTCGTCCTCAGGATAATCGAGGACGTCGGAAAGGTCAGCAAGGCATTCGTTGACAACTTCTCTTTCGGAATCGTCAGGCTCACTCAGCGCCTCACGAGGGACCATATCCAGGAGGCAACCATCTCGACCAGAAGTATGGCTGCCCTAATGAGTCAGATGGACGGCAGCGGCCTTCAGAAGGTGCTTGCGACTCCGACACTCGCGATATTCGAGGAAGCAACTGCCGATGACCTGAAGGAAGTCGTGCCGCCCGGCTCTGCGATTCGAAGTCTCATTGTCGGGATCAGGCTCTTGGCTGGCACTGATATTTTTGAAAGGTTCGGGGAACTTAGGAAGCCAAGTTTTCAGATCCTCAGTGTCCTCCTCGATAAGAGTGATAGTGTCCCTCTGTTGATGACGGTCGTTGCGATTGTTGCAAGGTGGATGCTTGATGACAGGGCCCCCCTGACCCAGAAGGAGAGAAGTAGCTTGGTCTGGAAGATAAATAGCTTCGATAGGCTTCCGGAGGTACCAGCGCAGCCTCTTGTCGGCATGAGTTTGAAGTTTCTCGTCGAGTACTACGACCTGAACTGCGAGAAGAATGCAAGAAAAAGGATCGAGGACGAGGAAGGGAGCGAAGGAATGACCGACAACGAAATGACCGACGGAGATGCCAGCAATAAGAGGCTGAACGAGAGAATGAAGCTATGGCCGAAAAGCAGGTGAGGCTTGAGCGAAGCGACAGCAAAACATTATTACCACCGTCCTGCATACCTAACAAACTTTCACTCGTCTCTTTGCTCCTTTCACTCGTCTCTTTGCTCCTTGTTCCGCTCATCGCAGCCTCGGAAAACCACAGACACAGGGTCTGCTCAGTGCGGACTTGAGCATAAGGGAGACTTTCTTTAGTCTCTTTGCGACTCAGAAGTTTATTAGTTCAAAGAAAACACTCGAGGAGCTCAGTGCGATTGCGGAGGACATCAGTACCAACAAAATTTCCGAGGCTGGCGTCCCCGGGAGAACTCCCCTAGATGTTCTCACCCAGCTTCTCTACACTGATTGGGAAGGATGCGGGAGCAGGTACTGGCTTGTCGTGTGCGTCGACTTGATGCTAGCGACCGGACTTCACAGTGGCGGCGTCGAGGCCAAGGGGGGGACCTGGCTGGGTGCTCCCGAGGGCGAGGATAGTGGCAAAAGTCTCAGCTTTGGTGGGAGCTACTCTGAGTTCAAGAAAATGCTCGATTTTGAAAGGCAAAAGAAGGGGGCAGGAAGGGGGCGCTGCCTCGCCGCCGTGAGAACACTCGCACACGCGAACGTCGAGCTCGCACAGAGCCTTTGGGTGTCCCTTTTCAAGAATGCTTGGGGGAAGCTTGCAAGTGACAAGAGCAGGAAAGCTCTGATCCCGCCTCTCGAGACGCTCCTTAGCAGGCCGTACCACAGACAGTTCCTCTACATCTCAAGGAAGCCCGGTTGCAGTGACAGCTGCGGTGGGGTGAGCTATCCGAGGCCCGCCCAGAGGCTTAACATTGTCACTGGACTCCTCAGGGGAATTCTCAAGTTAGATCCCATGCCCGCTTTTAACGCGAACCTCGTCGGAAGCCTTGGGACGAACTACAACGCGTGGTACGACGTCCTGCCCTTGATGGAGACTTGCATAGACGACGCTAAGGATGACAACGAAAGGAAGGAATGGGGCAGGGCAACAAAAGTGCTCCTTGACCAGCTCGGGGAGACCGACTTGAGGTGAGCGGAGCGAAGGGAGGAGCGAAGCGACGACCTCATATTGCATTGGCATGAAGCCGGCGGGAACCCTATAACTGACTGACAATCCTTCTCGCGCTCGCGCTCGCTTCACTCATCATCGCAGCTTCGCCTTGAAGCAAAAGCTGTGTACCTCCGACACAACGAAGAAGGCCCTAAGCCAGGAGATGTACGGAGAGCTCAACGCAGCCGTCGAGGAGTACGATAATCTAATTACGGGTGCAATGAGTGGGGCTAAGGGGAGTTTCGATGTTGAGGAAATGTCAACTTGGGAAGAGAGGTGGGTAGACCTCAACAAGCAGCTCGGGCAGTGGTCAGTCCTGAAGGAGTACTCGGAGAACGCCAACAGGGCCGAGCTCTTGATGGACTGCAGCTGGAAGCTCAGGGACTGGGACAACGTGAGAAAAATGTGCGGTGATCCCAGCGTCGTTGCGGCCTTGGAGGGGGGAGCACCGAAGAACAAGATCCACGAGATTTACTTGAGCATCGCAGATGGGAAACTCAACGAGGTGGAAAAGCTCTGTGCCCAGTGCGTCCAGCTCGCCCTTCACAACTGGCAGCTACTCCCCCCTCTTTCCACTGGAGGGGAGGCTCATGTGGAGCTGCTTAGGCTGTTCCACAGGCTTGTAGAGTTGAGGGAAAGTGGGCAGATCATGGTCGAGGTGTCGAATCACAACAGGAACAAGACTTACCCCGACCTCAAGAACATTTTGGCAACCTGGAGGGAGAGGCTGCCGAACAAGTGGGACGGACTAAACGTCTTTGACGATCTCTTCACCTGGAGGGGCCATATGTTTGCCGCCGTCACCAGCAACTTCTCATGGATTGAGCCTAGGAGCCTGGCCACGCTGCACGACAGGCCTTGGACCGCCATCAGGCTGAGCAAGATTGCGAGGAAGCAGAATGTGAAGGATGTCTCGCTCAACAGCCTCAGTAAGCTCTACAGCGTTTCGACGATGGACGTCCAAGACGCTTTCGAAAAATTGAGAGAGCAGATCATTGCGTGCAAGGGCTCCAATACCAGCAGGAAGGGAGGGTTGAACATCATCAACAACACTAACTTGGACTACTTCAGTCCTCGGCAGAAGGCTGAGCTCTTCCGTCTCAAGGCCGACTTTTTGGGGCTCCTTGGAGGGAAGCAGAAGGCGAACCAGGCGTACTGCCAGGCCACACAAATCTGCCCTACGTATGGGAAATCCTGGCTCAGTTGGGGCGAGCACTGCTTGCTCCTTGCGGCGCACTCGTCGATCGACGGCGAAGATAAGGCAGAGGCGAAGAAGGACAACGGTAAGAAGAAACAGTTGCAGTTCAAGGCCCAGGCGATTGGCTGCTTCACGGAGTCTGTAAGGTGCAATTATGAGAATGCCAGGCCCACGCTCGCCCGCTGCCTCTGGATGGTCAGGGACGACGGGGACAGCGCCGGCATGCTTTGCGACACCCTCGAGGAGAAGGGGGCCGGACTGCCGGAATGGGTCTGGATTCCCTACATCCCCAACTTGCTTACCAGCCTGGGGAGGATTGAGGGCAAGGCCGCTAAGAAACTCCTCGAGGGCGTCATGAAGAGGTACCCGCAGGCTCTTTACTATCCGTTGAGATCTTTCTACCTACAGAGGAGGGACGTCGAGGGTGGTGCTGTCAAGGGCACGAGTGGGGAGGCCGCAGAGGAGGTGAGGCGGAGCGATTGCTAGAGTGCAGCGCCAGCAATAGTTTTGTACAGCCTTCTTACATAACCAACAACCCTCCACTCGTCGTTTCGCTTCTCTTGCAGTTGATGAACGCTTTGAGGAAGGCCCACCCTGCGCTTTGGAGCAAGCTAGAGCACGTTTTGGACGAGCTCATGTTCAGGTTCAGGCCTTCGCTGGAGGAAGAGCTGCTGAGCGCCATTGACGCCCTGCTTCAGAGGTGCAACACCCTGGGGGACGGAGAGGGCGGAGATAGTGCTCTTCCCGCCAGCATGATCACGACGCTTGCACGCGTCCACGCCAAAGGCTGCAGCGAAGCGGGTAATGGCGGAAGCACCCCAAAGTGCAAGGGCAAGGGGAAAGGCAAGAAGCTTGTTGTCGGAGGGAACGAGGGCGAGGGTATAGGCGGCGGGATCAAGTGAGGCAGAGCGAGGAGCGAAGCGACGACCGTATGCTACTAAAGCACAACAAACAACAACCCTCCGCTTGTCGCTTCGCTCCTCGCCTCATCCCGCATCCCAACCCCTTTCGTTATTCGCTTCGCTCATCGCAGCTCGTCTTCGTTCAACGACAGATACAGGGCACTTTTCCACAAGCACTTCATCTCTCCCGCACCTAAGAGCCTAAGCGTCGTTTTGAAGCGCTTGAAGATCTGGAAGAAGCGCCTCATCAACTACGTTAGCACAACTCCACGTGAGATTAACTTGCAGCACGTTAGCTCATCCCTGTCTCAGCTTAGCTGCGAGGCCCCTGACCTGTGGGCGGGCGCTTGCGACAGCGGGGGGGACAAGAACGGCGGAAACGGGGCATCCAACACTGACGCATCTGGGGGGGGAGGCGGGGGAGGCAAGGGACAGGCCGCTGCCGCTGCTGCCGCCGCTGCAAGTGCTGTAGCTGCCGCCGCTGCCGCCGAGGGTGGCGTTGGGGTTGGAGCGGCCGCGATCGAGATCCCCGGCCAGTACCACCCACTTAAAAGTGACGCCAAGCCTAGTCCTGAGCTTCATAGTAAGCTCCAGAAGTTTGGAAGCAAGGTGGCCATTGTTGAGAGGGAGGGCAACCTCCTTAGGAGGATCGAGATGAAGGGCACCGATGGCGAGATCCACTACTTCCTGTTGCATTTTACGATCCTTCACGTCATGACTAGCGACGAGAGGTGAGGCCAAGCGAGGAGCGAAGGACGGCTGGAGCGAAGCGACAGCAAAAGCATCAAATCATCCACCCACATAACTAACAAGCTCCTGCTCGTCCCTTCGCTCCTCGCCTTACTCATCGCCATTATTTTCCGCTATTCGCTTCGCTCATGGCAGACTTGGCCAAATCCAGAATGTTGTGAACTGGCTCAAGAAGAGGAACATGGGTGCTTGCAGGAGGCACCTGGAGCTCCAGGCTCAGCCGATGATTTCGCTTAGTCAGAGGATGAGGTTGGTAAGGGACGACCCTAGGAACATTAGCCTTGGGGAAACCTTTGACGGTAGTAGAGGGCTCGAAGATGTCGAAAGGAAGTTCGATTTTTTCGTCGCGGAGGGTGGGGGTGGAGACGATGCCAAGCTTGCCGCATACAAGAGGGTGTGCAACGAGATTGTCAGGGATGATTGCTTGTTGAGGCACATTACAGCGACACTGGATGGCCCTGAGGCCTTATTCAGCTTTAAGAAAACCTGGTCTGTCCAGCTCGGGGCGGAGTCTTGCCTTAGCTTTGCGTTCTCTTGCGTCAACAGGTCTCCTTCGTCCTTCGTCTTCAACGTCGGGAACGGAAAAATTAACAGCACCTTCAAGCCTAACTACTCCACGAGCGGCCTCCTCGAGACAAAGTCTATTGGGATGCCATTCAGGCTTTCGAGAAATATGACCAAAATGCTTGGCGACTTGATGGTAAGGGGAAGTTTCGTACCTGCAATCGGAAGTATCAGCGACAGTATCGTAGAGAGAAAAGAGGTGATGGAGGCCATGTTGGGTTTGATCTTAAGGGACGACATCGTGAGCTGGCACATCAGTAAGAGCGGGGGTAAAACTGACGCAGAAACGAAGAAACTAGAAGACCAGCTTGAGGGGAGAATAAACTCAAACGTCGATTCAGTCATGGAGAGGTTCAAGCAGATGAGCGTTATTGGAAGAGAAACGGGCGAGGAAGAGGGGGCGGAAAATGTTGTCGACAGTGGCATACACAAGCTTGTCAGGAGGGCGACTGATGAGATTGAGCTTAGCAAGTGTTCAAAGGAGCTACACGCTTGGTTTTAAAAAGGGACTGGGGGGAGAACATTACACTGTGAATAATAAATGTAAAAAAGCTACTAAACTAAGCTAGACTAGATTACTTATGTTAGTGTTAGTGTTATGGTTATGGTTAGTGTTATGGTAAGGGTTATTCAACTGTTGTTGTGTGGGGTTAGGGTTATTCTGTTAGGGTTAGGGTTATTCAACTAACATAATGTTAGGGTTAGGGTTAGGGTTAGGGTTAGGGTTAGGGTTAGGGTTAGGGTTAGGGTTAGGGTTAG
>Ga0115006_10002584_pt1 | contig 11956 bp, 12 predicted proteins | sample ArcOceMetagenome_3_FD_88943 | JGI IMG/M metagenome (GOLD analysis project Ga0115006, IMG submission 88943) | Marine eukaryotic phytoplankton communities from Arctic Ocean - Arctic Ocean- Svalbard ARC20M Metagenome | ecosystem: Environmental > Aquatic > Marine > Oceanic | place: Arctic Ocean...
AAATTATGTTAGTTGAATAACCCTAACCCAAATAACCCTAACCCTAATAACCCTAACCCTAACAAACTTTAGGACCCAGTAGTCGTCTCACTCGATGTCGCTTCGCTCCGAAGTACCCTTCCTTCTTTCCCTCACTTCCAACCCCACCCCAGGATGGTTTTCCCGACAAAATCCCAACACATGCCGGTTCCAGCCTTTTAATCTAAATTATGTCAGTTGAATAACCCTAACCCCAAACCCTAACAGAATAACCCTAACCCTAAATAACCCTAACCAACACATGCCGGTTCCAACCTTTTAATCTAAATTCTGTTATTTAAATAATCCTGCCGCCGCCATAATTTCCTCGTACACATGCAATCTCCCCTCCAACCACTTTGAGTATCTTCCATTTACGACAAAATACCACCTGCTGAAGACCTTTTTTAGTCTCGCAGTTCTTTCCTGTGTCAGAGCTACCTTTGTGCTGGTCTCCGCTGCCCTCTTCTCCCCAGTAAGGATTGCGAAGCAGTTCGTAGTCGTCCTGTTAGGTGCAAAAGGCATAAGAAGGTTAGGTGGGAGTAGACGAGGAGCAAAAGACAGGAGATGCGCAGCGACGACTGAGAGGCATTGAGCAATGAAACGAGCAACCTTCTGCTCGTCGCTTCGCTCCTCGCTGCAATAATTCTCATCCCCCATCCTAACACTTCTTGCGATTCGCTTAGCTCATCTCCCCCCCACCTTCCACTACCCCCTTACCTGTTGTAATAGTGCTCGTTCGCGATTTCTTTCTTCACCCTGTTGAACTTTTTTGCCTGATTCCACCTTCTCAGCTCCTTGATGCTCTTCCTGGCGAGATTCTCGACATAAAATACATCCGCCTCTTCCATTTTTTTTCTGTTCTTTAACTTGACGTTCTTCCAGAATACCCATGCATGGAAGATCTTCCAGCACGAGTGGTGGTTGCACACTTGGAACGCCTTCCGGAGCCTCTTCTTGTGCACAGCGTTCTCAATGAGGTCGAGAAGAAATCTCCGACCACATTTTTCGCGCCAGTGCGTGTTCCCAATCGTTTCCAGCGTCTTGTCTCCTTGCCTTACCTCGGCAAAAACGGACCACCTCCTGATCCCCTTCTTCACTAGCCTGTCCAACCTCCATTCCTCGGCCTCCCTCTCCCTCTCCCGCTTCTCCTTTCTGTGGATCCAGTAAAGTTTCCACGTTCTGAAGCTTTTCCCCTCCAATATTAGGTTCCATAGCCTCGATGCGGTCGACAATACCATCCTCTCAGCAAAGGCCTCCTTGACATAAATTGTCCACTTGGTGAAGCACTTGAATAACATATTATTGCTCAGCATGCTCACGGCTTTTCGCATGCCCTTCGCGTCGGTGAGGAAGTCTACCCAGACGTAGAAAGTCTTGTAGAGCATAATATCCGAGAACCAATGCCGGGCCTTTACGAGGAGTTGCTTGGTCTTTAGGGACTCTTTTGTGTTCACACCAAACCGACTTAGAGCCTTCCTCATGGCCGACGCACGCCAGTGCATGTATGCTATCGTTTTCGCCTCCACAGACTGACTCTTGCGAACTACGTACAATTCCCAAGCAATCCAGACCCTGACAATGCAGGACTGGTTGAAGATTGAAACGGCGAACCTGAGTGAGAGGAGCGAAGGGAGGCAGGGGGGGGGTAAGTTTTCGCGATCAGTCGGATAAAGTAGCTTCACTCCCCCTCCTGCCCGCCACACCCACCTAAGCTTTTTCCTGAGGTCCACGTTTTCCACCCAAGTGATGAAGCAACGTTTGAGGGTCGAGTTGACAAACCAGCTCATGGAGGAGGCCAAGCGGCGGCGTAGATCGATATTCTCCATGGCACTCGAACGGAATGTTCTCAGGCAGCGCGTGAGCGCATTTCTTCTGAAGAGATCGTCACCGCGACCCTTTGCCTCCCTCTTGAAGAGCCTCAAACCATTGTAAAGCTTTAGTTTGACAAAACAGCGCATAAGGAGGCCATTCTTAAAGATTGACAAAGCCTGCCTCATTTTCTTAATGTCCTTAACGTAAACAACCCAGAGGCTGAAGCACTTGACCTTCTCAGTATCCCTGAACCACGCCATGGCGTTTGCAATCTGGCGCTTGTACTCCTTCCTCTCCGGACTGATGAGGCTGCGCAAGCGGGAAAAGCCGGCCTTTAGCCTCCAACCTGACCACTGTTCGTCGGCGAAAGCCTTCATCTCATACCCTCTTTGTCTCTCCTCCCTGTACAAAGCGAGCTTCTTGAAGCAGCGCAGAATGAGGCCGTTTTGAAAAAGCCCGAAGGCCTTCCTGAGTTGCTGCTGCAAAGTTACGAACTCCTTCCATCGCATCATCGTCCTGGCTACCGTGCTTCCCTGCATGAAGCTGACGGCCATCTTGAGAAGCTACGCGTGGCGGTTTGGATTAGAGTTTATTTTGACGATCGTGAAGTTGGCCTGACCCCTCCTTCTACCCTCTCCCCCCCCCCTTCTCACCTTTTTCTTTTGCCTGTTCTCCTCGCTGATGAGCTCCATCAACCTCCTCAGTCCCCTTCTCTTCAATATTGTCGAGTATCCTTCGTTACCAACAACCTTACATTCCTTTTTCTCCCTCCTAAATCGCGCGTAGTACGCCCAAGCCCAGTAGCACCTCTTGGCGCTGCTCATCCTCCACATATTGACAGCCCTCTTGAAGTCCTTTTGCCCCTGCACGAAGCTGACCCAATTGAACCACATCTTCGTCAACACGTTCCCTTGCATCCAGTTCATGGCCCTTCGAAGATGCTTGCGTATTGCGCCATAATCCCTTGCAAATTCGTGCCAAATGGAGAGGGCCTTCTTCTTACTCCTCGTAGCCCAAAATTGCATGCTCTTGTCCCCAAGCTCGACTTTCATCCGTTTGCTCGTCACGATGTGGTGGTGCCACGCCATAAAACATTTCTTTAGGCTCCCCATATTCAGCATTGCCAGCGCCTTGCACGTGTTTCTGACGGTAATACAATACAACTGCCAGGTCTGGAAGGTCCTGATTATCAACCCCTTGCTCCACCAGCGGGCCGCCTTGCGGAGCCTCCTCTGGTCGCTCGCGACTTTTATCCACCTCGGAAGCATCCTCCTGGCATTAACGACAATCTCGTGAAATTTGCACCACTTGTGAAAAATATTTTCCAGCGTGTTAAACTGGAAAGTTTCGTAGAGCCTCTGAAGAAGATCCTTGCAGCGCTTAACCTCCTTGTAATGAGCCTTCCAGGCGTTAAAAACGAAAGTATGGAGGGAGCTGATTCGGAAGAAATGTGACACTGTGATGAGCGAAGCGAATCGCGAAAAGGGGTCGTCGACGAGCGAAGCGACGAGTAAGGAGCGTTAGCTCGTCGTTTACGGCATCACAAGGCAGTTCGCTACGCTCGCTGCCTTCGCTCCTCTCCCCCCCCTCACCTGTCGCGTTCCTTCTTATTCTCTTTCCGTTTATCCCCTCTGTCCTAAGCTTCTTCATCGCCTTTCTCGTCGCAAAACGAGCACGATGGCGATCCGCTAGGAGAAGGAACAGCCTGTTTTGTTTCCTTCGGGATGCGTTCAACGACAGGTTGGAGAATAACCTCTGTTGTGACCTCTGGACCATGAAGCAGTCTGCGTCCTCACTAAGCAAACGCGTGTTCTGCACCTCTGTAGCCCTGGCGGAAAGTTGACAAAGGGCGCGCTTGGCAAGCCTCCGACTGTAGTGCATGAAGCCCCTAGAAACGAGACGTTTCCCTTTGATGGACTTGGACGCGAAGTCCTTGAGTTCCTCGAGGGCGCGCATTTTGGATGCCAGGGCGTATCGATTATTTGCCTTGCGAAGCAGATACGCCTTTATTGCGTTGACCTCGGTGTGGCCAACCAATGCGTCAAAGGCCTTCCTCGACAAAATGAACCTGCGGTATTGATCTGCGGACCTCTCCTGCTTGGAGATTGCAATGGAGACAAGCCAGAGGGAAAAGAGGCGCTTTAATATTCCGCCGAGGAAGAACAATGTTGCCTTCCTGTGGAGCTCCTTCGAGCGCTGACTTAAGGCGGTGGAGATCTGCCACTTACCAAAGGCCCACTTCGCCAGGCCTCCGGCAGCGAATTCGGCGGCCATCCGCTCCATTTCCTTCACATTCTTGGAAATTTCAACAAAATCTGCCCATTCGCAGAAGGCGCACTTTACCAGTCCACCCCTGAAAAAATCTATTGCCCTCATTTCCATTTCTTTTGCGTGCTTGCAAACAACAGAGAAGTGCATCCAACTTTCGAACGCTTTTGTCTTCAGCCGAGTGGCGTGGTGGGCATCCGCGGTAGAGCACATTGACTTGTAGTCCGTGAAGGACGGGGAAATGAAGTATGTCATGCGCTGCAAGGCAAGCCTAGCAAGGTGTATCGCATAGTGTGTGTCGGCGGTCCTGACCTTTGCCTTCTCCTCCGATCTCTCCTCAACGGCTTGTAAAAGCTTGATGATCGCCAAGCGCTTCAACCTTCCCTCGCAGAAGAAGTCGGCAATTAAATCCCTTGAGTGAGCCTCTCTGCGCTTGATGACGAAATATTTGAGCATTTTCAACCCCTGTGCTTTCAGAGATTTCACCTGGTGCTGCTCGCTCAAGAGGACCAGTTGTCGTTTTTCGTGTCGTAAATCGATGTATTTTGCCCAATTCTCAAAGGAGGAAAGTAAAAGTTGAAGCAGATAATGGGACGTAGACTTCCTGAGCTTCAAAGAGCCCTCGGTCTCCTCCATCCAAATTGAGAGCGCAAGGTGTGCAGTCTTTCTGTTCGAGAAATCTTCTGCAACTTTAAACTTGCGGCAATCGGCAACGTGCTCGATCAAGGAGTTGAACGATCTTCTTGTCAAGCTCCGAGTGTATTTTTCGTCCGAAGCTGCGGCGGGTGTGGGAGGGGGAGGGGGGGGGAGTCAGGAATTAAGGGGGGCTCGAGTTTCACAGTTCGCACTCGCTTCGCTCTCTCGCTTCCCTCCCTCTTTTCCCTATCTCGCTTCCCTCTCTCGTCGCACCTTTCATCTTCCTTTCGAAGGCGAGATTGAGCCTCCAACGTCGAATGATGGCCCTCGCAAAGTTCTGATCCGCCTTGAGCTGCTTCATGCCCTTGGCATTCCAATATGCGATCCTCCTCTTCCACGTCCTGATGCTATAGTGGCACAGCTTCATGGCGGAGTGGGCGTAAGCGATAGCTATTTGGCGTTGGAATTGTTGAGCATCCCGTAGGTTAACCTTCCAGGTGGCAAAGTGCGTCCTGAACAGTTGGGCTCGAAACATGGAGCAAGCCTTCTCGTGTTTCCTCTCCTCCTCAACAAAGTGCCTCCACCGTGAGATACCTCGGGGGACATTTTTCTCGTAGAAAAAAGCGCTGGACGTTTCCCTAAGTTTTCTCACCTTCGTCCTGGCCTTGGTGCGCTCGTTCCATCTTCTCAGGGCCCTCTGGGTCTGGGAAACTTGGAAGTGGGCAACAGCCTGGAGCAAAGCCTTCTGCTCGTCCGCCTTTGCGTGGGCGTGGAACCTGAGAGCGTCAAGAGTATTAATCTTGGTTCGATGCTCGGCGTCCTTCCGGAAAGCCGTGGCCTTCCTGGTGACGAGAAACTGGCGAAGGGCCTCTTGGCCGTTGTTGGGGAGGTTTATCATTGTCCCGTTTGAGAGGGAGGTGTGGTGAGAAGGCAGAACGGGCTTCGTAGATCTGACCCTAACGTCGGTGAATTCGATTTTTTTGCCATAGTCGTCGCCATACTCATCCTCGTTGTCATAATCGTCGTCGTCGTCGTCGTCGTCATCGTCATCATCATTGCCAAAGCCATTGCCACCTTGCCCTGTGAACTCTTTGTTGTTGTCCAAATTGAAGACGACAGATCGCTCCAAAGTTGACATGGGCGCAACGATGCTGCCCCTCTTCGTCCCGCGATAGTATTCGACTGTGCCCTGGTTGATGATCCCCTGATGCAACCGATCGCGCTCTGCTAGGACATCCATCGATCTCCCCTCCCTGCCACCCTCAAGCTGCAGCATAGCGGCCTCGTTCTCGTCCTTCGCCTCTCCTATAGAAGCGTAATGCTCGTGGCGGTCCAATAGCAGGGACAAATTCAAAGACTGTTGCTGCAATCGATCCCTTTTGTGCCTCAGAGACCTTAGCATATCGTCAGGGTCGGTGACATCGTGTCGACGGGCGTTCTTCTGGGCTATATTCTGTATATGAAAGGTGGGATTGTTCTGATTCACCGACATTAGCCTTGGAAGGGGCCTTGAGTGGTACAAAGGGGCGTGGTATGGTTTGTTTATTTTTGAGTTGTAGTCAAACTTGCGTTCTGGGATCTTTACATGGGCCCTACCGTGCTCAATGGTTTCCATTTCCCCTAGACGATCATAGAAATCCATTGATGTTTCATCCTCCATGATCCACAACAGGGTTTCACTCAAACAACCTCTCTCAAAAATTCTTCCTTGGGACAGTACGTGTTTAGAGTGTGTTTGTGGTCCTAAGTGTGCGGAAGTAAGCTTCAGGGTGGGCTTTGATTCAACATAAATTGCCTGATCACTGATTTTAACAACCTCCTGACCCTGAAACCCCACCAGTTGGACAGGGCCAGAGTGCCATGGGGATTGCCTACTCTCAACCGATGACAGAGATGACGTTTTCCGTGAATCCAAACGATGCACCTATATTTGATAACATTCAGGAATACCAGAAGTGCAAGCTGAGCTCTCTCAATGAATCCTTCGACACTTGGAAGGACATCTGCGGCAGCAAGAGGCTCGTGACTTTTGAAGATTTTGACGAGATATTCGGTCACATTCTCGGAGATCCGGAGGAGCACTTCGGAATCTTCACCGGTGACGATGTGAAGAAGAGGGCGAAGGCGAAAGCCATGGCAATGTCCCAGCTGAGAAAGATGCACGGGAAGGACAGCCTGAAGCTGGTTGGAGGGCACGTACCCGCCGCCGTAAAGAGGAGGAGGACGAGGGCGGGGAGTACCTCTTTGAGGAGTAGCATCTCGGCGGGGGGATCCATATCAGGGGCAAGCTTGAGCTTCGGACAGGTGAGGGGGAGCGAGGAGTGAAGGACGGCTGGAGCGAAGGACGGCTGGAGCGAAGCGGCAGCAAAAGCAGTGTACCGCCTACCCACATAACTAACAACCTCCCACTCGTCGCTTCGCTCATCATAGAACAGCGTGGCGAACCAGAGCATCGCGCAAATGGCAATGAACATGGTGAACGCGACGAGGATGGGAGATAAGACGCAGCCGAGGATTTCGGCGTCCCAGATTGAAAAGTACAAGCGTGGGGCCATGATTGACGTCTTTGATGTGTTTGCGATTCTAGCTCTCCTGTGCAACGAGGAGGTGAGGCGGGGCGAGAGAGCTGCGCCTGGGGAGTAAAGCGAATTTATTCGATGATAGTATCTAACACGTCACATCTGCATCGCTCATGTCTACTCGCTCCTACTTGCTTCTCGCAGGTTGAGCCCAAGCTCATGTTCCTCTTCGTATTTTTTGGAAGAAATGGAAGCAAGCATGGTGGTCTTGACCACAAGCAGTTCGCAGACTTAGTAGATAGGGTAACATCGGCCATCTACAAGCTCCTTGGGAATTGTCCACCCGACAAGAGGTACTCGGAAATGGTTGTCCTCAACCTCTACGGGAAGAAAGGCAACATGCATCGAGAAGTGATGACCTTCAAAGAGATTTGGGACTGGTGCCAGGACGAGGTCGAAGTCGCTAACTACCTGCAGAAGGTCTTCCAATTCTCCCTCACCCCCAACTCAATGTACAAGCAGGAAGTTGCAGTCAACACAGACAGCTACCTGCAAAATAGTAAGCTGATGGAAGGAGACAGCGACGACGAGGACGGTAGCGGAATAGAAAAGGCGAGGCCTCTGCTTTGGAACGAACTCGTTAAGGGAATGGCGACAAAAGCTTGGTGGGAGGATCTCCCTACCGCCCAAGAAAGCGAAATGAACCTTGCCGTGCTTCGAAAGATGTGGGAGAAGGACAAGTCTGCCCTGGGGATATTTGCGGGCAAGAGGTATCAAGGCGTTGTCGACTCAATGGCCCTCGCCAAGAAACTTGTGAAGGCGTGGTCAGATGGTGAAAAAAGGATTGCTTCAAATATGCAGCTTCAGCAGCAGCAGGTTCTCATTCAGCAGTTAAAGGATACAGAGAAGGGGAGAAAAGGGAGCGTCGTGGAAAAGTGGGAGAGGAGGAGAAACGCTGCATTGCCAGTGGACCACACTCAGGCCTTTGCGAATGTTGCTGCTGACTTCTGTTACCAAACAGTTTCAGTCCTGACGAAGGGGACTTGGAAAGGGTGGGGGGTCGGTGGTAAGGGCAAGAGCGGAAGGGGGGGTGTAGCAGGTGATGATGGCGATGAAAAGGGTTCCAAGAAAAAGGAGACGAAAGGCAGGTTCGACTATGCGAAAGCGACAGAGCCGCTTTCAGGGCACAATGGTGGAGAAGGTGGTGGAAAGGAAGGGGGCGAGGTTAGGGTCAAAAAGAAACAGCACGCCAAGAAACAACCCCCCCTCTCAATCTCCGAACCATGCTTATCAAGCCAGTTCATGTACAGCCTCCTTTACCGCTTCGCAAGGGGGTCTAGCTGCGCCCTTGTATCCAGCCACATAAGCAGCGATCCGTCTTCTTACGTCCATCTTGTCACCGAGGATGAAATTGCGACCTGGGTGGCAAGAAGAAGTGAGCTGCTTGGAGAATCCAAGGACCTGACTCTCCTCAAGCTTCAGGATTTAATAAGAAGACCTCTCGTAGTTCTCACTTCAGACAGTGCAAAAGTTGCCTTTGAAAAATTGATAGACAGAAATTGCAACTCCGCCGCCATAGTCGATGCTGAGACAGAGTTATTTGTCGGAGAGGTGAGGGGGGGGAGGAGCGAAGGACGGGGAAAGCGTAGCGATGACCGTATCCTACATAGCACTAAAACTAACATCTCGCTGCTCAACGCTTCGCTCCTCGCCCCTCCGGTCGTCGCTACGCTCCTCCCCGCTCGCTTATCACAGATTCGGATTGAGGACATAAGAAACATTGCAAGGAAAGAGAAAATAGCCCAGGTACCGGAAGGTGCCAACGTTGGCAGTGACGCGGTGAAAGTAGGGACACTTCTTGCGAGGAAGACAAAAGCAAATTGGGGCGAAGTGGGGAGGGTCATGAGGGAAACAATCATTGCCAGAAACCGCACAGCATCCAATTCAGGTGGCCAGTCCCCGGGTGGGAGGGGACCCAGTATTTCGCCGGCGATGCTAAAAAGGCAGGCGAGTGTTAGGAGGAGTCCTGGTAACTTAAGCCCAAAGACCAACAACAGGAGGCTGAATGTGGGAGGGGGGGACGATGGAGGAACGCCACGCATCCCGCCCAGTACTTCGGTTGCCAAAAAGACTGACGGGTCAATGTCCCTGACGGGAGATGCGGAGGCAGACTCGGAGTACTTGATGAAATTCGGCGAGCTCTTGCTTCCTGTTTGCAGCTACCTTGTTGAGGCGGAATGCGGTAACGAGCGTGAGGTACACGAGAGAAAGGAATTGCTTTCCTCAATGAAATTCAAATTCGAAGGCTTCAAAGGAAAGAAATACGAGAAGCGCAGTATGATCGAGGAGGTCTGCAGCGCGTTTAGCGTTGGAATTGGGCCACAGGGGAGGGAGAGACAGAGGACAAGAATGATGCTAATGCAGAAAAAGACAGGCAGCCTGCTCGTGGGAAAGGGTAAAGTTGGAGCTGGCCCCCCAAAGCTCGATTACATCACTGTGGCCGATGTGCGAGATGGCTTTGGAGAGAGCGACAAGGATGGGACAAAGGGGGGCGCAAAGGGGGAAGAAAAGAAGGAAGAGGAGAGAAAAGAGGGGGGGGGATAGACGGCCGGGGATAACAACGGGGCGGGGGCTGGAGGAAGGGGGAGGAAAACGACTGTCGCGAAAAAAAAGGAGACGATGACGAAGGGAGGGCTGGGTTGGGAAAAATTGAGGAAGATTGTCAAAGGTGACGGGGAGGGGAAAAGCGTCAAAGGGAAAAGACGCCACAAGGGAGAAGGCTCGCCGAAGAAAGGCGACAAAGCGAGTGGCGTCGGTGGGGAGGAAGTTGGGGTAGGGGAGGGTGTGGAAGAGCAGGAGAAGGGGGTTGGTTTAAGGATGGGCCTTAGGAGGGATCAGACTGTCGTCCTTGGTGATAGGTGAGGCAGGTCAAATGAAGCGAGCGGGGCGAGCTGCATAATGCTGCTTTATGTGGAAAGCTAACCGGCCCCCTTACACTCTTTGGGTTTTACAGTCTCGCCCACGTCGTTGGGATCATGGCGTCGGAAAAAAAGGGAAGGGTCTACGTCACAAACTCTGTGGGAAGGACACTAGGGGTTGTCACCATTGCTGATATTTGCAGGTTAATCCTCAAGAACTGCGAAGAAGAAGTTTTCAAGATCCTTGAGGCAAAAGATGACGACGAGGAGGAGGAGGAAGAAGACAGAGAGGCTGAAGAGGAGGCTGCAAAGAAATTGGAGATTGAACAAAGAATGGCGGAATCAAAGGCCGAGAAGTCTGATGCCGGCGCGATGATAGACGCTCTCTTGGCTAGGAAGACAATGACCGGGATGAAGCCGAATGAGCAATATGCGATTGGGGGGCAAGCAGGTGGGGAGAAGAAGGAGGGAACAACCGTAACAGACGGCGGAGAGAAGGGAACCCCAGAAATCAAGGAAGAGAGTGAGATGAAGGAACAAGAGCAACGCGCTGACTCCGCGAACAAGCAAAGAATGTCTATGAGCAACGATCAAAGGCCGAGCATCACCGTACTATACGAGATGAAGGACAATAAGGACTTTGGCGGCGGATCAAGGGTCAGAGCGGACACAGGTCAACTGGAAGACGTCATCACCCTCCCCGGTACGAGGAATAGGATTGCGAGCCTCGTGTTGGAAGAAGATGATGAGGAGGGGGGGGACGACGACGAATAAATAAACGTCACATTTTTTATAACAAGGGGAGCCTCAGCAAGTTTTTTCTCAACCCAAACAATGGCATCGGCAAAGCTTCTTTTCCTGTTCATTTTGTTCGCTCTCCTTCTTCTAGGCGACTCCTCCGCCTCCGAAGATAGCGCAAGCACGACGACTACTAATGTTGCACACCAATACAAGAATTACCCATACCCGCCAAGGTGAATGTTCGGCAGTAATGCTCATTCAACCCCTTAATCTTGTCATTTCTCGTCTAACCTCAATTTTTATCAATTCAGAAATCCACAAGATGAGCGCGCGGGGCTCATTACTGACATTAGTCCCGCATATGTAGACTACCTGGCCTTTGGTCGACGTGTCTTCACCAGACCTCTGTCATACCCTTCTGAGTCGAAGCCTTTGCGAATTCTCATCGCCGGGGGGGGTACTGGGGACGCGATTGTCTACTATGCCGAGATGTGCACGAGATTTGTTCGGAATGGTTTCCCCTACGCTTGTGGAGGTGTCGATGGATTTGAGATTTATCATGTTGACCTCTCTGAGGTGTCCATATCCATCGCCAAGGAGCGGCTGAAAGTCAGGGGTTTGGAGGGTGCGCCCGTATTTTTCATCCAGGGCTCCCTGCTGGATCTTTCCAGTCCATCTGGTCGTTTGAGATTGAATCTGCCCTCTGATATTCTCTTTGATTACATCAACACTAGCGGGGTCTTGCATCACCTCTCCTCCCCTCCCCAAGGTCTTTCTGCCCTGAAGTCCGTCTTGACCGATGGAGGCTCAATGTTCGTGATGGTTTACGGCGAGCACGGCAGGACGGGAGTGTATGACCTTCAGCAGTCGGTCCGTTCCCTTGTTGACACCGTAGCCGACCCTCAGTCGTGCATAACGATAGTGAAGCAGTTTATTTCTGCCATGCCGCCAACCCACAGGCTATCAAGCACAATCAGATCGTGGATGATGGGAGCTGAGAAGATGGAAGACGTCGGCATTTACAGGGAGGACTCTGAAATA
>Ga0115006_10002586_pt1 | contig 11950 bp, 11 predicted proteins | sample ArcOceMetagenome_3_FD_88943 | JGI IMG/M metagenome (GOLD analysis project Ga0115006, IMG submission 88943) | Marine eukaryotic phytoplankton communities from Arctic Ocean - Arctic Ocean- Svalbard ARC20M Metagenome | ecosystem: Environmental > Aquatic > Marine > Oceanic | place: Arctic Ocean...
AACTTTCGCTTTCATTGTCGTAAGCGTGGCTCTCGGTGTTATTGGATAATGTTATGGAGAGTTGAGTTGACGTCAGTTGAGATCACGAAGATTTTTTAGGTCCTGCATTGTAAGAGTGTCGCAGCTTAAAAAGGTACATGTAAAAGTAAGATTACGTCGTAAGAATGCAAAGATGCAACATCCGTCAACTCGGAGTGTAAGCAAGTCGCATTACATGTACTTCGATCTACCGGTATATAGATCTACATCAGGCCGGAATCTCTCCAAGGGGTCGTCGAATGATCTCTCTCTCTCTCTCCAATTAATTGATTGATACTTCAGCTATTTTTTTCGCTCGGCTCTGCTGGCGGGGCCGGCGCCTGCCTGCCTTTCCCGCAAACCGCCACATATCCACATTATCTATCTGCTCGACAAAAGCTCAGTCAACAACCACCATGGTAGCGGTCGAAGAATCCACCAACCCCATTGCGGCAACGCCGTGGGTAGAGAAGTACCGCCCCAAAAGTCTTGATGACGTCGCGCATCAGTCCGAGGTGGTGGCCACCCTCCAAAATGCCGTCGAGACGAACCGCCTTCCCCACCTCCTGTTTTACGGTCCGCCCGGCACCGGCAAGACCTCCGTCGCCCTGGCCCTCTGCCGGACGCTGTGGCATCCCTCCCAGCTGAAGCGCCGTGTTATGGAGCTCAATGCCTCCGACGAGCGCGGCATCTCGGTCGTCCGCGACAAGATCAAGCACTTCGCCGCCCTGGCCGTCGGCGACCCCACCAAGGCGGCCGGCTCGGCCTACTTCGGGAAGAGCGCCGAGCAGGCCGAGCTAGAGGAGGAGATGAAGCAGTATCCCAACCCACCGTTCAAGATCATTATCTTGGACGAGGCCGATACGGTCACTCCGGATGCGCAGGCCGCCCTCCGTCGCATCATTGTAAGTGCTAGATAGAATATCAGTAAGATTTGTGCCGGTCGTCATTGTTGGTTATAGAGCGGCGCGTTATTGCCTCATTTTGTAGCCTCGCACTATCCGCCTAACCCCACCCATTGCCCTCATATATCACACCAACAGGAAGCAACGTCCAAGATTACCCGCTTCGTCCTCATTTGCAACTACGTCACTCGCATCATCGAGCCTCTGGCCTCCCGTTGCGCCAAGTTCCGTTTTCAGCCCCTCCCCGTCGAGTCGATGCGCAGCCGTCTCACAACGATTGCCCACGCCGAGTCCTGCCGCTTCCCACCCAACGAGGAGGATGAGGTCCTGAGCGAGATCCTGAGCCTGAGCGGGGGAGACATGCGTCGCGCTGTCACGTCTCTCCAATCGGCCCACTCTTTAAGCAGCGGAGGAACCATTAAGAAGGATGCCATTGCCGAAATGGCCGGGCTGCCCCCGACCGACATCGTCGAGGCTTTGCTCGAGTCGCTCAAGTCGGGCAACTTCGATTCCATGGAGAGAGAGGTAATGAACGTCATTGCCGAAGGATTCGCCGCTCACAATGTTTTTGTGGAGCTTTCCAAGGCCTTTATCGGAATGGATAGTCTGGATGAGATGTCCAAGGCCGACCTTTCCATTCGACTTGCCGAAGCGGACAAGAACCTCGTCGATGGTGCCGATGAGGTTTTGCAGCTCATGTCGGCGTGTTCTCTTGCGCTGCGGTGCTTGGCTAAACAGTGAGGAGGCGAACGCAAAGGAGAATGAAGAGATCCGCCATTTTGGCTTAAAGACTCTGTGTCCCGTTGGGTTGTGGAGACGGAGTGAGTCGAGTCATGTGTCGGAGCAGGCAATGCAGCAGTGGTTCGTCTCCTACGTAGCTAGATCTGAGAAGTCTAAGTGTACCAGGTAACATACATCATACTACTAGTATATCAGTAACACTTTCTGTCGCCACAGACGGGATTCCCACTGCATACGGCAGAGGGTCTTTCATCTCTCCACAACAATGAATTTATTTTTGCGGCAGCTGTTCCAATGTGCGTCGGCTCCTTCATGAGAACCTTTCTTTGCCAGCGGTGCATCGATAAGACGAACACTTCCGTGGTTCTGAACCATTTTCGCTAAGATTTCACAATACAATATAAACTTATTATCTCCGGCAATAGCCGCCGGGTAGCAATCCAGTTTCGCTGTGGGAGGAGGGATGAAACGAGGTCGACTGGGAGCGTCTGTCCCCAATAGTGGGCAGTCCTACGTGTAGGACGACAATTGGCACAAAAGCGAAATTGAGAAACAAGAGGAGTCATTAGACGATCAATGCAAAACGATTGATTCCACACGAAATGATTGAGAACCTGCGTATAGCCTCACCTTTTTTGAATGCCCAAGTTTGCCACACTTCCAACACGGAGAATCTTTCGCAGCATCTTGGAGGATTCTTAGACGCTCGCTGACGTCCGAAGGAAGTTGAGGACAAGCCCTGACGAAGTGCTCCGGGCTCTTGCAAAGATAGCAGTCGGCCCCGCGTTTTCCACGTCCGAGTGATTGATCTCGCAATTTCATGGCTTCAATTCTACGCGTTCGCGCTGCCGGCTCTTCATACAACGGTATATTGATCGTTCTGGCCTCCTCATTTGTGCGCTTGTTCTTTCGAACTTGTCGTGGTAGACAACACGGAGCGAGGCAGAGGAACTTGGCCTTGTCAGGTCCCAACGCATTGACCAGGCCGACACAGCACGGAGAGAGATGACGACATAAATGGATACCAATCAGGGCAAGCGTGCTTGGAATTGCCTCGAATCGATCAATGATGGCGTCGGTTTCGTGAAGGTTGCATCCTTCCCAGATCTCAATCATTGGCCGCCCCTCGCTTGATGCGGTCTTGTTCGCCTCCCCGATATGGCCCCAGTCCACCGTTTTGCTAGTTTCGCGGTCCAACATCACGATGCGATCTATGCGACCAAAGGCCTTTGTCCGGTATTTTGCTGCTTTGGCCCGACCGCATAGGTAGGAGAGCAGGATGGAACATATTCCCTTGCCACAGCAGACATCTACAACCGTCACCTTCGTGGCATCGTCGTCGGCTTTGTCGGCGGTCTTCTCCAACCACAAGATGAGCGGGGCTAACGCGACAATGCTCTCCTCTACCTCCTCCTTCAGATGCTTCTTGTTCAGAAACGACGCCCATCGAGTTCCCTGTGCGACCGTTGCCCATTGCTTCCCCCATGAATCCATCACATCTCCGGCGAGAAGAAGGAGCTGCTCATTACCATCGGAGGCAAGGGTGGGATCAGAGAGCAGATCAGTGTTATGTCTGATTTCATCAGCGTGGCGAAAGATGCGCCAGTGTGAATTGTAGCCACTCCCTCTTTCTTCGCCTTGGTTGTCGACGCCATCGGCGGACGGGGGCGGCGAGGTCATTGCGGCGGCGGTGTTGTATCGGCTCACTCTTTAGTTCATGGTGGCGGGAATTAATAATCGGAAAATGGCTGGCTGGCGATATGGCTGGCGAATGAGGCCTTGTCTGGCCGCCGTCGGCCGTGGTTCCATGGTCGCCAATCTCTTCGTCGTTCCAGGCCATATAGAGTATTGGCCCATGGTTCGTTCGTCCCTACCTACATGCACCCTCCCTCCATGTACTACTACTCGCAGTGTCGACACTAGCTAGATCAAGTAGTAGCTCTTCTACTACTACGGTACTATCCGGTAGGCCTAGCTCGATCTACATTCAAGCTTGAAATTCGGGAGGGATGTTGTTCTATCTCTACTCTTAAAATTAAAAAAAATCTTCTTACATATTAGGAATTCCTATATATATATATTACTTGTACTGTAGGGTGCCTACTTCTTCGACTTCTTCTCGAGAGATCCACTACAATGAGAGCGATTGTCAACGCAGGTTGTATCACGTGTCATCGGGGTGTAAGTATATGCATCGCTCCTATCATCAGTGTCATCGGTAGTGTGATGAGCAATAATAGCATGCTGCCGTGGTTTTTCATTAGGGGGTAAAGGTCTTTGATGAATTCCCTTAACAACTCGGGCTCCGTGGCCAGTCCAAGTCTGTGTGTGCAACGCCATCGGTTTGTTTGTTACTGGAATTTCACACGCTTGACTGCTCGTTGCTTCAGATTTTGTCTCGGTTCTCTTTGCTGGAGGGGAAAAAATTGGGAAGTCTTCGATGGCATCGTCCTTTTCATCGTCGCCAAATTTCATGAAATATCCGATGAAATCAATTGCTCCCTGAGCAAGGAAATCCGCTACGGCCGTTTCCTTGGTATCTTGCGTCCGTAGTGAGTCCGTTAAGGTACTAGTACTTTGTTCGTCCAAGGTAGATTCTTTGTCGGCTTCTTTACTTTCGAGCATGCTTAGACCGATTTTCTTTCGCAATTGCTTCAATTCATCCTTGGAATCGCCCTTGGGTTGCTTCAGTTCTGCTTCGGTACCATCAACATCGAGCAGCTCATCGCACTTTCTAGTATTGGAATTTTCTGCGGTACATGTAGTAATAACCGCGGGGGAATCTGACCCTCCTCCCGACCCCCCCGTGGTGAAGTCGGTTCCATCTTTGGATTGGTGCGATAGTACTTTGATGGTATCCAATTCTTCTTCTTCTTTTTCTTCTACCGGTACTTGAACTGAATCCTCGTTGTGGATGTCTTGCTGATCCTTAGTTGACTTGGATTCTTCGGTAGCAGCATCTTTTGTTCTCGCTAGCTGCGCGAGTCTCTTCGTTCGCCAGGACGAGGCAAATTGATGGTTGTTGGAAATTTTTGGAGTATTTTCACTCGAGTCGTCGCTTTCTTCAGTCTTTGAATAGGATTCGACTTTGCCGATGTAATCATCTTCGAAACGCAAGCTTGCCTGATCGTTCGTACGTATTGTCGTAGCTCCGAGAGATGCTTCTTGGACGGTATTTTCATTGGAACATGCACTATTTTCTTGGAGCATTTGTGCAAGCGCTGACTTTACAGGCGATGTAGGGCGGGGTAGGCTGGACTCGGCGATCTCCGAGCCTGCTTCGTTGTTCTTGGAATCATACTCGTCATCATATATCACGAGGAATCGGTCAGCTTTACAAACTGATGCGGTCTTTCCACTACCGGTAGTTTTGCTCTTGGCGTTCGCTGAGCCTCTTTCATCGCCAACCGAAAGAGGTTTGGCCTTGGAATCATACTCGTCATCATATATCACGTGGAATCGGTCAGCTCCACAAACTGATGCGGTCTTTCCACTACCGGTAGTTTTGCTCTTGGCGTTCGCTGAGCCTCTTTCATCGCCAACCGAAAGTGGTTTGGCCTTGGAAATGGTGCCGTCTTTTGTCACGGGGGGCATCTTTCTCTTTTTCGTATAGGAAAAATACGCCGCAACTGCTAGTAGAGATATGACAGCGCCAGCGCCAACGAAGAGGGATATTGTGAGAGTGTCGGAAAATTCTCCAGTGCTCGAAGTCATTTCAGCACCGTTCGACTTTGGTTGTTGCTCAAGGGACTGTGGCACAAATGTAATGGGTGTAGACGATGATGTCTTTGCATGCGGAATGGTCGACGATTGTTGGCTCGGAGTGCTCGTTGGCAAAAATGAATCAGTTGCCGTCGGTGACGTAGTCGTTGGAAAAGGTCCCGCCGTTGGAACTGATGTCGGGCTGAACGTACTGGTAGTAGAGGGGTTGGCAGTGGGAGGGACCGTCCATGATCTACAATGAATCCATTTGTGAATTAAGTAGAGGAAATGGCAGGTGAGAAATAAAAATAATTGTGTATTTTAGAATTGACATTCGTCCGACAGTGTTCGCCATTGTACTTACCCACACATGTGGCCACAGCTGCAAGGGCAGGAATTAATGAGATCGTACGTCTCTTCTTCAGAAAAGCCGATCTTATGCATTTCGTCACAAGTAAAGACGACCATTTGATGGCACCCAAGCCCTATTTTGTTGGTGTAGAGTGGATCATCTTGGCATGATGGCGGCCAATTCGGGTAACACGACGATTGCTCTCTCCTGTGGACAGCTCGATTTCCGATCAGCGTCTCGGAGCTTTCGTTTCGCGCATTTTCATGCGCACTAGTAAGTTTTCCCTCTTGTCTTTCTGCACCAATAAGGCGTTTGTGCTCGTCAGAACAATGCGGTGAATTGCAGCTCAACGGGCAAGATACCAGCAGATCTTTGAGCTCCTGCTGATTGATCAATCCCAGTTGGAGGAGGCCACCGCAATTTAGGTGTCGATGCTGAAAGCACGAGAGACCAAGGCTACTTTGATAGGATTCGGCATCGGTACACAACGCAGGTGCTGGCAAAGCAGCAGAAGAAGCTGCGGTCGCAACAACCACGGCAATCAAACAGGATAACAATCTCTTCGTCGGCGTCATCATCATCGACCCTCCTTTCGCTTGTAAAAAAGATGGTTTTCTCGAAATTGCACCCACGGCATACTCGAATACGAAAGAATCGTATGGGAGGAATTCGCGGTCGGAAGATTCAAGTTAGGTCTTAGCTAGAAATCCCTTCTTTCGGTTTCAGTTGAGCAATCTGGTCCGTCGATACTCTTGTTTTAGGCGAGCGGTATGGGCGGATAAGTCCATTCGTGCGCCTGCATGACTTATCAGCCTGCCTGTCGAACTTTTTAGCCACACAACTGACTGTAAATCACCACATTTTCGCCCTTGCATCATGCGTTGCTCTGCTTCCATGCTTGCATTGACTTCTATTTTAAATCAAGTAGATTCTAGGACCACTAAACTGAAGACAATCTACTACCTTTTTGGTTAGATCTACGTAGTTAGAAATAACTTTTAGATCTACCTCAGACGCCTCAGATGTACAAATCAGCAATGAATGCCGCATCGCATGCCTCTAGATCTACATGTACTCGTAGCATTAAAAGTTTAATCTCAAGACTCCGCGCGACGCTTTTATTACTAGAGCTAGATCTAGTAGATCTTACTTATGTGTGTGTATATTACCCGTTCTCATATACAAATATCAATATCTGGGCACATGAAAGATGCTTTCTGTGCTGCTTCTTCGGCCTTTTTCTTTTTCCTCCTCTTCTTTCCTCGCCTTTGCTCTGATCGACCGGCGCTGATGTCATCGTCGTCTTGGTCATCATCGAATTCATCGGATAGTTCCGAGGTATCAGATCGGTCATCTTCGTCTATTCTCTGATTGTTCTTGGACCTTACCCGGGTCACTACGAACGCAGTCGCTAGGGCAAAAACGAAGAATGCTACAGCCCCGCCTACTGACATAATGGTCGTCATAAGAGTATCTGTCGAATCACCCTCCGAACCTTTCTTCCCCGCTGCTACGGCAGCGGCAAATTCATTAAACATAGGACCCACCGGTGGGAGAGTATAGGGGGCTGGTGTCGGCGCTTCTGTGCATTGAGTTTTGCAGGTGCATGGACAGCGGCCTATTAGCTCAAATATTTCATCGTCAGAGAAGGCGACGACCGCCTTGGCGTCGAAGCAATCGTTGAAAACTTCAAAGGCGGAGCAGCCGACATTCATCCTAGACATGTACGTTGGATCGTCCTGGCACGTTGCTGGCCATCTCGGGTAACATGCTTGCGTGGTGCCAGATTGTCTTGATCGAAGGAGCGTTCTTGATGTATCGACGGCGACATGCACATTGCTTGTGGTATCCTCGTGCAGTAAATCTATTTCTGCGCTTGTCATGATGTTTAGCGTTGGCGCCGCCGTTGGAGGTTGAAACCAATTGGTGGTGGGAGGAGACTTGTCGTTGCACCCGGATACAGCGCAGCTGGATGGACAATTGTGAAGGAGAGAATTGACTTCGTCTTGGGTCCAACCCAAGACTTTCAACGCCTCACAGCGGACATTGGTGTGCTCTTCACAAGCAGTCCCAAAGCTATTTCGGAAATCCAGGTTGTCCTGACACCGCTGCCGTTGAGGCGAAGGTGCAACCAGAACCTCACTGCTCGAATCTGCTGTGCTCATTTTATGGTTTGCGTTGAAGTCCCAATATAAAAATGATGAGGCGTGGAGCACTTGCGCTTCGGCGAGTTAGCTGCCGACGATGAGGTATGCTTGAGTTCCCCCGCTCTCGAGCATCCACTCAGCCAAATTTGCGGGCAATCGAACTACCGCGGCGAATGAAAACAAGGAGGAATCTGTATCCTACATGTATTGCGCTCTGCTTGGGTTTGCATTTATTTGCGTTGCGGGTCCGTTGGATGTCTGGAGAAGGCGATGAGCGATGAGGGGCGCAACACAAGAGGTCATGGTGAGATTTTGTATCGTCCATTTTGAGCTGCCCCATACCCCGAAAGTTTCGAACAATTTTTCCGGGGGTACCGCGAAATCGACGTCGTCGTTTTGCCGTTGCGTGATGCCGATGATGCCGATGCCGGATGCCGGCATTTTACACGTAAAAGTCGTATCCGAACAAGATGGCTCTCCGGACCGGATTTGCGGCGTCTTCCAGGTATCTCGCGAGATGTTCGGGTCTGCGTGCGGGTAGAGGCCCCGTCTCTTCGGCGTCGGCGGCGCCAGCGTTATCTGCGGACGGCACGGTTTGTTCTCATCCGACATCTGCGCATGTTCTTCTTCGGCATTCTTCTTCGTCGTCGTCGTCGTCGTCGTCGTCGTCGTCTTGCTTCCCGCAGCGATGCGTTGGTTCCCGCTCAGCGTTCCACTCGTCCAGCAGCGACATGGACAGCGGCGACTTGGACGATCTATGCAGCAAGCACATGGAATTGCCCGCTGACGAGTTCGCACGGGGCTGTAGCTTCCTCCATCAGGTGGCGCTGGGAAACACACAGGAGCTGGAGAGGATCGTCGGCGCCGAACCCGGTCTCGTCAACTTCCGCGACTACGACCGCCGCACGGCCCTTCACATTGCCGCTTCCGAGGGACACACGGGGATTTGTCAGTTTTTGGTCGATCGGGGCGCTCGAATCAATCGAAGCGATCGATGGGGTCACTCTCCGTTGGATGACGCGTACCGGCATCGGCATTCGTCTGTCATGGACTATCTTCGCTCCTGCGGTGGTGCCTTCGGATCTCCGTCTCAGGCCAACAACTTCATCTCGGCAGCGTCGGAAGGGGACATTGAAGAGGTCCGGGCTCTGATGGAACTGGGCGACATTGATTACAACGAGGGTGACTACGACAAGCGCACCGCCCTGCATTTGGCGGCAGGGAACGGCCACGTCGGCATTGTGCGGCTGCTGTGCGAGAAGGGTGCCGATGTCAATTCCCGAGATCGATGGGGCAACCGCCCGCTGGATGATGCCAATGCTTCCAATCATTCCGAATGTGTCGAAGTTTTGAACCTGCACGGGGCAAAGCCGGGCTCGTCGGAGTCTTCTCTGTGCTCGAGCAAGGAGGCCCTTTTGGATTTAATGGAGCAATATGGCAAGGTACGTGATGGCGTCCTGTCGCTGGACTGGCACGACGTGAGCGATCTCCTCAAGGGCGTCGGTGAAGAACCGACGGATGCTGTTGTCCAGCAGCTCTTTTCAATCGCTGACGTCGATGGAGACGGTTTGGTCTCGACCCCTGAGTTTATGGAGCACTCTGATGTCTTCCTTGCTGGCAGACCTGCGAGGATTATCCTTGTCGTTGGTGGCCCCGGAAGCGGGAAAGGGATGTTGTGTGAGCGCCTCGTGAAGGAATGCGGCGTTGTACATTTGTCTTCCGGAAATCTATTGCGAGAGGAAGTCGAAAAGGGAACTGTACTGGGCCAGCAAGTCGACGAGATTATGAAAAGCGGAGGGCTAGTATCGTCGGCGATTATGGTAGCCTTGATGCAGCAAAAAATGAAAGACCACCCAGGAAAACGCATTTTGCTTGACGGCTTTCCCCGCAGTCGAAAGAACGCAGAGGATCTCGTTACGCTCTGTGGCAAGCCCGAACTCGCTCTTCATCTAGACTGTGACGATACGGTCCTAATCGAAAGGATTATGAAGCGAGCAGAATCCGGCGAAAGGGCAGATGACAATATTCAGACCGCTCTTCAGCGCATTAGAACATACCACAAGTCGCATGATATGACCCTTGAGTTTTTGCGCGAAGAACATGTTCCCATGGTTTACCTTGATTGCTCGGCGACCCCCGAGGGAGTTTGGAATCAACTCAAGGCTGTCGGTCGTCTGATGAGGCAGGCCGTGAAGTTGCCAACTGATGGAAGCTCAAGCAAGAAATTAGGCCTAGAAAGTGCTGCCAGCAAATTTCCTTCGGACAATTTTGAGATACCTGCATAGATATGAACATATATATGAACATAATGAAACAAAATTGTAGATTTGGTGATGAATGAAGTTGCAGGCCTACTTATTCTTTATACTAAACACCTCATCGGCCACATGTAAGGCTCTCTCGAGATCTGCGATCAAGTCATCGGCCTCCTCTAGTCCGATACTCATTCTCAGCAGTCCCGAAGGACTTACTCTGCGTTCTTCAGGTTCGATCGATGCTCTATGTTCAATCAAAGTTTCTGTGCCACCAATACTCGTTCCTCGCTCAATAACACGTACGGCGCCAGCCACTGCCATGGCATACCTCGCATCGGCAACTTCGAAGCTCAGCACACCACCAAACATGCCCTTTGGCATTATCCTACTGGCAAGATTGTGATCGGGATGAGTCGAAAGGCCAGGGTAATGGACTTTTGTAACGTTGGCTTGATTCTCCAGAAATCTGGCGACTTTGAGTGCGGTTTCACATTGCCTTTCCACTCGAACATGTAACGTTCTCATTCCTCGCAAAACGAGCCAGGAGTCGAAGGCAGAAGCCTGACATCCAGTCACTTGCTGGACTTGACGAATTCTAGGACCAAGGTTTTGACCAACATCTGAAAAGGGCGATGCAGTCACAACCCCCAACAGTGCATCAGAGTGCCCGCCCAGATATTTGGTAGCCGAATGAACAACAAAATCTGAACCTGCAAGGAGGGGACAGGACAATGGCGGCGGAAACAGAGTCGAGTCCACTGCAGTTGATACCATACAAGGAGCAGCGGAAGAGGATGCCGCCAGATCGCCTCGGATTCGCTTTACAAGCGAAGTTAGTGCAGAAACGTCGGCAACGTTCAAGAGCGGGTTCGATGGACTTTCCATCCACAGTACGACTGACCCTTCACCTTGTCGGGCGGCGTTTCGAACAGTTTGCTCTACTTTGTCAATGTTTCGCATATCGACCGACGAAAGTCGCATCCCATGATGCTGCAGCACCGTATGAAGTAGAGTGGGCACACCATGATACACATCATCGGGCAAGACAACGTGCACTGGAGGTGGATGCGCCAGCAATAGGGTCGATATGGCGGCCATTCCCGACGAACACGTCACCGTCTCTGGCCCTTTCGCTGCATCGGCCTGTGTTCTTCTTTCGCCACTTTTCGCACGACAATACGGCATCAGCTCCAGCGTTCCGATTGTTTGTTCGAGGATTTCCCTCGTGGCATTATCGGTCCTACCATAAATCTGACCCCTGCCTCCGTCGGCATCCATGTAGTTGCCCGATGCCGGTCGAGAGTACGTAGTGGCAAGATGGAGAGGAGGAGAGAGGGGGCCATTATTATTTTGGGGGGCGTTCTTGTGAAGTGGCAAACCAGCGTGCGATAATATGGTGGTGGGAGAAACAGCAATATCGGCACCGGCAGCTGCAGCATGGGCTTCGATGCCATATTGTGACGGTGGGTCTTCCTCATCGCTGCCACCATTTGTGCTGAACAAAGCACATCGAACGAAGGGAGGAGGCGCTGCTTCTATGACACGCTGTCTGCAAGTGCCGCCGCAGGAGGCGAAGCGGCGGAAGACGGTCGTCATGGGGGTGGTGGTGCGGCGGTATGATGATGATATGATATGATACGAGTATGGGCGGTACGTACGTACGTACCGCGGTGCGGCGGCCCCGCAAATAAATAAATGTAGACTCAACTCATACATGTACTAGATCTAGACTCTAGTAGATTTCAAGACCAGCTTGATCCAAGAGGGAAGGTGGTGGTTGAATTGGGATGTGGTTGCTCTCTGTCCCTTCCCAGGTTGCTGCTACACTTG
>Ga0115006_10002587_pt1 | contig 11950 bp, 23 predicted proteins | sample ArcOceMetagenome_3_FD_88943 | JGI IMG/M metagenome (GOLD analysis project Ga0115006, IMG submission 88943) | Marine eukaryotic phytoplankton communities from Arctic Ocean - Arctic Ocean- Svalbard ARC20M Metagenome | ecosystem: Environmental > Aquatic > Marine > Oceanic | place: Arctic Ocean...
AACGAGCCGAGTGCACATTGCACGTGCCGCGAAGGAGGGTGGTTGCCCGCCACACGACTCACCTCCAGCAACCGGACGCGCAGTGCGTAAAGCAGCACGACGAACGCGAAGATCCCCCAGCGCACGTGCGTCCTCGGCGTGAGCTTGTCCAACACCTGCTGAAAGCGACTATTGAGCTGCGCCTGGATGGCCGCCAGCTTGTTGGCCCCCTCGCTGCCACCGCCCTCGTCCATCCCCGCTCCAGAGAAGCCCCTGTCCATCCCTCCTCCTCTACTCCTTGCGCTACGCCGCTTCACCACCTACCACACGCTGGGCTGGGGCTAGCCTACCTGTGCCTTCCTTTGCCCTCTTGCTGTAGTTGGCGCCTCGGCTGAAATGCTGTTTGGGCGCCAGAGGTCGTCAACGCCTTGGTGGTGGTCCAACCGTCCGGCGATACTGACCGCCCACGCACATCGGCCGCCTCACTCGCTGCGCTCTCCAGGACCAGCGTTGTTAGTCCTCTAGAGGTGGTGCGTGCGAGTGGCGGGGCGGCACGAGCCAGAGCTCGTCATGGCGCGCGGTGATGGGGTGCGTCCCCCCCCCGCCGCCAGTTTTCCTTGGGGAGGCATTCCGGATGTACGAGCTCAGGGCTAGCACGAGCGTCCATCTCGGATGTACGCTCGGGTAGCACGAGCGTACGAGTGCATGTTGGACCGGCACGTGGAGCTCTCCATGGTCGACATGCTCGCACCCGTGGGCGAGGACGAGGCGAAGCGACGCTCAGTTGCTTTGAAAACGAGTCCTCGCCCTTGGCGAGAGCAGACAGCCTCCCGAGCAGGTCAGGCTGGCTCCGGCGATCGGCAGATTGGACACGCGGCTAACACACGTGCAGAATAGCGGCCCATACCACACGGCGCGCTGGTGGGTTGGATCTCGCGGGGAGCTCGGAAGACGCGTCAGAGCGGGCGACACTCGTTTGCCGGCACTGGACTTGGCGTGATGGGTGGGGCGTGCACGCGACAGCCGCTGTTTCTTCCGAAGATGCGGTCGAAGCAGGGCAAGCTGTGGGGGCTGATCAGCTGCGCCGTGCTGGCGTTCCTTCTGCTCACACTGTTCATCGAAGAGCTGCCGGTGCGCCGCGTGACCTCTCTCTCCGCCGCCCATGTCACCCTGTCTCCCCGCCTGCCACTACCCTACCCGTTCCTCGCGTATCCCATCTCATACGCTCCACTCACCCGGTTAGATATCCAACGTACGCGAACGGGGCGAGCAGGACGAGGAGGAGGAGGAGTTCCATACCTCCTCGTATCCAGGGTACTCGGACCTGCTGGTGCGGTCCATCCCTAGGGCACGGTCCGCTACGAAGGATCATGCCATCGGCCCGCCGCTGCCCATGGGCCAGCCCGCGCAGAACGTGCCGTACCCGATGCGCGTCTTCATCTACGACGATGTGGCTCCAGCGCTCAATCGCAATCTGCAGGTGTGTGTGATATCACGTCATCTCTTCTCGTCCATGCGAGTGCAATGCAGAGCCCATAGACTTGCCCGGTCTGACCCACGCGCCGGTTCCCCTTGACGTCTATGATTTGCCAGATAGAGCGTTGTTCCGCAAGCGCCGCGTGGCCGCCACGCGAATTGCACTCGTACCACGCGAATCGGACTCGTAATCGCGCGCATCCTCATAGCAGGGAGACTGAGTTTGGAGTCGACTTCTGCCACTCGTCGCGCGGGGCTCTCTCGCGGGCGCAGGGGCGAGAGGAGTGCCTTGCACCGTACCGCGCGGCGGAGATGATTGTACCGGAGCTGTTCGCGCGTACTACCATGTACACCACGCAGGGCGAGCTGGCGGACTTCTATGTAGTGCCCGTGTTCACCGAGTGCTTTCTGCTGACGCGCCTCAACAAGGGCATCGACTTCGCCCGGTGAGCGCACGAACGAAAGCGCGAACGCGTCCTCCCCTCTCCCTGTGGTGCGAGTGTGGCTTCATGGGTCTGTGCACGTACGTCCTGGCGGCGTGGCAGCGCATTGCGGGCGAGAGGGCTCAGGCTCTGCATGCGGCTCGTATCGCCTCTCACCTTCTGCCGCCGCTCCATGCGCTCCTCCGCTGTCGTCGCAATGGCAGCGTTGGGTTGGGGCGACGGTGGTGTGTATCGGAGAGGTTTTCAGTGGTCCGACTCCCGGGCATGTGGCGACTAATGTCAATGTGCTCGCGCAGGGCGGCGGCGGCGCTGAATAAGGCGTTCCAGACGACGCTAGACGAGATCCAGAGCAAGTTCCCCTTCTGGTCGCGTACGGAGGGGCGCGACCACATCTTCGTGTTCCCCACGGAGCGCGGCCCCGCCATCCTCACCGACGCCAACCTGCAGCGGATTCGCAAGGTGCGAAAAGACGACGAATACGTAATGCGTCCCTCCCACACGACGCACAGTGTGTGTGTGTGTGTGTGTGTGTGTGTGTGTGTGTGTGTTGCTGAAGCGTTTCCGCATCGAAAACGCGAGCCCCCAGGGTGTCCGGTAGGCAAGGTCAAAATGTGCTGTCAGAGAGGGTGCTGTCGAGAGCATACCCCTGTGCTCCGGGTTTTCGCCTCTCCAGCCGCCACAGTATACTGTGACGTGTAAAGGGTGTGTGTACAACTGACGCACGCTGGTGCGCACTTGTGCTCGCCTTTGTGGGGCTTGGGTCACAGGCGGTGTTTGTCGTGGGCAGCGTCAGCCGCTCCAACTCGCGGTTCGACACGCACAAGGACGTAGTGGTGCCGCCAGCGCGCGGGCCGTGGACTCCCACGGCGGACGCGCTGCCGTTGCGGTTCTCTGACGACGACGAGCGGCGCACGCTGCTGCACTTCCGCGGGGTGCTGCCCGGACAGAGCGACCTGAACCCGTGGGGCGTGCGCAGTGCGCTGGCCAAGGTGCGGGGGCGGGAACCTCCCTCGTCTGTAGCGCTGCCACCGTCGCTTTGCGCGCAGGTGGAACGAAGTGAGCGTAGTTCACGGGTGGCGCGAAAGAAGAGGCGCCGCGCGGGCGCGACAGCACACTGAGGGTCCACCATGTGGCGTGCGGGTGGCGGTGCGCGCTGGCCCAGGTGTTCGCGGCGCCGACGGACGGCGTGGTGTTCCAGGAACCCACGGCGGAGTGCGGGCGCGCCTGCACGCGCCGCGAGATGCTCGAAAGCCGGTACTGCCTGGTGCCCGACGGTGGCGTGGAGGGTTGGAGCCTGCGCATGTACGACTCGCTTGTACTGGGCTGCGTGCCCGTGCTCATAGCAGGTGCGTGGGTCGGTGTTCGCCTCGAGGGCACGAGGGTTAGCAGAGAGAGAGACGTTTTGCGCGCTTGGACCGTGCGCCGCTCTCTTTGGCAAGTTTTTCTTCGGTATGGCTCACGAGGGCGCTGCGTTGGGAGGCACCGCAGACGACTCGGAGCTGGCGTTCGAGGGGCGAGTCGACTACAGTACATTTTCCGTCAAAATCTTGGAGGACTGTGTCAACGACACCATCACGATCGTTAGCCGCCTCGGTGCGTCTCCACCGGGACACCTTGCGATAGGCCGATGCATGCGTGCGTTTTTGTCTCCTGCACGGTTTCTCGCAGCGCCGGGACGAGTGTGTGCGCGTCTCACGCCTGGCGGCAAGACTCTCTCGCAGGCGACCGCAAGTATACGGGCAAGGCTGAGGCGCTGGAGGCGCGCACTGCGCCATTCATGTGGCACGACCACTGGCAAGAGGGCGACGCCTTCGACATGATGCTACAGGAGCTGTACAGCAAGCTGCGCTTCATGCGCAACTCGCCTTACCGCTTTTGGGTTAAGCCGCTGCCGACGGGTTGATCGTAACCGTTTGGTTGGACCTAACTTCAATTGCCAGCACGTTCACGAGACAGTACAGCACGCAGGCTTATTTCCACCCGTGTGAGCGTTGCGTGGCACGCCCGTGATGGACTGCGACTGCTTGAGATACATCTTGAATATCTTCCTCACCTGGTCGCGCCCCCGCCGCCGTGGCGTGCATAGTTAGAGCGCGCACGCGAACACGTTCCGGCAATGATGTACGACACGTGCCGTTCTGACTGGGCGCGTCCGCTAACCCCGTGCAGCGAGCGTCGCGGGGTTGGACCGGACCTTGTTGATGTCGATCAGCGGGCTGGAGGCGTCAGCGATTACATTATAAACGTTCTCCGTCGCCCGAAGGCGCAGCGCGAGCTCCTCGATGAAGTCCACCCCTCCCGGCTCTTCACGACTCTTCGTGCAACGCCAGTCCGGCAGCGGCGCGCTCTCCGCGCCCAGAAACAGCTGGCCGAATGCGGCGATCTGCGCACACGCCGCCGGGAACCGCTTGTCTCAGCAAGCGAGAAGAATCCTCGCGCTAGGGCGTTCGTTTGCAGTGAAGAGCTCAGAAGCGAGGCGAACCGAGGCGGGGGCTCCCGCAATTCAACGTACGCGGGCGAATATCAGAGGCTGAGGCGATGGAGAGAGGGAACGAGACACGCAGCGCACCCCCGGCCAGCGCAGTGCACGACTTCGACTCACCTCGCCCGGGGTGAGCCTGCGCTCGTCCAGCAGGTCCAAGAGCTTGAGGTTGGTGCCGCCCTCGCGGATGAGGTGCATCGCCGGCGTGTAAGCCAGCCAGTCGTTGCCCGCCTTGTGGATCTCCATCGCCTCAGAGCGCAGGTCGTCCAGCACGTCAAGCTGGAACTCAACCTCCTCATCCACGTCCTGCCAGAATTCGAGCACGTTGTCCTCGCTGGGATCCGCACATCATCGCATCACCAACCCCGTGGATCTCAGCGTTCGCAGGCAACAGAAGAAGAGAACGCCAGAGGGGAAGGGGGTAGTGATGGGGACAGCGCGTACTCTGTGCACAGCCGCACCACCACGAAGAGCGGCAGATCGAGCGTGAGCTTGCGGAGCCGCGTCAGCATGGCGTCGCGCGATTTCTGCATGTCCACGCGCCACGCAGCCGACGATGAGTGACCGAGCGGCTCGCAGTGGAGGTGCATGGCCGTATGGTTGTGAAATTACAGTCCCTTGTGTGTGTCAACCCGTCCACCATCAGCGCCAACCATCCATCCTTCTGCATGAGCAACTCCTGGAGTTCAAGGACCCTAGAGTGAGAGGCAGGGGTACTCACTCGGTCGGGTGTGCCGCTATGGGTGGGCGTGGGCACGCCGTCCGTGACGATGATGAGGAACGCCGTCTGCCCGTTCTCCTCCAGCACACGTAGCGACGAGTCTACCGTGCGCCCCGCCGCCATGATGCTCTCCGCCAGTGGCGTGGTCCCCCCCGGTCGAGTGGCGGCCAGCATGGCTGCCAGGACATCGATCTGCGCTCGCAAGCCACCCCGCGGTCGCAGTCAGCGCCGGAGGATGAAACGAGGACTCTATTGGTGGAGTAGTTCCGAACAGGAAGCGAAGCCGCTCTGGCCTGCTCTGGGTTCGCTCTGGTTGCTCTTCTTCGCGCTGAAAGGCTCCTCTCTGTTGTCCCCATATATCGCTTCTTCAGCTCCTTCGACACCGTCGCTACACCGCTCCATCAGCTTGGCAGTTGTTCGGACGACTTCACCACGAAGGAGGGGTGTGAGGGGGGGCCGTGAACGGGCGAGAGGTGAGCGAGAGCTCAATCACACACACCTGCGGCTGCAGGTCGCCGCGATTGGGGTCGAGCATGCAGTAATCCTTCCCCTCCTGCATCACCTGGTAGTTGGAGCGCCGCGCCGTCAGGCTGGGGTTGAGCAGGAAGAACGTGCACGGCGTGCCGAGCTGAGCGTTCAGCTGCGCCTGCTGCATGGCCGTGTCCTGCGCGTGTGCCGTGTGCCGCCGCCCTCGTGCGCACGTCAGCGCTCCGCACGCGACGGTGGCCAGAGCAAGACGGGCACAAAACGAGCAGAGTGGGCGGGGCGGGCGGATGATCTCGCACCTTAATTTCGTCCCAGCGGGTGCAGGTGCGCGGTCTGACGTCGCCCGTGTGGTCGACGGCGTACGAGGTGCCGTCATGCACGTCGGTAGAGCCCGAGTTGTCCAGGATGAAGATGCGGAAGCCCACGCAGCGGTCCTGCTCCTCCACCACCTCTGCCATCCCAAACGGCATGCCGAAGTTCTGCAGCGCCTGGACGCGCGTGGCCCTGCACAGCGGGGGTTGCCCGACCGGAACGACTTTTCACTTTCCACCTCCCGGGAGCGTCTGCGGGAGTGTGGCGCAGTCGTGCTCTGGGATACCACCAGCTGCCGCGCGACTGCTCCTCTGACTCACTTCGGGGTCACAGCCAACGACGAGAGCACCGTTGTCGGCAGTTTCGGCGGGCGAGCTTCACCTGTGGGCGAAATGTCGGCCTCCACCCGCGCCGTGCGGAGCCGCGGGGCCCCTGGGATAACCGGTGACGGGCATGCCCTCGGTGGGGGCCGTGGGGCCCGAATACAGCGGTTGAGTAGGCGCCTGCAGTGCACCGCCGGGCGTCGCGATTCACAGAGGAAGGCCCCATTGGCCGGTGATGGAGTAACACGCAGCAAGACGAATAACCCACGAACTACAGCAGACGGAGAAGCAGCGTTCGGCAGCATCGTAGCACCTGCGTCGTCTCCATCATGCGCTGGAGCGCGTGGTTGGCGATGACGGTCTGCGGGTCGAAGCATCTGTGGCTGTGTCGAATGCCCGCCTCCGTGCATGCCGGGCACTCGGCAAGCGCCGGGTTGCCTTTCGTTGCCGCACACCTGAGCGCAGCCGGAGGACGTGGCACGCAGGCGCGGCACAGTGTGTGGCCGCAGTTGGGAATCGTGACCGGCTCCTGGTGGACGTACGCGGCCGCCGTCAGCGTCAGCTACGACCTGCGCGCGGCCTTCGAAGGGGCAAGCGAAGGGAGGTAGCGAAACCTTCGGGGCTTGGTGGCACGCTCCGCACGCCGGGTATGCCGTGACGCCTGACATCGTTCGTTCCCTCCGACCTCGCCCTTCAAGCTCTTCAAGGCCGCGGGAGGCGGGCTACAGTATTCCCTGAATCGCTTCGCGCCCCAGACGCAACGGAGTTGTGTGGGCGGCGACCGACTGGCCGCGTCCGGGGATGACCAAGCATCGCTCGCTGAGCGAAGTCATGGCGGAGGGCCCGACCCAGGAGGGCCCGACCCCTGTGGCCCCTGCGGTGGAGGTGCCGGAGGCGACGACCAACGAGGAAATGGACACGGCGCCCTTTGAGCCCATGCCGTTTGAGTTTGAGCCCACGTGAGACCCGCGGTCTTGCCGCTTTCTGCTCACACGCTCCCTCTCTCCTTGAACGATCTCTCGCCGATGGTCTCACACGCACGGCGGCGATCCTTGCTCCGGCAGAGAAGCGTCTGATTCTACGAATGGGCGGGGGTTCTGGCAGCGGTGAGGGGGAGGTAGAGGCGGAGGCAGAGCCAACGGTGGAGATGGATGATCACGCGCCCGTCGCGGATACAACACCCCCCGAACAGCCCATGGAGCCGCCGCTGCCTGCGCCCGAGGTGGTTGCTGATCCTCCTGCGGTGGTGGAAGCGCCAGCGAGCAACGGAGTGCGGGAGGAGAAGTACGAAACAGGCGACTGGTACCGCGGTATGTTTCAAGGGGAGCTGCGCGAGGGCAAGGGGCTGTACGTCTATGCAGAGGGCCCCATCAAGGAGTTCGAGGGCGACTTCAAGGCGGGCTGGGGACACGGCCTCGGGCGCTTCAAGTGCGCCCCGTGCCGTCGTCTCCTTCATTCGTGTGTTCTGGTTGCTGTCACCCAGGGAAGGGGCGGGCAAAAAATTGGCCACCGTACGCTATTGTCTGGCCGCTCCACCCTCTGCTGCTCCTCCGCCTCTGTTCCGCGGCGCTCTCACCCGCTCGGGTTGGGAGGGAGCGGCGGCAGGTTCTCGGACGGCGGGCACTACGAGGGCGAGGTGGCGCAGGGCAACATGCACGGGTGCGGCAAGCTGGTGATGGCCAGCGGCGCCACGTACACGGGCATGTTCAACGCCGGGCTCATGGGCGGCCGCGGCGTACACGTCAACACGGACGGCAGCTGCACGTACAAGGGCGAGTGGGCGGAGGGCAAGAAGAGCGGCCGCGGCATGCAGAGCTCCGCCAACGGCGACAACTACGACGGTGACTGGCGCGATAACCTCATGCACGGCCAGGTTTGCCCACGAGAGCCCGCGCTCTCCCAACGCACTCCTGCTGTTTGCACGGCTCCGTGGAGGATAGAGCGTCGACGCGGCAGACTGAACGCGAGCGCGGCCTGGCGCGGACTGGTGCAGGGGACGCTGCGGTTGGCCAACGGAGACGTGTACGAGGGCGCATTCGACAAGGCCAAGCGCTGCGGCCACGGCGTGATGACGTACAAGGTGGCGCCGGGCGCCGTGCAGCCGCTGCGGTACGTGGGCGGCTGGCGCAAGGACACGTATCACGGCCGCGGGCTGCTCACTCGAACAGACGGCACCAAGGAGGACGCCATGTGGAAGGACGGACACCGGCGGGCCGCCGCAGGCGAGCACCTGTGGTGGGACGACGTGTGCTTCTTGTGCAAGCACACCTTGTCCCCCGTGCGCAATATCTTAAGGGTATGTCTAACCTGCGACGTGTAGGTTTCGAGGAGGGCAGGTGGCGGAGCGCGAGCAGCTCACGCTCGCGGTGGTGGGAGCGAGCGCGGCGCGCAGATGACGTGCTGCGAGACGTGCCCCAACGTGGCGCACGTGGAGTGCGTCAACACCAAGCGCGTGGCGAAGGGTTTCGGCACCATTGCGGACCCCATCCCCGCCGCATGCGACTATCACTGCTGCGAGCGGTCGGCGGAGACGGGGCACGTGTGCGAGCCGGCAGGGTGCGCGCGGCTCCTCCCATTCGGAAGGAAAGTCCCAGTCAACATCAACTCACTGGGAGGTGGTTTGCGTCTGCAGATACGCTGAAGACGCGGGCGGCTGGGAGGGCTGCGGCGGCACCATCGTGGCCACGCCCGAGCTCTCCGTGGAGCTGTCACCTTCGCCCAAGGCAGAGGCGGTGCGATCCAAGGCGGAGGGCTCGGGTGGGCGCATGCCGCCGACGTCTGCGGCGCCACCGGGGGAGGCCAAGCCGGCCGCGGCGGAGATGGGGGTGGCGTGGGCCTCGGGGCATGGAGGCGGTAGTGCGATAGGTGGTAAGGTGGGTACGAAGATGGCGATCAAGGCCGGCGACCCGCGCAGAGCCGCCATCAAGCCGAAGGAGGGTAAGCCGCCAGCGGCGGAGGCGGGGGCGCCCGCGGAGGTCGGTGCGGGGTTGGACAAGGCCATGACGGTAAGCAAGGGACCAGGGAAGCCCATAGCGGCGGTGGAGAGGGTGGTGAAGGCAAAGGTGAGAGGGCCAACGGCGGCGCCGACGACGGCCGCGGCGGCGACCGCAGAGCTGCGGCGCGCGTGCGATGCGGCATGCGCGGCGGTGAACGCACTGGAGCGCGAGAACGCTCGGCTACGGGCCTCGGCGCGCAGCGGCCCAGGTGATCCTCGTTGACCGGCGCTTGACTGAATCTGGAGAGTTTCATTCGTCGCTCGCTCCATCCAACACACCACGTCTGCCTCCCTCGTATACGGGCCTCGAGGAGTACTCGTTTATCCTCGACGATGCGTGTAAATGCAGGCGGCGGGGGTGCTGCGGCGAGGGCGAGTTTGGGGGCGGCACCAACGGAGGCGCCGACGGAGGCGCCGACGCTGCTACTGACGCAGCTGACCATGCTGCATCATCAAACGCCCGATGAGAGCCCCGAGAGCCGCGAGCGGCTGCTGCTGCTGCACCGCGACCTGCGCCGCAACCCCTGGGGCGCGCCGCTGCCCGAGGGTGCCGTGATGTGGGACTGCGACCCCGCGCCCGCCACTGAGGAGGACCTGCTCAAGGTGAGTGACGGTCAGCCGTACCCACCAGGCTGCGTCCTCGGGGGGCCGACCGGGTCAGCGAGCTTGTCCACTTGTGTCGTGCGTGAGCCGGCTCCCACTGACGTGTTAGGGGGAGTGCGATGATTTGCAGGTGCACGACGAGGAGTATTTGGACTTCATGCGGCACAAAGCGCAGAACTCTGTGTTCCGAACCGGCGGTATGAGCTCTCTGTCCGACTCGGAGTCCGACGCACCCGTGAACGAGACCGCCATCTCCACGCACTCCGTCGACGCCGTCATGTCGGTGCGTGCTCTCTGGAGCGGCGTCGGGTTGCATTTCCCCCACGAGCCCCGGCTGCTGAAGCTTCTCACGCGCACTGAGACGTAGGCGCCGCCGCATGATGTACAGGCAGCGGGGTGCGTACTGCGTGCGATCGACGCGACGCACGAGCGACGCGCCAAGAACGCCTTCTGCCTGGTACGGGTCTCCCTCAGGGTTTCCTCGCACTGTCAAAACACTCGCCTACCAGCAGAGGGTCACAGGAGAATCCTCCCCAGGCGAAGCAAGCTTCTGAGCTTCAGATGCGCGGAACTCTCTCGCGGAGCCGCGAGATTCGCGAGATTCGCGAGATTCAGGTCGAAAGCGGAACGAGTGTTCTGTCTCGCCTCTGCCTGGGTTTGTCTGGACGCCTGAGCATGTGGCACACCGCTCACAATCAACGGGGTGCCACGTGGAGTGTGCAGGTGCGGCCGCCGGGCCACCACGCGGCGTCGGAGAAGTCGCTGCGCCGCCGTGAGGCACCGCTCAACCCGGAGGGCATCGGCGCAGGGTTCTGTCTGGTCAACAACGTGCTCGTCGGCGCCAAGTACGCGCACGACCTGTACGGCTGGCGCGTCGCCGTCATCGACTTCGACGCTCACCATGGGTGAGCGAGACTGTGACCCTACCCCGCCCGGCCTCCATAATGTGAGTGGATGTGTGTGTGTGCGCGCGGAGGAGCGCGGGCGGGTGGGGCGGGGGGGATGGGGGCTCGTAGTCACGCACTCGCGGCGTTCTGTGTGTTGCAAATGGACGGTGGGGTCACGTACGTCGAGCGGAATGTCACGCTTGAAAAGGGGGTTTGTTGGCTGCTGCAGTAACGGCACGGAGCAGGCGATCCGGTACGGCAAGTTGAAAGACGAGCAATCGCTCATGCTGTGCTCCATCCACCAGTACCATAAGGAAGAATTCCCGGTGCGGGCTCCTTCCTGTGTGTGTGATCTCCGCTTGCCCACGTACTTTGGGCGATTTACTGACTTGACGTTGGAGTGCGGGTGTGCAGGGCACGGGTGGGCGCGAGAACGTGGAGCGCAACGACCACGGCGACCCGTGGATTGTGAACGTGCCGATTCCGTACACGGTGCCCAAGGAGCAGCGGCCCAACGCCGACGACCTGGACAGCGGCGTGTGGCGGCAAAAGGTGGTGGACGGCGTGCTGCCGTACCTCCATGAGTTCAAAGCCGACCTCGTCCTCATGTCCGCGGGCTTCGACGCGCACAAGGTACGACAGATTGTGGGGGGGTGCCCCTGCAGCTGGGCCGGTGGACCCTACCCCTAGCTCTCCAACTCCTCTGATTAGGTATTGAGGCACAGCGCTCTCTTGCGAAATCGACCTCTGTCCTCCATATACAGCCACCTCGCCCAAATGCGCTGACCGACAGACGGCTCTCGTCTCTCAGGACGATCCCGTGGGCCACATGAAGCTGGTGGAGGAGGACTTCGAGTGGATCACCAAGGCGCTGGTGAGCAGCGCGGCGGGCGCCACGGTGCCGCACGTGGTTTCCGTGCTGGAGGGTGGCTACGGCATCGACGCGCACTCACGCTTCAGCCTGTCGCGCGCGTGCTGCGCCCACGTGGCCGCGCTCACGCGGCTGGGGGCCGTAGGCTCCGCCGCCGCGCTGCTGTCCTTCGATGCGGACGCTGCGCGAGCCATCGAGGCGCTGTCGTTCCGCTGCGGCGTCACCTCCAAGAACCGCATCAATAAGGGCAAGCGCGACGCCTCCACAGACGACCTCCATGCCATGGGCCCCGCGCGCCATTCGTCGCCCTCTAAACGCCCTCGCCCCTTTTAAAATGCAATCACATTAGCGATTTGGACTCAACCCCCCCCC
>Ga0115006_10002588_pt1 | contig 11949 bp, 9 predicted proteins | sample ArcOceMetagenome_3_FD_88943 | JGI IMG/M metagenome (GOLD analysis project Ga0115006, IMG submission 88943) | Marine eukaryotic phytoplankton communities from Arctic Ocean - Arctic Ocean- Svalbard ARC20M Metagenome | ecosystem: Environmental > Aquatic > Marine > Oceanic | place: Arctic Ocean...
CACAACCCACGCAACGCGCGCGGCGACGTGGGGCCCGTCGGCCGCTTCCACCATACATCTGAGGTGCTGGCGGGATGGGGACCTGCGGGCATCGGTCACGCACTGCTGGTGCACGGTGGTCGCCACTGTGCGCCTGGTAAGGCGGACCGTGTGCTGGACGACGTGGCTCTGCTGGACGTGTCGGACCCGGATCGACCCGTGTGGCGCGACGTGGTCTCCGTGGGCCAGCGTCCGCCGGCTCGCTACGGCCACTGCTCCGCCGTCACACAGAACGGCGATGGTAGTGGCTGGACGGTGTACTTCTTCGGTGGGCGCGCGCTGCACGCGGGACTGCATGCGTCCATCGCACACAAGTCGCGCACGCCCACGCCGCTGGACGAGTCCACCGTGGAGCCGGCGGACCCGGAGGCAATCGCGGCGGCGGCGGTAGCGGCAGCGGCGGGGCCCGTGGCGGCGGAGGCGTCCGAGGGTGCGGTGGTGGCCTCGGAGGCGTCGGAAGGCGCGGTGCCGGCAGAAGAGGGAGGGGAGGCGGCGGAGGAGGGACGAACGGCAACGCCCACAGCCACCACGCCCACGCTGATGACGCAGGCGTCGATGGAGTTCGGACCCAACCCGCTGGAGAGCCATGGCTCGGCGGCGCTGTACCTGGACGACACGGTGACGGTGGCGCACGTGACGGCGGGCGGCGCGGAGGGCGCGGCGGCCACCGTCGAGTGGAGCACGGTGCAGACGGAGGGGAGATCGCCACCTGCACGCGAGGGCGCGTCTATGGTGCTGGTGGGCAACAAGCTCGTGGTGATGCACGGCTGGGTCGGGGTGGAGCGCGCGCCGTGGGTGCGCGACTTTTGGATGCTGGACCTGTCCACGCGCGTGTGGGTGAGCCTGTCGTTCGCCGATCACTTTCCCAGCGGCCGCTACGGCCACGCCATGGCCCTGGTGGACTTCAGGCAGTGCATGCCCATGTACGCCACCCTGACGGATGCGACGCTGGCGGCGCCTAGCGACCTCGAGGCGGTGGCGGGCGAGCGCACGGAGCTCGTGCTGCAGGCGCGTGACGTGCGACAGCAGCTCATCTACCGCTGTGGTGAGGTGTTCCAGGCGCGGCTTCGGCCCAAGGCGGGCGAGGCGCAGCCGGCCGTGGGCACGCCCGTGGTGCAGCAGGTGCACGTGCGCGACCGCGGCGACGGCACGTACGGCGTGGAGTTCACCCCGGTGGTAGCGGGCGTGTACGAGTTGGACGTGACGGACATCAAGGGGCATCATCTCGAGTGCTCGCCGATGCGCGTGACGGCGGCGGCGGGGCCGTGCATGACGGCCAATAGCGTCCCGGTGGGCCAGGGGCTGGGCATCATCACCACCGGCAAACCCACGGGCTTTACCGTGGACACGCGAGACGCGTTCGGCAACCGCTCGATGCCGGAGGACGACAGCTGGCGAATCTCGCTGACGGGCCCCAAGGTGGACGGCGAGACGGTGGTGGAGCAGGTGGAGCAGGCGGTGGATGAGGCTTCGGGGCTGTGGACGTTCAAGTACGCCGTATCCACCAGCGGGCTGTACCGCCTGGTGGTTCAGCTCAACGGCACGCACGTCATCGGTAGCCCGTTTGCCGTGATGGCGGAGCCGGCGGAGCTGTGCATCCCCCAGAGCACGTGCACGGGCGAGGGGCTGGCAGGCACGTGGAACGTGGGGTGTCCGGCGCGCTTCATCATCAACGCGCGCGACGAGTACTCCAACAAGCTGCGCAAGGGCGGCGCGGAGTTTGCGGTGCGCGTGATGACGTTCAGCCGCACGGGCCAGGCGCTGCCGGAGAGCCGCGGCCGGATCACGGACCTGCACGACGGTTCATACGAGTGCATCTACACGCCCGAGCACATCGGCATGGTGACGCTCACGGTGAACTGCAAGGACCACGACGAGGCGGGCAACGTGCGGTACGTGAGCGTCAAGCACTCTCCGTTCGAGGTGACGGTGCAGCCGGACTTCATGTGCGCGCACATGTCCACATGCTCGGGCCCGGGCTGCGAGGGGCAGCTGGTGGCGGGCGAGCCCACGGAGTTTGACATTTACGCCAAGGACAAGTACGGCAACAGGCTCATTCTGGGCGCAGACTGCTACATGATCGAGATCGCGGCGCCGCACATGCAGACGGTGAAGCACACGCTCACGGACAACAACGACGGCACGTACACCGTGCGCTATACACCCGTGTACCAGGGCCACCACGACATTCGCATCTGGGGGCGCGAGCGCGACGCCAAGCGCAAGGGCGTGCTTGGCCCGCGTGTGCTCATCCAGCACGGCGATCCCGTGTTCGTGCACTGTACAGCGGCGGACACGCTGGCGCGATGCTGCACCGCCTCCGGAGACGGCATCGTGGGCATCACCACCGCCGGCAAGCTGCAGACGTTCCTCCTCACGGCGCGCGACCGCTTCGGCAACGCACGGCCGACGGGTGGCGACGTGTTCGACGTCACCATACGCGCCGCGTGGGACGTGGAGTGCTCCGTGCACGACAACCGCGACGGCACCTACCTCGTGGAATACCTGTGCGGCAACGAGGACGAGTACGCGGGCCCCACCAACTACGTCGTGGAAATCACGCTGAACGGCGATCATATTGTGGCCTCGCCCATCAACCACGCTGTGGTGCCGCTGGTGACGTACGCCGGCACCACGGAGGCGGTGGAGGTGCCCACGCTGCTGACGGCGGGCGAGGCGGCTGAGTTTTTGCTGCTGGCCAAGGACACGGAGGGCCGCCCCGTGCCGCGCGGTCTAGACAACTTCAAGATGACCTTCGAAGGTACGGGCCGCACCCTCTCCCTCCTTTGGGGGCTGCAGCCTCTCTCGTTTAACGTTTTGCGTTTCGGGCGCAGAAAGGTTGATGGTCCCACAGTTGGCGTCAGCTGCGTCAGCTGCATCAGCTGAGAGTGACGCTGAGAGTGACGCTGAGAAGGGGGCTGTGTGGCGGTGGCGCAGGGTTGGTGGGCGCTCCAGGGGACTTTAAGTCGGTATGGGGGGATATCAAGGACATGAAGGACGGCAAGTACATGGTGCGGGTGGTGGCAGAGCGCAGCTCGTACTACAAGCTGAACATGCATATCTCGTTGGACGAGCAGCACATCGTGGGCTCGCCGTTCGAGGTGACGGTCATTCCGTCTGGGCTGTTCAACGTCGGCTTTTGGAACCGCACGTTCCGCATGGTGGACGAGGGTGCCATCGGCAAGTGCACGATGAGCGGCGCGGGGTTGGAGGGTGCGGTGGCGGGCGAGCGGGCGGAGCTGCAGATCATCACCAAGCAGGTGGTGGGCGAGGACATCCCGGGAAGTCTGTTCACGTTGGAGGTGCGCGGGCCAGAGCTGGTGACGGGCGTGGTGGAGGGGCCCGTGGACGGCCACTACTCGGCGGCCTACCGCGCCACGGTGGCCGGCGAATACACGGGCACCGTCAAGGTGGGGCGCTTCGCGCTACCTGGGTGCCCTTTCCAGCTGAGCATCATCCCGGATGAGACGGACCCAGCGCAGTGCACGGTGGACGGCGAGGGCTGGATGACGTGCGTGGAGGGCGACGAGGCCACCTTTATGATCACCACGCACGACATGCACGGCAACGTCACGTACCGCGCGAGTGACCACATCGTGGCCACGGTGCGCGGCGGCGGCAAGGGCAAGGGCAAAAACGCCAAGTTCCAGGCGGTGGAGCTGTCGTGTGGGGTGAGGGACCTGTACGACGGCACATATGAGGTGTCGTACGTGGCACCGTTCGAGGGCGCTTTCTCCATCAAGGTGGAGATTGGCCAGTCGCAGTCCGGGCCGTACGCGCAAATGGCGGGCTCGCCGTTCCAGGTCAAGGCGGAGGCGAGCTTCCGAAAGCGCGAGGCGGAGGCCAAAGCGGCGGCCGAGTCCATGGCCAAATACAAGGCGGACGAGAAGCGCCTGGGCGCGCAGCTGGCCATTGCTAACGCCACCGCCGCTGCCGCCAAAAAAGTGCCCGTCATGAGCGTGCCCACCAACCCACTGCAGGGTCAGCGGCGCAACAAGACGGGACTCGCCGCGCTATTTGCCAAGCGCGACCCCAAGCCAGCAATGCAGTCGACGGAGCCTGCGCCCACCAGCCCGCCGCTGCCGGGCACAGCGGAGGTGTCGAGCCCGACGGACGCGGAGGGGCGGCCGGGGGAGGCGCGCACGTCAAGCATGTTCAAATACGCCAGCCGAAACTCGCGCGACGGCGCCAGTGTTCTGTCGCCCGCCGCTAGAGCGGCCACAGGCGGGTTGGGCAAGAAGGGGCTGTTCGGGCTTGGGTTCTGGGTGGCACCCACGGATGACGAGCCGGGGCGGCTTACCCCCGCCCTGCTGCCGCCTAAATAGCCTGAAAAGAAAGATGTAGTCAGATACCACCGAGAGAGCGCACGCACTGTGTGTGCCCCCATTTCACCTGGCTCCAATGATTAATGGCGCCGGGGCTCGGCAAGCGGAACGGAAATCTAGCTTTGCACTCATTTCGATCACGCTTTTACGTGAGCTATGCCTAGGTTGTGGAACTCGAAGAGGCACGCGCGCTCGAGACTGCTGTAAGCGCGCGTGAAGTTCGCTCGGTTCGTCGAAGGCCTAGGCCTTCGCTCCGGTGGACCGAATGCACTCAGTAGTCGGCGGCCGGTCGAGCGTGGTACGTTGACGTGCTTCTTGGTGGCCTGGTGGGCGGGTAGGTACCATCCTTTGCTCTCTTGCTTGGCCGCATGCTTGAAGGCGAACGAACGCCCGGTGAATGGATTGACGCCTTGCTTGTGGGGCACCGCAAGGGGCCTGCTGGACCCTTTCTTCGTCGGCACGCGCGTGGAGGCGACTGTTGGGCGTACGGAGGCGTGCACCTGCTTGGCGTGACTCTTGATCTTCTTAATGACCTGCGCAAGTGAGCACGCGAGTGAGTGAAGCTGCCTTGCGACAGGGGATGCTATACCAGAGCGCGGCAGCCGGCGCTTTACCAGGTGCCAAACGGGTCACCCGTGAACGCACAGTGGGAGGCGCACACAGAGCGGCGACGCACCTGCTTGCTCGAGTGCATGTGGTTGAGTTGCGGCTTGGACGGGTTGAGAATGGCGCGTGTGTACGCGTATGTGGTGGTGACCTTCGTGACGGCTCCAGGCGGCGGCTGGGCGGGCGGTGGCCAGGGCATCGGAGGAGGTGAAGGCCACCGCACTGCTGGCGGGGGGGGCGGACTCTGAGGCATGACCCCTGGAGTGCAGCGGCGACCTACGGGCTGGTCGGGCTGGCCGAACATCCTTCGCTTGTTCTGCTCGTACTCAGTCTGAGTCTGCGCTCGACCCACCGACGCTGCTTTGGTCAGGTAAGCGCCTTCATTTTCACGCCGCCATCCCAGCTCCAGTCTACGACGTGGCAATACCGTACAAGCATCCTAAGAAGGTGCTGGTAGGCTACAACACATACGCTACGCCACCGTCATAAGGCAGAGAGGACGTTGTGTGGACGCGCTGGCACTGTCAACAACAACGAACGTGTGATAGGCTTGGGGTTCGTACATCGGCGTACTGCCAGGTCTCATTGCTGAAACCATCGAGCGTCATGTTGGCATCTCGAGGGTCACGGCAGTATACGGGTGCGAGACCACCACCACGGAAGCCATACACAGAGATCTTTTGGCAATAGTTCACCAGCAGCATCAGCGTGAGCAGGCTTATCGGCGGCGACTGAACGGCACGGAACGCCTTCATGGCCCGCCATTGCTCCGCTATCGCCGGATTCATGGCGTGAACCTGTTTGAGGATGAATCACAACTAAGCCAAGCGGCGGTGTCGTAGAAAGTCTGACATGACATCAATTCGCCACTGGGCGCACCTTCAACTCGTTGATTTTCTCCAGAGCCGGAGACCGTCCACACGGGCGGCGTTTGCCCATTGCGGTGAGACCGTCGCGGCTACAGAACTCCGTCACCAGCACTGCCTCCGACCTCTCGCGGTAAACCTGGCCCGCATAAACGTGAGCAGAGGTCCGAACGTTCCATCTTGATACATTTGGGGCGCGTTCGATGCATACGCCTTGGGTGAGAACCCTTGTGTGATGACTTGTTGCTGGGTGTACCTCGTCTGGAGACTTGGCGATTCGGAGTGTAGTCCGGGCGCCCACCGCGGTCTCGTAGCCGACGGTCGGCGCGTCCTCCAGGCGTACGACCACCGTGTGTGCGTCGATTTCTCTCCCCCTACACCATAGTGCGCAAGCCCGTGAAGTGTCAATGAAGGAAAGGGAGACAAGCTTCTTGCCGAGGTATCTGCAACGATTGGTGCAGGCGAGTGGCGGCGTAAGCCACCAACGCACTTACCTGTCGCGATTGCGGGTGATATACCCGCCGCTGCCCACCAGCGCGCACGACTTGACGGGCAACGACAGCTGACCGAACACGTCCATCAGAGGCAAGCCGTCTACAGTCTGCAAGCTCACATCCCTCCCCACTGTCCATCTGTCTCCTGGGTTCCCCCTCAGGTACCCAGGGCGGAGGGGCAAGTTGGGAGGCGGCGCGGTGAAGCCCTTCGGGTAGTCCAGGACACCGCGCCCGTCACCCGCGCCACGATGCAGCGACAACCACGAGTAGTTGAAGAAGCCCTCGGCGAAGCACTTTGGAAGCGGCTTCACCCTATGGCAGTCACGCCCAGTGCGCGCCACTGGGCAAGCTGGCGGCGGTGGTGGCGGCGGCGGCGGCAGCACGATTTGGCGAAGGCGTGCGAGCGCCGCCGGCACGTCCACCCCCGGCACATCTGCTGCTGTTGCTGCCGCGGCGAAAAGCACCAGCAGCGCGGCGACCACCGCCATCATAGCACCGCCTGTCCCGGCTCATTCATCTGCCGTGTGTGACGTCCAGCCTGCGCGATGAGCCACACCAGCTCCTGCCCCAGCTCCACCCGCGTTCCCAGTAGGTAGGAGAGCAGCCCCACCTGGAGGAGGTACCGAAGTCACCCCCTCTGACACCCCCAGGGGAGTGGAAGACAAGCCCAGGGCCCGAGAGAGGTTACAGGGAGGGCACAGCGCAACCCAGCGCCCCCCTGCAACCCGTTCACACTAGCCGCCCGCAGCTGTTAGGGAAGGAAGGGAGCGGACCTCAAGGGAAGGGGAGATAACTTCCAGGGTATCTCAGTGTCGGCGCAACCCTGCCTAGAGACAACTGCAATTCGCAGGCTGAGCCCACACGCCGACACGCAGTGTGGAAGGCTCTCCACAGCTTTCGGCAAACACCAGAACCATGGGCGGTGAGGTGGCAGTCAAGGCGGAATGCTTCGTGGAGCGGGTAGGTGCCGAGTACCAACCCCACGGTCTTCGCCAATCCAGACACCGCGACGCTCGCAGCGAGGCGGTGCAGCGGTCGGAGCTGATGGTCGTGTGCTGGGACGCGGCAGGTAGCGGAGCGCACGCCCTACTACCAGAACCGTGTGAAGCTCTTCGAGACGTACCGGCAGCGTTGGGAGGAGCAGCGCGCCGCCGCCGCCGCCGAGGGCGTCAAGATTCAGGTGCGCGCCGCCACCGTTCCACACGCGTGGTCGGAGCTAACAACACCCGCAATTGCGGAATTGTGATCCGCGCAGCAGCGCACTTGCTCGTGGGCAGCCCTCTGGGGCCCAAACGAGCTTGATCAGCGTCCCCCCATCCCTGACGTTGAGCCTGCTGGCACACGCGAACGGGACGCAAAGGAACGTGTCAGCGGTGGAACTGCACGTCTGTGGACGCTGTAACTCAATGCGCGACGTCGCAGTACCGACCGAGCTCCCGGGGTTTGGGTTTGGGGGGTCGGGGAGCGAGTACGATGGGGCCTTGGTTGAGCGGACGCAGGATAGTCAGGCAATGTCGTGAATGCTAGGAGGCTACCCCTGAGGAGCAGAGGTTCCTCACTGTGTGTGGGGGGCGCGGAGCAGATTGTACTACCGGATGGGAACGTGAAGGAGGGCGTGAAGCTCGTGACCACGCCGCTGGAGATCGCCCTGGGTATCTCGAAGAAGCTGGCTCAGAGCGCCATCGTGGCCAAGGTGGATGGCGGTGTGTGGGATATGTTTCGCCCGCTGGAGGCGGACTGCACGCTGGAGCTGTGCTCCTTCGAGGACCCCGATGGCAAGGAGGTATGCCACTGGCTCTGACTCCGTTGTTCTCCAGCCCGTCGTGACTCCCCGCTGCCGGCAGTGGTCACGAGCAGGCCACCGTTTTCGCTTGGCGCGGCACCAGACGTACTGAAGCTGCAAACATGTCGGTTGTGATTGGCGGCGACGGCAGACGTTCTGGCACTCGTCGGCGCACGTGCTGGGGCAGGCGCTGGAGCTTGAGTACGGCGTGGACCTCACCATCGGCCCTGCCATCGACGAGGGCTTCTACTACGACGCGTTCATCGGCGACCAGGCCATGACGGCGGCGGACCACACCATCATCCAGAAGCGCATGGAGACGGCCGTGAAGGAGAAGCAGGAGTTCCAGCGTGTGGAGGTGAGCCGCGCGGAGGCGCTGGACATGTTCCAGGAGAACAAGTTCAAGGTTGAGATCATCTCCGGGCTGCCGGCGGACGCCACCATCACGCTGTACCGCAACGGGCCCATGGTGGATCTGTGCACGGGCCCGCACGTGCCCAACACGGGCTACCTGAAGGTGGCGGCGGTGACGCAGGCGTCGCGCGCGTACTGGCGCGCGGACGCCAAGAAGGACCAGCTGCAGCGCGTGTACGGTGTGACGTTCCCGGACAAAAAGCTGATGGCGGACTACCAGCACCGCATGGAGGAGGCGAAGAAGCGCGACCACCGCACCATCGGGCTGAACCAGGAGCTCTTCTTCTTCAACCCCGTGACGCCCGGCTCGGCGTTCTTCCTGCCCAATGGCACGCGCATCTACAACACACTCATGGCGTACCTGCGTGAGAAGTACTGGGAGCAGGAGTACGACGAGGTGATCTCGCCCAACATCTACAACTTCGACCTGTGGAAGACGTCGGGGCACGCCGACCACTACAAGGACAACATGTTCGCGTTCAACGTGGACGGGCAGGAATTCGGCCTCAAGCCCATGAACTGCCCCGGCCACTGCGTCATGTTCGGCATGCGCAACCGCTCGTTCCGTGAGCTGCCGCTGCGCTTTGCGGACTTTGGCGTGCTGCATCGCAACGAGGCGTCGGGTGCTCTCACTGGGCTCACGCGCGTCCGGCGGTTCCAGCAGGACGATGCGCACATCTTCTGCCGCGAGGATCAGGTGCGAGCCAACCCCTGCGCTTCAACCCCGGCCGGCAGCTGTGTGCTAGGGCATAGGCAGTCCTAAACCGCAGCAAGCGCGGGTGGCGCTTGCTGTCGCGGTTCACTTAATGCGCACAGCTCATATGGATGGGGCGGCGTTGCCCAGATCGAGGTGGAGGTGGCCAACTTTCTGAAGATGATGAGCGACGCATACGCCATCCTGGGACTGGAGTACGAGATGGCGCTGTCGACGCGGCCAGAAGGCTACCTCGGAACCATCGACATGTGGAACAAGGCGGAGGGCGCGTTGCAGCGCTCGCTTGAGTCCACGGGCAAGCCGTGGAAGCTCAACCCGGAGGACGGCGCCTTCTACGGCCCCAAGATCGACATCACCGTGTTCGATGCGCTGCGGAGGAAGTTCCAGTGCGCTACGGTGCAGCTCGACTTTCAGCTGCCGATCCGCTTCAACCTGTCGGTCTGTGCCCCCTCTTTACCCATAACCAAAACCCCAACCCGCTGGACGTCCTTGTCCATCTCGCGGTCGTTCGCGCCCATTTCGTCTCCGCCGCGCCCCACCTGACGTTATATGTGCGCATTTGCACACACACAGTACGCCACAGCCGACGGCTTCGCCAAGCCCGTCATCATCCACAGAGCTGTGATGGGCTCCATGGAGCGGATGATCGCCATCCTTTGCGAGCACTACGCCGGCAAGTGGCCGCTGTGGATCAGCCCGCGTCAGATTATGATCGTGCCCATCTCGGAGGTTAGCATGGGTGAGCAGCGTCCCTCTTCTTTTCTTCTCTCCGACATTCTCCTGGGGAAACCCCATGTAGAGCGACTCGTCTGATTGGATGGATTGGGCGTGTTCAGAGTTCGCGCTGCACGTGAGGAAGGCTTGCCGGGCCGGCGGCTTCCATGTGGATTGCGACCAGACGGACCGCAAGATGCAGAAGAAGGTGCGCGAGGCGCAGCTGTCGCAGTACAACTACATCCTGGTGGTGGGCGAGGAGGAGGCCAAGAACGGCACGGTCAACGTGCGTACGCGCGACAACCACGTCCACGGCATGCACAGCATCGCCGCCTTCCTGGCCAAGCTGGCGGAGGAGAAGGGCGAGCGCTCGCTCACCTCCGCCTTCGTGTCGCCGGAGCCAGAGGCGCCCGCCGCGGACGCGCCCGCCGCGCCCCAGGCTTAGGTCATACATGGAGCTCCGCGCCTGGTGTCCGTATCGTTCCTAGCGACGCAATTGGTTTCATATTGGGGCGAATTTGCCCCTGTCCCATCATCTTGCATTGCAAAGGCCTCGTCGGCACCGCAACCCGTGCTGTCAAATTGACATTTGCTCTCCGAGGGCAGGGCCGCCGCCGCACCCCAGCAAACCGCAAGACTGCTGACAGCACCCACCGCAACAGGGCCGAGGGACAACGGCAACAGCGGCGTGCGTGTGACGTCTTGTTGCGGGATTGAGATTGGGCCCGGCGGCAGGGTGTCTGCCAGCGGTGGGCGCACGCGAATTGACCTCGCGCGCCTTGGCCGTATGATCGGGCACACGCGAATTGACCTCACGATGGACGTGATGCGCTCAAGAGCTTGTCCAATCTCCTTCTCCTTCGGCGCAAGAGCTCGCGAGCTGCACGTCTCATCAAGGTGCGGGGAGGCAGCGTTGGGCCACGTTTCGTTCGTAACACGTCCTCGCATACTTACGGGTGGTACGGGTTGGGCGTCAGCAGACAGAGCAGGGTGCGGAGACCAAGGAGAAGGGCTGTGTTGGTGAGAGCTGAGGGTGAGGGGGAGGTGGAGCGAGCGACCGTCAAAACGACGCCGGCGAAGAGTGAGATGGCGAGGCAACGCGCCGCGTTCCGAGCCAGCAGGCGCAAGGTGCTGAAGACGGTAGAGAAGACGAAATACGAGCAGGAGCAGGGAGCGCCGGCGGACGGCAAGGTACGCCCCGGTCGCCGGGCAATGTGGATCGAAACAAGCACTAAACGCCGTCGTGCTTCCACACACACCTGGGTCACAACACGGCTCTGGGACGAGCGGCTCGGCTCACCGTTTTCGCGTGGCCGTGGTGGACAGGGGAAACGAAAGCTGCAGTGGCGGCTGAAGCTACCCATGTCCGAAGAGCTGTCATCCGCGCTGGACGACCCCGTGGCGGAGGTGCTCATCGCCGGCGCCACCATCACGCTGTTGTTCTGCTACGGCGTTCAGACGTGCAATCTGGACATCACGCTGGACACGGGCCAGGTGATTAACCTCAACCCGGTACTGCTAGCTGTGGAGGAGTTTCTCGCAGGAGTGTTCGGTGTGGAGCTGCTGCTGCGCTGGTGGGCAAACAACTGCTCCCCCTGGTTCTTCATCAACCCGCTCACCATAGTCGACGTGCTGTGCGTTGCGCCCGTCTACGTGGAGACGGATGGGGGCTACAGGTAGCGCCCCGCTCACCTCGGAACGCGACCCTCAACTTTCGCCCGCCGTCGACGCTCGGGGCTGAGACGGCTCATTCACGGTGATGATGGATGTGTCCACAGCGTGGTGGCGCTGCTGCGCGTGTTTCGCGTGCTGCGGCTGGTGCGGCTGCTGCAGAGGGACGACTTCAATCGCATCATGACCTTCTTTCTGGGGTTGAGGCCCGGCACCGTCTTGCCGCAGTACTGGCTGCGCATCGCGCAAGTGGTGTTCACGGTGTTCACGGTGATTTGGATCACGGCGGGGCTCATCTACGAGGCGGAGTTCCAGGCCAACC
>Ga0115006_10002589_pt1 | contig 11944 bp, 13 predicted proteins | sample ArcOceMetagenome_3_FD_88943 | JGI IMG/M metagenome (GOLD analysis project Ga0115006, IMG submission 88943) | Marine eukaryotic phytoplankton communities from Arctic Ocean - Arctic Ocean- Svalbard ARC20M Metagenome | ecosystem: Environmental > Aquatic > Marine > Oceanic | place: Arctic Ocean...
CGGGGACGGCGAGGACGGGAGCAAGGACAGGGACGAGGATAACGCCGGGGCTTCCGGCGCGACGCAGGCGGATGACCCATCCGGGGGCGCCCGGAACGGCGCAAAGTCGTCGGACCAGCGGCAGTGCTGAAGAACGAGAAGATTCGGTCAAGCACCAGGCTTCACCTGATACCGAAACGGTGGGCACTGCCAGTTGCCAGGGGCAAGCTGAGCAGGACGACAGGGAGGCATGAGGTGGTGATGTCTGTGCCTCTTGACGCCTCGTGTCGCGTCCAGTTCATGGCGTCAAGCATACAGGGGAGGGGACAGATTTGGGGGGCGACAGCGTTGAGTGCGAACTCAATTTCAAACGCAGCCCACTTCATGCTTGCTACGCTAAACGTGATAGACGTGGAAAGAGGAGCGACCTGGGGGTGACGACATTGATCAGACATGGCTTAATGCCATTGTTGGGAAGGTGGGGATGTCGAAAGAATGGGACTGAACGCTTGTGCTATTTTTTTCCCCTTCTCCTCTCGCCATGCCCTTGTGCCATGTCGTTGCATAGCAGCAGGCTTCATACTAGATAGGTGTTGCGAAGGGAATAAACATAAGGCCACGAAAAGCGAGTAGCCTGAAGCATTTGGAAGACCCGTGCGATTGTTCAAAGGCAGGCACAGAAGATGAGCGTCAAAACGGCTTTCAATCTCGCACCAACTGAAGCCGCTTGACATTTGACTCCAACCTGTTGTCTACGTCAAGTGTATTGCCGTGGGCGGCAAGGGCTCCTGACCTCGTCATGACAAGAAACGTGAAGTTGAATGTCGTGGCATGAACTGCAGTGTCTTTTCATTTAGAAATTTAGTGGCTGGATTCAGGCTCCTGCCACATTCATAGAAATACACTACTGTAAAAGATAAGATACACAGACACTCCCAAGTCACAGGCGACATGTGGTGTAGTCCACAGTGTCACCAGCGATAATAGTCGATCCTCGCTGAAACGAAAATGCACATCGCTCTACACACTTTGACGAACTCTAGCGTTTCGTGAGTAGCATCATGTTACATGTAACTGGTACTCGACATAATTTGTACTGGCCCCTGCACACCGCCGTGAATAGTGAAATGCTGAGGCTCGCCATTTTGGCTCTCGGCAATAACAGGGCTCCTGTCCTTATTACCACTCGTCGCATAGAGGTCTGGCACGCCTTGAAAGTAACCAAATCCATTTGACATGGGTGTGGTAGGAAGCGACGTCGAGGTGGGCGACGCATATGACGAAGTGGAGTTGGAAGAATGCCTAGACGGTCCTTGGCTGATGGATGCGTACAGAGATGGGCCTTGCTGAGACTCCATACCGTCTTCTTTCCCTCCAGCTGGAGAGTCGCACTCAGTCGGTCCAGTAGTGTCCGTCACCTCGACATCGGGAGTAGTAGGAGCCTTCAGGGGTGGCGGGGGGGCATGCGATCGATCCAAAATGTGGTCTGAATGCAAAGCAACAGTCGGTGGCTGCGGGCTGCTAGTGCTTCCTCTGAAAGAGGCCGCGAGTAGTTCTTGTATTTGCCTATCTTTGCGATCGACCTGCTGCAGTAGCTCAATCATATCTCGCTTGCCCTCTTCCAGGGTGATTTCCAGCTCACGCACGCGCGTTTTCAAACTCCCGACTTGCTCAGCTTCCGGGGCTCTTGGGAATGGACTGTAGTCTGAGTATACACCGGGCGGCCTTGCCGACCGCGGCCATGAACTCGTAGGAGAGCCGAAAGGTGACGACGGAGCTGACATGGCTGATCCCATTGCCTCGTGCCCTTGCGGATTTTGCATGGCTGCCTCGAGCTGCACTTGTGCTTGATTCTTCTCTTCTTGAGCCTGTCGCAGCTTTTCATCAGCCAACTGCGCTTCACGGGTCAATGCGAACTCCCGTTCCTTGCTTCTCACCAAATGTGAGGTGAGCTCCCTCACCTCTACTTCCCTAGCAGCTAGTTCATCCCGCAACTTCGCGATGTCCTGTCGCTCGTGGTCTCCTGTCTTCACTTCGCCCTTCAAACTGTCACTTGCTACCCCTTCCTTACTGCTCGGGGAATCTCGCTGCTGCATCGCCTCTTTTAGCTGCCCTTGAATGTGCTGGATATGCTCTTGGAGTTCGGGGCTGCTCATCGAAGCGAAAGTTGGCGAACAGTCTTTGCTCGGTGAGGAGAGGCTATCTTTCCCGCAGTCTCGCTGTCTCTCCTGCTGCTGCATGTACAGCACCTGCTGTTCTTTTTCTTCAAGCTGTTGCTTCAGCGCCTTGATTTGTGTAGTAAAATCAACCTGCAGAATATCATCTGCTATTTCCTCCCTGTGCTCTTCCAGATCGTGGGCTTGAGGGCGGGGTGCGCCGGATCGCTGGATCTGTTGAGCAGCCTTTACTACTTGAAAAGGCTGATTATCCCGTGCCTCGTCATTTGTGTCTGCGTTGCAATTCTTCTTGTGCTCCGCTACTTCAGCCTACGAATCGCACAAAATCAGACATGGTCACCAGGATGCAGGGGCAAAACCACACGGCGCGGTGTCGCGTGCAAAACACTGGCATTGCGTGCAAACACTAATACGTTTGATTCATGCAAAATGCCAACAAGCAAAAATGCAACCTGAGCTGCCGCCAGCTGCTGCCTCAGATCTTCTATCTCAGTGTTCACCTGCAGCTTGTCCCGCGTCAGGTAAAGCGTGCTCTCGAGGGTCACGGGGCTGCAGACGTCGACCACATAACCAATCTAGCGCGGCCACTAGATTATCCACTAGATTATCAGCACAGTAAATGAGGTAGGTACGTGGGCTGTGCCACTGGTGACTGACCTGCAGTGACGACTCTTTGTACGCCTCAAATTGCAAATGCATTTCGTTTATCGATTCCTTGGCTTCCCGCAGGTCTTGACCTGCCTGTGCTAATAATTTCTCTGTGGCGGCCTTCATCTCTTCTGCATTGCGCCTGTGTTCCTCCGACTCATTGTGAAGCCGCTCTCTTTCGCTCAACAGTCCTTCCAGCCATACAGTACGTAGTTGAAGCGACTCCACTTTTGATTCTAACTCACTCGAGTTGGCACGGAATGCAGATTGGCTCATGTTGGCGTCACGTGCCATTTGTCGCAGCTCCTCTTCTGCTTGCTCCAATCTACTTTGCACCTGCTTATTCTCGTACTATCGCGCAACACCAATCAGATGTTATTGGAGCAACCAACCAGCGACTGAAAAGAGAACTCTCAGATGTACAACTTTGATCGGCTGCGAGCACACGGTACTACAAGTAAGGTATTTTCATTCTCTTTACGTGTTGAGTTGCTTACCTGCAGGCTCTGGATTTCAGAAGTCCTCGCCTCGCTGCTTTCTCGATGCGTTTTTGCACTGTGCTCACTGGCTTGGAGCTCACTACGCAGGATTTTGTTCTCGTCTTGGCACGCTGCAAGCTCTCGCCGTGCTTGTTCCAACACACTGTGCACTTCCGCCTTCCACGTGGCTCTGTTTTGTTTTCGAAATGTCGTCGTCAACGCTTGCTTCCAGCAGCACGCTGTTTCTTGGTTGCAGCACGCGTCCAGACGCAACGCAAAGCACAGGACACAAGATGACGGGGGGGTGGCAGCCAACATTTCTTGCTGCATCTCATCTGCTCTGTTTGCAGTCGTTGCCGACAACTGCAGGGCCAACTGCCGGATCTCGCCCTGCAGCGCCTCCTCCCTCGAGCGGTTGAGCTGGCCCATTTTTTCGTTCACCAAACGCAGCCTTTCATTCTTGCCCGTCTCCTCCTGGAGCTCATGGCGCCTGTGCGCAGCCGCGCAGCACAGCGGTGGCAGCACATGTGAGGTGGCAGAGCGAGCGCAGACATATGTCGGGGGCGGACGGGGGACGCACAGCCGTTCGACTTCAGCGCTGACGTCCTCGCCCCGGCGTCTGTCTTGCACCTCCTGCAGCTGCCGTTCCGCAGCGAGTGCCTTCGCATCGGCCGCGCGCAGCGTCTTCGCGAAGTTGAACATGCACATGTCCTTTGTCTTGATGACGGCCCTGAGGCGCTCAATCTCCGCGCGCGGTGAGAGCTCGGGGCCGAAGCCTGCCCTGCTGTCCGGGACCGACGACGTGTGGAGTTGGAGCGGAGCGCCGTCGGCGCCCAGGAATGACGTTGCGGCCATCCTCTCGCCCCCCCCCCGCCCCGAGCAGCCGAGCGCTCCCCGGGCTCCTGAGTGTCGAGCAAGTTGAAATTTTGTCGGTCCTACAAGGGTAGTTGCCAACGGCAGCTGATGCCCGCGAGCTAGCGCCGGGCTCAGAGCCCGCGCGAGCTAGCGCTGCGCCGGCGCGTGCGGGATGGCCTCCAGTGAGGCGGAGTTCGTGTCAGCGTACGCTAAGTCCGCTGCCCAGCGCGAGGCGGCAGAGAAGGCGCGGCGGGCGCAAGCTGTGCGTCTCCTCAGCCCCCGGGCACGCGTGCGCGCAGGAGACAAGAGGGGGGGGAGGAAGAACGCCATGCAGGCGCGCGGGCGAGTCTGCGGGTGTCCTCTTTCAGGGGACTCGACAGCTCCCGAATGCCTGTCCGGCGCGCGCCGGCCCGCGCCTGATTGCTTGCTTGCGCGCGCTGCGTTTCCAGGTGGCTTTCAGGGTGAATGGGCTTGGATCTGAGCTGGAGGACATCAAAAACCTTTTGGAGGGCAAGAACAAAGGGCGGCATGACAGCATCAAAGTCAAGGTCTGATGTTGCGCGCCCGTGTGCACTCCATCCGTGCACACACGTGCGCGCATGTCCTCTTGACACTATCTCCCCACCCTCACTCCGCCTCCGCAGCTGCTCCGAGCCCGAAACCTTCCCATCATGGACTTCCGCAAGAGCGACCCGTACGTCAAATTTCGCTTTTGCGAGGTCACGAAGAAGTCAGGCGTCAAGCGTGGCGAGCTCAATCCGACATGGAACGAAGAAAAGGACAAGTGCTCGTTCATATTCAAGATTGCTGACCTCTCTGCAGAGATGCCGGTTCCTTGCACGTCTGTATGCTCTCCCCTGTGCCAACGGAAAAACCCTCGAATGCGAGCTATTCGGTGACTATGTGCAGCGTTCTGTTTCGTTTGTCGCCAGGCTCTACAGGTGGACGTGTATGATGAGGACTTGCTTCCGGGGACTACACAAGAGGACGATGACCTCCTGGGACGAGTTGATGTGGTACTCGAGGGAGAGCTCACAATTGACCAACCCATCAGAAGATGGTTTACTCTGACGGAGCTCGGTGAGAGTTGCACAGTTTGCAATCACTGACAAGGCGTTGTATCACAACAAGAGCTCACCACCTTTCTTGTGCATCTGTGCTTTTCGTGTTTCTTGGGGCGCGCCTTCACCAGGTGCTCCGCCCAGTGGACCAGAAGGCTCTGAAGCACAGATTGAATTAGACATATCCTTTTACGGCTCCGAGGACCGAAGAAGGGAGAAGGAAGGGCGACTTAGAAGACGGCGAAGCCGTCTCGGTGCGCTGTTCTCGTGTGCATGCAGCTCCTCTTTTTGTTCTGATTCTCTTTTGCCTCCGCTCGGGCAGGATCGGAGAAGGCGAGCTCCAAGGGGGATGATTTGAAACTTAATGATGACAGCAAACGGATGGTTCTGCTCGGTCATGTTGGGCGCATGAGAAACCCAGCACCGGACGTGAGAAGGATCGCAATTCAGTCGATTTCCAAAGTGGCTGGTCCACGTGAGTTGCTGCTTCAGCTTGCTCCATCAACGCGCTGCCTTCAGCTTCAAGTGTCTAACGACAGTCATTTGGTGCAGGTGGTGCGGATCTTCCGAAATTGTCCGACTGGGCAGCCACGCTCGTGAAGAATTTTTTAGAAAGGATCGAAAAGGACCCAGTTCCTGACGTCCGACTGGACGCATTGGAGGCCCTTGGGCACACCACCAAACCAGGGGTCCCCGAGGTGAGCCTTGTAACTTGGTTTTCCTTTTTCTACCGTACCCAAAAACACTCTGACTGGATGCAATACACAGGCTATCAAAGCTGTGTGCACAGCTATGAAAGACTCCAACAGAGACGTTCGGCTGAGAGCAGTGAACATGATTCAATATCTTGTAAATTCCGGAGACGAGCTGGCGATTGGCGCAGTTGGAAGTTGTCTCGAAGACCCTGATCAGAAAGTCCGAGATGCGGCGAGCCAGATCCTGCCAAAACTTTCGAACGAATTCGATGAGAAGCTGGTGAACGAGGCTCTTCAACGACTAACCAGCATGCATAGCGTAGTTCGCAAGACAGCTGTGCAGACTCTGGTTTCAGTCCACACGAAGGGGGCTCCAGTTGTGATCGATGGCCTCATCAAGGCAATTCATGATTTCGATGGTGATGTGAAGACACTCGCCATTACAGAGTTGGCAAAGCAGGCCGGACGAGGCCATGATGGTGCATTGCAGGCAGTTGCTGAGCAGCTTGATGATTTGCGACCGCGAATCCGCGAGGCTGCAAGTAAAGCCCTTGCTGCCATGGCAACTAAGGCCCACAACTCAAGACCGGCTATCTCGAAGCTGGTGAGGGCTCTGCATGACCAGGCTACCGATGTGTACGGGCACCATAGCATAATGGCTAATGCTTTGGCTTCTATCAGAGAGATTTCTTCGGCAGATAAGAGCGAGGACTTGTCTCCAAGAACTCGTGAAGAAGTTTCGACGCGTATCAGAGAACATCTGAACTGCTCAGACTGGTGTGTCCGGAAAGAAGCCATCAAAACCCTGGTCAAGACCGCTCCGCAATCGAATAGGAATGAAGTTTTGGAGACTCTGGTTGGAAAGCTTGAGGACAGCAAGATCGAAGTACGAATGCAGGCCATCGAGTGCTTGGAGTCGTACACAGATGGTTCTGACAAGTGGGTTATTTCTGGTATTGCCTGCCGACTTGTTTCAAAATCTCGTGACGTGCGAAATTCAGCTGCTACCATCCTGTCGAAATTGCTGGATGCCAAAATGAATGCCACAAATTCTGACATTCTTCAAAGGATCAAACAGGGTAAGATTCCGACGAACTCCGAGGTTATTGGATTATTATCACAAATTATCACACGAGGCGATGAAGGGTACCTCGACGGATTCTTGAAGTGCATGCGACACGACGCTCTTTCGATTAGACGATTGGCATCTGATGCAATCCAAAGCATTTGCATACCAGGGCAAGCATGTGTTGTGGAGGAGATTATTAGGAATCTAAAGCACGAGTCACCAAGTGTTAAATGCGATTCTATGCTGACTTTGTCCAAGGTTGTTCTCAAAAACGATGATCGTGCGGTGCAAATCGTGCAGGATATGCTCAGTGACCCTAATCTTGAAGTCAAAAAGGTCGTGTCGGTTGCTCTAAAAAATATGCTTGCGGAAGGAGACAGCCGCAGAACCATTGCTCTTTCGTGTGTTCAATTAGATTCAGGCTACCACAATGAGGACGAGCGCAAAGACGCTTTGGAGCAGCTTGGCCAGTTGGCTTATGCCTCTAGCAAATTTAGGTTGGAGGGCTGGTCGGTAGAAGACGCAGACATGGAGAGATTCTGGCAGCAAATACGGCAGCCCCGCGGGCCCTCAAATGACTCAGCAAAGTTTGTACCAAAGATCCTGAAGAGCCTTAAGGACGAGGCTGCATGGGTTCGGAGGGCTGGAGTGGACGCTATCATGCACTGCGCAAAGAAAGGAGATCTCGAAGTTATTGAAGCCGTTTGCCACCTTTTGCACGATAGCAGTTTTGCAATTCGAATGGCTGCTGTCAGCGCACTGTCGGTATTTATTTTTGAAAGTCAATTTGAACTCCGCTTCAGTGCATTTTCTGCGTCTTGCAATCGACTGGTATTGAAGTTGAATGTGGCAGGTTCTATCGAGTCCAGGTGACAAGAAGGTAACGGCTCTAATTCTAGAGCGTTTAAATGACAGCAGCCACCTGGTTCGGAGGAAATCGGTAAGATATCTTTGCTCTGATTCCTGTTGCTCAGGGAATACATGAACCAAGTTTCGCATCGTTTTCACAATCCTCAATACGTAGAGGACGATTGACTTTCTTTGTGTCCGCCAGCTGGACACTCTGAAAAAAATTGCCAGGGTCGGAGACAGTGTGACAGTGCGATGTTTGATGACCTTCATTCGCAATTCTTGGGATTACGTCAAGGTGCGGGGCAACGACACTGACATCAAGCTGGAAGTTGCGCACTTACTTTTCCACCTCCTCGCTTTCAAGGACAACGAAAAGATTCAATTTCTGCTCGCCGCCTTACAACACCCAGAAATGCACGTTGAACGCGACAGAATAGGTCATATTTTCCACGTGTTACGTGTATAATTGTGAACTGTTTGCACGTGAGGATTGGTTGCGTTCGATCACTCTTTCAACTTGACGTCCGCTTCGGTTTGGTGCAGAGTACATCGAGGATTTCCTGATTTCTCAAAACCTCATGACCCGATATCTCGGATATCGTGACCGAATGAGGTGAGAGGAAAAATATTAGGCCCTAGATTACTTAAAAACGTTGAAATGTATTTTTAATCGACTTTCATCAATTCAATGCTTGCAATGCTTGATGTAGTCCACTCCCCACGAAGCAGCACATATACGGTCATGGGAGGCATGACTGCGGGAATTCGGAACAAGATGGTTCGCATATTGGGTGAAAGTAGTGTGGTAATTCTGTGCATATTGGATGAATACTGCCCACGGTGCAAAGCTTTTTATCATCGCGCTCTGCCGTATGGATGCCCGGTAGAGTCTGCGCGATGCGTGACGTAGATTCTCTCTTATTTCCGCTACAGGAAAGATTTGACCGACGAGAGCATCACCGAACAAGCTGGGAACAGCGGCTTTTCCTTCGGGCAGATGCTCCTTATTCTGAATCTTCAACGTCGGATAATCAGACAGAGGAAAGAGCGCGCTCAAGCGTTCAAGAAGACTGATGTCTTCGAGGAAGAAAAATCCAGTGGCGGTGGCCGCAGTTCTAGACCGAGACGGCATACTTCATTTCAAGAACAGCTGCTGTTACATAGAGTCGCAGACAAATCAGGAGCCACGTCTAAATGGCCCCAAACGCCCGAGGCTTCTGCTCATTCAGACAAGCATTCTTCGGAGGTCGGCACGAAAGCCCGCACGCAGGACTTTGATTGGTACAAGCGTGCGGACGATGAGGATGCAGAGAAAATGATACGAAAGTATGTGCCTGCAACAATTCGCTATTCTGCGGTTGCACTGGCGTACCAGAGGGTGATGGCGGGTGAGGAGGGCGCAAAATTGTGGGAGAGAATGAGATGGACAAAGCGGTTACGGCTTTGCGAGGAAATTAATGGCACGTCCTTTTGACATTGAACACAGGACAGGACATGGCGTTACATGAGAGTAAAGCTTTGTTACCATTTCTGTTGTAGTTGACTGTTGTTTTGGCCCAAGACCCTCTGCCACGACACTTCAAATCTCATTGTACCTCATCTGCGAGATAGTTGACAGTACATGCTTTTTCCAGTACGCCGCCGTCAGCACACTGTCAAGCTCTTGCCTCCATAACTGTACACACGGCACACATTCAGACACGAAGATGGTGTGTGTCAGTGAGAAAATAGCTTTTCGGTATCGCAAGCATGCATGGGCAAGAGGAACAATCGGGAAGGATCGCGATGTGCACAAAATTGATGTGACCTGCTCCAACGATGGCTGCAAAATGGAAGCAATTGCCCTCAGTTGATCCAGAGTGACTTCTGTGCGCTTATGTAAGTCAAATTTCACCGCCCGGCTCCTTGGGAGCACACAGCCAGGGGGCATTCACAAGCAGCGACAAGTGACCAGGCGCGCTCAAGTGCTCATATACTCACCCTCAGGTCGCTTGACTGTTAGGACCGGCAGCTTTTGGTGCAGATCTGCCAACCCCTGTTGTGCACTTGCAGCACACATTAGTTATACTTCCTAGTCGTAAGAGCCAGACTTTGTTGTGGCTGAGAATTGAAATCTTTTGAGGAGCACGGCAGTGGGGTCTGACAATAAGGTGAAGCAGGACACGATTGAGCGAGGGAGAGACAGAAAGCGGTGACCTCGTGAAACATCACGACCGGAACGGTCCCATGCTGTAACGCCTCATACATCCGGTGCCTATTGCGTGCGTCCGCGAGCACGATTGTGCTCTTGAGTTTAGACACAAACATACGAAAGGAGGCATCTTCAGATGACATCACTCGAACAACATATTAAGCGTGTGTGAAACCGTCGCCACAACATCCCACTCTTCATTCCTGATTCGACAGTGGAAAAGAGACTTACGTGTCGTGGCCATTACCCGGAGGACACCAGACGAAGCGATGTGCTTTCAACTCTTCTATGTACTCATTCTGGTGCATCTGCTCCCCTCCTCACCAACATCAGAACCATTTCGGGGCGGGTGGCCAATGTGTGAGCGACAAACACGGCACAGTTGAGAGGCTGGGAGTGGGGACCTTCGAGGTGCGAACTGTGACGAAATGTGACACGTCTGCTTGCTGTGCCCACTTGAGAATTCCCTATCATGTCCATAGACACAATCAAACTGCACGCGATTTCCAAAATAATACCAGCATATGCTTGCACATGTCTCCCGCAAACATCGGGCATCGTGCTCTCATTCTCCAACCTTCCCTGAAATCAATCACAGACTAAAACCTGGCGCAGCGACTCGTTTCTCGCAGCAAAGTTGACATAGAGCCAGTGCTGGCGCTCATTCAAGGGCACAGGAGAGCCTCCCATTCTCTTTTGCGCTCTGTTGTTTTCAGAGGGAAAATGAGACACAGGCTCATGCACACATGCAAGGATGCAGGCGCGCACGGGGACGGTTGGACGCACGCACGAACAGGTATGAAGGGCATGCATTCTAGTGAGCTAGCGGGCACGAACCCAAAGGCGAGATGCGCAGTCCAGTCGGTGGCAAGTGTTTTTGTGTTCACTGAGAAGCCCTGGAAAGGAGTGGGGGAGAATAAGGAGGACACAGCGATGATCCTTTTGGACTGCGAACAAATACAGAGGCACACGTAACCCAATTTTTCATGCGGCCAGGTTGATCAGCGATAGGGACCTGCGGCAGAGGAAATAGCTTCGGGTGCCTATAGTTGGCGTTTTGGCTGAACCACGTTATCAGTTTCTTGCTCTCGAGCAGGTACGAGAAGTTGTAAGCAGTCCCAAGCACAGGTGCTGGGTAGTCTGTTGGTGTGCGTGTATGCCTCACCCACGCATTAGGCACGGCGTATCAAATGCAGCACGTATGCACGCGCGCGCGAATGCGGAGGGGAAGGAGGAGTTAAGGGGGGCACAATACCGGAGTTGTGGGTGATCAGGACGTATCGTGCGCGAATGAGTGGATGCATCACGCGAGCAAAGGCACCTGCGCAAGTGATCGTTAGCGAAGCCCAAGAATAGAGCCCCAGAAAAGGACACAGACCAACTCAGCGTTGCGCTGAGTCTCGCGTGTCCATGCATCTTCAACAGCCACTAATAGCATACGGCAATTGATGACAAAGACCGCCACTACAGCACAGTAAACGCCCTCGCTGCGCAAAGGGTGCAAAGACGATTGGTCCTCCAATCGGCGCGCCGCGGCGAGCCCTGGTTGCGTGTGGGTACAATTTTCCCGCATTCCCACCACGGCCCCTACACGCAGCGATCGTAGTCGGAAGAGATATCCTTTTGGATAACCAAGATAGACCAAACACGCGACATCTTCCGAGATGACAACGGAGTGGGGATACTCACAGAGCAGAAACGTATTCACAAAAATGACGTCCCCTTCGCGCACGCTGGCGGGGTCCAGGTGACAGAAGTACTCGTCCATTACGTGCGTTGCCAATCCTCTGTGCGCATGGTGAGGATGTGATATGTGTGAGTGAGAGTAAATGCGGCAGATTGCCAACATGGACCCCCATTCCCTTCAACACAGCACATTTTCACCTCCCCCCCCCCCCCCCACCCCTCCCCACTTTTCTTCCCCCCCCCCCCCACCCA
>Ga0115006_10002590_pt1 | contig 11943 bp, 24 predicted proteins | sample ArcOceMetagenome_3_FD_88943 | JGI IMG/M metagenome (GOLD analysis project Ga0115006, IMG submission 88943) | Marine eukaryotic phytoplankton communities from Arctic Ocean - Arctic Ocean- Svalbard ARC20M Metagenome | ecosystem: Environmental > Aquatic > Marine > Oceanic | place: Arctic Ocean...
ACGATGTTTGATCTCGCACACTCGTATGTCCTTAACTTAGCAGCGAGTAGCTAACCTGTTCGGCTTGCGTCGGTTTGACAGCTGCACACGCTGGATACGCGCGGCAATCTGTTGGTCGGTGAGTGCGTGCGCACACTGGCACTGGCGGTTGCGGAGAGCCCGGCGCGCTGGCAGAGCTTCAATGCGGTGCCACTGGGGCTGCTGCGGCCCGGGTGTGAGGTAGAGAAGCTGGACCTGGCGGATCAAGATGTGGGCTCGCTGGGTGCCACCGTACTGGCTGTGTGGTTGCTTAACAACCGAACCGTGCGCGAGGTGAGCGTGGACGACGGACTCTGGATCAGCCTGGAGGAGGTGCGCTCTACCTTGCCATATATACATTGATGTGTATTGGGGTTCCAAGGGCAAACGGGCAAGGTCTCGTGAGCGACGAAGAGCGTGGGGCGTTCAATCAAAGGCAAATGGTTGTTGAGATGAATGATGGGGGTGTGGGACTGTGCACGGGGCACGGTGTAGGTGCGCGACGGTGCGCTGAAGGTGGTGCGACTCAACCGGTGTGGTGCGGGACCGGCGTCGCTGGCGTTCGTGGCAGTGAGCTTGGCGGCAAATGGCCACGTGAACACGCTCAACCTGTCAAGTAATCGCGTGGCGGGCGTGGGTAGCACGTTCCTGTACGGCGAGGCCCAGACCTTCGACTCGGCAGGCGTGCTGGCGCTGGCGCGGCTACTAACGCGCAACCGCTCCATCAACCGGCTCGTGCTGGGCGGCAACAAACTGCAGTTGGCCGTGGACGATGCGGACGTGCATGCCTTGCAGGCGCTCAGTGACGCGATCAAGGTGCGTTTGCCTGCGCGTCACATTCCGAGTCCTAGCGCCCTACCGCCTGTCTCTCTCAGACTGTACACGGGGTGTCACACGGCGGGTGGATGCGAGAGGCGCTTGAGGTTTCGATGGCGAGTCAAGTAGGGGTATGCGCAGCGGTCTCACAGCAGCCGAGTGGCGGATGGGGCGCAGGTGAACCCCGTGCTGAATCATCTGGATTTGCACAGCGCTGGGCTCGGGCCAGCCGGCGCAGCCGCGCTGGCCCGAGGCGCGTTTTTGTCGGTGCGACCTCCCTGACCTGCAAACATCCCGTCTGATTTGCATGTCATCATCATCCACATGAACTACTCGGGACCTACCTGGCAGCTGTCCGATGCATCAGCAGTGGATTTGGCAGTTGAGCTGTCAGCTGGAACTCGACGTGGTGTGGACGACACTGAGTGTGGTTGTTGCGGGTTGCGGTGTAAACCACAGCTGGCGCTGCGCACGCTGGACCTGTCCGGCAATGATATCGGCGCGGGGGGCGCGCGCGCCATCGCCGACGTGATATTGGCGGAGGCCACCCAGCTGGACGCCGTGATCCTCACGCGTGGCGCGGACCTGCCCATCGGCCAACTGCGCCGCAATCGCCTCGCCACGCTCAACCTCCGCCAGAAAGAGCTGGTGCGTTTTTGGCGCTCGCGGGGATGGCTGATGAGCAAGAGGGCACTGCAGAGAGGATGGGTGGATTGGGATGAGGCAACAACTGAGTAGACGGCTGGGTGTGGTCCCGATGGTGTCACGTGCAGGGTGTGGCGGACTGTCTGGTGCTGGGCGCGGCGCTGCGGGCTAACACGTCGCTCAAGACGTTGGACCTGTCGGACAACGAGCGGCTGTGCGTCGAGGGCAAGGGCGACGCTGGTGTGTACGAGCTGCGTGGGCTGGCTGAGATGGCCATCACGCTGGCAGGCAACAGCACACTCACTCGACTCAACCTGGGTCACACGGGGCTGCGAGTGGAGGGCGCGCGCGCGCTCGCGAACGCCATCACGCCATCCACCGCGCTGGACGTGGTGATCGTGCACACGGTGCGCGGAGAGTCTGGGTTGGGTTGGACTGGCGCCGCTGTAGCCGCGTGCGGGAAGCGGTTGAGGGGGGTTGGGGCGGGGGGTTGGGCCGACGCGATTTTCCCCACTCCTCATGGCACTCCTCACATTGCGGCGCACGGTATTCCACAGGTGGAGCTGCCACTTGCGGGGCTGCGCAGCGGTGATATGCGGCACGTGGACCTGTCCGGCAAGCGTTTGACCATGGAGGACGCAGTGGTGCTAGGCGCCGCCGTCGTGCTGTCCCCCACCGTGGTGTCGGTGTCTGTCACAGCGGGAGTGACACTGCCGGTGGGAAAGCTGCTGAGGCTGGGCAAGAGCGGCCCGCCGGACCTGACGCAGCTGCAGCTAGGCGCGCTGGAGGCTGCGCTGCTGGGCCGCATTCTGATGCGCTGTCGCAACATCACGCACTTGGCGCTTGCCAGCAACGAGCTGGGCGCGGCGGGAGTCGGCGAGCTGGCGCACAGCCTAGTGCCGGATGAGACGGTGGGTTGCGGCATGCTGACCAGCCTGGAGCTGGGCGACAACGCGCTGTGCGGGAAGCGCCTGGACGAGGCAGGCAGCCTGGTGGGCCAGTGGGACGCCAGCGGCGTGCAGGTCCTGGCCAAGGCGGCGAAGGAGAGCAGCTCGCTTTCGTTCCTCACTTTGTCCGACAACGTGTTGGACGCGCCGGCGATGACCATGATGGCGGAGGCGCTCACCCCTGATGATGACAACAAGTTCTCCAACCTCAACGGGCTGGTCATGCAGCGCATGCAGGTGCGCCCCACCATGCCGTGCCTCTGCTAGCTCCGTGTTGCGAGGTTGGAACGGCATGCGCAGCGGCGCAGTGTGCGAGCGGTGAGCGCGGGATTTTCTGACTGTGTGTGTTCACACGTCACTCGTGTGTGGCAGCTGGGTAGCGACGCGGCGGTGGTGGCGGCGTTGACGGGCGCCGTGGGGAAGAACTTTGCGCTGAAGAGTTTGGACCTGCGGTACAACGCGCTGGACGGCGACGCGGCGCAGCTGCTGGCGGCGGGGCTGCGACGTAACCGCGCGCTCACGCGGCTGGATCTGCGTGACAACCGACTGGGCGATGCAGGTGCCGCGGCATTGGCGACCGCCTTCGGTGGTGGCACCGGCGGGTGAGGCAACCTTCGCCCCGTCTCCTCAGTCCTCATGCCATCGGAACCGCTTGTGCTGGCCCAGCAGGACTGGTGTGCTGAGAGCGGGCGCCTGGACACTGCGGCACAGGTGCAACCGCGTGTTGACCGCGATGGATCTACGCGAAAACGGCATCACGTTCACGGGCGCGCAAGCGCTGTGCACAGCGGTGAACCCGTCGGTGGCACTGGAAACGTTGGCGGTGTTCTCCGCGGCGCTCCCCGTGGGCGGTGTGCTGAAAAACACGGCCAAAGAGCTGCAGCTGCGCCGGTGTGCGCTGCAGCCGGGTGATGCCAGCCTGCTGGCGGCAGCGTTGCGCACCAACACCTCGGTTCGAACCGTGGACCTCTCGGACAACGCACTCTGCGGCATGAACGCGTACGGCGCCGGCCGATTCCAACCCGACGGCTTCCTGCAGCTGGCGGCGGCACTGGCGACGGGGCCACAGCTGACAGAGCTCGACCTGGGTGGCAACAAGCTGTGCGGCGTTCACGTGTCTGTCGGCAGCGTGCAGGTAGGCACCGGACAGCAGACAGACTCGCCACTCGTGGTGGCGAGCCCCACACGCAGCGTCTCGCTGACCGCACACGCACGCATGGGGCGCCACCGCACGCAGGGGACGCTGCAAACGCACACGCTCACCGCGCTTTGCGAGGCGGTGGTCGCATACCCGGCGCTGACGTCACTGAGCCTGGCGGCGAACGACATATTGGACGCGGGGGCGAGCGTGGTGTCGGACGCACTGGCCGCGTCGCCGCACACGCTCACAGCGCTGCGGCAGTGCAACTTAGACTACAACTCGCTTACTGTCGTGCCGCCATTCCTTGTCAAGGTGCGTGCCCAGCCCGTCGGCGGCGTGGCTCCTCATCTGACCCGCCCCGCGTGTGATCAATCGGCAAGTTCAATCCACCTAGCATGCGCGCGTGGAAACATCGGTGCCCACGACGTGAGACGCTCCTCCTCAGAGGCCCATGCCACGTCGTCATTTCAAGTGCTTCCCATTTTTATGGGACTGTTGCTGCGTGGGTGCAGAGCGCCGCTACGCTGGACGCGTTCGGGCTGGTGGCAGGCAACTCGCTGGTGGGTGTGCCGGCGGAGGTGCTCAAGAAGGACGATAATTTGCTGAAATTCATCCAGGCAGGCGAGTATGAGGCGCACGCGCCTCCGGTTTCTCAGGGGGATAGCTAGACCCCCTGCATATTGATTTTACAATCTGATAAGCTACAGCGCGTTCAGTGACGCTTTTGCTGCTTGCCTGCTGATGGTCACGATGTCACAGGGCCGGCGGGGTGCGTCTCGCAGAGTGACTGCAGTTGGCTGAGCGACAGGCTGAGCACTGCCATGCGTGTGCGGTGCCACGTGTATATTAACGTGAATCCCTCCTCGTCGCCGTCACGCTGCACCTCCCACGCCACGATGCCCGGGTACGAAAACTCCACGTAGTTTGCTTCCCCGTAGCCTGCGGGCGGTCTGCGGGTGGGCGGTGGCGGTGCGGAGCGGTTACTGAGCAGCCACATACATACAGGCACAGGGCTAAGGGTTGGGTCGAGCTCGTTGAGCAGTGGGGAGAAAGGGGACGATACCCAGGGGTTTGCTCCGTCTCGACGTCCCACGACAGTGGCCACGTTCGACCGTCGTCCGGAGAGATGGAGAGGCGCAGAGGGGTGCGTCCGCCAGAGCGCTGTGTTGGGTTGTACGCGAGCACCAACAGGCCGGAAGAAGGCATGTGCGCCACGTCTACACCCGCGTTATTGTTGGGCAGCGACGTGGAATGCGCGCGGCTCCACGTCATACCGCCGTCCCGTGACGACGCTGCAGGCGGGAGGGAGATGGGCTCAGCACTTTCTTTTCTTTTTGGGAGCGTCGTCAGAGAGAGGTGGCTGAGACGGGCGCGATGAGGCGGAGGGCGCACCATGCATGATGTGGGCATCGTAATGAGAGTTAGCACGAGAGCGCAGCAGCATATGCACGTGTCCTGGTGGGGACTCCCACAGCGACGGTTGAATCACACCCACTTTGTTTGAGGCCAACACATCCGCCGACCGCTGCCAGGACGCCCCGCTGTCGGTGGAGCGGTCCACGAAAGCCCGCCAGCTGCCCTCCTCCAGGCTGGCGGGTGCCAACCACGCGCCTGTGCCGCCACGCCGGTGCCACGCCGTTCAGTGGGCCACGCACGGGTCTGGCGGACTCAGCCACGGAGGGTAGCGTGAGCGAGTATAATTTAGCCTGAGGAGACAGCCGTAGCCCCCTCCCTTGCCGTTAGCGTGAGCGAGTGAGTCACCGTCGGCTAGCACAATGAGCTTGTTCTTGACCGGACCGCGCCCGCCGTGATCCCCAGGCACCAGCTCGACAGGCTCACTCCACGTACGGCCATCGTCCGTGCTCTCCGTCACAAACGTCTCCCACTTCTTGATCGTCCACCCCACCTTGAAGTAGAGCAGCACACGGCTGCGCTCCTGGTCGTGGAATAGAACCGGGTTCCAATGCGGCTCGCCACCGCGGCGCCAGCTCAGCCGCGGCCTGCCCTCCCTGATCGGGTTCGCGGCGTACGGCACCCCGCGATGTACCTACCCATCGCCCAAATCCACCTCAGGCTCTTGAGTAGGCGAAGTCTGAAAACTCACTCTCAACCCTTTGTGCCCATCCGACGGTCGGAGAGCTGTGGGGGTGATTATGTGACCATGCAGGAGTTGTCCCTCGATCGCTCTGCACACCTTGGCCGCCACGAGAGGCTCGCTCCAGTTGCCGCGGGCGAAGCGAAACGCCGTGTAGATAGCGGTGTCCTCCAGCCCCTCGTACGTGCCACCGAACCACGCCGCAAGCACCCGCCCCTCGCTCAAATGCACCAGCGTGCCCTGCCAGCCGTCCCCTTCGCGTTCGTCACGCAGTTGTCGCAGTGCACCCGTCAACCACACCCAGGGGTAATACATGTATTACCCCTGACCACACCTGGCTGGCTAGAGGGCTGGTCACTGGGTCCGCACTGGTCCACTGGGGACCGGGCAGTCAGCGAAGAGAGGAGACCACGGGGTGCGAGCGGAAGAACGCACCGCGTGGCAGGAGGCGGTGGGCGCGTCCGTCAGTTGTGCGGTGGCGCGCAGCTGCCCCCACCTCCCTCCGTATACGAATTCGGGGGTGGGCTGTGCGTGGTCGTCTCCGTCGTCCTCCTCCAAAGGCAGCCGTATCTGACTTGTCGTCGGCGGCTCTATGTACACTCCCCGCTCCACCGCTCCAGAGCCCGACCCTGTACACACACAAACTCCGTCAGTGGTGAGAACCCGGCGCCAGTGTGTTGTGAGGCGTGTAGTGGATATCGCCTCAGACACCACGCACCAGTGTGCGCGGGCCCGCGGCCAGAGGCGAATGAAACATGGGGCGTGGGGCTTACGCGGATGCAGTCGCGAGCGTGTTGCCAAAGGGTGGTTAAAGTGGGGCCTTCGCGGCCGCTTGCCTGGATAGGCACTTCGCACCCCTTGGTACCGACTCAGCGACGCCCCGAGCACCACATCGACGACGACGCTCAGCACCAACAGCACCCACCCCTGCGGAGGCAAACCACGCACGTCCGGTCAGTACGCGACGATTGGGTGAACGGACGACCGAGGTAGCGCATGCCACGCACCGCCGGGCGCATCTTGGGGAGCAAAACTGGATGCTGAGCTCCGAGGTTTCTCCTCAAAAGACTCCTGCGCCCACGGCCAATGCGCAACGCACGATCCGGAGGCGTGGCGCGTCGGGTGACAGAGGGTCTTCTGGTGCTGGCGGGCGCATTCGCGTTGGTGGGCAGCCTCCACGTGCTGGCGGCAGCGGTGCAGGCGGCGGCGGTGCCTGAAATGCTGCGGTCGGTGCTACCGCCGGGCAGTGAGCTGGCGCTGCTGGTGGCTGGCAATGATGAGCTGCTGGGGCTTGGGGAGATGCTCCGGGCGGACGTGGATACGAGGACGCGAGCGACAACGCGCTCAGCGGCGCGCACGTTGCTGCAGGTGAGGGCTGTCACTGTGGGTAGAATCGATGGGTGGGAACGGGCGAAGGCGCTTGTGGGCGCGCGCGTTCAGACGAGAGGGATGGAAGCCGAGCAGTCAGTCGATCAGCAGGTTTGATGGGCTTGCCGCGGGTGCGCCATCATCCAGGTCAACTATCGCACCATGACGGGCTGTGTGGTGGACTACGGTGGTACGGCGTTCGTGGTGCAGCCGTGGCCGTTCACGCTCATCTTTTGTGCGGCACCCGATGAGGTGCGTGTGTTGAAGCTTTGAACCAGAAGGGATCGTAGCTGGGGTTTCGGGGGGAGAGTCGGCTGGTCATGCACGCAGCGCTCCCGTTGCACAGCGTGGTTCTTAGCGATGTGCGCACCGTTGTCCCGAAGGTACCTGACACCGACCAGACCGACGCCGGTGGAGATGGGGAGGAGTTTGAGGACCGCTCGCCGCTTGTTCGGGCGATTTCCGACACCGTCGTGCGCATTGAGGCGGTGTACGCCCCACCCCGTAGCTAGAGGTATTCGAGGCCGCCCTCGCGCGTTGTCCGAAATCTAGGGCGAGGCTGCATAGAATCCACCCTCCTCCTACGCGGTTGTAGCTTCGGGGTTGGCTGCATCCCACCCCTGACCATCGAGCCACTTATCCAGCGCCGCCGTGCATTGGGACTTTCGCTCCGCCACGCGCTTTAGCACCGTGGCCTCGTCGAACTTCTTGTCCTCGGCCACGTTCCTCGCGCTCTCCACCCAGGCGGCGTTGCAGTCCTTCTTCATCCGCCCAATGAGCTCCGCTTTGGTCTTTGGCATGCCGGCCAGGTTCGCCTTGGCCAGGTTTTTCGTACCCGTGCGCATCACTGTGTTGTAGCGCGTGATCTGCCAACCCGTGTGGCACCGGTACCCTCATTTCAGTTGGAGTGTCGTAGTGCGAGGGCGTGTGTTGGTGAGGGTTCGGTGTCGTTCGGTGTGTTTGAAGGGGTGAGCGGAGGGTCAGTGCGTCACACATGTGTTGTCTGGTATGCGCACGTTTGTTGCACCACTGCGCACCGACTTTCCAATCTCTCTCTCTCTCCCCACCGCCCCGTTGCGGCCCCTCCCGCGAGAGGTCATAGGTGTTGAACTGTTGATATGAACTGGAGCGATGGTGTGTGCACGATGGTGGGTAAGCGACCACCGCTACCGTGCGCGGCGTAGCGTGCAGCGCCCTGCGGCAGCGTGTTGGGCCGCACCTCCTTTCTGTGATGCAAGCACTCCATGTAATCCTCCCGTTTGTTGAAGCACTTCTGGGGCTCGCTGGTATCGGACATGCACTGCACCACGCCACCACAATCACCGCCGCGTCAGCCTCCCTCCCTGCAGGTCAAGTCTGCCGGTTGTCTTCTATGCTTAGGTCTGGCCCACGCCCAGTGTGCGTGTGCAAGCAAGCCTGGAGGGTGTCTGAAGATGCACAGCCAGCAGCGCCCGGACCTCGCAGCACCCCATGTGTTACACAGCCCGCACACTCCGTGCGGATCCGTTCCCAATCCTTGCCCAAGGACAACACACAAGGCACAGTGTGCATGTGACGCCGGGCGAGCGCCACTGCACCTTTCCCGCGCTCGCCGCACCTCGCGCACCGGCGCTCAGCTTTGCGGGCTTGGTTTGCACTCCGCCCGCCCGCATGTCTACGGTTGACGCCGAGCGCACGGGATCCGTGCGTCCACCAGTGCGGCTCATGACGATACGATCAATCGCAGATGACGTGCATCAGCTGCTGGGTGCCCGCTGTTAGGCCGCCCGTTGCGCGGCAGCGAAAACCCCACCCCAATCCGAGCGAAGGGCGGGGGGCGGCGCGTTGGTGGAGGGGATGCGGCAGACGAACCTGGGAGAAGTCCTGCCACAGACTGTAGCAGCGCCCCTGCATGCCATTGTTCCCGAACCCGCTCGACATGGAAACTCGCGGTTTTGTTCTGAGCGCTCCTCACTTCTTTCGGCTCCTCGGCCAGGGACCGTGCTTGAGCGCCCCCACCGCCCTCCTGATGACTCTTTGTGCGTTGGATGGGTTCGTTGGCGCGTGCGTCCATGTCAAGCTAAAACCAACGTCCAAGCCTCAACGCTCCGTCTAGTGCTAAGCCCCCCCCCCCGCTTCTCAGCCTTCGTAACGGCGGGTACTACTGCTCGCGCACGAAGTCCTCTAGCTGCGCCACCACGGTGACGTTGGCCGCGCCAGCCGCCGCGCCAGCCGCCGCGCCAGCCGCCGCGCCGTCGCCCACGAGCAGCAGCCGGGGAATGAACGGTGCGAGCCCGAGCACGCTGCGTACAGCGCGCCCACGGTCAGTCAGCCATAGCCTAGCTCACTAGCACACACAGATGGCTGGAGCCGGAGCATGAGTGTGGAGGTGTGTGAAACCCACCTCTGTGCGTCGCAGTCCACGTGTAGGTCCGGCTCCAGCTGGCGGACCATCGCCTTGCATCCCACGCTCGTGCTGCAGAACAGACTGCGATGCGGCATAATCGCCGTGCCACCCACCTGCACCACACGCGCCGGGTTGCCCGCGCTCAACGGACCGTGGCCAGGTGTCCACCACCACCGCAGCGCGTGCCAGTACAGCGTCCACCTCATGAGCGTGACGCACCGCCGGTGCCTTGGGATGCACCAGGCCGGCATTCTGCAGCGCACGCGTGGCGTTGGCCTGGCCTTGGTCGTCCTTCACACAGCATATGAAAAACACCTCGCTCAACTGAGTGAGCTGCGCCACCGCCGCCACCGCACCGTCCAGCACCTGCCAGCACCCGCCGTCGCACCCAATTTGGATCCTCAGCGCCTCCCCGCTCCCAACGACTGCTCTCGTCCTCACTGGGTCTCCCACGACTTCCCGTTCAGAGCCGCGACCACAGCGACCGCGTCAGGGTTTCAGCGGCGTGGTGTGGGAGGTGTGTCGGAGGGCGGACGGTGCATGGGGAGGGAGGGCTCACCGTGATATGTGTGGAGAGCGCAGCGGCGTCGCGTTGCTTGAACAGCACGCCCGGCACACACATCGTCACGCGTCGCATCCCGGGTGATCGCGCCCTGAGCGGTGCCGGCACCGCCGCACTGGCCGCCTGCAGCGCCACCCAACACACCCCCGACCGCAGGCCCCCCGCTCAACACCAGTTTGCCTCCTCGAGCGATGGCGGCATCAGGTCGGACAAGCTGTATGCCGACGCTGCGAACGCTGCCGACGCTTCGAACTGGCCGCAGCTTCATACGTAGGCCACCGTCACGGCTCGCGCGTTCACCCCTAAACCCCAAGCCACCGGGCGGTCCCTTCGCGCTGTGCAGCCACGGAAAGGCCCGCGACGCGATGGAAGCATGTGACGGGGATTACACGCGGCAGCTCGGGTTGGGTGTGGCACGAGCGAGGGGTTTCCACTGCACCTGCGAGCCGGCGCCCTGTACACCATCGTCCGCGGCGCGGTAGCTGTCTGCGTGGTGCGCTGCGGCTCGCGCCCCACCCGCACCTTCCCTGCGCGCAACCGCCCCCGGTGCGGCGCCCCTGCCCGCGCGGTAGTAGCCCACCAGGAACGCCGCGAGCCCCAGCAACGACGACCAGGAGAGGAACGGCGTCACCACCGCCGTCACATACGACCACACGTGCGTGCTCAACATGCGTGCCACGGAGCGCAACAACGACGACAATGCACTCGCCTCTGCGTCCATCAACGATCTGCCAACCAAACCGGATGTATGCAGGGGCACCGCGATTACACGACGGTGGATGCCGCCACAGTGACGAGACAACCTGCAGGGTGCACCGCGTGGGTGGAGCGCGGGTCGCCAAACACTGGATCGCCACACGGAGGAGGAGGGGTGCAGAGGGGGGCTGTCGGCCTCGCCCCCCTCCCCTGCACCTCTCCAGCCAGGTGGTGGAGGCAGGGAAGGCGGAGTTTATGTGGCCGGAGGACGCGGGCCGACTAGAGGCACACGCACGTCAACAGCTGGAGGCGCTGGTGGCGTCGGGTGGGCTCACTACGGAGAGGTGAGTGGCGTGGGTCAGCCGAGCTCTGTACCTCAAGCCAGGGGTAGGCGTCCGGTCGTCGCGGTGACCGCTGCGCTGCGGAGGTGCTGGCTGCGCTCGCCGAGTGCAACAGCAGCTGGCGGCACTGACGCACGCGCCGGTGCACACAGGCTAGGCCAAGCCGCGCTCTATATCGCCCTAGAGGAGCAGGCGGCACTCCTGCGAGAGCGGATGTTGGCGCAGCCCGAGCTGTCTTGGAGCGAGTGCGAGGTGCATGCCCTACCGCACTGGAGACTCGTGACGCCTCAACTTGCCACGGGGGGTTTGCTCTGTGGACTCAGACACGTACGGCACGGTGCACAGGCCCAGGCGCAGGTCGGGTGCCGCTCCACGTGGTCGCTGCAGCGGCTGGACGCACTGGCGGAGGAAGTGCGCTCGGAGTTCGCCTCGGCTCAGGGCGACCAAGGCGCGGCGGGCGACGGCGATCTGTCACAGTACCCCGTGGCGGCGCTGGCGGCTATCAACCGTGTGCTGTACGTCCCACCGGTGGGAGGGTACAGTGACACAGAGCCCTCCAGTTGAGCGTGGGAGAAACCCACTTTGTCCTGTGCCCGCTGCAGCCCCTTACGTGTGGTCCTTCATTCATCTTGGAGAAACCCACTCTCGTCACCCTTGGGTGAACCGGCCGGGTCCGCTCTCGCTCCGGGGCGCCGGCAGTGACGTCCCTCTCTGTGTGCAGCTACGAACGGCACGGGTACGTGCGACCGCCGCGGCATCACAACAACGACCCGGCCAACTCGCTGCTGCCGGCGGTGGTGGAGAGCGGCCGCGGGTCACCCGTGCTGCTGGGCGTGCTGTATCTGGAGGTAGCGCGCCGCGTTGGGCTGCGCATGCACGGCGCGCCTCTATCCGAAGGTGGCCTTGGGCCCACACGCCCCCCGCGCGT
>Ga0115006_10002591_pt1 | contig 11943 bp, 6 predicted proteins | sample ArcOceMetagenome_3_FD_88943 | JGI IMG/M metagenome (GOLD analysis project Ga0115006, IMG submission 88943) | Marine eukaryotic phytoplankton communities from Arctic Ocean - Arctic Ocean- Svalbard ARC20M Metagenome | ecosystem: Environmental > Aquatic > Marine > Oceanic | place: Arctic Ocean...
AGTCAAGAGTAGTTTTTGAATAATTAAAACAAGCTCTTCTTAATAGATGTTTTGCTTTTCGAGACCCTAAGAGGGCTGTATGTGGATTTAATGATGCCAATAATTGGTTTATAAGTTACTAATTTAGGTAAAAATTTGATAATTAAAGTATTAACCGACAGCTTTATTGTATTTAATGTATTTAAATGTAATTTGTTCATTGTTTTTGTCGAGTGTTTTTCAATTTGTGTTTTAATATAAACATTTTAAGCTAGTATGTTCTTTTCTAATTCCCTAAAATTCTCCATTGATTATGTTTTAAATAACTCAATTTTTTTATTACTCATACTTTACAACCAATTTAAACTTAATTTAAAAGCAAAATTATGAAACCGTTATAACAATTAATAGTCACGCTTATTTTAGCATCTTTAATATCTTACTTTATCATTAATACTCATTGAGATAAAATATACATACTATTAGCTAACTTTTTTGTAATTTGGCTAAGCCCTTAATTACTAGTTATATGAACCTCGTTATTGCTGAGATAAACAATAGAAATATCAAAGTTTTTAAAAACTTATTTAACAAGCATTACAAAGGACTAGTGATTTATGCTAATGGGTACCTTTTTGATATGGATTCAAGTAAGGATATAGTTCAAGATGTATTTATATATGTGTGGGAATATTCGGAGAAATTAAATGTCAAAACCTCTTTAAAAGCTTATTTGTATTCAATGGTTCGTAATCGATGTTTAAATTATTTAAAAACGATAAAAATCACGGATAATTTTAGTTTTTTAGATTTTAATATTTCACTCATAACAGAGCATGTTTACGATTCTAGTTTAGAGAAGGACAAAAGTAAAGTTTACAATAAAGTTCTTGAAATTGTAGATACGCTTCCCGAAAAAATGCAACAAGTTGTAAAGTTAAAGTTTCTTCATAATTATAAATATGCTCAAATTGCAGAAGAACTTGGCGTGTCTATTAATACAGTTAAAACCCAGCTTAAAAGAGCTAAGTATAAGATTACTCAGATGGTCACGTCTCTACTTTTTTTTATGCAAATCTAGTTCTGTTCTTTCTATTTTTTCTAGATTTTTTTTCGAATATTAGGTTTTAAAGTCCAATAGTAATGTGTAGATTCTTAATAACTGAAGAAAACTATTTTTTTTGTCACCCTTTTTGTCTTTTTGGTTGTCTTACTTATAAACAGTTGCAATAAAGAATAATGGAATTTAAATTAATTGTAAAAAAACTTCAAAACACGCTCACACCAAAAGAGACCTTCATTTTTTCAAGATGGTATGAAGCGTCTGAAGCCCACAAATCTTATTTTGATAATGTGAAGGCAAACTTTGAAAATGATGTCACGCACATCGATGTTAAAGCTGGATGGCTCAGGATTGAAAATAAATTACGGGTTTCTAAACGAAAAAAAAATCAAAGGAAGTATGTAGCAGCTGCATCCGTATTATTTTTTGTTGCCTTATCTATAATTTTTAATAATGATACAATTGAAACATCGGAGGTTCTTGTTATAAGTGATGCTATTAAAACTGGTACAGATAAAGCACTGCTTACATTGGAAGATGGCTCAACGGTTACATTGCAAAAAGGAAGAAAATATCAAACTCATAATTTAACAAGCAATGGCAAAGCGCTGGTTTATAGTTCTAAAAATAGCTATGAAGATAAAATTGCTTACAACTACCTAACCACTCCAAGAGGTGGGCAATTTCAAGTTACTCTTGAGGACGGCACCCGTCTTTGGTTGAATTCAGACTCAAAAATCAAATATCCCAAACAGTTTACCAAAGGCTCACCCCGTGAAATAGAGTTAGTTTATGGCGAAGCCTATTTTGAAGTTTCGCCAAGTAGCGGTCATAATGGATCCTCATTTAAAGTTATTTCAAACCAGCACGAAGTAGAAGTTTTAGGGACCGAATTTAACTTAAGGGCCTATAAAGATGAACCTAATATTTACACGACACTTATTGAAGGAAAAGTAGTGGTTAGAAATGGGGTCACTTTCGAGACATTAAAGCCAAATGAACAAACAGCAGTAAATGTCCAAAACAGTACTATTTCCATGGCCATAGTTGATGTTTACAATGTGATTTCCTGGAGAAATGGTATTTTTAGTTTTAAAGAAAAACCTCTTGACGAAATTATGAAAACACTTTCCCGTTGGTATGATATAGATATCATTTTCAAAAATCCGATAGTAGAAAAAATGAAGTTTAATGGAGTTTTAAGTAAAAATCAAAAATTAGAAACTATTTTATCAATTATAAAAGCGACAAACAACATTGATTATGAAATAAAAAAAAGTCACATAACCATAAAATAAAAAGGAAAAAAGGGTCAGATCTCTCACAATTCAAACCCTTAATTCCATTGTTAGTATTAATTATAAATAATTAACACCCCCCAAATCTATGAAAATTAACATTAACACTGTTCTTTTAAAAAGGAAAAAAGAACATTTAACCTTAATTATGAGAATTTCTGTATTCTTATTTTGTGCTACAGTTTTTAGCTTAACTCCAGAGAATATTTTTTCTCAAAATGCTAAAATTGTAATCGATTCCGATAAAGAGGTCTCGATCCACCAAATTTTTGATCTCATCAAAGAACAAACAAATTACACTTTTATTTACAACTCTAATTTGTTTGATGATACTTCTAAAATTAGCCTAAAAAAGGGAACTATTTTAGCAAATACTCTTTTGCAAAACACCCTTTCAAATGTAGATTTTAGTTTTGAGTTTTCAAAGAATCAAACCATTGTTTTAAAGGAGAAACAAATAGAAAGCAAGCTTCAAGTTCAGCAACAAATATCTGGAATCATCACAGATGAATTTGGTTTAGGACTTCCAGGCGTTAATGTGATAGAAAAAGGAACTAGTAATGGTGCAACGACTAATATTGAAGGAGAGTACACACTAAAAGTTACTAGTCCAGATGCCATTCTTGTTTTTTCGTTCGTTGGATATACAACTCAAGAAATTACCGTAAATGAACAGTCTGAAATTAGTCTTTCCCTTGAAGAATCGGTACTTGCTTTAGATGCTGTGAATTTAATTTCAACAGGCTTTCAAACGATTGCTAGAGAGAAACTTACGGGCGCTGCTGAAAATATTAATAAATCTTACTACGAAAACTCATTTAATCAAACCTTACAACAAGGTTTACAGGGTAGTATTCCAGGCTTGCAAATAATTTCAAATAACACCCACCCACAATCGCTCCCTCAAGTAATTATTAGAGGAGTAGGCTCTGCTTTTGGAGAATCTGTGGGAGGTATAAGTATTGGTGACAAGACCACTGTGCTGGGAGATCCACCGATCCTAACCGCAGGCAGCCCTTTATATGTAATTGATGGTGTACCAAGCTTTGATGGAAGAGATTTATCAAGTATTAGTGGACATGATATTAAATCAATCACCGTACTTAAAGATGCTGCTGCTTCGAGTATATATGGCGCAAGAGCTGCCAATGGTGTCATTGTAGTTGAAACTAAATCGGGAGTATCTGGAAAAGGTAGAGTTAACTATTCTACTCAAATCGGTTTCTCTGAATTTGTAGGTTTAAATGAAAGTCTCAACACCTCTCAATTGCAAGAGATATTTATTGAAGGGTTAATTAATAATTCGACAAACTCTATTGACACGAGTGAAGCCGCTTTAGATTGGTTAATCAATTCAAATCCCTATACAGCCTTTAATCCTGATCAAGACACGGATTGGGGTAAGGAGTTAACAAGAGTGGGACTAGTAACACAACACAACCTGTCTGCTTCTGGAGGGAAAAACAATAATAATTACTATTTATCTATAGGGTATTTAAAAAATGAGTCCCCTATTAAAGAAATTAATTTCGATAGACTCACATTGAAGTTAAAATACGATACACAAATTTCTAAAAAGCTGAAAGCTTCCGTTATCATAGGATATGGAAAGACAAATTCTAATAATCATGAAACGGGTGTTGAATATTATAATCCTTTTAGAAATATCTATCGTGTGAGACCAGATTTTAAAATTTATAACGATGATGGTTCTTATGATACTAGCTATAATTCTAAAGTAAACCCATTAGGGATATTGACAGATGAAACCCGCCAACTAGAATCAAATGATTTTAGAGGGTCCCTAAATATAAATTACGAATTAATTTCAGGTTTAACGTTAGAGACAAGTTTAAGTACCAATTATAGATTAACTGATAACTATAATAACTTCCCCTCTCATTTAGGAAAAGGAGCTAATTACAGAAATGGTTTAGTGATTACTACCAGTTATGGAAACCAAAGAAATACGAGTATATTAACATGGAATGCAAGATCTTTAGTTAGGTATACCAAGAAACTTGGTGAAGATCATACTTTTGGTGCCTTTGCAGGAATTGAACAAAACGCAGTAGATACAAATGGTACTAACTTGTCTGTGATTAATTTACGTAAAGGCTCTGAAACATTTGATAATGGAACCATAGAGGCTGGAGACACGTTTAGAAGAGAGTCTTCAATCAGCTCTGCGTTTTTAAGTTTAGAGTATGATTTTCAAGAAAAGTATTTGGTAAATACCATTTTTAGAAGGGATGGGTCTTCACGATTTGGAGCTAATAATAAGTATGGAAATTTCTATGCCATTGGATTGGGTTGGAACCTTCACAAAGAAGATTTTATGCAAAACAATGACTTTATAAATATTCTGAAATTACGCAGCAGTTATGGAGTTAATGGAAATGACCAAATTTCTCCTTTTGGTTACTCAGGAACCTTTGATACAACAGCGTCTTATAACGAACTAAACGCCGCTTCTATCTCAGCCGCAGGAAATGCTTTAATTGGTTGGGAAGAAAATGCAATCTTTGATATTGGAGTAGATTTCGCGCTTTTTAATAACAGAGTTTCAGGGTTTTTTGATTATTATGTCAGAAATACATCGGATCTTCTTTATAATCTACCAGTCTCTGGATTCAATGGAGGCCAATTTGTCTATCGGAACTTTGGAGGTATGAAAAATAGCGGAGTTGAACTCTCCTTAAATACGAAAAACATCGTCACTAGCACTGATGGATTTACTTGGTCTACGGGGATTACTTTGACGACAAATAAAAATGAAATAACAGAACTTGAGACAGACGAAATTATTTCAGCTAACTATTTAAGAAAAGTAGGAGAAGACTTTAATACGCTTAACCTATATGGATACGCAGGGGTTGATCCAGAAACGGGTAGTGAGTTGTTTTATACTGACGAAACCGAAACCAAAACAACGACGGTACTGGGAGAGGCAGAAAAATATAATCATGGTAAGGCAACCCCAGATTTTTACGGATCCCTAACAAATACAGTTGCTTTTAAAAATTTCTCTCTTACAGCACAATTATACAGTGCTTGGGGAGGGCAAATATTTGAGCCTAACGGAAATGCACAAAATGATAATGGATCTAGAAAAACTCGTGATGATAGTAATACATCTAAATATGTATATGATAATAGATGGCAAAAGCCCGGAGATATAACTAATGTGCCAAAATATGTGTATGGTAATTCATTATCAAGTAACCAAACTTCAAGATGGTTACACGATGGAAGTTATGTCCGTTTAAAAAAAGTGGAGTTAGCTTATACTTTTTCTAGTAAAATATTGCAAAACACTTTTATCGATAGACTACGTCTTCATGTGAGTGGAGATAATCTATGGACTTTAATTAAAGACGACACATTGATGAATGATCCCGAAATGGCAGGAATAACTGGTTCAGCAAGTTTCAATAACCCGATCACCAAAACAATTTATTTTGGTCTTAATGTTACCTTTTAATATAAAATCATCCAATTTTAATCAAATAAAAAATACATAATGATGAAAAAAATATATTTAATAATTTTAATGATATCTATCACGCTTACTTCTTGCAATAGAGATGAGTTTTTAGATAAAGATCCTTATGACAGAGTTCTGACAGAAAATCTAGTTAAAGATTTTATAACTTTTGAATCAGCTACAGCTGGCGCATATAATATACTACAGGACCGTTTTTATTATGGAGGTTTATATCCGATTGCTTCAGATTTAATGTCTGATAACTCTCTGTCATCTTGGATCTTATTTCCTGGTACAGATGCTTATGAAACTCCTACTGATGACCGGGAGGTGTTACGAATATGGAATAAAATCACCAGTCTTATTGCACATACGTCAATCGTTATTAGACAGGCTGAAAGCTTTGACTTTGAATCTGACCAAGCCCAAGCGTCTGAACTAATTGCACAACTCTACGTCATCCGTGGCTTGGCGTATTTCGACATGCAACGTTTGTTTGCACAGCCGTATAATTTTACTGCAACTGCCTCTCACATGGGAATTCCTTTAGTGGATGAAGCGCAAGTAGGGATAGAGATTATTAACCCTGCAAGAAATACCACTGCTCAGGTGTACGCAAAAATAATTTCTGATATTCAGTATGGAATTAATGGCGTTGGGGGTGATACGTCCTCAATTTATAATTTTAATAAGACCTCCGCAAAAGCATTATTAGCAAGAGTCCATTTATATATGGAAAATTGGGATGAAGCAAACGCACTGGCTACAGAAGTTATCGGAGCGGGTTATACTTTAGTTTCTAACACTGATTATGTAGCAAGTTGGGCAGAAGACACGACAACAGAATCTATATTTTCAATTGTAAACACTGAAACAGATAATGGAGGTTCTTATGCCATTACTTTTTTATATGGACGTCCCCGTTTCAAAGCGACTACGGATCTATTTGATGCTATCGATGCCAATGATGTTAGAAAAAACTTGATAGACGCACAAAAGGTACTTAAATACCCATCTTACACAACACGTGATGATAATACACCTGTCATTCGTCTTTCTGAGATGTATTTGATTCAAGCTGAGGCCATGGCAGAGCTAGGGATGGATTCAGAGGCTCGGATAGCCGTTAATAAGATTCTGTCAAGAGCAAATCCATTGGCAGCTCCTTACACTGAAACGGGCCAGACCCTAAAAGATGTCATTCAAGATGAAAGACGTAAAGAACTGATGTTTGAAGGCCACCGTATCTTTGATTTGACAAGAACTAAAAGAAGCTTTGTTAAATACAGTACTGTAGCAGAAGATACAATCAATGTGAATTACCCAAGTGATAAAACAATCTTACCAATTCCTCAATCTGAGATAGATGCTAATGATAATATATCTGAATCTGATCAAAATGCTGGTTACTAATTAATTTTAATTTATAATTAAGACAAGCTATAATTGTTTATCTCTTGTAGCTTACTTTTTTAAACAACTATTTTAAGAATCCAAATTACCTACTGTAGGGGTAACAAAAAATCTATTTAATAAATTTAAAACTATGAAAAATATAATTCTATTATTAGCGGCCTCATTTGTGTTTACTTCCTGTTCTGAAAAGAATTATGTTTTATTTTCTGGAAACATAGCAAATACTAAAGAGACTATGATTAAAATAGGAAACCTTGGGAGGGATTTTAAAAAAGAAGTGACTATAGACGAAAACGGCAATTTTAGAGATACTTTGTATATTACCGAACCCGGTGCTTATTTTTATAAGATAGGAAGATCGTATTCTACTTTTTTTTTAAAAGAGGGTTACGATTTAAACTTAAGTCTTGACGCCGATGATTTTTTTAAATCTAGAAAATTTAAGGGAAATGGAAGTGAAGTAAATAACTACCATGTTGGGAAAAGTGCACTAAAAAATAAATTAGTTGGAGATGCTAAAACATTTTTTGTAGTTCCCATAGAGGATTTTTTGATTAAAATTGAAAAAAATAAAGACACTCTTTTAGATTTTTTAGAAGCCTCTACTCTAAAAGGGCACGACAAAGAGATTCAGCGCAAAATCATAGAACATGATTATTTGTTGACACGTAACAACTTTGACAGGTTTAACAATTACCATACAAATAAGCACCCTGAATTACCTGAAGGGTATTATGCTCCCATCATTCAAATGGATCTTGATGATGAAATTTCATTTATCTATGACAAAAGTTATAGATATCTTATCATTGAAAATTGGGGACTTACATCAAAACAAGCATTGAAAAATGACCCTAGTCTTACACAAGTGAGTTTTGTAAAAAACAAAATAAAAGATATTAAAAGCACTAAAATAAAAGACCTAATTGTCAGTATGTTGTTTAGACAAATTAGCTTAAAAAACAAAAATTATAAAGCGGATTACCCAAGGGTCTTGGAGATGCTTACAGCTGATCAATTAAAAGAGAAGCTTACAGCTAAGTTTGTTGGTATACAAAATACGAAGCCGGAAATGCCAGCGCCTAACTTTAATTACGAAAATTATAAGGGTGGCAAAACAACTTTAAAGGATTTAAAAGGCAAGCTAGTCTATATTGAAGTTTGGGCAACTTGGTGTGGTCCATGTATCAAAGAAATGCCTGCGTTGACACAATTAATCAAAGATTTTAAAGGAAAAGACGTAGAATTTGTGAGTATTTCAGTGGATTCAAAACTAGATTATGAGAAGTGGCGAAAAATGATACCGGAAAAGAATGTTGGAGGTATGCAGTTGTTAGCAGACAAATCTTTTGAGTCTGACTTCATGAAAGCTTTTAGTATTGGCCTTATTCCAAGAACACTTATGATAGACGAAGAAGGAAGAGTCATAACCACTAAAGCACCTAGACCTTCTGCAGATAACACAAAACGCTATATAGATAGCTTATTAACTAGAACTAAAATTGAAATTAAAGCGACCCCTAAAACAATAAAATTATAATGAAAAAGAAGTTTATATTTTCTGTATTATTTTGTTTCGGATTCCTATTGTCTTTTGGTCAAACGGTAGATTCAAAATTTAAATTTATTAAAAAACTAGCGGATATTGAAGAGTATCTATATGAACCCAATGGTCTATCCATATTGCTAATTAAGGATAATTCAACTCCTGTTGTTACAACTCAAATCACCTACAGTGTAGGGTCTAAACATGAAGTTTCTGGAAATACAGGCTCTACCCATCTCTTAGAACACTTGCTTTTTAAAGGCACTCCAAAGTATAATAAAAAAACCCAAACAATAGCATCAGCTTTACAAAACGTAGGGGCTAGAATGAATGCAACCACATGGTATGATCGTACAAATTATTACGAAACTATTCCTAGTGATTATCTTGAGTTAGCATTAGATATTGAGGCCGATAGAATGCGTAATTCTTTTTTAAAAGCAGAAGATAAAGCAGCCGAAATGACGGTTGTTCGTAATGAGTTCGAACGTGGAGAAAATAACCCAAGCAGTCTGTTGTCTAAAGAAATATGGGCGACCGCTTTTAAGGCACATACATATCATCATTCTACTATTGGATGGCGCTCAGATATTGAAAATGCACCTATCGAAAAACTTAAAGAATTTTACAATACGTATTATTGGCCTAATAATGCAACCCTATCTATTATAGGAGATTTTAATACTGAAACTGTATTTCAGTTAGTAGATACGTATTTTGGGGTTATTGAAAAATCCCCAAACGATTTTCCACAACCTTATACCGAAGAGCCTCAACAATTTGGTCCTAGAAAAACAGTGATCAAAAAACCTGGCAAGCAAGGTCTTGTAGTAGTCGCTTTTAAGAGCCCAGGCAAAATGCATAAAGACCACGCTGCATTGTCTGTTTTAAGTGATATTATTAGAAGTGGCGCCTCCTCTGTTTTAAATAAAACTTTTGTTGACACAGGCTTAGCATTGTATGCTTACAGTGCGTTGTCAAGTTTTAAAGAGCACAACCTTTTTTCAGTTGGAGCTGGTTTTACGGAATCCTCAAATCATGAGGACATCAATGAAAAAATAATATTGGTACTAAATAATATTAAAAAGAATGGAGTCGCCCAGGTAGATTTAGATCGTGTTGTAGCCAAGTCCAGAGCAAATGATATTTTACGCCGTGATGGCTCGTTTGCAATTGCGGGTGTTATTAACGAAGCAATTGCCGCTGGAGATTGGACAAACTATATAACCGATATTGTTAAATTATCACAAGTTTCAATAGAGGACATTAAACGTGTAGCTAACACCTATTTGTTAGAAGATCAAAGTACTACTGGCTATTTTATTCCAAAAACAGCAACACCAAGTAGTGTCTCTACAACAAAAGGTAGTCAGAATTTTCATGAAGATAGTAGGGCTTTTTTTAGAGATCCCCAAGCCGAAAATGAGAGTCAATATTTTGTGTCAGATGACATGCCGGATCCAGTTTTAAAGTTACAACATACACAACAATCTAAATTAAAGTATAATCGAAAACTAATTTCAGGAATTGATATCACAACTGTAAAAACAGGGGTAAAAGGATTTGTTAATGTAGTTGGAAGTATAAACTCAGGTCGTTTTTATGCAGCTGAAAATGGTGTTGTTGCAGCATTTGCAGCAGACATGTTATTAAAAGGGACTTTTACAAAAGACAAATATGAATTATCAAAAAATCTAGAAAGTTTGGGAGTTCGTCTAATAATAAGAGCTGGAACCTATAAAACAACTTTCAGTTTCAAGTGTTTGTCCAATGATTTAGAAGAGGTGGCAGGGCTTTTGGCTGACGCACTTCGCAACCCTGCATTTAATGAAAAGGAGTTTGAATTATTAAAACAACAATATATTGGTAATACCACAAACAGGCTAGAGTCTCCTGCTGCACTAGCAAGAATTAAACTGAGTCAGCTTATATATCCGGATAACCACCCAGAATATAATGACTCGATTGAAACGCAAATTGAAAAAATAAACAGCGTTACTTTATCGGATATTAAAACATTTCACGAAAAGTATTACGGAGTAAAAGAGATGCATATGGTGGCTGTTGGAGCCATTAACGATTCAGTATCAATGACTCTCGGAAATGCATTTAAGGGATGGAATGGAGGCGTAGAGACTAAAAAGGTAATTAACAAAGGAAAGGCACTCCCTAATGCAAAAACGGCGGTTATTACTATTGAAGGAAAGCCAAATGCCCAGTTACTTATGGCGCAGTATACAGGTCTGAATATCTTAGATATAGATTATAGACCTTTTCAAATAGGCGTATTTTCATTAGGTGGTGGTTTTTCAGGACGTCTCATGCAAACCGTCAGAGACAATGATGGATTAACCTATAGCATCGGGGCACGTCACTCTTCAGATCGTTATTCCGATGGCTATTTTGTTGTGAGTGCATCCTTTAATCCCACCTTAATTCAAAAGGGGGAAGACGCAACGAGGGTGCAAATTAATAAATGGATCGATGAGGGACTTTCAGAAACAGAATTGGAAAACAAGAAATCAAACCTAATAGGAAGTTTTAAGGTAAGACTTTCAACTACTGGAGGCTTAGCGAGTAGCATCCTTTCATTTATAAACGAGGGTAAATCTCCTGCTTACATAGATGAATATCCAAAAGAGATAAAAGCGGTTACTTTAAATCAAGTAAATTCAGCAATTAAAAAGTATATCAACCCAGCTTCTTTTTTGATTATAAAGTCTGGAAGTATTGACCAACAAGTGAATCCTAAAAATTAAAATATAAAAAACCTTCACAAACTTTGTTTTTATTAACAAATTAAGATTGGTCATCTTAGAGAAAGTGTTTTTAAGGATTGTTAATAGCAATCCTTTTTTTATGCATCCCCCACTATATTTTAGTAAAACCCGTCCTTCAGTTGTTCAATAAATTAGTGATGGCTTACAGAAATCCCTCATTATTTGGGTCAAATGGAGTTGTATTTTTATTTAAAATCAAAACAATGTCGTTTGATAGGACAGAGGTATTCATTTTAGCCTTAAGTCGTTATAGTGCATGTGTTATAGTTTTTACAGACTTTTAACTAACGACGTACTTCGTGTTTAAATAGCGTGTAATTCATGTAATCGATAAATTACAACTCCCTACATTATAATAAATTTAATTAATCACA
>Ga0115006_10002592_pt1 | contig 11940 bp, 8 predicted proteins | sample ArcOceMetagenome_3_FD_88943 | JGI IMG/M metagenome (GOLD analysis project Ga0115006, IMG submission 88943) | Marine eukaryotic phytoplankton communities from Arctic Ocean - Arctic Ocean- Svalbard ARC20M Metagenome | ecosystem: Environmental > Aquatic > Marine > Oceanic | place: Arctic Ocean...
GCGGCCGTCAAGGCGGCCAAGTCGATGACGATGACGAGTGGCGGCTACATGAGCGCCGCGTGCACCGACGCCAACGCGATGACGGCCGCGGCGGTCCTGGCGGGCCCCGGCAGCGGCGCGCGCATCGCCGCCGGCCGCCACGCCACCACCGCGGGGCCTGGCGGCAGGGCCGTCGCTGCCGCGGAGCGCCATGCCGCCGCGGCGATGGCGAATGATGCGCCGGCGTCGGCTTGGCGCACGCCAACGGGCAGCAGCCGCAGGAGCCGCAGCGGCAGCCGCCGCAGGGGCGGCGGCGGCGGCGGCAGCCGATCGCACTCGCAGCCGTCGGCCGAGGAGGGCAGCGAGTACGGTGGTGGCACGCCCTCGGCGGCGGGCTCCGACGCCGGCGGCTCGTACTCGCGTGAGGGCGACGGCAGCGAGCAGCCCACGCCCTCGGGCTCCGCGTACTCTCGCCGCTCGGGGTACGACGAGGGCTCCGCGGCGGGCTACTCGGCGGCGGGCTACTCCGCGGCGGGCTACTCGGCCGCGGGCTCGGCTGCGGGCTCACCGGCGGGCTCCGCATGCGCTCAGAACAGCGGCGCCTCGCAGCGGACGCCGTCGGGCTCGGCCTACTCGCGCCGCTCCGGCGCCGGCGCTGGCTCCGGCTCGGCCTATTCGCGCCAGTCCCAGTCGGGCGTGCGGGGGGGCGACGGCTCGCCGACGGCCTCCGCCTACTCGCGCAGCGACGCGGGCAGCCAGGACCAGCCCACGCCGGCCTCCCAGTACGCGTCGTACTCGTGCACGGTCTCGGCTGGCCAGCTGAGCAGCCTCCCTTCGGGCTCGGCTCGGAGCGGTGCAGCCTCGACGCCGCCCTCTTCCAGCCGCGGCGCGCCGCGCGCCAAGCGGCCACCGAAGGCGCCCGCCTCTTGAATGTCGCTCTAATGATGCATGCCATCAATACGCCGCGATACCAGGCGCGATAGGCGATACAGTGTCACGGTTACGGTTACGTTTTACGTCTGTAAACTAACTTTCGACTCTGTTAACGTGGTGGCTCCGGGCCGCGGCGCACCGCCGCACGTGCCCTCCTGGTCCTGCAGACCTTCGCTGCTCCTACTGCTGAGGTACCTGCTGAGGCAGCCACGCTCCTTGACGGGGTGCCACAGCTGGTTCTGACGCAGCTGGAGCGCCTGTAGGAAGGACCCGCACGCCATCTCGGGCGCGTAGCGGAACGAGATGTGCCGGCAGCGCGACGCACACACGCTGTCGTCGGTGTCGTGGCAGCGCCCCGACGCGAGCGACAGGCTGGGCACGCCGGCGCCGGCGCTGAAGGCGGCCATCCTGCAGGCGCGTGCGTCGCGGAACATCGACATGTGCTTGCCGGCAGTGAGGCACGCGGCGGGGAGCAGCAGCTCCTCGTACCCGACGACGCCGCGCCGCCACAGCAGCGCGAGGAGCCGCAGGAAGCGCAGCGAGAAGCGGCCGGCGCTCACGAGGGAGAAGAGCCGCTTGGCCGTCGGCAGCGCGGGGAACAGGTGCTCGTTGGCCTCCCAGTGGCTCGCGAAACGGCCGCCCGTCGCGTTCGCGCCGTACGCGGGCTCCTGCGCCTGCGAGACGAACCGCGGGAGCAGCAGATCGGCGTTGGCGTGCGCCCCGCGCGACACCAGGTTGAGCAGCGTCGCCAGGCTGCCTGCGAACTGCACGTCGGGCTCAAAGCGCCACACGTGCCGAAGCGACGTGTGCTGCTTGCCGATGGCGGTGGAGAGCCAGAGCACCAGCGCCGTGTGCATCCACCAGTAGCGGCGAAGGTACGCCCGGTCGCCGCCGCCGCCGGTGCGGCCGAGCGGCGCCGTGTAGCTGCGATAGGCCTCGGAGTCGTCGAGCGCCGCACGCAGCTGCGGAAGCGCCCTCCACACGTGCTCCGGCGTCCAGACGCACACGCCGAGGCCGGCGACGCGCTGCTGGACGGCCCTCGCGTGCGCGGCCGTCTGCTCGTCGAGCGTGTCGGCGTGCAGCAGCAGCCACAGCCTGGACGCGTTGGCGTTCGGATCGGCCTCGCGCAGCTCGCGCGCCGCGCGCGCCAGCAGGCGCTCGTCCGCGGCCGTCACCGGCGCGTGCGACGCGCTGACGACAATCTGCCTGACGAGCTCCGGGCGTGCGTAGGCCGCGCGGTCCACCCAGCAAGGCATGCTCACGTTGAACGTGCTCACGTCTGCCAGCGGGACGCGCGTGGCGCGATGGCACGCGCCGCACGTCTTGCGGCAGAAGGCCTCGAATCGGCCGCACTGCCCCCACTCCTGCTTGTGCGCGCACGACCTGCCACGCCAGTTGCCGACGTCCTGTGGGTGCTCCACGGCCCAGGCGTCGACGCATGCCTCGGATGGATCGAGCGCGGGGCGGCGGCATGGGTCGGACGCGCCAGCAGCGGGACGACAGAGGGAGGACGTCGCCTTCGGCTTCTCCATCGAAGGCATCGTAGGCATCGAAGACATCGCCGGAGCGTCCAGCAGTGTTATCACTGGCGCCGGCGCGTCCGATTGTGAAGGTCAAATGCATACATATTATTTCATCACGCAAGAAACATAACCAAATGATTTTTACGAGCGGGCGCCGACCCGCGGGCGCCCTAGTGCAGGGCCCCGGGGTAATCGCTGGCAAACGCGTCGCCTCAATAGCCTCAATAGCCTGACAAAGCAGCTTTAGAAACTCAGGAACCTAAAAACGGTCTGTAGATAAGACGGGAAACCTATGGCTACAAGGCCCCGTTTCTTAGCCGATGTCTGTATCACCCGGGCCGGGTGCAGGGTTGGGGACAGGGGCGGGGACAGAGGCGGAGTCAGGGGCGGTGAGAAGCTGTTTGAGGTCGGCCTTGACTGTATCGAGTGCCATGTTGGTGGCATGCGCTTCTCCTGCCGCCTCCCCCATCTTCTTGTCGATCTTCTTGTCGAGGTCGTCGAGCATGCTCTTCAGTTGTTTGACATACGCCAACGTCTGCTTTCCGGCGTCCATCTGCGACCGCCAGTGGCTGCGTCTGGGCCCGGGCTCGCAGATGCCTAACGGAATGTGTGTCAGGGTGGGTGCCACTTTGCACGTGGGCGCCCGTTGTGTGGGGACCGGCCAGCCAAGCGCAAGGACGAGACGCGCCACTGGCTGCCGTGGCACACCGATTCCAACGTAAGCGAGGCCACAACGTTATCCTTCAGCCCCTTGATGGCCTCTATCGCCTTGTCCTCGATTGCGGTCACCTCGATTTGCGTGTTTTGGCCACCAGAGGTCACCTGCCAAGGCCGGCGAGCAAGGTTGCAGTGCGTGCGAGGACACCAGAGCCGATGGTTGGGCTGCGCAATCGGTGGGGTGACGCGCCTTGAATTTCTTGGAGTAATCCGCCATCGCTCCGACGGCGCAAGCGAGCTTCGTGTGGCCGTTCAAAGTGGCTTGCTTCATCGGTGCAATCTCATGTTCGGGTTGCACACCCACGTTGAGCTCTTCATGCTCTTCCACTACCCGCTTGATTTCCTCCACGAATCTGTGTGTGAGATTGCACGGTGTCATGCACGACCAACGGTGGGGCAGATGGCACGCGTGTGGCGGCGGCAGCAGCAGCGAAAAGAGTTCGATGCGAGCCGCACTCGTTCTGGGCCCTAACAAAGGCCTTGATGTTCAGTGGGAAGTGCCTTTCCTTGCTGTACGAGTCAGCCACGGTCGCGCCGAATCGCATCAACGAAGCGATCATGCGCGCGCAGCCAGCGACGGCCATGGGGGTGCTGGCCCCCGCAGATGCGTTGAAGAAGGAGTCGATCGCCGCCTTTTTCACGAGTGCATTCTTGAAGACTCCGGCAGGGTCTTCGACCTTCGTCAACGTCACTGCCGCGTCGTGAGACTGCGCGGGGAGTGCGAGGTGCGCGGTCCGTCACTCCGCTTCCGGGTGGCACGCTAGCAGGGCAGCTTGGGCAGGGCGGGGCGCGGTTGCCACAAGGGCGCAGGCGGTCGCTGGAACGAGAGCCAGGGGGTAGACAAAGGCGGGCGACGGCGGTGCTTACGTCAGACTCGTCCAATGCGTTCCCCTTATCGCTCGACTTCAGTATGAGTTCCGACTTCGTATTGTCCGCGTTGATGATCGTCTGTTTTTTGCCACCGACGCGTTGGTCTTCCGCATTGGCCTTCCACACATTTGCCTGCGAGTTGTGCAACGGCAGAGTCGGCCTCTTGCCAATCGCAGAGCGGCAGCCTGTCAGGACTAAGCGTGGCTCGTGGAACGGTTCTGACGCGCTGCGAGACCCCTACGGCTGCGTACTCCATGAAGAGGACGAGCGGCGCGAGGCTCTTCATCTTCGACTGCCAGACCCTAGGGTTGGGCTCGCCGTTAAAGCTGGCGACATACGAGATTTGCGCACGCACAGAATTCACGAAGTCCCTGGCCTTGGCCTGGCAGCTTTCGCCTGGATAGTAGCCAAAGACAGAGGAGCTTCTATAGTACGCATCTTTGCCCAGCTCGCCGAGCATCGGACAGTCGAGCCAGATGTACGTGCCGGAATTGTCGTTTTGGGCTGCCGCGCGGGCACAGTGCGGACTCATGGGCTCGTGCAGTGGCAAGCTGTGGCAAGAATCGGGCGCGGCACTGGGTAGCAGCGCACCACCGCCGTAATGGATGGGGCTATTGCCACTCGCTCCTCGAATGTCTTTGCCTGCCGCGTCTGCGAGCACCTTACTCACCTCTTTGGTCCCTGCTTCAGCAGGGTCAGTCTTACCCCAATCCTTCCCCTTAGCACGAGCAGCCTTACCCGCCGCGCTCTCGTAGAAGGAGCCCAGATGAAGTATGACCGCCGCGCTCGCGTGGCGGTGCCCACCTTTGGAGCACGTGCTATCCCAGTAGCCGCTCGAGCCATAGCACGTGTAGGCCCCTGCAACACGGCATCGCGTCACGTTAGCACATGGCAGGCGCGGCCTGGTCTGTGGCGGGTCAAAAGGAGGCTCCGCACATTTGATCGTCAGCTCGCTCGGCGAATCCTCATACCCAGGGCCATGGAGCTTGGCCTCTTCCTTGTCCCAGAAGATATCGAGTCGCGCCTTTCGCGACTCGCCGCCACCGCCCGCCGCGCCGCCCGCAGCGCCGCCCGCCGCGTCGCCCGCCGCGTCGCCCGCCGCGTCGCCTGCCGCGTCGCCGCCGCCCGCAGCGCCGCCCGCCGCGTCGCCCGCCGCCCCCACCCGCTTGCAACATGGTATGCCTCATCGTGTCTCTTTTTCGACGATGTGCTTTTGTACATGCGCTCCGCGTTTGGATCGTATGCCTGCAGCGGCTTTATGGGGATCGAGATCTTTTGCTCGTTGGCTTGGACCGTGCAGTCGACGGGCTGCGATAGCTCAATCTCATTGTCCCCTGTGCCTTTGGATGAGTCCGCGACGAGCTTGTCATTGTAGTAGACCTTCGTGCTGTCCTCCCGCCTGATGCCCATTTCTTTGTCTCCCCAGAGGACGACCGGTTGCCTATCTGCGCATTCCTTTTTCGTCAGGACTTCCGCTATCGCCGCAGACAGAGCTGCTCCGTTGATGTCACCCTTGCCATCTGTGTGCTTGACCTGCATCTCTTTGTACTTGTTCTGCATCAGCGTCTTGCATTCGTCGGCCGCCGGCGGCTGCTGGATGCATCCCTCCACCTCGTACTGCATCTTATGTGCCGCTTCCAACGTATCGTCGCGCTCGAGCGAGACCAAACCTCCCTGGGGCTCTAGCGCCAAGTGATCACTCATCTCGGTGAACGCGGCGCGCCTCCACCGCCTCCTCATGGACGTCGTCAAGCCGATCCAGGAGGTCCTCAATCCGATCAACGCTGTCGACGAGCCGCTGAACGCCGCGACCTGCCACAAACGGCGCCAGAAGCAACGCTGGCAGCACCCTCGACGGCATGCAAGGCATCCGAGCGGGAGTCGCGAGCTTCCATAAATAGACGTTGAGCCGCCAGCCGCGCCGCGTGGTTTGTACAGCTGTCAGCAGCTGTCAGCAGCTGTCAGCAGCTGTCAACAGCTGTCAACAGCTGTCAACAGCTGTCAACAGCTGTCAACGCTGCGGTCTGTCTACAACTATCTATAGTCTCTGGGAGCTTCACAAAGCGGGTTCACATCGCGAACCGTTGAGCGTTGACTCGCGGTTCCCCGCGGCTTGCCGGTACGTGCACAGTCACGCAGCCACGCTCCGTATTGATGGCAACATACAGTATCGAAAACAAAAACAAAAAAACACCACTGACTGTTGGGCCGAGTACATCGTCTTCCGTCGAGGTCTTCCGCGCACAACAGGTCACTCCGCCTCACAGCGCTAGGCTGATTTAGGCACGCAGAAGCCCGCGCGCCCCTGCCACTGGACGTTCGGCGTGCCGTCGGCCCGTTTCTTCGCCCAGTCGTCAAGCTTTAGGTTAGCCTCCCGCTTCATCTCAGAGTGACCAAGAGCGTGGCGCCAGCAGATCGGTGTCGCCGACTCGTCCCTTCCGAAGGACGCGTCTCCCTTAGCGTAGTCTTCGGTACCCACACACTTGCCGTTGAGGTCGGGCGTTGGGCACGTCAGGAGCGCGTCCCATTCGGTTTCGAGGCCAGCGCACCTCTTCTTTCCACTGAAGCCGCATTCGCCGTCGCGGTCGCAGTTGCACTTCCCCGCGTCCATGGCATCTGACTTGTCGTACAAGCTCTCCTTCTCGAGCGTTGCCTCCGACATCGAGTCGAGCGTCGCTTCGAGCTGCTTGAGCGTCGAGGCGACGCGCGCCTTATTCGGCGCGTTGGCGCTCGCAGCCGAGCTTGCCACGAAGAAGAGAGCATCTTTTGCCGCGAGCTTCCAAAATAAGCTGAACTCTCGCATGCGCATGCGGGTAGTTCTCCTGCCCTGTGGTTGCCGCTGCCCGACTCCCCACGCGCGCGCTGCCGCGGCTCTCCATCCTCGTCCTCCTCGCAGCAGCAGCAGCAGCAGCAGCAGCAGCAGCAGCAGCTGCAACGATGGCAATATACGTGTCGAGCAGCTGGAGCATGGGCGCGTCGACGGGCTTCGACATGGACCCTTCCGTCTACGAGACGGGCGTGGGGAACGAGATCGATCACCACCGCAAGTGGTTGTGCGGCAAGCCTTGCGGCTACGAGGGGCCCACTCACGGATGGTTCAAGTACGAGAAGGAGACGAAGCTCAAAGGCGAGCCTCTGGAGCCGCACCGCAGCCGTCTGTGCCGGGTGATCGCGCGGTACGGCGGCGCTCGCCGCGTGCGCCTCGTCCTCGACCACGGGGCGGGTCCCTTCACCAACCTCGGCCGCCGCTTCAACTGCGACTTCGAAGGAGCGCCGAGGAGCATGCGCGGCCTCGACGCGCAGGTCATCGCTGTGGATCCGCTCGCTCCGCTCTACCATGGGCTGCTCAATGAGTTTGAAGTGCATGACACGCTTCGCACCGCCTACTGCCCGTCCGAGCAGCTCGTCCGCTGCCTCGGGGAGAACATTGTCGACCTGAGCATCATCATCAATGCGCTTGACCACTCGCGCAACGCGCTCAAAGCGTGGGAACAGGCGGTTCGCGTCACCCGCGTCGGTGGCCTCGCGTGCGTCTTCTCGATGAAGAACGAGGCCACGCGCATGGCCAACCAGGGCTTCCACCAGTGGGACTTCACAATCGACGCCAACGGCGCGTGGCTGGTGACCAACTCGCTGAGCAAGGCGTCGAGCAACGTCGACACGCTTTTCGCTGGCGTTCTGCTGCCGCTCGACCTCGCGCAGGCGCAGGTGACAGACGTCGACGAGGCGCAGTTCCTCAAGTGCTACCGGAAGCTGGCCCATCCGAATGCGACGTGGCACGTGGGGAGTAGGGTGAGCGGTGACGTGACGTGACTTCTGATTTAACGCGAGGGTAAAACGTATCTGATATCATCGTCTGCTCTGAGTACCTCACACTGGGCTACGCGTCGTAGGCGCGCCACTCATCAAAGCTGGCCGGGTCGATGGGCGGCGCGGGCGGGGTGGTCGCGGTGAAGCCGGCGCGGCCGCGCAGGCGCACCGTGACCCTCTTGGGCGGCGGCCGCGGCTTCTGGTGGGTGCCGATGCCCCACTTGCTCAGCAGCCGGCGGCAGGCGACGACGCGCCGCGAGTCGCGCAGCAGCTGCACGGCGGCGCCGACGGCCCACCCGGAGGCGTCGGACGTCGGCCGGAAGGCGAAGGCGCGGCGGAAGCGCGGCTGCATCGACGGGTTCCACCACGCGGCGACGTGGCGCGGCCACTCGCACCGCCGCCTCAGCTCGGCGCCGAAGGTGTCGGGCGCGATGCGCACGGTGGGCGGCGTCCCCGGCAGGCCCCACGCGTCGTACGTGCGCAGGTAGCCGCGCGCGTAGGTCGCGGTGAGCTCGGCGGCCTCGTCGTAGCCGCTGCGCAGAGAGACGAAGAAGCAGCTCATCTCGAGGATCTGTGGGAAGTCGGCCACGAAGGCGCGCCAGTGCGCCAGCGCCTCCTCGCCGCCGCCGCCGCCGCCGCGCTGCTGCCGCGCGTCGGCGGGGCGGATGCGCAGCTGGCGCGTCTCAAACGTCGGCGGGCGCCTCGGCGACGGCTCGTTGATGCAGCCCATCGCGTACGCCGCCTCGCCGTAGACGGGGTGCGCGTTGACGAGGAGGTGGCGGTGCGCGCCGCGCCGCACGTGCATCGCGTGCGTCCCGAAGTGGCGGTCGGCGTGCTCGTGGTCGGTGTGCGCCTGCAGGGTTGGGGTCGGGGTCAGGGGGTTGGGGTCAGGGTCAGGGTAAGTGTGCTCGTGGTCGGTGTGCGCCTGCAGCAGCGCGAAGACGTGCGGCGGCACCTGTTTGGTCAAACGCAGCGCGAATCGCGGCGTGAGCGCGGCCTGGCGCCAAGGCCATGGCGGTTCTGAGGGATCTGAGGCCATGGGCCGCTTTTCCTGGGTGCGGAGGGCAGCCTCAAGCCCTCGGATGAAGCCTGATGAGCCCATGATGGCCAGCACTGGCGCCACGCCGCCAAGGCGGCCATTTGACCGCGCGGCGGCACGTGCAGCAGCTCGAGCGCCGCCGCCTTGGGCAGGTATACGACCGAGGCCACGTCGCGGCGCAGCTGGATCACGCCGCCCTCGCGCACGTCGGAGGCGAGCGCCGCGCCGCCGCGCTCGGCGCGCAGCTCGCCGCTGCCGCCGCCCTCGGTGTCGTGGGCCATTGCCACCTGCACGATCGGCGTCTCGGGCGGCAGGCGCGCCACGCCGCAGCAGCTGCTACCACCACCACCGCCGCCGCCGCCACCGACGCTGCCGCCCTCGCCGTCACCGCCTCCGCTGCGCGCCGAGCGCAGCCGGCGCACGCGCGACGGCGGCTTACGTTCCTCCCGTTCGCCATCGTCGTAGAGGACGTCGATGCTCCCCGACTGCGCGTCGACCGCCAGGACGCTCCCCTCAAACCAAAGCTCGTCGTCGTCGACGCCGTACTGGGCGACGACGCGCTCGCCCACGCGCAGCGGCGGCGAGGCCTCCACGTCGTCCTCCTCGCCAGCGTGGCTCGGATGCACCGACGAGGCCCCGTTGACAGGCGAGCTGGCCACCCATGCTGGCTGGACCTGCGAGCGGTCCCTGCGACCAAAGGCCACCAGCGCGGCCAGATCGTCGCCGGGAGTCGCTGCAAACGCCGCCACCGCAGCCAGCGCGTCGCTGTTGGGCGTCGATGTGAAGGCCGCCAGCGCGGTCAACGACGCGGAAGATGGCGCGCTGTCGCCGGTGCGAGGCCGCCTGGGTGTCGAAGCGACAGATGCTGGTGCGCCCGCACCGTCGCTGGCTGTTGAAGCAGCATCGTCGCCATCTGGTATCGGGGCCGGCTCGAGGTAGACGCCGTTGTGCTCCCATCGGTGTCCGGGCGGCGCGTTCAGCGAGCCAAACGGTATGACGTCAAAGTCACCGTGGAGGATGCGGCTGAGGATGTCGATCTCAGCGGCGCTGCCGCACTGAGTCTCGCGCCCAAGGTACGGCAGAAGCACCGGTGCGCGCAAGTGGCTCCAGTCGAGAGCCGCTGTGTTGCGCGGCGCTAGGCCGAAGCCGACCTCGTCTAGGTCCGAGCGCACCACCGCAACCTCGTCCCACTCCCACTCGTGGCCGCCAGAAGGACGAGTCACGCGTCGCGGGATGACGAGGTTGTACGGCTTGCTCCTCCCACCAGAGTCTTTGCATACGTGTACCGTGACTACAGGCATGACTGTCAGCTTGTCCGTGGGGAGCGGTCGGAGCTAGGCGGCTGACGTGCGCGCGACACTTCTCCGAGGACGACTGACTGTCCCAATTCGCCGAGTCATGCGTAATGCCGCGCTGCATGCTTGGTGGTTATTCCCCCTGCAGGAGTACCCGTGACTGGTTTTTCCTGTTCGATTGCACCTCTAACAATGAAAGGCCCGCGCCCGTTTAGAAGAGGTGGTGCGCCACGAGCCCCTTGCGCCGCGCGGAGATGGGAAGGAAGCTCGGACGGAGAGTAGTGCATCTGTGCATGCTCGCAGCTCCTGGTGGCTTCATTTCCTGCTGCTGGGATATCTCCAAACAAAGCGCCTGCATAGCGACGGGAGGCGTGGCGGCTGTCGCGGCTGTCGCGGCTGTGGCGACGGCGAGCCCTGTGCATGAAAGTATGCGCGTCGGCATCTCCGAAAGCGAGCCAGAGTACAGGCGAGGAATACTCCACGCAGCTTGCTTGTCGATAGTCTGCACACAAGCTAACAAATGGCACCCGTTGTCATCGGCCTCACCGGACCGACGCGCTCCGGCAAGAGCTGGGTCGCCAAGGAGAAGCGCGCCCTCGAGGCGGCCGGAACCTCAGCCGGCGTCGTCGGTCAGGACGCCTACTGGGTGCGCGCCGTCCAGATCAAGGTAGACGGCCGTGCCGTGTGGAGCGAGGAGGAGCCGGGGTGCACCGATCACGCGGCCTTTGCAGAGGCCATCAGGCGCATGGGGCGCGAGCGCCAGGTGGTGATCGCCGAGGGCTTCCAACTCGTGCGGGACCCTGCCGTGGTCCAGCTGCTCGACTCCATCTACCTCTTCGAGATCGACCACGACGTGGCCAGTAGGCGCAGGGCGGCGCAGGGCGGGACCGGCCGGCCCAACCCCAACCCGCAGTCGCCGGCAACCTTCGACCAGCTCACGTGGCCTGCGCATCTGCGCTACCTCGAGGAGTGCGTCGATCCTCTGGGCGAACGCGTGCGCCGCCTCGCCGGCCCCCGCGACGCCACCTCAGTCGATGCGTACGTCGAGCTCATCGTCGGTGAGATGCAGGCACCAGGGCCCTCCGCGGCACCCGTGGCACCCGTGGCACCCGCGGCACCCGCGGCATCCGCGGCACCCGCGGCGCTCTGGCCGCGTGACAAGCTCGAGTGGCCGACGGGCGGCGCGGCGCAGGTGGCGGTGCTCGTCACGACGGGCGCACTCAATCCCGTCCACCGCGGCCACGCCGCGATGCTGCACTGCGCGGCGGCGCGGCTGCCCGAGGCGGGCTTTTTCGTGGCGGGCGGCTACCTCTCCCCCTCTCACGACGCTTACGTGCAGCCAAAGGCGAGCAGCCTCCGAACCATCGGCCTCACCGCGCCGTTCCGACTGGCGCTCGCGGCCGCGGCCACGGCGTCGGACGCTCTCGTGTCGGTCGGCGCGTGGGAGGCGCGGCAGCCAGGCCGCTGGCCCGACTTCCCGCAGGTGTGCGCGGCGCTGCGCACCGAAGTCGCCGGCGGCTCGGGGGGCGCGCCGCCGCGCTCCGTGCGGGTGTTCTACGTGTGCGGCAGCGACCACGCCAACAAGTGCGGGCTGTGGCGCGGCATGGGCGAGACCGGCGTCGTCGTCGTGCCGCGCGCGGCGGCGGCGTCGCACCCACCGGGGCAGACGCGGCCGGAGCGGCCCGAGGCCAACGTCTTCGTCGCACGGGCCGCCGAGGGTGACGCCGCGAGCTTCACGAGCACGCGCGTGAGAGAGGCGGTGGCGCGGCGCGAC
>Ga0115006_10002593_pt1 | contig 11934 bp, 18 predicted proteins | sample ArcOceMetagenome_3_FD_88943 | JGI IMG/M metagenome (GOLD analysis project Ga0115006, IMG submission 88943) | Marine eukaryotic phytoplankton communities from Arctic Ocean - Arctic Ocean- Svalbard ARC20M Metagenome | ecosystem: Environmental > Aquatic > Marine > Oceanic | place: Arctic Ocean...
GACGATGACAAGGATGGTTGCGGGTGGAAAGGGGGCTTGGTGAGGGGTTCTGGGGTTCTGGGGGGCTGCAACTGCCAGGAGGGGTCGCTAGGAAGCGGCCGCGCATGCATTGAGCGCGCATTCGAGATCGACAGTGTGGCAAGAAAGAATTTGTATTTATTTGTGGCCGGCAAATAAATGATAAGCAAGCAAGCTGTTATCTTAATCTTCGCCGTCTGCTGCGCGCAGCCTGCGACGCTTCTGCGGGCTCTCATCCTCGGTTTGGTCCTGCGTAGACGCACCTGCGCTGCTTCGCCGCTTGGACTCTTTAGCAGGAGTGTTTGGCTTCGAGTTGGAAGCCTCTGGGAGCGGATGCTTCCGCGGCCTGCCACGGCCCCTCTTCTTCGGACTTGTTTCGGTTTCTTCTTTCTCCTGCACGTCCAATGACCCCGGTGCACCCGCCTGAGACGAAGGAGAAGACTCCACTGCAACAGATTTTCCACCGCGCCCTGCCCTGCCACCTCCACGTCCACGTCCCTTTTTGCCCCTGCTAGGCAGATCGTGCTCATCAACTCCCTCTGCATCCTCTGCACTGGCAATCACTGACGCTGCTACCGCAGCGGTTTGCTTGTTCTCCACGAAGATGGGTTCTGCTGTTTCCAGGGGCCCCGCAGGCGCGGTCAACCTGCTCCAGGTGAAGACCGTTGCTGCGTTGCCCGTGCACTCCGGGCACTGCAAAAACGCGCGCGCAAACACACACATGCATGAAGTCAGAACGAAAGATTCCATAGGGATGCGTGGGACAGGGCTCAGTCAGAGCATAGGGACGACCTGCCAATGCCAGTGCCCATTGCCAGTAAAAATGGCGTCAGTCTCTCCACCGCACTTGGCATGGAAGGCTCGATCACACTTGGTGCAGCAGATGAGCTGCTTTTCCTTGTCTAATCCCTCCAGCCCACATAGGTCGCAGAAATCCCGCTGTTGAATGCTGGTCTGAGGGTTGTCCAAATACTGCTTTAGAAGCCTTTGGAAATCTCCTGTGCACTGTGGGCATTTGTAGGGCTCCGGCAGATCTTCTGCCTTGGCGCGCTGTGGACAAGACCAGGCGCAGGTCGTCAGTGAAAGGCTGCCAACGATGATGTCACTGCAACGTTTTTGGCAGTGAGAAGATCGTGAAATCGCGCATCGCGCACCCAGCCAATATCAGACGCAGCACAAGTCGCGGCATGCAGCGCCAGCTGCGGCAGAGGTGCCCACTGGCGCCAGCCGCGGCAGGCTGCGCGGGATGTTAAACATCTCAAGGATTGCGACTATTGGTGCGTTGTTGCTGGCGCCTTCTCACCAGGCAGCTCTCGTGGTAGGCACACGGGCAAAAATCGCAGCATATGAGGTCGCCGCCATCCTTGCACACTTCACAATTGTCTTTGTTGTGGTCCTCCACCACGGGGCGAGGCACATAGGCTGAGACATCTGGCGTATCCTTCTCCTTGCCCCCACGCCGGCCCTTTGCCCCAGCTCTCTCTTCGTTGCCTCCACCTGCCTCATCATCGGACTGCTCGTCTGCGGCACGCTTCTTTGAACCAGGTCGACCGGGCTTGCCTGTACTCTTCCTTGCCTGCAGTGGGGCACGAAAGTCACATGTTGGAGTGGCCGCGAATGACAGATGAGGACACGCGAAAAGAGCGCCTCAAGATTTGAATGTATACACCAAAAGGAACACACCTCAGCTTCCTCGTCTGTGGAGGAGTCTAAATCACTGCTGTGCGAGATTTCGTCTTCTTTGTACGTAGCCGTCTTGCGCTTCCGGCTTTTGCGAGATGCCTTTTCGACCTTTTGCATGTTCTTCCTCTGCACACAATTAGATTCAGGATGCAGACAGCCGGAAGCATCCAGCATACCAAATGTCCACACATTTTCAGCGTCTACAGGTCTAACGCTCAAAGGACACACCTGGCTGGCAGACACTTGCGGCTCGTCTTCATATTTGAGCCACGATGGGACCTCTTTGTCCGTCATCAGAGGCTCCTTGTGCCACTTGAGCGCTTCCGCTTTTTGCGCCCTACACAGATGCAGCATGCGCTGTCACAATCCATCATTGCAAGAGAGCAGTGCACGGCAGCAAGTCCCCATTGCTTCGGTAGTCGGGAGGAAACATACATGTCAATTTCCTGGAAAATTTCAAATTCTTTGTCGTCTCGGGCCAGCTCTCGATTCATCTCTTCATCTGAGAGCACTTCTGCCTTTTGCTTGCCGCCCGACCTGGAAAACCGCAAAGCTTCCGCGTCAGTGGCACCACTGCAGGGAGAAACGGACAAAAGGAGGGGCAACTTTTACTCGACGAGACCTGGAGAAGATCTTTCGCAAGAACGCATGACGATCTTCCTCTGTCGACTTTTCATTGAACATTCCGCCGTCAATGGCGGCACCGCCCAGCTCCTTTTTGTAGGTCGTTCTTTCCAGAATATCCTCCTCCATGGTGTTGGCGCATGTGAGCCGCAGCACGCGAACCTCACGAGTCTGGCCAATTCGGTGCGCACGGTCTTGAGCCTGTGCCAGGAATGATGGATGGCGTTTCGTGAGTGACGCGTCCGCAAGAGACACTGGGACAAAGCGAATCAACAGAACTTTCCAATAATGATCCCCCAGAGACTCAATTGAATCTCGCGTTTGTGTTGCACAGGTGTTCTGCTGCTCAAGAACGCAGTCTCGGGCACTCGAACCTGAACTCACCCCTGCCCTCACGTGACATTTTTGTGAAAAAGGACACACTGAAGGCACACCCTTTACAGGCATCTACGGTCTGCATACACGGTTGGCATGCATGAGGTGTTGGCGTGTCTGCATGCTCCAGGGTACCTGGAGATCGTTCTGGGGATTCCAGTCGCTATCGAAGATGATGACGGTGTCAGCTGCTGGAAGATTCAGACCAAGCCCTGCCAACGACACAAGACGCGTTTGAGTTTGTCACACAAATGGGACAGGGCTTGTGCTGGGCAGATGCACTCTCGCATGTGCACAGCAGTGCACCACACATTCGCCACTTCTCACCGCCGGCCTTGGTGCTGAGGATGAAGAGAGCGTACGGGCTCTCGGGCGAGTTGAAGATTTCAATGAGCTCTCCACGGCGTTGCGAGTCAGTGCTGCCATCGAGTCTCAGAAAGCGGTGTCCGGTCCACTGGAGGTAGTCGCCAAAGATGTCCATGGCCTTGGTCATCTGAAAGAAAATGAGTACGCGGTGGCCTGTGGCCTTGAACTTTGGGAGGAGCCGGTGCAGGAGCTCAAACTTGCCTGACGAGCGGATGATTTCGGGGCAAAAGTTCTCCGGCCGCGTGTCGTACCAAAAGAGGTAGGGGTGATTACAGGCCTTGCGGAGCTCCATCATAATGTTGGTTGTGGTGCGCCGTTTGCCACTGGGCTCGGCCGCCGACTTTGGCTGCAGCTCGATTGCGCCGCGGTTGCGGATGTCGTTGTACAGGCGCCACTGGCACGCCGACATGTTGCACTTGATCACCTTTTCGATTTTCGGCTTGAGCTCTGCCTCAACATCACTCTTGAGTCTTCGCAACAGAAACGGCCTCAACACCTGGTGGAGACGATCGATGACGAGGAGCTTCTCCTCTTCATCCATGTCCGTCGTTTCGCCTGTTGCACCAAGGATCGTGCCCTGAAAACAAAGAAACCGAGTTTCAATACGAGCAGGAGGGCCAATCTTCCCTCTTGGTGCGCACAGTGCCTTTCTCCGATGCATAGGCCAAGTAGCGGTAGAAGGAGTATACGGCCATAACTTCTACCCTCTATCTATTCTATTAAAAGCCATTATGGACACTGGCCAAGCACGGCGGGTCGGTACAAAAGCTCCCTGGCCGAGTGAATCTCTTCGCTACCTCTACACCATTGCATGTGACTTTCCTAATGGCAGATAAGATTTCAGCTGAGCAAATTTCCACTTTGCCTACACGCCTACGTTGCTGGCACCTCCCAGCGCTGGCGACTAGGTTGTACGCAAAGAAAGGACAGGACGATTCACAGGCAACAGATGGCCGAGCTCTTACCGAGTTGAACCACTCCTCGAAATTTGAGTCGTGGCGGAAGATGTCCGGCAGCAAGAAGTTGAGAAGAGACCACAGCTCATTCAGATTGTTCTGGAGCGGAGTACCCGTGATGAGGATACGGAACTTGGACGGGAACTTCATGCTCAGCGTCGTCGTCAGCTTGGACTTTGCATTCTTCATGCGGTGGCCCTCATCCACAATGATGTACACCCAATTAACTTTGGCCATGAAGTTGGCGTCCTTGAGCACCAGCTCGTAGCTTGTGAGCATCACGTTGAACTGACCCTTGCGCGCCTCTTTCTGCATTTTCTGGCGGGAGTCCTTGTCGCCGTAGTAGATTATTTTCTTCAGGCGCGGCGTCCAAGACTCAAACTCTCGCACCCAATTGTCAATCACTGACAGGGGCGCAACAATCAGGAATGGGCCGTTGACATTCTTGACCTGATGAGCGAGGCATGTCAGTCGCTCGTCCCACGCTCAGCACCGGCAGTTCCAGATGACCCAACAAGCAAGCCAACGCGAGCAGACAAAGAGGGGAGCAGCAAGCCTCCAAGCAGCAAGCACTCGATACACCTCCATCAGGTAGGCAATCAGCGCCACAATTTGGATCGTCTTGCCCAGGCCCATTTCGTCCGCAAGCACGCCCGACAGCCGGTTGTTGTACAGGGACACGAGCCACTGCAGGCCCTCCATCTGGTATCGACGCAGCGTGCCGCCCACCAGGGCGTCTGGCTGCGCTTTCACCGATTCCTTCTCCGTGTGTGCCACATGGTAGTAGGTGGCCTTGTTCTGCATGAGTGCCTTGACATCCACTTCATCCGTGTTGCGGATGTCGGTGCGCTGAAAGTCAATACCGTCGTCGTCTTCATCCTCCTCCATCTCGTCGGCTGCGTCCTTGCTTTTCATCTTCTGCGCTGTGTTCTTCTTCTGCACCTTGACCTGCACAAGGGGGCACAGTGAGAGGGGCGGTTCCAACGTGGCCGGGCGCTGCCATATGCAGAGCAGCCCATCGGGCTGCGACCACTACATTTGCATTCCGGACGCCTCAGCCTGCGCACCCGGCGGCGCTACATGAAGACACTGGGCAGGCGGGCACATGGCAGCGAGCGCAATACCGCAAGCCCGAGGGCCTTGAGATACTTGTCGGTTTCAGTGAGGACGTTGAGGATTTTCTCGTTCTTGTGCTCCTTGAGCAGGTTGTAGTAGGCCTCTGTGTCATGCTCCTTCAACGCTTTCAGACGATCCTGCCCAACCACACGTCACAATTAGCAACAACAATGATCAGCGACGCACCTCGGCACAGCAGTGTGGTCGCGCGATAGCGGCGCAGCTCCTCTCCACGAGACTGTCCTGCATGCACAGGATCCCAACCTTTTCTGCCTTCTCCTTCTTTTTGCGCTCCCGCTCTTCCAACTCTTCCAGCCTTCTCCTGCAGGCCTTGGCCACTTCCTGCTCAAGACTCACAGCCAGGCGCGTCACGCACAGAAACACTGTCGTACTACAGCACTCGAGGAATCAAGCGTGAAGACAAGATTCCGTGCGGCAGAAATCTTGACACGCTTGCCTCAAGGCCGGAGAACGCGAATCTGCACGGAAACCCTCAAGTCTTTGAGCGCAGACCCAGGAAGGAACCTGAGGGGTGCAGCTTGCGGGGCCTCAGAGGCCTCTGAGCTCGCACCTCGGAGGCCTCCGAGGTCTGATGGTTGTCACCTCCGAGGCCTCCGGGGCCTCGCAGGCGTCAGCGAGGGCACCATCCCTTGGACTACCCTCCAGGTATAGTAATCTTTGTGAGGATGCGGGGTGGTATCAAAGATGTCACCTTCTCGCGCTCTCTGCGCTTGGTGTGGTACTGGACAAAACGCTCCTTGTGTTTGAAGAGCTCATCAAAGAAGCACTGCTTCTTGTGATGGTAATAGCGCAGGTTGACAGAGGTGTGGCTCTTGACTGTTTGACGAGGCACGAACTGCAGCAAGACAGCAGAACAAACCGACAGGATGGTGAGGGCAACCCAAGTTGCGCGTCAACGCTCAAAAGCGCTGGCACTAGCCGCAAAATATTGTCGCAAAACACAAACAAGGTCAAAGTTTCAGCGGACCGAAAGGCTCGTGTCGGACAAGGTCGTCAGGTCACAATTGGGCACAAGATCCAGACCATGCGGCTTAAACAAGGAGATCTGCCGCGAGGCACCCCGTTAGGCGCCCTGCACAGGCATTGCACGAGCCGCACTGAAAGACATGGCATGGGCTGGCAAAAGTGCCAGCCTCACGCGTACACACAACACGTATCCACACATGAATTTCCATCACCAGAGCGTTGTCTGACTGCCTGGGACCATAGCTCACGGCAGTCACAGCACAGGAGCCGTCGAGTACCCTCGCCCTGGTCCCCCGCTGCACCCCCACCGCCCTGATCATCTTCTCTTCAGCTTTAAAGGCTTGCAAGGTGGCTGTGTTGCCGCTGCTCTCCGAGGCATGTCCACCAGCATCCACATTGACAATGCGCTCCAGCGCCTTGACCTGCTCGCTAACAGCGCGCAGGTTCTTGTTGCGCAGCTCCTCGCAGAGGTCAACGCCCTGGGGGCCCGGATCGCTGCGCGTGTCTGGCAGGCCGGCAAGCTTGGGCGGGGGCAGTTTCTGCACAACAGGTTGCGTCAAAGCAGGCAGCGCCCTGCGCTAATGCACCTGCGCCAGCCAGCATGGACCCTCTGCCTGCCACACCAGCGCCAACTTTGGGGCAGCCCAAGGCGGCCTGCCGGGCTGGAAACGGGCGTGGGGGCAAGAGGAAACGCACCGCGAACGGGAGATCTCTCTTCTCGTCTGGGTAAATGCGCTTACTCTGCGCCAGGGGCACCCAGTCCGCGGCACTGGCCGCGCTCGCACGGCCTCTCTGCTTCTGCGCGCCCGCGCCCGCCGCGCCCTTCTTTGGCTGCGACGGCTGCCCGCGCTGGCCGCTGGCGGCGGGAGGATGTTCCTGCACCGGCGGCGGCTGCTGCCCGTGGAAAATCTGGTTCTTTTGGTTGATGGTCTTCATTTGGGTGACTGCCTTGGTGCCGATAGGCTGGCGCGACTCGATTTGCTGCAAAAGTCTGCGCGCGGCGAAACAAGAGGAGGGCTGCGGTCAGCGCGCGGTCGCGCGGGGCGGCCGACTGCGCCGCGCGCGCGCGCGCGCGGGCCGCGACGCAGGCCAGCACCCGGGCCCGTGCGCGCGGCACGGACCCGGTTCAGTGCCCCATGCGCACGTGGAGCGGGCGTGCGGGGCGCCACAGAGCGTCAGGCGCGGGGACCTGAGTTGGATGAGCGCCTCCTTGAGCTGGCTGTGCGGCAGGCTGAGCGTCTGCTCCGACTGGAACCAGCTCGGGACCCACCTCATGTACAACAGCGCTTCGTTGGACGTCTCCCTGGGGGGTCCGGCGCTCTCCATCGTGGAGCTTCCCGCCTTCGCTTTCCCGCCCGCTCCGCGCTTCAATCGACCTTGCCTGTTGTCCGGGAGAACCTGGTTCACGGCCGTCATGGACCTTTTTCTTTTTTTCTTTCGAAAGAAATGACGGCCGTGACCACGGATGGATCTATTCCTGCTAATAAGCGGGAGGGGTGGGAGCAAGGGGGTGGAGGAGGAGGAGGACTGCGTGTCCTCCCTCAGTCCCCTAGTCCGCAGCTCGCGGCTGGTGGCTGGGGAGCATCGCGCGCGAGGCGCGATGCGGGCGAACCGCGCCGACTATGGCGCGCTGGAGCACGACGAGCTCGGCCACCTCACATCAGCGGACCGGCTCACGCTGCTCGAGGCGGGGCGGGAGGCCGACGGGCCGCGCGGGGCGGGCTCGCTGCGGACAAACCTCACTGCCGCGGCGATGGCACGCAGAGAGCAGCCGCCGTCCGAGCACACCGAGCTCAGCCAGCTCGTTATTCTTTTCGTGGCATGCGCTCTCGCGGCGACGACCGCCGCGTCAGCGTGCTCGCTCGTGCCGCTCTTTGAATCGCTGCGCGCCGCCGTCGGGTGGTCTTCATTCCAGGTCGTCTGCGTGAGTGTCGCCCCGCTCTTCCTGTCGTCGGTCGCGGCGCTGGCGGTCAACAACTTTGTGCACTGCAGCGCGCTCTGGGACGTGCTGGCGTGGGCTGCCATGTCGCTGGCGCTGGGCAGCTGGGTGTCGGCCTGCGCCGTCTACGGCTCGCCGCTCGAGTACACCATGTGCGGGCAGCTGTTCGTCGCCGTGACCATCTCGATGCTGACGGCGGTGCCCGCCAAGCTGACGACGTTTTGGCTTCCCAAGGACAAGCAAGGCGTGGCGAGCACGCTGTGGGTCACGTCGATTCTGCTGGGCATGGGGATGCCGTTTCTGATCGTGCCGCCGCTCGTGGGCGGTGACGGCGAGGGCAAGCACCTGGGGTCGTTCCTCATCTGGCGAGCGGTGTTCACGACGGGGGTGGTCGCTGGGGTCATCGGGCTGCGCGCAGGCATGGTCCCGAACCACGGCCCAGAGAGGGACGAGGGGCGGCTGTACCGGCACCGCGCGAGCCAGGAGCTCCAGGAGTCTGTGTCGCAGCTCGCCAGCAACGGCCCGCTGCTGGCGGTGGTGATCTCGGTAGCGCTTGCGCTGGGCGCGTGCTACTCCTTCTTTCTTGTGGTGCCGTACCTGCTGTCGCTGCCGCCGCATCAGTTCACCCCGCTCGAGGCTGGACGTATGCTGTGGTCGCTGGCGCCGATGGGCGTCGTGGGCGTGCTCCTCGTGCGAAGTCCGTGGTTTTTCAACGTGCATGGCGAGGGCCGATACAAGGTGCCACCCGTGCGAGCCGTTGCGCGCTGCAGTGTTACCCCGCTACAGCGCCTAGTGGCAGCGCAGCGGCCCGGGTGCTCTCTTGCTGGCGCTGCGTCTCGGCGTGGTGCGGAGGCGTGGCGATGGCGCTCTTGACGCGTATGGCGTTCTTGACGCTTGGTGTTTCTGTGGCAGCCGGGAATGCTGGTGGCGATAGCAGGCATGGGTGTGAGCATGGTGATATTCATTGTGGTCATGGAGCGAGTGAACGAGCTATGGCTTGCGCTCATCTCCGGCTGTGTCTACGTCTTTGGAGCGGCCCTCGTTTACATCACTATCCATGTATCTCGTCCCAGCCCCTAAACCCGCGTCTGCCTTTCCGTGCATGTATGTAGTGGCGTGCACGCAGCGCTTGCCCAGTGCGCGTACCCAGAGCGCGCCGCGCAATGCCCGCGCGTGTGAGGTGATGCGGTGCAAAGTAGGGAGTTGTGCATCGTCTGGTTGTTGTTTGTTGTTGGTGTCTTGCAAACTGTGACACAAGGTGGCGGGCGCAGGTGACGGCGGACTTGGCGTACCCTCAGCCAGAGCACGTGACGGCGCCAGTGGTGGCAGCGGTCATCTCGACGCTTGTCGCCCTCTGTCCGCTCATCTCCATTGTCTGCACCCACCCCTTTGTGGCCGAGTACGAAAGCGAACAGGCCTCGCCAACGGGCTTTATGCTGTCGTATGGCTCCATCTTCTGGTCTCTCTCTCTCTCTGCCTAGGCTTGCTGCATTGAGGCACCAGCGCGCAGGGCCTCTTTACGCGCGCATGCGTGCTAGCGGCGGCGCGGGAGGACGACGCGGGCGAGGCAGATGTGCGCGACGAGTTGAATGTGCAGGCGAGCGGGCGAGGGTTGTGAGGAGGCGTCGTAATGGGCACGCGGTGCGCGGTGCGGAGTAGCATTGTAACGTGCATGGCTTGTGAGCAGGGTGCTGCTACTGAGCTGCAGCTTTGCGGGCGTGCTGTGGGGCTTCCGCGACGACGAGCGCCGCACTGTCATCAACGCGCACCCCAAGCTCGTGGCCCACGTTGCCGATCGCGTCGCCGCTGATCTTGCCCAGGTCTGCGTCGTCCCTTGCGCCTTGTGCTTCTCCTTGTTCCTCCTTCTCCCTTGGTGTGCAGCGGGTGTCGCGACCGAGAAGCAGCTTTCGGTTGCGACAGCGGGGCGTGCGGCAGGCGCTTTGCCGCGGCCTCGTGCGTCTCAGTGTCTGGCGTGTCTCCTGTATGCAGCGGGAGTGCTTGCTCGAGAGTGACCGGTGTGTGTGTCGGACAATGCTGTGCAGGCACGAGCCTTCAGTGAGCTTGTGATTCCGATGCCTGAGCGCCTGATGCGGGACGAGATGGTCCAGTACGAGCATGCACAGCAGGGCACAGCACGCTATGATCACACACGCTATGATCGCCTTGCCCCCGCGATGGCCACCTAGGTTGTGGCCCTTGTCGCCTGCGCCTCCCGTGCGCGCACGGCGTGCAGGTGCCGGCGGCTCTTGCGGGGATCTGGGACTGCTGCGTGGCATGTCTGCGCGTGGGGAGAGGGTGTGCTCGGCGTCGGGGAACGGGGGCCGTCCTGAGACTTCAGCGAGAGCGAGAGCGCCGCGTCGCGTGGGCGCACGCCGCGCGAATGCTCGTTTCGTGTGATGCCTGCCCTCGCCGGCATATTAAAGGTATTTATGAAAACTGACGACACGACAGCATCTGTGGTGCGCAAGTGGGCGCATGCGGTCTAGGGTGGTGCAGCGGCGAGATGTGCGAGGCAGCAGGTGATGCTCATGTAGGTCCAGCGATTCACCCTACGGGTAGAGCCACGTCAGTTGCTACACAGCCATGGCCAGCGCATGATTACGTGCCGTAATCACAACACAAACTCGACAAGCACCCTTCTCACCATCCCTCTTCCTCGTGAAGGGTTCACGAGAGTTGCGAAAGAAAGAATATTCCCATGGCATTAGAGTAAACTAAAGTGACTAGAGCGCCCGACCAAGACCCTTAAGACCCCCCAAAGGCCCCCTTACGATCCCTCAATCGCTACATGAAACCGTGCTGCTCGGGCGGGGATCGGTTCTGAGTATGGTTGCTGAGCCCAGCGCGTTGGCCACATGCAGCTGGGGATAGGAAGACTCGCCCCTGTTGTGGGGGATAAGCAAGGAGACGCAGGGGACACCCGGCCCTGGCAGCGAGACGTGACAGCGGGGAGGGTTAGCGAGGCTATCCACACCAGAGTGCGTCGTGTCGCACCTTTTCCACCCGACTGTCGCCACCTGTCACACCACCTCCTTGATATCCCTCCAGCCTCGCACAGAGTCTGCGTCAAGCTGTGCTCCGAAAGCGCGTGCAAGCCTCAGAATGCGTGTTCCCGAATGCACAGCGACAGGAGGCATTGGCAGGCGAGGCAGAGGCATTCTCCGATGCTGCTCCGATGCTGCGCTCTCATGCTGGGCGGAAAACGACGTGGGACGCGCTCTACCCGCTTGAGCTCGTGGTGCTTGGCCCAAGTCCCGCCACGGAAAAGGACAGCCAGGCGACGAGAAGCGTGAGGATGAGCTGGCACAAATGTGGTCTCAGTCATGACTGCGCCCGCGGCGCCCCCGTGCAGCTCAGACGCGTGCTGCTGCTTGCATGCAACCTTGTGCCTCGTGCTACCTCTGCCCTGCCGCGCACTGCTCCAACTACAGCGGCGCTTCTCTTGCTAGAGCGGCACGCCTCTCTCACGAGCACCGCGCGTCTCTCTTACTCCCGGCACTCGAGGCAATACTAAATGCACCCCACGGGAGGATACAGCGGAGACGCCCTTGCAAGGGCGAGAACACAAGGGGGCAAGACGTACGTTGAGGGATTGCCCAGCCCAGTAGAGCACAAGCACCGAGCCGCCTTGCAGCTTTGCATACATGGTGTCCAGCTTGGTGTTGAGGCCAATGCCCACGAAGCCGATGCTAAACCACCAGTTAGACGCGCGCCCTAGGTCCGCCAGCAGCACCTGCGACAGGCGTGCCCACGATCAGTCGAGGGGCACCGTCCGGTGGGCGTGACCCACACTCCGCCCTGTCCTCTGCCTTGTGGAGGTGCTGATGTACAGTCGCACGTGCGACTGTACATCAGCACCTCCACAAGGCA
>Ga0115006_10002594_pt1 | contig 11931 bp, 18 predicted proteins | sample ArcOceMetagenome_3_FD_88943 | JGI IMG/M metagenome (GOLD analysis project Ga0115006, IMG submission 88943) | Marine eukaryotic phytoplankton communities from Arctic Ocean - Arctic Ocean- Svalbard ARC20M Metagenome | ecosystem: Environmental > Aquatic > Marine > Oceanic | place: Arctic Ocean...
GGGGGGGGGGGGGGGGGGGGGGGGGGGGGGTGGGTGTGGCGGGTGGGGTGGGAGGGGGGGGGTGGGGGGTTGCTGAGCGCTGCATGCGTGACACCTCTGCGCGGGTTGGGCTTGTGACATTGAGGAGCAGGTAGCGGCTATCCGCGCTCAAGCTCAGCGACGTGATACTCTCCTTCCCCACCACCTGCTCCTCTCAGGGCGCGGGGCACAGGGTCAGTATGCGATAGTGTAGGCGAGGGCTACGAGGCTACCAGGCTACCAACAACCGAGGCAACGCCTGAGCTAACCGAGCCAACGGCTGAGCTAACCGAGCCAACAACCGAGGCAACGCAGCCAACCAACACCTGAGGCAACGCAGCCAACACCTGAGCCAACCCAGCCCGGCTACCCACAACACACGCATGCACGCACCCACAGCACCTCGCCTACACTATCGCCTACTGACCCTGTGCCCCGCGGCCTACTGACCCTGTGCCCCATAATGGTATTCAGTATTGTACGGATAGAAGGGATAGAAGGGACAGCTAAACCCCTAATAGGCCTTCTAACGCCATTAGGCCTACCACGCCTGGTATGCCTACCAGGCTTAGTAGGCTTTGTAGCGCTACTATACCCACTTGCCCTACATAATTGTAAGCTACATTTGCCTACTACGCCTACTATGCCTACTATGCCGGGGCCTACTGACCCTGTGGGCCAGAGCTATCGCCTACTGACCCTGTGCCGCACGCCGCACGCACGTTCTGCCACCGGACAACGCGAGAGGGCATAGGGCCACAGCATGGCACAGCACAGCACAGCACAGCACGCACTGCAAGGCTGGCACAGCACTTGGCGCAAGGAGCACGCGGCGCAAGCATCTGCGCATGGAGCGCATGGAGCGCCTGCGCATGCAGCGCAGCATGGCACGCGTGCCTGTGCGCACTGGCGCGCACGTACCTGGGGAATGGAGCAGGGGAGGAGAGCCATGTCGGGAAGAGAATACATCTTAATCTTCTGGTCGGGGGCAGTGATGAGGACCAAGCGGGAGCCGTCGGCACTGACAGCCAGGTCCGTGACGCGCTGCCCCTCCACCACTGAATGCGGCTCGCTGCACTGCATGTGCCACGAGATGAGCTGTTTGTCATAGCTCCCCGTCACAAAGTGCCCCTCGACGTCGAGCCTGTTTGCGCGCATCAATGCATACATACGTGAGCCAGTGCCCCTGCACACGTCCAACACGACGAGCATGACCAACATGACACACGACCAGCTTGACCAACATGACACACGGCACATACCACAGCCACCAACTAAAGAATGAGAGACGAGGCGAATGAGGGACGAGGCGAATGAGGGAGCGACGGACGAAACAAAGAGGTGAGGGAGTGACTAACGAAACAAAGAGTGACGAGCGCAACACCTTCTACACCAGTCACCAGCGCAACACGTTCTACACACGTAGGCAAAGAAGTGTTGAGCGAAAGAAGTAGTGAGCGAAAGAGGTAGTCACCCTCCACGTGCGGCAAGCGGCCCACGCGCACGCGAAACCGACGTGTGTGGGCGGGCATGGGCCCTCTGGCATGCACAGCGCAGGGCAGCGAGGTTGAGGGATTAGGGACGTGCAAGAGGTGAACGGGGCCGCGGCAGCGGCAGAGGCAGCGACTGAGGTGATCGCGCCCCTGCTGGTCACGCGTTGAGCTTGGAGTGTGCTGTATGCAATGTGCTCTGTGCTCTGTGCTCTGTGCTGTGTGCTCTGTTCTGTCAACTATGCCATGTCATGTAGGTCCACCAGGCCATGGCGGTGACGGGCTCAGTATGGCGCACGAACTGGCGCAAGAGGAGGCCGCTGGCGGCATCCCACAGGTTGACAGCGAGGTCGTTGCCGCCCGACAACAGCCACTTGTCGTCCAGGCTCCAAGCCACGTACGACACACAATCTGCTCGCCGCGTGTGTCTCAGCCCCTCGCGTGTCTGCCGCTCGTGTGTCTCGTGTGTCTCGTGTGTCTCGCGTGTCTCGCTCGCGCGGGGCAGCAGGGGCGACAGCAGCAACAGCAGCATGCAGGGCATGACGCGGGGCACAGGGTCAGTAGGCGATTGTGTAGGCGAGGGTACACATGTGACACGTCAAAGGTCGATGCACATGGCACAGGGTCAGTAGGCGATAGTGTAGGCGAGGGCCAGTACCGGGGCCTACACTATCGCCTACTCACCCTGTGCTCCGGGGCCTACTCACCCTGTGCTCCGGGGCCTACTGACCCTGTGGGCCAGATCTGGCCCCGGGGCACAGGGTCAGTGGGCGATAGTGTAGGCGAGGGCGGGATGCCCTGGTGGCGCTTACCGGAGTGGCCCTTGAGGTGGTGCTTGATGGCCGGGGGCCGGCCAGAGGCGAGGGAGGAGAAGGACCAGATGATCACCGTCGTGTCCTTGCTCCCCGACGCCAGATACCCTCCACAGTGCGAAAACTCTATGTGCCACACCTCATCAGAGTGATGCTCCAGGAGGTGGAGAGTGCGGCGGGGAACGAGGTCCTGGCCTCGGGGCGCATGGCAGTCCTGGAGCAGGTTGGTCCACTCGGCAGCCCTGTTGTACCGCCTGCACGACTGCATCTGGTGGTCCAGCGACTGCGACACGAGCGTCTGGAGGCGACCAGGCGGGATCAGGCAGGACGGCGGGAGGCACGCGTGAACCTGCGCCAAGACCTGCTTCCTTCTTTGCGCGTCTGTGCTGGGCCAGTCGGCGGCCTGGCAGAGCTCGGCAGCGTCGTTGCACACGAGCAACCGCGCCAGCTTGTGCAGCTCTTCCTTGTCCTCGCCAGCATGGTGCGCTAAGGGCGTGAGATGCGCTTGCAAGCACTCCATGGCGGCCGGGACCTGGTCGCGCTCAACGAGCTGCAGGAACTCCTGGCGCTTGACTAGGAAGCGGCACCGCGCCTCTTGCCGCTCCGAGAGCCCAAGCTCTCCCCGCCGCGCCAGGGCATCTACCTCCTGCCACCTCCCGTGCAGGACGGCCGCTTGGAGCTGCGTGACCATGTCACTCTTGAGGCGCACGCCGGCCTCGCGCTCGAGGGCAGCAGCCGAGCTGTGGTACCCCAGCTCATGCATCGCCTGCACCATGATGCGTACATAGGTCTCCTTGCACCACGGCAGAGGCGGGGGCGCAGCGGCAGCAACGTCATCAAGAGCATGGTCCAGGTCGGCCAAGTCGGCATTCGCCTTGCCCTTGCCTGCTTCCTTGCCTGCATGGTCATGGCCGTTGTGCGCCCGCGCGTCCACTGTCGCCTCCAGCGTCGCTGCGTAGTCGGCCGTCCGCGATTCGTCCTGCAGCCCCACGACGAGCATGGCGGGTTGGGCTTGGGCGGGCCCGCCTTGCGCTGCCATCGCGCCTCCGACGGCTGCTGCTGCCTCCGAGGCAAGGGCGGCATCCTGCCCCGGTCGCAACTCGCCACCCATCCCCGGCCCCGCTGCCGCCGCACAACGCTCATCCGATGCTGTCCCCCCCCCCTCATGCGCTTCGTGGGCATCCACCTTGCAGTCCCCTCCCTCCCGAGCACCCCCCATACTAGAGGCAGCGTTGCGGGGACGCTTTCGTGGAGGGGCGCCGTCGCTGTGCGTCAAAGACGTGGTGACGTCGTCTTGGGCGGCGTTTCCCGCACGCCTGTCCCTCCCCCCTGCGTCAGCAGCCCTGCAAACAGCCGCAGGTCAGCGCAGGACTACGGACGCGCGTGCTTTGTCTGCCTCACCCGCCGCACTGCGCTCGGCCGGTGGGCCCGCGCGCCGCGCGCGCCCGCTCGACGCTGTCTCCTCGCTTGGCGGGGTTTGCGCTGCGGGCATCAGCGCCGCAGCAAGCCCCCACTGATCGGGCGTCTCCGCCGCGTGCACACCGCCACGCGCGGGGTTCCAGGCACGGATTCGCCCGGGCCCTGGCGCCCCGCTTCTGCGCTGGCCATCGCCCAGCGCTCCTTTGCGCTGCCCTCTCGTTGCAGCGCACCTGGCGGCCGGAAGCGAGCAGGGCTCTTGACCCGGGCGGGCAGGGGATCGCGTGCCAGGACTCACCCGCAAAACGGCGCGTGAACGGGCCGACAGTTCCCGCGAGGCTGGTTGGCGCCCTGCCCGGTGCTCGCGCACGCAGGCGAGGCGTGGCCGCCACCCGCACACCAATCGGGTGCTGCTTTCAGGCAGGAGTCGGCTCCTGACATGGACCGCGGTCCATGGGTCCATGACCTGTAGATGTCAGCCGTCGACCGGCACCGCCACTCGGGACGACGGAGTGGCGGTGCCGGTCGACGGCGACTTGACGATGGCTGACTTTGAGCGGCGGCTGCGCGCCACCGCCGCGGGCTTTGCGCGCGAGCCCGCGTCACAGCAAGACAGCGCGAGCGCCGGGGCGATCGAGGCGCTCGCGATGCTCCAGCGCGAGCTCGACAGCGCGTCGGACGGCGCAGAGGACAAGTGCGTGCTGGCGTGTGCGGTGCTGCTGGAGCCGGAGCAGGAGGCGCTGCTGCGGGCCGTGGGCTGGGACCTCCTGCATGCTCTTCTCCCGTTCGCTGCGGCAGCTTCGAGCGCTGATGCAGCGCGGCGACTGCTGCTCCGCGCGGCGGCATTGTGCAATCCGCGGGAAATGTTCTCGATGGTCATGGAGGCATTTGTCTTTTTCCAGGTGGCGCCCGCACCCCAGGGCAAGTCCGAGCGTGTAGTGCGCCTGAAAGCGCGAGCTCCGGCGGGGGCGCACCTTGGGGAGGCTTGGAGACGTGTGCCCCTGGCTGTGCTCACACTGAAAGGGTGATTTCGGTGGGCTCACACTGTTGATCAAAACCTCGAAAGCGTGAGCCGCGGCCGGGGCACACGCTGGAGAGACTTGGAGACGTGAGCCCCGGGCGCGGCTCACGCTTTCGAGGTGAGCTGGGTAGTAAAAGACCTCTGGTAGTTTCCCTCACACTATCCGCATCGTTTCAACTATGAGCAGGACGCGGAGCAGCGCACAGTGCTCATTCAAATGCAGGCCACAATCCTTGCCTCCCTGCGCGTCAGAGGTAGCGTCGCTCGAATCACCGCATGCGCGCTGCGAATCGCACGCGAAAGGGCGAGCGCAAGGGGTTGTGGATTCGTGCCGCGCGCTACCACGTTCGGATGCATCTTGCGGCTTGGCGGCGGCGGGTCCCGGCTGTGCCTAGACGTGTAGTTGGCAGACAACGGGGCGAGGGGGTGCAAGAGGAGAGAGGCATGCGCGTCATCCCCGGCTGTGCGTGTGATGCGCGGGGACCTGGTGCGCAGACAGGTCGAGCTACGTGCGCACCTTCTACAAAAGCGTGCGCCAGTGCTTGGGCGACACGGCCGCACCACGGCCGCAAGACCATCGCACGCGTGCCCCATCGCACGGCTCGCAAGAGGAGGAGGAGGACACGGCAGCACCGACAGCCGTGACGGACGTGACGACCATGAGCAGCCTGGTGCAAGCCACTCGCTCTCACGCCCTTGCCCAGCTCTGCCACGCTGCCGCCCAGGTTGGTGTTGTGAGGTGTGCGGTGCGGCTACCTGCCGCGTGTCACGACTGGCGCTTGCGACACCTTGCGCACTTATTCTGCCGTCACTGTGCCCTGCGCTCCATGCTCAAATAGTCTTTCTCAAATAGTCTTTCTGCGCTGCCCCCTGCGCTGCCTTCTCACATGCGCAAGCGCATGGGCGCGGCTGATTGAGGTGTTTGGACGCGTCTGTCACAATCCCGGCTGATTGAGGTGTTTGGACGCATCTGGGGCAGGCGCTCTTGCCTCTCTGCTCTTGGGTGCAAGCGCACCAAGAAGACGCGGCGAGCGTGGTGCGCGGCAGCACGACTGAGGCGCTGGTCGAATGCCTGCTCGACCTGCTCTCCTGGCTTGTACTAGTGCGGCACCCTGCCGCAGATACGCCACGCCAGACGGCACATGCCGTTCTGTCCGCACAGCATTCGCAGCATTCGGCGCACAAGGCAGGAGGAGTGGACCTAGTCGAGCAAGCGGAGCAACAGATAGTGGCTGTGCTGCACCGCCTGCCCAATGGCCCCTTATATGTGCTCCATCCGCCTTCGCGCCCGGGCTGGTGCCAGGCCATCCGACCTTTTTGCGCTCCCGAGGTGCGTGTCCCTTGGCGCGCGAAAGCATGCGTATGCGGCATGGCAGTGTGTGCGCCCCATTCGCACTCGTGTTTGCATTGTCGCCAATACCGACTGGTTCCTAGGCCGATACCGACTGGTTCCTTGAGCCCTGTGTGAGCTGCTGATGACGTGCAGGGGGGCTGGAAAGAGTACGAGGACGAGCTCGACCTTGAAGACGATGCAGATGATGCGGACGACACCCCTCCTCTCTTCCACTCCGGGTTTCCTCTTGTGTTTGCGCATTCTTCTTGACACCGTTTTGCTTTGGCTCGAGTTCCCGTTTGTGAAACTCCCGCTTCGTCCTTCTTGCGCCTCATTCCATTCTTCATTCTTATCGCATGCTGTGCGTGATGGAATGGGCTTCAGAGAAATTGGGACGGGAGAGGGGCGAGCAGCATTTTGTCAAGCCCTGCTGCGCTTCAGCGACAGTCGGCAACGTCTTGACATCAGCAGCCATTCCAACCATGACTCGGCTGTCACAGGCGAGCCGGAAACGTGCTGTGAGGGGAGTCAGCAGCGGCAGCATGAGAGCGTTTACGGAGGGGTGTGCAGTGGGTTGTCTTGGATGCTCACAGCGCGTTTCCGCGGTACTCTCTTTCTCACCGCGTCGGGCGCTCTACTGTCGAGCTCTTGGAGTGGGCATGTCGAGGTGAGGTGAATGCTGGTCGAGGTGAATGCTGAGAGCCAGCACGGCATGTTGTCCTCACCCAACGCAACTTCTTGCAAACGGGTTCAGCGCCTTTCCTGGTGCCTTGTTGTCCGGCCTTGCGTCTGGTGACTGATCAGACTCCTCTCTTGCCCTGGCTTCTAGGCAGGACTCGATCTCCTGGCGGCAAGTCTGCTTCAATTGTCGCAACACACTGGAATGCTGTCAGAAGGGGATTTGGAGCTCACAAGCTCATCAGCGGGCAAAGCTGTCGCGCGCGTTACTACCATGCGCGCCACTGCCATGCAAGTGCTCCAGGTTTTCTTTGATACCTGTGTCACCTGCATGAGGGTCGTCTTTTTTTGAACATGGTGCCTGTCCTGCTTCCTAAGTTGGCCAGCTCGTTCAGGACTCCCAACATGATTGACGCTCGCAGAGGCACTTGTTGTGTGGAGGCAGAACATAGGGAGGCAGCTCTGTGTCGGGTCACACCACTCGCGTGCGCACTCATGGTTTCCGACGAACCTGGGAACTGTTGCTGAGGCAAGGAGTGATTGAGCAGGGCTTAGCGACAGCAATGACTCAATTGCCGTCGGCAGCCGTGCGTCAGGTTGCTCTCGAGCACATGTATAAGCTGCTGGCTCTCCTCGCGCCTCACCCACGGTGAATGTGTCTAGAACCCTCTCAGCTTCCTATTCTCCGTCAACTCTCGCATGTGTGTGCAAAGGTTTCAACCGCGTGCGTGTTTTGAGACATCTGTCCGCCAGAGGCCACTGTTGCCATCATCTGATTCGAATCAGAATGGATGTACAACTTGCGCATCAGATTCGCAGTGCTGAGCGACATGATTCAACGATGCCCCTACAATCCGGTGACAGCACTCTTGCTACATCAACTGAAGCAAGAGATGATGCTGTCGTGGCCAGCGCAAACATTGTCAGGCGCCAGTTCACTCGACCAGGAAATGCAGCTTGCATTGTCTGACAAGGGCCCGTTTGTCACGTTTGGCGCGGCACTCGCCATGGATGCGGTCACCACCACATCTAATCATTGCAAGGCCCTGCATTTTGTGTTGCCTGCCAGGCGTATTTGCAGTTCGTGCTTTTCTGTTTGTGCTTTTCTTCTGCAAATCCGCTAGGTGTGCCTGAGTACGATTAGCATTTTGGTGCGCCGAGCAGATCGGGAAGCCTACTGAGGCGCTGCTGGTAGTGCGCCTTGATGTTTTGATGGCCTCGCTCAATGTCATCCGATTCCTTCTCATCAAAGATCGAGCTGCAAACGTTTGCTACACAAATGTTTGCTGATTAGTTGGAAGCTTTTATTGTCGCTCGAGCTCACTTGCTGCTTAAGCGCAGGTATCAGGCATCTGGGATGACGACTCGCGTGTCCGCCTTTCTTCCACCATCCTTAAACCCCTGCTGTCCGCAGCGCAGGTGCAACCGAATACGAGTTCTGTGACGAGGACTTGCCTGTACGTTGACAGCTGCCTTTGCAAGCATTTGTCGAATGCGCGTATACTCTGTGCACAGACTGAAACTTGCAAATTCTCATGAAACGTACACCCTCACGCAAGGGACCTGGTCCTTTACTGTTTGTTGCCTTGAGGCGACTTTGGGTGTGCACGAGAGTCCTCATGCCCTTCTGTGCTGTACAGAATGTCATACAGCGAGGCCACAACGCTGCATCGAGTATTCAGGACAGTGAGACGCAGACGAACTTGCATGTGATGCTGCTAGCAGATCTTGCAGAGCGCATTCAAGAGCTGCTTGACGAGCAAAGTTCACGCAAGAAATGATGCAAGTGGCTGATGCGGGAACTCCTTTTCTTCTCCTAGCTGCCACAGTGACCGTCCAGCCATCCTGTGCACGCAGAGAATTCTTGCTTGACGGAGGCTCGAGAGTTGCGCGCGCGACTCTGCAGTGGGAATTTCGGTCGAAATGCTGGACCTGATGTGCCCCGACGCAAAATGTTCACATAATGTTCACATATCCCTTGTCTTGGGAGAGGAAAAGGATGATTTGTTGTAGATTACTAATAATCATTGAAAAACACCCCGCAGTGACTTCAATGAACGCGGGGTGTGTGAGTGTGGTAGTCAATCCGCGATAATGGAAGTATTGTTGTACGTGTGTCGGCGTCTAGAGAAGTGGCGACTGTATTTACAACCTTTACTCGAAAACCACCCCCACTCATAAGTGAGCACAATGGGGGTGACTGAGCCAGTACTCCATCTTGTCGTCGTGGTAACTGTTGTCTACCAGCTGCACGCTCCAGCCCCTGTCCCAGTCTGGAGTATCAGCAGATGGATTTCGCGCGCTGCGACCGAAAACTACCGGTATGGCTCAGCGAAGATGGCTCCGCGTGACTGGACAGTAGTTGATGGTGAGTGTTGGCGTGACCGTAGAAATTGGTATAGCGCTCAGTGTGACCGAATGTTTTGCGGTACGGCTCAGCGTGACCGCTGAATGTGGCTCAGCGGTCACCGCGCATGCACTACGGTCACAGCAAACTACAAACCACGCGGTCACAGCTTTTCTGAGCCCGCGCTGCCCACCACCGAAGCCACGAGTTGTCACAAAGGTCGTCTGCATGTTCATTCAACACAGAGTCGTCACCCACCTAGGCAACTATGTCGGGGCACACGCGCACGCAGGAGCAGCTTCTCCGTCGCGCGCCGCCATCTCTCCCCTAGCAATCAATGCTCCAGAGCGTGTTCGCAGACGCGCGCGACTCTGCAAGCTGCGCACAAGCCTGAGTGTGTATCAGAGTGCCCCCCCCGACGGTACATCGTACTTGAAATGCATGTTGTTCTTCAAATGCATGCTTGGGACTTGGAGTGGTTTCGACTCCCCGGGTCTCGATAGGCCCGGCAGGCTGCCGCATCAACAGGGACTATGCGAGGCGAGGCTGGGCTACCGAGACAGGTCACCCCAATTGGGGGCCCCCGGACCCGAGACAAGTGAATGACCCCTGAGTCAAGTGAATGACTCGAATGGTTTGACATCAAGAACAATTATAGTGGCAACAAGGCACAGCATGGGCAGTGGGCACGCACCGGTGTGTTGTGAAGAGTGGAGGAATGGTTGTGTTGATGCCGAGTGCTCAAGGTGTGGTACTGTCAGACATGTTGGGAATGCCTGAGGGCAAACCGGGTGTCAGGAGGGGCTCAGGGTACGAGCCAGTTCGGCCTCGCATGGGGTGATTAGATCACGTCCCGGCGGGCAGGAGGTTACTAATGACAGAGCAGGTGGAAAGCAGAGGCATGAACGGCACTTCCAGATGCATGACAGTGCGCAGGGGCATGGCCAGCCGCATACGGTGAACATTTGGGTGCATGTGGGGGCCCTCAGTACAGCATGGCGGGCACATGCATATGGGCAAGCAAGAGCAATGCGAAGGGGTAAGGGCATGTCAGGTCGACGAGGGATGTGGTGTGTCGGTGACATCGACGAGCGTCGCACATGTAGGCGAGCGCTGCACAAGCACACCACACAACCAGCACGAAAGCACACAGCGCGGGCACGCACAGCGCGGGCACGCGCAGCAGGTGCACGCAACGCGAGCACGGGGAGCGCAAGCGCGCACACGCATGCACAGCACCAGAACAAAGCACCGGCCGGCGCACCCCCGCGATGTCGACGACGTTGACGAGCGAAGGCATCCAGGCGAATTCGCTGCACCACACGCCCAGCACGCAGGCGCACAGCTCGGGCACGCAGGCGTGCGCAGCGCGGGGCACACAGAGCGAAAGCCCGAAGTGCGCGCACAGGGCGGGCACGCACGGGGCGCCAGGGGACGCATGCACGCACATGGTGCATGTCGTGCCCCGCCTATTGGCCATTCACCGGCCCGGCAATGCGGCAAGGCCATTTTGGCTGCAGACTTTTAAGGTTTTGCTCAACCCTTCGGCTGTTCCTTACTCGACTCCTTACTCTGTAAAGTTCATTTTCCTACAGCGAAAATTGATTTTACTACACCATCTCCCCAACTTTTCCCCGGTCCCCCGGGTACAAAACGGGGGTTCAATCGGGGAAGCGTTCCGCTCAAAAATTAGGCCTGCTTCCCAAAACCGGCACCAAGGCCCAAAGGCAAGCGCTGCATGCCAGTGCGATCGGCGCCTCTGTCTGCCCTACTCCAGAGCCTGTCGTCGGCCGCGATTGTCGCCGCCGTCACCGTAGCCGGGGGAAATGCTGCCACGCGAAACCAGCACCGCGCCGTGCCGACAGGCAGCACTGTGGGACCGTATTACGTGTACTGAAGGCGGGGGAGTCAAGCGAGAGCATGGGGAGGCACGAGCCGCGGCGCAGGAGCAGCCGCTGTGGGAGCGCATGACGTGCACCGAAACTCCGGCGGCAAAGCAGAAGCGACCGCGCGGCGGCGAGCAAGACGTCGACGACGACGCGCTAGCCGACTTCCGCGGGATCGCCAACGTTGTGGTAGAGCTTGAGAAGCTCGTCGAGCGACGAGGGAAGCGTCTGTGCTCCTTCCAGCAGTTCGGGCCGTGCGCACAGGCCGTGTAGCGACGCGGGCGTCTGCCCGGGGCGCGCAGCCCTCGCGGGGGGCGCCGCGCGTGTACAATATGAAGCGCAGACGACCGCTAGACGCGGGTCTGCTGTCTGCTGTGGCATGACATACCATTCTGTCAACCACTCAACAACGCCACACTTGTAAATAAACGTGTCAGAGTACTCTAGATCGCTTGAGAACTGGAGAGGATAAGAGACAGGGACAGCAGGGGAGAGGACTGGAAGCGGGGAAGGGGGCTTTGGCACTCGGCTGTGGCACTCAGGCTCCTCTCCCTGCTTTCTTTCCCCCTCCCTCCTCTCCCTCCCTCCTCCCCCCCCTCTCCCTCTCGCCTCTTCCTCTCCTTCCCAGCCTCTCTCGCTCTCTGTTTCCCTCGTTGCGTTTCTCCTCCCCTCCTCCCCTCTGTCTCCCCCTCCCCGCCACCCCCCCTTATGTAACGAATGCGCGAGCGGGGAGGAGGAGGAGGAGGTAGGGAGTGAGGGGTGGTGGAGGAAACGAAGAGGAAAGGGGGGAGCGGGAGGAGAGAAGGGAGTGGTGGTGGGGGGTAAATTAGGTGGGGGGGGGGGTAGCCTACCGGTAGCGCGGGGGGGGGGGGGGGCGGGCTGGAGATGGGCAAGACTTGATCACGCCGAGAACGGGTCCTGCCCTGATCA
>Ga0115006_10002595_pt1 | contig 11929 bp, 9 predicted proteins | sample ArcOceMetagenome_3_FD_88943 | JGI IMG/M metagenome (GOLD analysis project Ga0115006, IMG submission 88943) | Marine eukaryotic phytoplankton communities from Arctic Ocean - Arctic Ocean- Svalbard ARC20M Metagenome | ecosystem: Environmental > Aquatic > Marine > Oceanic | place: Arctic Ocean...
ACGACCTGATGGTTAACAGCCAACCGCTCTAACCGCTGAGCTATTGAGGAATGAGATAGATTTCTGTTTATTCAGAATTTAAAAAACTTAATTTCTTATCTTCTGGGAAAAAAAAGAAATCCAGAAGTTACCAATACTTAATTGCACAATTGATAATTCTATCAATCACACATAGTTTGGATGAAATAAATCTTCTTTTATTATTACAGACTTTACTATTTCATTTACAAAAGGAGATGCTCCTTAAAAAAGGAGCAAATTCTATAGTTGAATAGATAGTATAGGAGTAAACGAACTATGAAAAATTGTTATCATGTTCCGTATTTCATTAAATCTTAGATAAAAATTCTGTAGAAGTCTGCTCTTGATCTACTTCTATTTTTCTTACGGTTTTTGAAAATTCTCGTGTATTTTGTTCAAAAATTTCTTGTCGTTTTACTTCAACTCCTCTATGCATGGTTAACACAATAGCTCCAATCATAGAAACTAATAGGATTAAACTTGCTACTAGAAAAAAGTAAAAATAGTAAGTGTATATCAATAGCCCAATTGATTCTATATTAGAACTAGCATCAACTAGATTAGACCATTGAGTAAAGAAAAAAGGATCACTTATTTGTTGATGTGATTGTGTTAACTCTTCAAACGATGTAGAAGATTCTGTTAAAAATTCTCCTAAATCTTTTTTAAAAAGACAAAAGTCTGTATATGTTTGAGAAAAACCTTTTTGAAAACTTATTAATAATAAAAAAGATTTAACAAAAAAAAGAAGAGTAAGGAAAATATTGAATAAACCTGAAGATAAAAGAAAATCAGCAGAAAGAGCTTTTGGAAACCCTAAAATAGGTATTAAGTCACTATCAATAATTAAGAAAATCTCAAAAAGGAAAATAAGCCCAATAAGTCCTCCAATAGGAAGGTATCTTAGAATATTTTCATTTATCTCAACCAATTTGATATTCAGCATCATAACTACAAATAAGAAGAGAACTGCAATAGCTCCAACATATACGACCAAAAATACCATAGCAAAAAAATCTAGACCTAAAAGAATAAGAAGTCCCGAGACATTACAAAAAACTAGTATTAGAAATAAAACAGAATGCACAGGGTTTTTTGAACGAATAACCATAATTCCAGACAAGATAGTTAGCGTTGAGAAAAGGTAAAAAAGAGAGGTTTCACCTCCGTGAACAAATATATTCATAATAATTTCTTTCTATTTTCAAAAAAAATTTGTCAAGTTTAGTATTTAAAAAAGATAAATCAAATGTTCTCTCCTTTAGAACAATTTTCTATTCTGTCTCTTTTTCCAATTTCTTTTGGAAATTTTTACCTTTCATTTACAAATTCAGCATTATTCATGTTTTTGGCTACAGGTACATTCCTTTTACTTTTAAGTTTTGTAACTTCAAAAGGAGGACTGCTTGTGCCTACACACTGGCAATCTTTAATTGAACTTATCTATGAGTTTGTAGCAAATTTAGTTCAAGAACAGGTAGGTGAGAAGGGTAAGCGTTATTTTCCGTTAATATTCACTCTCTTTAGTTTCTTATTAGTATGTAATCTGATTGGGATGATTCCTTATAGTTTTACAGTGACTAGTCATTTCATAGTAACTTTTGGTCTTTCTGTTTCTATTTTCATCGGAGTAACTATTGTAGGTTTCCAAACACACGGTTTACACTTTTTCAGTTTTTTTCTACCACCAGGAGCTCCATTAGCATTAGCACCATTATTAGTAATTCTAGAAATAGTTTCTTACTCTTTCCGAGCTATAAGCTTAGGTGTTCGATTATTCGCTAATATGATGGCAGGACACACTTTAGTTAAGATTTTAGCAGGATTTTCTTGGACTATGCTATCAGTTGGAGGGGTTATGTATGTAGCATCACTTATTCCTATGGGTATTGTATTTGCTTTAACTGGATTAGAAATTGGAGTAGCAATACTTCAAGCTTACGTATTTACAATCTTAACTTGTATATACCTGAATGATGCAATCCATCTTCATTAATCGAACTTTATTATAACCAATTGAATATAGATCTTTCTTATTCTATAATCATACTAATTTAGTTAAATTAGTATGATTATAGAATAAACGATTTTTCTATTTGAGCTTCCGATTAATTGATAGAAACAAATAATTAGATAATGGAATGTTAGAATATTTACTAACAAACTTGAGACGCTATGCGTACGAATTAAACTATCAGAATTGTCATTAACACTAATTTTAGGAATAATTAGATTGGTATTGATATTAATGGATATTTAGTTTTAATTCCATTGCGTTTAGGAATTTTTTTCTTAAAGTATTTGCGTCATTCTATAAACTACTGAAGCTTTTTTAATCAATTTAAGAGGTGCCTAATGAGTCTTGAGTGAAAGTTGTTATTTTCATGATTAAATTTAAAGAATTCATGAATAGAAAGACATTCAGGGAACTTAGATTAATCAATGAAAATTATAAACTCATAAAAAAGAACCCACTCAAAGCCTCGTGCAAAGATGATGATGGGGTCTCGGAGAACATTTCAACAATGGTAAAAAAGATTAAATGTCTATTTTTCTATTTGATAAAGAACTTCTCCATGGTTAAAACTTTTCAATATACCCTAGGTTTTGCTTTTCAGGATAAAGAAGTAGAAGTAGTTAAATAATGTTTTTTTTTCAAAAAGTACTGGAGTAATCTAATCATTTAGCTTTTTATTAATCTAAATTGACAGATTCAATTCGAATGTCTTTTTTCTCTAAATTGCAGGTCAACTGACAAAAAGAAGCAAGGATTCGAGATCGTAATGGTAATTCATTGAATTATCAGCCTTCCGATGATGTTTTATCCCATCTTTAAGGAAATTCAGAAGCAGTCTTTTTATAAAAGGAATTTATATATGGAAAAAATTATTTATTTTTCACTTTTCAGTGCGTTTTCTTTATTAAGTGTATTTCAAGTTGTTCTAAATGACGCTGCAGAGCCTTGGCAAATTGGTTTCCAAGATCCAGCAACACCTGTAATGCAAGGTCTAATTGATCTGCATCATGATATTTTTTCTTTTATGGTCTTTATACTTTTATTTGTTGTTTGGATGCTTGGGCGTACAATCTATAAGTTTAACGCAAAGAGAAATCCAATTCCTGCAAAAATCATTCATGGGACTGTTATTGAAATTGCATGGACAGTAACTCCAAGTTTTATCTTAATGTTAATTGCTGTTCCTTCATTTGCTTTACTATATTCAACTGATGAGTTAGTAGATCCCTCTATTACTTTAAAAGCTATTGGTCACCAATGGTATTGGAGTTACGAGTACTCTGATTATACCGATTCGGATGATTCGTCGATCATGTTTGATAGTTATATGATCCCAGAAGATGATTTAGAGTTAGGACAATTACGACTTTTAGAAGTGGATAATCGAGTAGTTCTTCCTGTGAATACAAATATCCGAGTAATTATAACATCTGCAGATGTTCTGCATAGCTGGGCTGTACCTTCTTTAGGAGTTAAGTGCGATGCAGTTCCTGGACGTTTAAACCAAGTCTCTTTATATTTAAAACGCGAAGGAGTATTTTATGGGCAATGCAGTGAACTTTGTGGAGCAAACCATGGGTTTATGCCAATTGTTGTTGAAGGTGTAACATTAGATAGTTATGTGGACTGGATTTCAAACAAATTAGAAGAAATCTAATCTATTTAAGCGTAGTCTTTATTTAATGAGGGCTTCAGCTATCTTTAGACTATGATTACCTCTCTTTGATCAAGACTTCAAAGTCATTCAAAAAATCTAAGAAGAAGACCAATGAATCAAAAGCGAATTTTTTTTTATAAAAGTTATTTTCAATGAGTAATACTATGCAAAAACATCCATTTCATTTAGTGGACCCTAGCCCATGGCCAATTTTTACCTCTCTTGCAGCTTTTACAACAACTTTCGGTGGAGTAATGTATATGCATGGATTTGTAGGTGGAGACTTCGCACTTATGCTAGGTCTTATAATGGTTATCTATTCTATGTTTGTTTGGTGGCGTGATGTGATTCGTGAAGCTACCTTTGAAGGACATCATACACTTGGTGTACAAGCAGGATTACGTATGGGGATGATCCTATTTATTGTTTCTGAAGTAATGTTCTTTTTTGCTTTTTTTTGGGCATTTTTCCATTCTAGTTTAGCTCCTACAATTGATATTGGGGCAGTTTGGCCACCAAAAGGACTTGAAGTGTTAAATCCTTGGGAAGTTCCTTTTCTGAACACTTTGATTCTACTTACTTCGGGAGCTTCAGTAACTTGGGCACACCACGCAATCTTAGCAGGACATAGAACTCAAGGAATATATGCTTTAATAGTTACAATATTATTAGCAGCTGTATTCACTGGATTTCAAGTATTAGAGTATTTAGACGCGCCTTTCAATATTTCTGACAGTATCTATGGTTCTTGTTTCTATATGGCAACAGGTTTCCATGGACTCCATGTTTTTGTAGGTACTGTTTTCCTTACTGTTTGTTTAGTAAGATTAGGAAAATTTCACTTTACTCGTAAACACCATTTTGGATTCGAAGCAGCAGCTTGGTACTGGCATTTTGTTGACGTAGTTTGGTTATTTCTATTCGTTGCAATTTACTGGTGGGGAGGTGTTTAAATTATTGAATGGGACTAAAATTTCACTTTCTACGAGTGAATAATTTTCTTCATTTTTCTATTTTTTCTCGTTTTTCAACAAGGAAAAAATAGAAAAATGAAGAAAATTGGGGGGTTATTGTAACTTAAAAAGCTTTCAAGTAAATTTTATTTTAAATAAAAATATTTGCAAAAAAATTAACTTTATTTTTTCTGCTTAATCTACTGCCGGTTTTCACCGACAGTTAATTGTTGAGTAGACTGATTATCTGATCTCCCAAACTATTTAAGCTGGAAAGTTCTAGAAAAGTATTGATAAAGCAACTTTGTGTGTTAACAAAAATAATGGAGACGGGTATAAAAAGAAAAATAGAATAAAAAAGAAACTTGCTCCTATAACTAACGATTTTTCTTTATCCATTGTTTCGTATGAAACCCAAGTTTTAGGGTTTTCAAAATACATGATTTTAATTAATCTGATATAGTAGAAACAACTTACAACACTAGTTAAAACACCAACAAAAGCTCCAATGTATAATGATGAACCCAAAGCAGCAAAAAACAAGTAAAATTTACTACAGAAACCTGCTAGCGGTGGTATTCCTGCTATAGAGAAAAGATTTAAACTCATATTTATAGCTAGTAAAGGGTTTAATTTAGCTAATTTGTGTAAATCGCCAATGTATTTAACACTAAAACCTTGTCCGTTTTGTCGCAATGATAAAATACTAGCAAACATATTGATTGTCATAATTACGTAGACTAATATGTATAAAAGTAATGCTTGAATTCCTTCGATACTTCCACATGAAAAAGCTAATAGCATATATCCAACATGTCCTATTGCACTATAAACTATTAATCTTTTTAGTTTTTTTTGACTCATTGCTGCAAAAGATGCTAAGATCATTGAAGCTATGCTACAAAAAAGAATGATACTTTGCCAAGAAAAAAGGAAATCATAGAAACTATAAAGAAATAGTCTCATGAATAGACCAAAGATCGCAATTTTTGGAGTTATTAAGAAAAACGCAGTTATAGAAGAAGGTGAACCTTCATAAACATCTGGAGCCCACATATGAAATGGAACCGCTGTTAATTTAAAAAGAAAACCAACAGCTAGGAATAAGATTCCTGTTAAGATACCAGTTGAAAATAAAAAAGAAAGTTGCCCCAATCCTGAAAAAAGTTTAGCTAATTCTTCAAAGTTTGTAATTCCTGTAAATCCATAGATAATAGAACAACCAAAAAGAAGTACTCCTGAAGAAAAAGCACCTAATAAGAAATATTTTATTCCTGCTTCTGTTGAAAATTCCGAATTACGTTTTGATGCTGCTAAAACATAAAAAGATAAACTTTGTAATTCAATAGCTAGATACATTGATATAAAATCGTATGATGAAACCATCAAAAGCATACTTGCAGTTGAAATCAAAATCAAAATTATTGGTTCAAAAGAGTTTAACTTCTCTTGTTTCAGATAATCTAAAGAAATAAAGATTGAAACAAATGAACTAACAAGAATAAGAACTTTTAGAAAAAAACTTAGATTATCGATAGTTAAACAATTGTAGAAAAAAACAGCTCTCTGGATAGGGCTATTCAGCACCAAAAGAAGAGTAAATCCAAGGATAAGTAATCCTAATTTCGCTACGTTTCCTGAAAGGACTGGAAAATTTTTTTCTTTTGATGTTGTAAAAAAAGCTCCGTAGACTAGAAGAAAAATAGTAGTAGTTAATAAAAAAAATTCTGGAATGACAGGTTTAAAATCATTCACAAATAAATGAAGAAAATTAAAAGTCATAGTTTCTTTGCTTTCTTTGTGGATCTTCCCTTACGTTTTATTTTCGTAAATTTTGGATTAATTTTACTTATGAAAAATACATGAGACCAATCTTAATTGCGTAGTCATGAATTTTCTATTGTTGATTCTCGTAAATATTTTACAAAAAGCATACTAATATGCTTTTAGTAAAACATATTGATTTCTCTTTAAAGAGTAAAAATGAGTCTTAAGAAAAATTTCCTTGTTGAATTAAATTAGCTACTGAAACATGCATTCCTTCTAAAAACATCTCAGGATATAATCCCATCCAAAGAACACCAAAGATAAAAGGAAGAAACATATATACTTCTCGTCGATTTAAATCTGCGAAACTACTAAAAGATTCAGTTTTGATATTTCCGAATATTACTCGGTTGAATAACCACATAGAATAAGCAGTACCAAAAATCATTCCAGAAGCTGCAAGTGTACCTGCAAATGGATTAGTTTGAAAGGCTCCAGCTAAGATAAGAAATTCTCCAACAAAACTACTTGTTCCTGGTAAACTAATATTTCCTAAAGTAAAAAATAAGAATATTAAAGAAAATATTGGCATTGTTTGAACAGCACCACCATAGTACTTAACTAATCGGGTATGAGATCGTTCATATAGACAACCCACACATAAAAAAAGAGCAGAAGACACTAAACCGTGACTTAACATCAATAGTAAACTACCTTCAATCCCTTGTAAATTCAGACTAAATATCCCTAAAGTTACATAATTCATGTGAGCAACTGATGAATATGCAATTATCTTTTTAAGATCTACTTGTCTCAAAGTAGTTAAAGATGCATAGATGATAGCTATCACACTCATAGTATAAATTAATGGTGTATAAAACAACGTTGCTTCAGGGAACATTGGTATAGAAAATCTTAAGAAACCATAAGTTCCTAATTTAAGTAAAATTCCAGCTAATATGACTGAACCAGCTGTTGGTGCTTCTACGTGAGCTTCAGGAAGCCATATATGTACAGGAACCATCGGAACCTTTACTGCAAATGAAGCGAAAAAAGCTAACCAAAGAAGAAGTTGACGCTTCTCACTAAATTCTGTAGCTAATAATATTTGGTAATCTGTTGTTCCTGTTTGAAAATGAATCAATAGAATAGCTAATAACATTAAAACTGATCCAAAAAGAGTGTATAAGAAAAATTGATATGCAGCTCGAATTTTTCTTTCACGTGAACCCCATACTCCAATGATTAGAAACATAGGAATTAACACACTTTCAAAAAAAACATAGAAAATAAGTAAATCTAACATACAAAAAACTGCAATCATAAAAGACTCCAGGACTAAAAAGGCGATCAGATACTCTTTAACATTCTTTTTGATACTATACCAACCCACTAAAAGACACGCAGGAATCAAAAAAGTTGTTAAAACAATGAAATAGATAGAGAGTCCGTCAACACCTAAGACGAAATGGATGTTTGAATTAGGAAGCCAATAAAAGCTTTCAAAGAATTGAAATTTAGCTGTCCCATAATCAAATCTTACCCATAAAAGTAATGAAAGTATGAAATTGAAACATGATGAGATTAGGGCTATATTTTTAGCTATCCTTACTTTTGAATTAGGAATAAAAAGTAAAAAAGCGCTAGTGAATAATGGAAGAAATAAAATAGTAGAAAGTAATGAAAGATTAAACATAGAAAAGCTTTCTTTTAAAGAAAAATCCTTTCTGCATGCAAAGGATAAGAAACCTTCAGTTGATTTTTTAAAAATTTTATCTAAAGATAAAAGAATTATTTCATGCAAAATTTATCAAAGATTTTATCACATCTACAAGAAATGATAAAAGATTAATTAGAAGAGAATTTACCACCATCTGTAATGAGCCACGCCTCGATTAGACTCGACTAATCGATTTAATTCGTCTCGTTTTTTACTAGCATACGCTTCTTTAAAAAAAGAATCCCGAATTTCTTGTGCTAAGACTAAATGAAAAGCTTGTCCTACATTTTTTTTCTTTTTTGCTTTTGCTCCTTCTAAAATCCATTTGATAGCAATAGATTCTTGTCGATGCTTTGCGAGAATAGCTGGTACTTGATAGTTTGTCCCTGCTATTCGAACACTTTTCAATTGAAAAATCGGTTTAACTGTTAGAACAGCATCTCGAAAATAATCTATAGATTTACTTGTATTGGATAAATTTTTTACTTTAGGAGGACTTTTCGTAAGTTCTTCTAACATGTTAGAAACTAGCTTAATTGCCTTAGCTTTCTTTCCTTTTTTCATTAGAAGATTTACTAATTTTGTAAGAAGAGGATCTTGAATAGATAACCCTACTGATTTTTCTAAATGTAGTTTTCGCATGAATTTTTCTTTTTTTAAAAAAGGTTTTATCTAAAGCTTTGTAGTTACAAAGCTTTATTAAATTGCTCAATGATATTCAACTAAGATCTAAACTGTTTCTGATTCTTTTTCAAAATAGTTAATGAATAAAAAACTAACTATGAAAAGGAAATACAAACGATTGTCGATCCAGTAAGAAAGAATATCCCATAAACCTACCATACTAATGAAAAAAGTAATACCTATTAACATGATTAGAGCGTAATGGTATAGGAAACCACTTTGCAATTTTTTTAGTTGCTTAACCCATTCCTGAATACTTGTTGAAATTCCATAAGGACCTAATATTTCAAAAGTACCTTTATCTAAAGTTTTAAATGAAATGTTATAACCAAATGACATAAAACTTTTAACTATGAATTCGTTGTAGACTTTATCAAATAACCAACGTTTGTTCAAGAATAAGTACATCATTCGACCAAATTTTGTGATTTTCAACTTAAAAGTAGTTGAAGCAAATAAAACGTTTACAAAATAAGCAAAAAAAGCTCCAGAAATAGTTAGGAAAAATGGCAACAATTTTGTTGACTGTGGAATCCATTCTGAATCAAGCAAAATTGAATTCTGAGGTAAAGTGAACAATGCATTTCCCCAAAAAGTACTTCCTGCACCTAACATCATGTCTTTTGTTAGATAACCTAAAAATATACTTCCAAAAGCTAAAGGTAAAAGAGGAAAAGCTAATAAAAAAGGTGCATCATGAGCTGTTTTTACAGAAGACTTAAGCGCATTATTCGGCCCTAAAAACGCTAAGAAAATTAAACGGAAAGAATAATATGATGTCATAAATACAGACATACTTCCTAACCAATAAGCAAAGTTTCCACTTAAAGTAAATCTTGCATATGCTAATTCTAGAATAACATCTTTAGAATAATATCCTGTAAGAAAAGGGAATCCAGCTAGTGATAGAGATCCTATAAGTATCATGGTATAAGTATACGGCAGAAGATTTCCAACACCACCCATTTTTCTCATATCTTGCTCATCAGAAAGCGCGTGAATAATTGAACCTGCACTTAAGAATAGTAAAGCTTTGAAGAAAGCGTGATTCATTAAATGAAAAATACTTACAGAATAACTTGATAATCCACAAGCAAAAACCATGTATCCAAGTTGGCTACAAGTAGAGTAAGCAATAACCCTTTTCAAATCATTCTGCATGATTCCAGTAGAAGCTGCTAGGAAGCAAGTCATTGCTCCAGTAAAACAGATTAAAGCTAATGCTTTTGGAGAATACTCTAATAAAGGCGAAGATCGAGCCATAAGAAAAACTCCAGCAGTTACTAGAGTAGCAGCGTGGATTAAAGCAGAAACAGGTGTAGGTCCTTCCATCGCATCAGGAAGCCATGTATGAAGACCAATTTGAGAAGATTTTCCTACAACACCTAGAAATAAAAGGCAGGAAATTAAAGTTATAGAATCTACTGGAACATTAAAGAATAAAATAGAATGGTTAGTAAAATAAGGAACACAAGCAAAGACAGTAGTATAATCAACTGTTTTAAATACAGAAAAAATACCTAAGATTCCAAGAGCTAACCCAAAGTCTCCTATCTTGTTAACAAGCATAGCTTTTAGACCTGCTTTATTTGCTTGATGGCGCGTTACCCAAAAATTGATTAATAGATACGAAGCTAGTCCTATTCCTTCCCAACCTAGAAACATTTGAATAAAATTATCCGCCGTAACTAAAATTAACATAAAGAAAGTGAAAATAGACAAGTATGACATAAATCTTGGAAGATGAGGATCTTCTCCCATATAGGAAATTGAATACATATGTATTGATGTACTTGCTGTTGTAACAGTAATTAACATCACAACAGATAAACTATCAAACATAAACCCCCAAGAAGCATCAAACATTTCAGAATGAAACCATGGGGCAAATTTTATATAACAAGGACTTCCTGCAAGACCTACTTCATAAAAGGCGATCCAAGACAAAATGGCTGATAAACCAACACAACTTGCTGAAAAAAAACTAGCTCCTCGATAACCAAGATATCGTCCAAAGAAACCAGCAGTAAGACTACCTATTAAAGGAAAAGCCAATAATAATAAATACATATTTTTTTCTTTTGATTATAGAAAAAGAATTCTTTACTTCAAATTTCTTTGTTTTTTCTTACAAGAAAAAGTAAAGCAATAAATTTATTTATTTTTTAATGATGATTAACGTAATTATGCTAATGCAAAGTTACTGATTTCATATGAAATTATAATTCATATGATCATTTGTTATTATATTATAAAGATACTAAGACAAACCATATGGCAAATGATTGAATTATGAATATGCTAGGCCAAAAAGAATGTTCATCAATAATTGCGAATTAGAATATCTTTCTATTTCTAATGATTTTTCTTTATCTTGTACTAGAATTGATTCTTTTTTAATTCATGAAATACCAAAAATCGTTCTTTAAGAGATATTTCATAAACTATCAATTCTATGTGTATTGACATTATGGTTTTTTTGTTCCATACTTAGATCTACCTTGACGTCGGTTTTTCACTCTCTGTAAATCCAAAACTCCGCGTATCACTTTGTACTTAACTCCAGGTAAATCTTTTACTCGGCCACCTCTGATCATTATTATTGAGTGCTCTTGGAGATTATGTCCTTCTCCAGGAATATAAGCTATAACTTCTCGATTATTTGTTAATCGACATTTAGTTACTTTTCTTAGTGCCGAATTGGGTTTTTTGGGAGTTCGAGTATATACGCGTAAACAGATAGCTTGCCTCTGTGGGCATTGATTCAAAGCAGGAGTTTTAGTTTTTTTAAATACTACTCTTGTATTTTTACGTTTTATAATTTGGTTAGTTGTTACCATATGTAAATTCTTTTATTTGTATATCATCAGATGTTCAAGATTTGAACCGGATTAATTCATTGATTTTGATGTACTTAGTAGTTAGAATTAACATTTTTCAATACCAGAAGAAGTTATTCTATATGAAACATCAAATTAATCAATAAATGGATTTCTTTTTTTTCCCAGAAGATAAGAAATTAAGTTTTTTAAATTCTGAATAAACAGAAATCTATCTCATTCCTCAATAGCTCAGCGGTTAGAGCGGTTGGCTGTTAACCATCAGGTCGT